>OLRF01004188.1_pt1 | contig 10443 bp, 9 predicted proteins | sample 1672061 | NCBI WGS metagenome assembly OLRF01 (sample SAMEA3136641, study PRJEB25190) | human gut metagenome | reverse complement strand
TTTTTTTCATAGCACAGGGGCTTCGGAACGTTGAGGTGATTGCGGTTGCACCCGCGTCACCTTCCTCTCACCAGTTTCTTCAATGTCCCGTTGTAGGTGTTCTCAAATTCCGTCGGATGATTAAGGGCCCAGAGGATGTAATCTCCCGGTTCGTTTTTTTTGAGCAGGGTGGGGCGGTATTCGTTGCTGAGAATCTTCCATAAAGTACCTCCCGGTCCGCCCAGTTCTTTGCGTCGGGCGAGGGCGGTGATTGCGTTCACGGTCTGTTCTTTCCGGATGCCGATTGTTTGAAGGTTCATGTGCAGGAGAGTTTCGGAACTGCCTCCGGCGGTTACTCCTTGGGGGGGAATGCTGTTTCTTCCGTTATCTCTTTGGGGATTCCCTTTTTCTCCGGAAGGATTCTCTATTACTTCAGGATAAGTTCCCTTTTCTTCAGAATAAGTTCCCTTTTCTTCAGAATAACATTCTTTTATTTCAGAAGAATTTCCGAAATTTCCAAAAGACAAACCACTTACAACGACAGGCGGAGCCTGAAAAACGCCGTTTGACGGCACGGGCGGCATTTCATTCTCGGTCTCTTTTCCGGCTTTCCGCCTATTCTCTGTCTCTTTGTCTTTTTCTATCTCTTTCTCTCTATCTCTATCTCTTTCCGCTTTGGTTTCAGTTCCCCTATCTCTTTCCTTCTCCGTTTCCTGTTTACCTTTGGTGTCTGTTTCCTCTTTTGTTTGTGGGATTGTTGTAGCAATTTCGGGAGATTTTGCTGCATTAATTCCTGTTTTTGTAGCATAGACATCATTTACTGCTGCATCACTGACAGTTCCGTTTCCGGTTCCCGCTCGGTTTCCGTTTCTATTTTCGTTTCTATTTTCGTTTTCACTTTTTGCTATGCTGTTTTCCTTTCCGTATTCGTCCTTTTGTTGTTCCGTTTCTCCGTCCGTGATTAGCCAGAAATGTTCCAACGGTAATTTGTATTTTCTCCGGCTGTCGGTGATAATTTTGTGATATTGCTCCTGAATAACTTGTGAAGTGAGTACGCTATACACCTTATATATATGGGGGTCGAATAATCCCACCGCCAGACAGTCGTCGATAATGGCCTGCATTTCCGCCTCCTCGCAACAGGCTTCCTGTGCAACGTCGAACAATGTGTCCTGATTCCACGGGACATAATACCCTTTTTCTTTGTAGATGAGGCAGAACAGTGAAGTGAGCGCGGCAATCCCTGCTGCGTGGTGACGGCTGGAGATACGTCGCACCTTTCTGTCTTGCAGGAAATTGACGTCGAGTGGAAAATAATCTAAACCGGATTTGGAAATACGGGCCATTTGGATTGAATTAAAAATTAATGATTAGTTCGGGTTTCGTGGGTGCGGCACCCTGAATTTCATCGCAGAGGACACCGATGTGTACGACTCAGTTCAGAATCCCTCTTTCTGAACATCGAAGCACGGACAGGCTTTCATGTACTCGTTGGGCGAGATAACGCCGTCGCCGTTGAGGTCGGGGCTGGTGTCACGGTGTCCGAGCACCTGCTTCACACCGGGGAAGACAAGCCGTAGCGCCTTCACCAGTCGGATGAGTGCGGTGCGTTGCGCGTCGGTGCGTGTATCGGCGGGGCGACCGTCCTTGTCCAGTCCGCCGACATAGCAGATGCCGATTGCCCGTTTGTTCCACCCCATGCAATGTGCGCCGTCGAGGGTGACGTCTCTTCCGGGTTCGATTGTTCCGTCGAGGCGGATGACATAGTGGTAACCGATCGTCCAGAATCCGCGGGCACGGTGCCAGCTTTCGATGTCGGCGGCGGTGATGTCCTGTTCCGCACGGGTGGCGGAACAGTGAATGATAATAGCGTCTTTCATCTTGAAAATCTCCTTTCTTTTGTTTATTTTAAATTGCTGATAATTAAGTGAATGCCTTTCTCCCTTCGGACGCTCCGGTAGCTGAACCCCAGTGCGGCGGCCTCTTCGGCGGACAGGAGCCGGTAATATTGCCGGGTGACGGAGTGGCGGACGGGGGTGCAGTCGGGAGGAATGGGCAGATAAGGCAGGTGCCACCGCCGCATCGTATGCAGCCGTACCCGTTCGGGATGCGTGAGTTTCAGTTGCAACCAGCTGTATTGTGCGCTGTTCAGTTTTTCCTCTTTCACCATTGACCTCATGGAAGGGTACGGGTGGAGGATCGTCCCGCTTTCGTCCGTCACGGCGCAGGGAATGGAGCGCGGCACGTTAACGGGACGAAGCCCGGTGCGGATAGCGTGCATCAAGTTGTCGTAGGCGTCGCACCATTCGAGGTTGGACACATGATTGTTGAGCGTATTTCCGTCGAGGTGGTTCACTTGCGGGAGTTTTTTCGGGTTGGGGATAAACGTTTCCGCTACCAGTCGGTGCACATAGCGCGCGGCATGAATCCCTTTCTGATAGATGTATATAGCCTCATAACCATTGTGGAGGAGACTGCTGCTCAATATCTTTTTTTGAGGTTTCTTCAGGCTCATGATCCGCCCGTGGTCCGACACCATATAATCATTGTTTTCTTTGATAAATCTCCAGTTTTCCATACTTGATGTTGTTTATAATGTTAATAAAATTATGCTTTGTTAAAAATAGTCCTCCTCCGCCGGATGCGGAAAGAGAAACGGCGTTTCCTGTCTTCATAAAACGGCGTTTCGTGCACACAGAAACGGCGTGGACTGTATGTGTTAAACGGCGTGGTCTGCAATCGTTGCGCGGCGGGGGCGGAGTGCCGGCGTGTCATCGTCCGGCAGCGGTTCGAGGCGTTCGGCGCAGTGGACGAGGAATTCCAGTTCCTCCCGGCAGCCTTCGATCGCCTCGTAGAGCGAATCTACGTTGTATTGTCGGCAGAGCCTTTCCCACTCTTTGCGTTCTTCGGGCGTCCTCATTCGGCACGGAGGAAATTTTCGGCGTGGAATGTCCGCCAGCCTTTGGCTTCGAGGTCGTAGTAGACGACGAACGTGTTTTCCGGCCGTGGCGTATACGGGCGGTGGAAACAATGTTCGTATCCGGTGAGCGTTCCTACGGCGTGACGGATGCTTCCGTCCTGCTTGGTATAATAAAAACTGACGCTAGCTAAGTACATTTTGCGAATTAAAACGTCTATCTGATGCGCAACGACGAGTGCCTCGCGTTTGTCCATGCCATTGTTTTGACGAATAACGGCGGCCCGCTTCATGAGTCGTATCCGCCGGAGGGAATGATTTTTTTTAATTTCGGTCATTATATTCAATTATTTTTCATTGATTTCGTCGGTAAAGGTAGAGGAAGGGTAACACATAAAGGGTTCATGTTTGAGTTATTTTAGGAGATAAAGTAAGAAAGTGTCACGCGTGACGCATAATGTTAAAAATAATATCCGATATTTGTCGGCATTATTTACGAAATATTAATTATGATGACAAAACAATTATCTAGTGAAACAGTTGATACTGTGGACAATGGAGCTAAAACAAGTGTTGAAAATGTAGTTGAAAACGCAGCTAAAAGTAAAGTGGAAACGGGTACAAACAAGCATGAGAGGAATCGGAGAAGATCTAGTGATTTCGACGAAGAAGACTGGCAGGAAAAAGGAAAAGTAATCGACGAGGTGAAAATTTGTTCTTATGAGAACAATTACAAAGAGGTTTATTTTGCCAAACAAACAGACACCTCCATATCAACGGTCAGACGTATATTCTCGTTCAGAACGCAGAAAACGGCGGCTAGCTGGTCGTCGATTTTCAAACTGGTCAAGTGTCTTTCCAATGAGTGTGTCAACGCCAACCATTTGGTCGTCCTCTTGGGAACGATGCTGCTTTATCTGGTCGGAAACGCCGCAAAGGTACATTTCTATCTCGAAGGGAATAGAAAGTTTTTTATCGAAATTAAGTTCAAAAAGGATGTGACGGTATTTAAAAAGGGAGAGAAGGAACCCGTGGGCGACAATGAACGCAGAAATATTGATGATGAGTTCAAATAAGATAAGTACTGTGAGAACTTGGTATAATCTTCTGCCGGGAAAGCGCTTGTTTCTACCGGTTTACTCGTTCGCAAATCCGTACATTGTGAAATGAAGATATTCCCGACCCGGAGATGAACAGCCGTTCTATCCGGGTTGGGAATATTGTTTTTGGTTAAAAATGGTACGTGATATGGCTGCGCAGGACGCTTGCCGAGGGCAGCACTTTCTGGTTCACGTTGCCTTATGTGTCCCGAATATGAGTATATCAGTCTCGATGTGGGTTCGTCCGGTACCGGAGAGCTTTCTAAGGCTCTCCCAAAAATCGAAAGAACAGCCCGACTTGTGCAGGAGTCAACAGGATTGCTTTTCCGGTATATCCCGAACGGGTGAGTGCCGCTTGCAGTTCCGTGTTTTTGGCAATCCAGCTGCGGAGCGTCCGGCGGGCAGAGGCAGGCTGGATGTGGGGCAGGTAGAGGGCGGCTAGTTGACTTTTACTGTATGCTTGTATGCGGGTGGAGGTTGTTTTCTCTTCCGGAATTGAAGTTTCTGTGGTAGTTGTTTTCATTGTTACTGCTTTTTTATTGGATTATTCGTTTCGGTTATAAAGGTACGTGATTTTTTGTTGTCTGGTACTTCTTTGTACAGAAGTACTTACAGGCAGCATTTGTGCGAAACGGTTTGAACTTGCTCTCTCCCGTCACGACTTGTCACATCGTGTCTCCCGCCTTTCTTTGGCCCGTTTACTTTTGTCGGCGTAATCGGTTACAGAGACAATTGATTCATTAATCATTAAAAAGAAAGGAAAACAGTAGTATGCCATTAATTTACAAACCTTACCAGGCAACGCTTGCCAACAAAGAAGGACAGAAACTCTTTTATCCCCGCCTGGTGAAAATCGGGAGAACGGTCAACACGCAGAAAATGGCGGAATTGATTGCCGAAAAGGCTTCGTTGACGGCGGGCGACGTGCACAACGTGATTCGGAATCTGATGTCCGTGATGCGCGAACAGTTGCTCAATAGCCGCACAGTGCGTCTCGAAGGATTGGGAACATTCACTATGGTTGCCAAAGCCTGCGGAAAAGGCGTGGAACAGGAAAGCAAAGTCAGCAGCTCGCAAATCGTTTCGCTGCGCTGTCAGTTCACGCCGGAGTACACCCGGTCTGCCGGAAACACGACCCGCGCACTGACTGCCGGAGTGGAATTTGTACACGTCAAAGACGTAGCAGCCGGTCTGATTGCCGACGGTGATACGGAAAATCCGGGCGGCGATGACAAACCCGGCGGCGGAAACACACCCGGTGGCGGTGGCGTAACGCCGGACCCGTCTGTCTAAACGAATTATTAACCTTAAAAAAAGAAAAAGATGAAACTATTTCTTGAAAAACTGCTTGATATTCTCGAAGCGCTTCTGCGCTTCCGTCGCCGGAGAAACGGAAAGACGGAGAAGGACTAGCAGCCGGCAGAAAAAAAGAGAGACCGGCAGGAAAAAAGAAAGAAAAGTATGACGTAAAACGAAAACGTGCCACCCGCACGTAGTTCCACCAAGCGAAAGCGGGCAGGTGGAACGGACAAAAAAAGAGGGTGACTAAAAGTCAAGAGTATCTGAAAACTTCCGACTGTTTAGTCACCCTCTGCCTGTTTTTGGGTTTATCTCTCATTGTGCATCTATGGTTCCCCAACCTAAAAATGACTTAGTAATTCTGCACTTTGAATAAACCCTCTTTTGTGTGTTTTTATATATTTCATCGTAACATCTCTGTCTGAGACTTCTGTAACATTTCCGTCTGACTTTTACGGCATTTCCGTTTCCACTTGGAATTTCCGGCTTACTTTCATCAGGTTGATTGTATAAGTCACCACGTTCTGTGCCTCCTGAACCATTGTCAGATAAACCATGCTGACCCGGATACTGCCCGCCTGACTTTGGATGCGCTGCAACTCCTTGCGTTTCAGCAACGAAAGCTGTCCGTTGAGGTCGTTGGCACGGCGGACTTCTTCTTCCATATCGTTGTACTCATTATTCTCCATTTTCTTGCGGCATTGCTGAATCAGGTAAGTAATGTCCTCGGACACATCGCTGAATTCTCCTTTTTGGATAGCGTCCAGCGGATTGAAGTTATTGTCGATATGCTCCAGACACGGTTCGCAAAGGCGGGAAATGCTATACACCAGTTCGCTGGCAAAGTCGTTGCCCTGATAGTAGTACAGCCCTTTTTCGAGCACGGTGTTATTGTCGAGGCGGCACATGGCTACCGTTCCCGTGCGCTTCATCTGCTTGACAAGTTGTTTCTCGAACTTTGTGGAACCCATGGCACGGCGCAGTCCCCGCAAGTTTTCGTGGATAAACGAGGTGACGGTCAACTCGAAGTTCGTCTCTGCGTATTCGAGAACTTTGCAAAGCTCTTCGCGGGTATGTTTGCGCATCAGTTGCAGCGCTTCTTCGCTGTCCGATGTTTGCATCAGTTGTTTGAGAGTTTCGTTGCCTTGTTCTTTTGCTTTGCGTTTCTTATACATCACCTGGCTGCGTATCAGGATGAATGCTGCCAGAGCGATGAGGGCAATGATTGAAATATTTCCACCGAAATGCAGCACGAGGGCGACGAAGAAACAGATCGTGAAGGCAGCTCCGGCAGTGATAAACCAACCGCCGATGACGCTCAGTACGCCTGTGATACGGTAAACGGCTGAGTCACGTCCCCAGGCACGGTCGGCGAGCGAAGTACCCATGGCTACCATGAAAGTGACGTAAGTGGTGGACAGCGGGAGTTTCAGCGAAGTTCCCAGTGCGATGAGCAGGCCGGCAAGGACAAGGTTCACGGAGGCGCGGACGAGGTCGAAAGCACCTCCGTCGGCGATGATCGCTTCGTCTTTTCGGAAGCGGGTGTCCAGCCATTTCTTGGTGCTGTCCGGGGTGATGCGTGAGATGCCGTTGGCAAGTGTCATGCTGAAACGGACGATTGTACGGGCTATCGGGGTGCTTCCGAAGGTTTCTTCGCCTTCGTCCTGACGGGAGAGGTCGACGGAAGTTTTGATTACCGCGTGTGCCTTCTTGGAGGTGCAAAGGGCGTAGACCATGATAGCGCCGGCGCCGATGAGGAAGTACCACGGAGTTTTGGCGGGGCCGAGCAGTGAGGTCATCAGAAATCCGTCCGGATTACCGTTGCCGTTGGCCGTGAAATCCATGAAGGACGAGAAACCTGCGAGGGGAACGCCGATGAAGTTCACAAGGTCATTGCCGGCAAAGGCGAGGGCGAGGGCGAAAGTACCCATGAGTACTACTACTTTGAAGACATTGATTTTCAGCCAGTGAAGGATCTGCATTAGTATGGTGAAGAATACGAAGAACACACTGATAAGCATCCAAGTGTTGTCCTGTATCCATTGCTTGTTTTCGGGGGTCATGAAGGAACTGTCTTTCAGTCCTTTGATAAGCATGAAATAGATGATGGCGGTAGCGGCTACACCTCCGAAGAGTGCAATGCTGTATTTCATCTTTTTCGTGTAGTTGAACGTGAAGATGACACGGGCCAGCCATTGGACGAGCATACCGAAAAAGAAGGCGATTGCCACGGATACGAATATCGCCATGATGACGGAAAGGGCTTTGTCGGTGTTTATCAGGTCGCCCAACCCGAGGGTGTCGCTGTTACGGACTTTGATGAGGGAGAGGGCGAAGGTTCCTCCCAGCAGCTCGAAGACGAGGGATACGGTGGTGGAGGTAGGCATTCCCATTGAATTGAATACGTCCAGCAGGACAACGTCGGTGAGCATGACGGCAAGCAGGATACACATGATTTCTGCAAAGTAGAAGTGCTCGGGTTGGTAGATGCCGTGCCGGGCAATGTCCATCATGCCGTTAGAGAGCGATGCTCCGATGAATATGCCGATGCCTGCAATAAACAGGATGGTCTTGAAGGAGGCCGCCTTGGCACCTACCGCCGAATTGAGGAAGTTAACCGCATCGTTACTCACACCGACGATCAGGTCGAATACGGCTAGTACGAAGAGGAAAATGATAATGCATAAATAAATTGTCTCCATAAATGTGTGTATGTTATTTCCGCCTGCAAAGGACGGAGTTTGAGGTTGCAGGGGGATGTCATACTTGTTACATTTGTGTTACAACTTTCTTTCTTTTGTCTTGAAACAAAAGAAAGAGACAGAGAAACAAACAAAAAAAATTTGATTATAACGTGAATTGGTAAAATAATGACTTGACAGTTTATAGTCGGTGGTATCTCCATTCTCCTCCTTCGGGAAGGAGGAGTCCCCGTAGGGGGAGGTGGTAGGTGAATGCGTAAGTCGGTTATTATCAGCATTGTGTATCCACCTACCACCCCGGCTTTCAGCCACCCCTCCTTCCCGAAGGAGGGGAATGGAGATACCACCGACTGGCTAAATTACCACCAAACTTGAAGAAAAATCCGCTCCGTTACGGAAGCTCGCTTGACGGATAAAAAAGTAGTCCGGGGAAACCATGCGGGTGGGTGCGGCATGGGGCGTTATATGTGTTATAGTTATATAGGGGTATATAGGGTTATATAGAGTTATGTGGGGTTATGTGGGAGCAGGCTGTTTTTTAGTTGCTCGTAAAAATTATATTGTGCGCGGACGCTTGGGGTACCGGGCGTTCTTTTCTTGAATACGTTTTGCAGTTGGGCGTCTACCCAGCAGGCTTTTTGGTTGTCGGCCAGTTGGATGTTCAGCATTTCTATCAGGCTGGCACGCAGGTCGGGGTCGAGTATCGGGGTGACCGCTTCGATACGCCGGTAGAGGTTGCGGCGCATCCAGTCGGGGGAACCCATGAATACTTTCGGGTGGTGGTTGTTGCCGAAGTACCAGATGCGGGCGTGTTCCAGAAAACTGTCGACAATACGGGTGACACGGATATTACGACTGTATGACTGTCCGGGGATGAGACAGCAGATGCCACGGACGATGAGGTCGATCTGAACGCCGTGTTCGGAGGCGTTATAGAGGCGGTTAATCATTGCAGGGTCTTGGAGGGCGTTCATCTTGAGGATGATACGTCCACCCTTGCCTTGGTCGGCAAGTTCTATTTCACGGTCGATGAGGCGGTTCAGTTCGGGGATGAGGTTGAAACGGGCGACAAGGAGAGTCGTGAATTTGGGGTCTTCTTTACCTTGCAGGGTGCGGAAGAGGTTGTATAGGTCGTTCACGATTTCCTTGCGGCAGGTGAACAGGCCGCAGTCGGCGTAGAGGGTGGCAGTCTTCTCGTTGAAATTGCCGGTGCTGATATAAGCGTAGCTGGGGAGCTTCTCGCCGTTCTGTCCGCGACGGCGGACGAGGGCTACCTTGGCATGCACTTTCAGTCCCGGGATACTATATATTATCTTTATGCCGGCGGCTTGCATCATTTCGGCGGTGGCAAGGTTGTTCTCTTCATCGAAGCGGGCTTTCAGCTCAACGAATACGGTTACTTTCTTGCCGTTTTGGGCGGCGGCTATCAGGGTGTTGATAACGGCGGAGTTTTCTGCCACGCGGTATTGTGTGACCATGATTTCCCGCGTTTCCGGGTTATGAACGGCTTCATAAAGGAAATGGATGAAGTGTTCGAAGGAATGATACGGATAATATAAGAGCAGGTCCTTCCGGGCGACGTAGTTGAAAATGGATTCTTTCTCGTCGAGGACGGTTAGCTTCATCGGCTTTGGCTTCTCAAGGCTGTGGAGCGACTTGTTCGGGTTGGGGAGGTGACGCAGGTCTTCCAGATTCAGATGCTTGTCGCCGGGGACAAGCTCGTCACGCTGGATGCGGAAGGCGTCCACCAGAAAATCGAGGAAGTCTTGCGGCATGGCGCGGTCGTAGACGAAGCGGCAGACGTCGCCGATCTTGCGTTTCTTTACTTTTTTCTTCAGTTGGGCTACAAGGTCGGCGCTGCTGGCGGTGTCGTCAATCAGGATGTCAGCGTCGCGGGAGATCTTGATGCAGTAGCTGGAGTCGACGTCGTAGCCGGGGAAGATCAGGTTTAAGTTCGCCTTGATGATGTCTTCGGTGAACATCAGATAATGGTCTTTCTCATGTGCGGGAAGTTCGATGAAACGGGGCACTTTGGCATAAGGCTGTTTCATGACGAAGTAATACGGCTGCTGCCGTTGCTCTGTCTCATTCTCTTTTTTCGGATAAACTCGTATGGCCAGATAGAGGCGGTTGTCCCGGAGGAAAGAGACGATTTTGTCCTTCGATACCGGTACGGGTTGCAGGTAAGGGAAGATTTCTTCCCGGAAAAAATCTTTGATAAATTGTTGGTGGAACGGCTCCACGTGTCTGTCCTGATAGAAAATGATATGGTTTCTACGTAGGGCGGGGAGTATTTTCTGTTCGTAGATGTGCACACGGTCGTCCAGCTGCCGGGTGACTTCCCGGTTGATTTCCTCTACCAGTTCACGGGCAGATTGTACGGTTTCTTCATCGCTTTCCGTCGCTCCGGAAGCCACTGCTTTATGGTCGGCCACCCGGATTTTGT
>OLRF01004187.1_pt1 | contig 10446 bp, 6 predicted proteins | sample 1672061 | NCBI WGS metagenome assembly OLRF01 (sample SAMEA3136641, study PRJEB25190) | human gut metagenome | reverse complement strand
AAGGTAATCATCACTCTTTGCAAGTGGTGAAGTCTCACTTGTTACTGCGATCATATGCTTGGATGCGTCAAGTCCTGCATTCTTAAGAGCATCCTTTACAAAGGACTCATTTGTCAGAGTCTCAAGTGTTGTTCCTGACTTGGATACAAGTACGAAGATAGAGTGAGCAACATCTACAGAATTCAGAACTGCTGCCGCATCATCCGGGTCAACGTTGCTGATGAACTTTGCTTCCATCTTGAATGTATCATTCTTCTTTGCCCAGTTCTCAAGTGCAAGGTACATTGCGCGAGGACCGAGGTCACTTCCGCCGATACCGATCTGAACAACTGTTGTAAACTTCTCTCCGGCACCGTTTGTGATCTCACCTGCATGTACTTTGTTCGCGAACTCAGCAATCTTCTTCTGCTGCTCTACATAGAAAGTACGCTTGTCAACACCGTCAGCCTCAACAGCATCTCCGAGCTGTCCGCGTGTCATGTGGTGAAGTACGAGACGCTTCTCTCCTGTGTTCACAACTTCTCCGTTGTAAAGTGCTTCGAACTTCTCTGTCAGCTGTGCTTCTTCTGCCAGTTTCTCAAGAGCTGCGAGAACTGTGTCATCCACTTTCTTCGCTGCATAATTGTATGCTAATCCTTCTGCCATCGGAACGCTGTAGTTCTTCACACGCTCTGCTCCGTTCTCTCCGGCCATCACTGCTGCGAGGTCTACACTTTCTGTCTTCTCAAGTTCCTGATAAGAAGTAAGCTTATCCAAATTGTTCCAGGTAATCATCGTTGATTCCTCCTTCATAAAATAAAGTTCATATCCGGCTGTCGGGTTCAGTATCTTCTGACCGGCAGACCATCCATTTCATAAAAAACCTATTGTTAATTTCTCAACAATCAAGTTCATTATACAATCAATCCAATGCAAATTCAACCCACAAACGATATTATCAGAGCAGCTCCGCAAACAGACGTAAGATCAGCTGTCCGAGTCTTAAGCCCGCACTTCTTCCTTCTTTATACTGCTCGGTCACTTCTCTGCTTTCTCCCATCGTGCGGATCAGATCATCCCGGATCTCCAGCACTGCGTCGCAATCTGCCAGGAAGCATCCATTCTCAAAGTGATGGTACAGGCTGCGGTAATCGAGATTGATCGTTCCACAGGTCGCCATTTTATCATCTGCCACACTCATCTTCGCATGACAGAATCCCGGTGTCCACTCATAGATACGGACTCCATGCTTAACCAGATTATGATAAAAGGAACGGGTCACACTGTAAACCATCTTCTTGTCCGGGATTCCCGGTGTTATGATACGCACATCAACACCACGCTTTGCTGCCAGTGTGAGTGCATGCGTCATCTCGTCTGTGATAATCAGGTATGGAGTGATAAACCAGCAGTATTTCTCCGCTTTGTTCGCCATACTGATATATACTTCCTCGCCTACCTGCTCTCCATCCAGAGGACTGTCTGCATATGGCTGGACATAACCACGCTGTTGTGCCTGGTATGCATAGTTGAGCACATATTTCTCCGGTACAAGTTCTTTTGACTTTACATTTCCGGCTGCATTCCACATTTCCAGAAATGCTACTGTCATAGACTTGACCGCATCTCCTTCCATACGGATCCCGGTATCTTTCCAGATTCCATACGGATGTGTGATGTTGAAATACTCATTCGCCAGATTGTATCCACCTGTGTAAGCAACTTTTCCATCAATCACAGTAATCTTCCGGTGATCGCGATTGTTCAGGAACATATTCAGTCCCGGCAGAATTGGGTTAAATACACGGCATTTGATTCCTAAAGATTTCAGTTTTGTTGCAAAATCCATGTTCACAAACCAGATCGATCCCATATCATCATAGAAGATACGGACTTCTACGCCTGCTTTCACACGATCTTCAAGTACCGTCTGGATCCGTTGCCATGCCTCTTCGTCTTCGATGGCATGATACTCCATAAAGATGAACTTTTCTGCCTTTGAAAGATCCTCCAGCTGTGCATCCAGCCCTTTGATCGCCTCATCATAATATGTAACATCTGTGTTCTGATAAACCGGGTAACAAGAGTAATTCGTCAGATAAGAAGCGATTGCCCCCGCCTGCGGACTCTCTTCTTTCATCCATTCGAGAATCTGTCTGTTATCCGGAAGATATGGGAGCAGTTTTTTATCAATCTCTTCATATCTTGCCCGCATCTTCTTCGTGCTTCCGTTCAGACCTACGAGAAGATAAAGACTCACACCAAGAATCGGGAATGCAAGCATCAGTATGATCCATGGCATTTTCATTGATGAAGTCTTATCCATGCTGTAAAGTCCAAGCACAAGAAAGATTGCCACGATTCTTGTTGCCCAGTCAATAATGGTTGCGTATTCACTTACCTTTGTAAACAGAAAGAGAAGGAAGACGATCTCCAGCAAGATAGATACTGCTGTGAAGATCAGCCTCTTTGTTCCGTTCTCTGTCTTTTTCTTTCCCTCGAGTGTACTGCTGCTCAAATTTACATGCCCCTTTTCTCTTTTCCTTTTAATAATTGCTATTTTCTCTTTGCATAGAAAGACGGAGAATCCGATCACTCAGATTCTCCTGACTCTTTTAATTAACACATACTATAACAGATATAGAAGGAAATTGAAACAAGTATTTTCTTTTTCCTCTGTTTTTTTATTCATGTCTAAGTGCCTCGATTGGATTCATGTTCGCCGCTTTCACGGACGGGATCAGTCCGAAGATAATACCGATCAGTGTGGAGAACAGCACTGCTATCACAATCGAAACTCCGCTGATCGCTACCGGAACCGCTGAGACTTTGGATATAATGTACGCAAGTGCGATTCCTCCAAGAACACCTATAATTCCTCCAAGCAGTGTCAGTACCGCCGCCTCTGTCAGGAACTGTGTCAGAATTCTGCGCTTTCTCGCTCCGAGTGCCTTCTTTAATCCAATCTCGCCGGTACGTTCTGTAACCGACACGAGCATGATATTCATAACTCCGATTCCACCAACTAACAGGGAAATGCTGGCGATCCAGATCAGCTGCTGATTTGTCGAGTTACTGATCTCCTGGATCTGTGTTGCCTGTTCTAACAGATCTTCTCCTTTGTATTTCACGGTATCATCTGAAACTGTCAGCATAGCATTTAAAATATCTGCGGCTTTCTCTCCTGCCGTTGTCATATCATCTGTACTTTTTGCACGCACGACAAGGTTCTGTGGTTCGTCATACTGGTAGATGACCGGCCATACATTATCCGGAATAATGATCTTTCCACTCTGGTCATCTGACATGTAGCGGTAGTAATCTTCCATTGAGTTGATTACCGGCTGGGACTCTGCTTTCTTTGCAACCATTCCAACGACAACAAAAGGTTCTCCTTTAATTTCGATCGTTCTTCCGATCACATCTGCATTGTCGAATAAACTTGCCGCTGTTGTCTTGTCTATCAAGGCTACTTTTCGTCCTTCGGAATAATCTTTGTCTGTTAATCCTCTTCCTTTGGTTACCTGATATCCGTAAACATCCAGGTAATTTCTGTCAATTCCAAGGATCACGCTGTTACTTAATGACTTTGCGCCGCGGTAAACTGCGTCGTATTCATTTCTTGTATGATATAAAGACGCTGTCTCCACTTCCGGGAGTTCAACGACTTCCTGCAATGTCTCGTCTGAGATCTCCGGCACTCCGTCCGGGAGTGACTGATACTGCAGATCGATCGGCCAGTCACCCTGATAGAGCTGTACATTTACCGCGTCATTTCCTGCACCGACCAGATTCTTCTTAATCTGTTCATTCGTTCCTTTGATCGTGGACACAATTGCTATAATGGAACCGATTCCTATGATGATTCCGAGCATTGTGAGCGCAGATCTTAATTTATGATTCCAGATTCCCTGAAACGCCAGTCTGATGTCTTCTAACATAATGGCACCTCACTCTCTTTCATTTTGATACTGTTCAGTCTTCTTAATAATAGTCGTACAGGGTATCTGCTTCCTGTGTCTTTGCGCCTTCTTTAACATCTCTGCCGTAAGGGAACGCGATCATGTCGTCCATTGTGAGGCCGGAGGTGATCTCCAGTGAATTGTACATATTTTTGCCAACCTCTACATACTGTTTTGTTAATCTGCCGTTATCGCCCCGCTTGTAGACATAATAGCGGTTTCCTTCCTCGCGGACAAACATTTTTTCAAGATAGATTGATCCATCACTACCTGCTGCAATTCCATTCATCGACAGATTCACAGACTCACCATTCGAGAGATTTGCGTCTCCGTGGATCACGAGCGTGAACGGATAGAAGGACTGATTCTGGTTCTCTCCTGTGGAATAATCGCTTACCGGTGAGTTGCCAACACCTGTAACTGTCGCTTCGTAGGATTCTCCCGACTGCCAGGACATTACAGTCGCAGTCATTCCTTCTTTGATCTGATCAAGCATTGTCTCTCCGACTCTTCCGGTCACATAAAAACCTTCTTCTCCGACAACGCTGACAACCGGTTTGTTCTCATTCTTTGCAGACGCTTCGTCAGTCGCTTCTTTGACTACACCTTCTACCGTACTTTTGATCACGCCGTCCCCGACCTTTTTCTTCAGCTTTTTCAGTTCCAGTTCAGCGGATCTCTTGGAAAGATCCAGATCTTTGATCTTCTGCTCTTTCTCCTTGATTTGCTTCGTCACTTCTTCCTTTGACGGGAGGTCCGGGGTGTCTGGGATAACCGGATCTTCTGAAATATCCGGTTCCGGAGTTGGCTCTGGTTCTGGAGTTGGCTCTGGATTTGGAGTCGGCTCCGGGTCTGGAGTTGGTTGTGAATCCGGTATGACTACCTGTCCTGTTTTTCCATCGAGGATCCAACAGGATAAGAATTTTGTCGGCGCTTCTGCGTTATCTACTACATCAAAGGCACACACTTGACCCTCTTTTAATACTTTGAGCATAAACGGTGCATTTACGGCTGCCCCCGGTGCGCAAAGATAACGATACGGTTTTTCCATTGTTCCGTCTGCGTCTTCTTTATTATAAGGAACAGAATCTAATGTAATCTCACTGTAAACCTCTTTTCCCTTTAATGCTTCAGGGAATGGACGCTCAATTGCGGAAGACAGTACATCGTCTTTTTTATTATCATCTTTGGATGTGTCATCCTTCGCATTATTATCTTTCGAAGCATCGTCTTTTGTGTTGTCATCTTTTGTCGTATCATCTTTTGTCGTATCATCCTTCGAGGTATCACCATCCGGTTTTTTATTCTCATCCTCTTTTGATGTATTAAGAATGGTTGTCTTTACAGCACTCATCTTCTGTACAGTTGGCTGCTGTTCTCCATCTGCACTTGTCTGCACGACGGATGCCCCTGTATCTGCCTTCGCGGTCTTCGTCCCCTTGAGCTGGGTGATCTCTTTCTGCAGGTTCTGAATGTTCAGGTCAATCCCCTGAATCTGCATTTCTTTCATCTCAAGTTCCAGGGAAGAAAGTGTCGTGTCATATGCCACAAGACGGTCTCCAACTTTCACCATATCCCCGGCTTTCACGTAAACCTGTGTGATCGGCATAGTATCATCCACGTAAATGTCCTGCTTCTGGTTCGTTGTGACGGTTCCGTAACTTGCAATCCCACTATCATCGTACCAGCCGCCGGAATTCAAACTGCTGACAGGAGCTACTTTAACAGCCTTTCCGCTGTTCTTCACTGCGAAACCGATTCCAAGTGCAAGAACGATACAGCCTGCTGCCACAGGAATGCCGATCTTGATTATTTTCTTTTTATTCATCCACACTCTCCTCCGTTCCCGGAACTCCTTCCTGCATTGCATTCTCTTCTACAGGTTCTTCGTAACCGCCCTCGGCTCCTGACATATCTGAAGTACTGCCTGATGTACCTGAATCGTTCTTCACAACAGCTGCACCTTTTTTGCACTCCTCGCTTGGCCATACAATGTAATCAGAAGCTTTCAGTCCGTCTACGATCTCACAGGTTCCCATATCTTCGTTCGTCTCTCCGAGTGTAACAGAACGCTTCTCCAGCTTGTCATTATCTCCTGCTACCCATACATATGGATGATCTGAATCTGCGTCTACAATGTAGTCACGCATCAGCCACATCTTGTCTGCTTCCAGTGAAGTACTTGTCTCGATATAGACATGCTGTCCGAGCATCAATCCATCCACTGTATCCAATGTGACATAGAATGGATACTTTGTTGCCTGATTATCGCTGTTCTCAGAACCATAACTCATAGAATCCTGGGAACTGTTCTCCGGCTTCTCTGTGTCTACGTTATCTACTGTACCTGTCCAGATCTCATCTTCATTCACTCTGGAGCGAATCGTCACCTGTGTGCCCGGTGTCAGATCTCCGATGTTCTGCTCGCTGATCTTTCCTTTGATTCTGTATTTTCCTGTAGAAAGGATACTCATAAACGGTTTGGACTCTCCTGTAGAAGGGTCTGTTCCCTGCTGTTCGTTGATCTCCTGTACAATTCCGGCAACTGTAGAAGTTACTGTAGACTGTTCCAGGCTCTTCTGTGTACGGTTTACTTCCAGCTCTTTTACTTTATAATTGTACTCTTCCTGCTTGATCTCCATCTGAAGTTCCTGGATCTGTGTCGTATAGGACAGCTGTTCGCTGGCCGGCGCACTCTTCTTCTCCGTTGTAAGTGTCGCGATCTGTGAATTCAGGCTGCTGATGTTGTTCGTGATCTTCTCAAGCTCCAGTTTTCCCTGATCTAATGTCATGGCAAGCTCTTCTGTATCGTATTCAAACAGCTTTGTTCCAGGCTCTACTTCCTGCCCTTTTTCAACAAAGATCTGTTTTACCTTCTGATTGTCTGCCAGTGTCAGTTTCAACGTATCCTGTGCTTCAACCACTCCTGTAAACCGGTTCTGTGTCCCAAGTCCTGTCCCTGTGATCATTCCAACGGAATCCGCATAGAGAACATTCTCTCCATCTGCTCCACTTCCACCTGTCAAATTCTTCACAAGGATCAGGGCGATCACTGCCACAAGGAAGATACCTCCGCCGATCAACATTCCTTTTTTCTGTTTTGTATCCAATCTTCTTTTTTCTTTCGGCTGACTGGAACTCTGTGTGTCGGATGACTGCTTTCTGATTCCCCGCATCGTTTGCCCTCCTGCTTTGTTTTATTTTTACTTCTTTTTGTGCAAAAGATAAAAATCTCCGAAACACCCGGTACAATCTGCACAAAATATTCTCTCATACCATCAGTATACAGGAAATGTGCATGAAAAGACATTGATATTTTCTTAAGATTTTTTATCTTTTTTCTATAGCCGGCTCACAGACTCCTTCTGCCCCGGCAAGCAGAATCATCAGAAGCAAATCTCTCTGTGGTCCAAGCCATGCTTCTTTTGGCTCATACCATTCCTGAAGGGTATGGATTCCGTCTTCTTCTCCACCTCTTCCAACAGTGATTGCCGGGATTCCCATACTGATTGGGATATTCGCATCCGTACTGCTCTCATACCGATACTCCGGTTCAATCCCCAGCAGTTCTGCCGCCCGGAATGCTGCTTTCACGATTGCACAGTCCTTTGGCTGTGCCCCCGCCGGTCTCACACCGCGTCCTTCGATCTGCACTTTGATCTGCGGCTTTGAAGCATCCCATCTTGCATTTTCTTCTTCCACTGCCTGTTTGATCACTTTATGAAGTTCTTCATCCAGTAGGTTCAGCTCTTCTTCGCTGTCCGAACGGAGGTCTACCAGCATGGATGCAGAACCTGAAATTGTATTTACAGAAGTTCCTCCCTGGATCACTCCTACGTTAAATGTTGTCTTCGGCTCATTCGGGACCTGGAATTCTGCGATCTGTGCGATGGCTCGTCCCATTGCATGGATTGGATTAGGAATGCCAAAGTTCTGGAAACTGTGACCACCTCTTCCGGTAAATGTCACCTCATAACGGTGACTTCCTGTTGCCGTATAGATCACCCCGCCCGTATACTGGTTATCAATCGAGACAAATGCATCTACCTCTGGACATTCTTCTGAAGCTTTGTTGTCGTATCCGAACAGATACTTCACGCCCCTTAGATCTCCAAGTCCTTCTTCACACACATTTGCACAGAAGATCAAGTCCCCTTTTGTGTGAAGATCTGCATGGATCATTGCTTTCGCTACTGCGATCATCTCCGCCACTGCATGTGTGTCATCGTTAATGCCGGGACAATAATAACGATTCCCTTCTTTCCTTATCGACAGATCTGTCCCTTCCGGAAATACTGTGTCTGTGTGTGCTGCAAGCATTACACTTGGTCCTTCACCGGTTCCCGGCCAGATCCCAAGCACATTTCCAACAGCGTCAATCCTGACATCCCTAAGCCCGATCTCCCAGAACCGCTCCCGGATATACTCCGCTTTTTTCTCTTCCTTATAAGAAGGTGCCGGGATCTGACACATATTGAGCGTGTCCTGAGTCGTTGCCGGATCTTCTTCCTTTATATATTCCAATGCCTGTTTTATTTTTTCATTTTCAAGAATCATTTCCCTGTTTCCCTTCGTTCTGTGTACTTTGTATTTTGTTGTAATAAACACTTTTAGTATATCATATTTTCTTAATGATACCGTGATTTTGCGGATTTTCTATAACAGTAATTTTTTTATTGAACTTTTTCATTTATCGTGGTATACTCTGACTAAAGTTTTGAACTTTTAAATTGAACTTTTAGAGATTTTCGTATTGAAGCAGATTTTAAATTGAACTTTGTATTTTGTTAATACTTTATTAATGGGGTCTGACCTCTGGAAGGATAACCCCAGAAAGGAGCTTTATGGAAACCTTTGCAGACAGATTAAAAGCCGCTATGAACGAGCAAGGCCTGAAGCAGGTTGATCTTGTTCGTCTTGCCCAGCAGAAAGGGATCAAGCTTGGGAAAAGTCATGTCAGCCAGTATGTCAGTGGGAAGACAGTCCCGCGTACCGACATCTTACATTTTCTGGCAGATGCCCTGCAGGTTGATCCTGACTGGTTAAACAATAATAATGATAATGATTCCACACTGTCAGATGTTGATATGATACAGACATCCGCAGATAATTCAGGAGGTATGAAAGTGAGAGAATTCAAGAAATCATCCAAGTTAGATAATGTATTATATGATGTGAGAGGTCCGGTTGTTGATGAGGCTGCCAGAATGGAAGAGATGGGAACTCATGTACTGAAGCTTAATATCGGAAATCCGGCTCCGTTTGGCTTCCGTACACCGGATGAGGTGATCTATGACATGAGCCGTCAGCTTTCTGACTGCGAAGGCTACTCTGCTTCTGCCGGTCTGTTCTCTGCGCGAAAAGCGATCATGCAGTATGCCCAGTTAAAGCACCTGCCGAATGTAACGATGAGCGATATTTACACAGGAAATGGTGTCAGTGAACTGATCAATCTTACGATGTCTGCTCTTTTGGATACAGGAGATGAGATTCTGATCCCGTCCCCGGATTATCCGCTCTGGACAGCTTGTGCTACACTTGCCGGTGGAAAGCCTGTGCACTATATCTGTGATGAGCAGTCTGACTGGTATCCGGATATCGAAGATATGCGTAAGAAGATCAATGACCGTACAAAAGCGATCGTTATCATCAATCCAAACAATCCGACCGGTGCTCTTTATCCGAAGGAAGTACTGCAGCAGATTGTAGATCTCGCAAGAGAGCACCAGCTGATCATTTTCTCTGATGAGATTTATGACCGTCTTGTTATGGATGGAAAAGAGCATGTTTCTATCGCTTCTCTCGCACCGGATCTGTTCTGCGTGACATTCAGCGGACTGTCCAAGTCCCATATGATCGCCGGATTCCGTATCGGATGGATGATCTTAAGTGGAAATAAAAATATTGCAAGAGACTATATCGAAGGAATCAAGATGCTTTCCAACATGCGTCTTTGCTCTAATGTTCCGGCACAGTCCATTGTACAGACAGCTCTCGGCGGACACCAGAGTGTAAATGATTATATTGTTCCGGGTGGACGTATTTACGAGCAGCGTGAATATGTTTACAAGGCTCTGACGGATATTCCGGGAATCAGCGCAGTAAAACCGCAGGCTGCATTTTATATGTTCCCGAAGATTGATACGAAGAAGTTCAATATTGTGAATGATGAGAAATTTGCTCTTGATCTGCTTCGTGACAAGAAGATCCTGATCGTTCAGGGAAGTGGATTTAACTGGCATCAGCCGGATCATTTCCGCGTGGTTTATCTGCCGCGTATTGAAGTGCTGAAAGAGGCGGTTGGTAAAATCGGGGAGTTCCTGCAGTACTATAGACAGTAGGAATTCAAAAAATGAGCTCTGGAAAGTCAAAACTTTCCAGAGCTCATTTTTTTCAGATCGAGGGCGAAACCTAACTCTATCCAAGCAGTTCTCTTACCATCTCTGCATCAAATTCAACTTTCTCCACATGATTCACCTCAATCTGATACAGTGCATTCGCTGCG
>OLRF01004184.1_pt1 | contig 10454 bp, 9 predicted proteins | sample 1672061 | NCBI WGS metagenome assembly OLRF01 (sample SAMEA3136641, study PRJEB25190) | human gut metagenome | reverse complement strand
AATCATTTGAGGATATCAACATTTTTTACCGGGAAAAACTGGAACGCGAGGTGTCGGAGGATTTGGAGCTGTACGCTCGGACCGGTCCTCTGCAGTTTGTATACGGCTCCGGACCGGAGCATGCCGGCGTAGTGCTGATCGGAGAAGCGCCGGGAAAAGAGGAGGTCCGGCTTGGAAGGCCGTTCGTGGGAAAAGCAGGCGCGATCCTCGACGAAATTTTAAAAGCGACAGGCATAAAAAGAAACAGTCTGTATATAACTAATGTGGTAAAATACAGATTGGCGCGCCCCGGAAAACGGCCGGGAACGTATGCGAACCGTCCGGCGCTGCCGCGTGAAATTCAGCTGAGCCTGCCCTGGCTGCGGGAAGAACTGATTTTTCTGAAGCCGCGGCTGATTCTGACGCTTGGAGGCGTACCGCTGAAGGCTTTGTGTTTTATCGGAAATTGTGGTATACTGGAATTAAGTGCTTGCCACGGAAAAGCGATCGATATCAGAATAAACGAAACCCCTTCGACATATGTGCCGCTTTACCATCCGGCAAGCCAGATTTATAACCGAAGCCTCAAGCCGGTCTTTGAAGAAGATTTTCAAGCCGTCAGGAGGCTTTGCGGAGATACGGAAGAATAAAGGCATGCTTTGGTTATCGAAAAGGAGTGTCGCAGAGGTGAAAAAGTGCATAGGGATCAAACGGTTCTGGACGAAAATAGTCAGCGGGGCGATGGTGATCGCCACATTGAATATTTTCGTTTTGTCGTCTTTTGTAGCCGCTGATTTCTCGAAAACGCAGGCTTCGAATATTTATAAGACGACGGAGGTGGACACCATCACGTCGACGGCCTACGCGCTGGGAAATGCGAATGCAAATTTGGTGATGCAGAACAAGAACGGGGACGCGCAGGTGCGCGTGGGTAACGTCATGAAGCTGATGACGCTGTATCTGACCTTTGAAGCGATCGGGGAAGGGAAAATCACCCTGGATACGCAGCTTGAGGTTTCTGTAGCGGCCCAGAAGGCCTCCGAAGGCAGAGCAAGGGTTTTTCTTGACGGTTATAAACATGAAAAAATCACGGTAAAACAGGCGATCGAGGCCGTATGCATCGCTTCCGCGAACGATGCTGCATATGTTCTGGCTGAGGGACTGGGCGGCACGGAACAGAATTTCGTCGCCATGATGAACGCGAAAGCGGCGGAGCTTGGCATGAAAAATACTTTGTATACGGACAGCACCGGAATTGCAAAGGATCAGTATACATCCGCAAACGACCTTGCGGTGCTGGCCTGCGATCTGCTTAATAAGTACCCGTCGGTGACGGATTATACAAAGCTGACATACGGTCTGTTTAAACACGAGTCCACAAACGAGGGCGATACCGAAATGGTTTCGGCCAATAACCTGACGCGCGGGAAATTTTATCAGGAGAGCGACGGCCTTCTGGTTGGAAGCGATTCCGAATTCGGATATGCGATGGTGGGTACTGTAGCTGACGAATCCACGCGTTCCGTCGCGGTAATCGTTGGGGCGGCCGACGAGAATTATCGTGCCGCAGAGATCAGAAAGCTTCTGGAATATGGCCTGACGGCGTTTGAATACCGCCAGATTGAAACAAAGGGAACGTTTGTCCGGAAGATCGATATCAAAGACGGTAAGGAAAAGAAAATTAAGACCGAGGCGGCGGCCGATTTCTCGGTTTTGCTGAACAAAGACGATTTTGATAAGATCGAGAAAAAGGTAGAGATCACAAAGACGGTTCAGGCGCCCGCACAGAAGGGCGAAACGGTCGGGGAAGTCGTGTATATGCTGGAGGACAAAGAAATCGGGCGTGTGGAAATCGTTTTAAGCGAAGACATGGAAAAGGCCGGCTGGTTTACGCTTCTTATCCGGAAAATCCTTTCCTTTTTCGGATTGGACTGAAAGAAAGCACTTTAATTTTACGTCCGGCTGTGGTACAATCGGACGTATTCCATATTATAGTTTTTTAGGAGGCATTTTGAATGAAAACAAAGGCAGTTAGATTGTATGGAAAGGAAGATCTGCGTCTGGAAGAATTTGATTTACCTGAGATGAAGGAGGATGAAATTCTGGCGCATATCATATCGGACAGCGTCTGTATGTCTACATACAAAGCGATGGAGCAGGGCTCGGATCATAAGAGAGTCCCGAATGATATAGACAAGAACCCCGTCATCGTAGGTCATGAGTTCTGCGGGGAAATCGTCAAGGTCGGTTCTAAATGGCAGCATAAATTCAAGCCCGGACAGAAATTTTCTATTCAGCCGGCAATGAACTACAAGGGATCTTTGGATGCGCCGGGCTATTCTTATCGGTATATCGGGGGATCGGCGACCTATGTCATTATCCCGAACGAGGTCATGGAAACGAATTGCCTTCTTGAATATCATAATGATGCGTTTTTCTACGGCAGCGTCGCAGAGCCGATGTCCTGCATCGTCGGTACGTACCATGCCATGTATCATACTAAGAACGGCTCTTACGTACATAACATGGGAATTGTTGAGGGCGGAAATATGGCGATTCTGGCCGGCGTGGGACCGATGGGGATCGGTGCGATCGATTATGCGATTCACTGTGACAGAAAGCCGGGGCTGCTTGTCGTTACGGATATCGACGAAGCTAGGCTGAAGCGGGCGGCGTCCATTTATACGGTTGAGGAAGCCGCGAAAAACGGCGTCAAGCTGGTATATGTCAATACGAATACGACGCCCGACGCGGAGAATTATATTATGGGACTTACGGGAAATAAAGGATTTGACGACGTCATGGTCTTTGCACCCGTCCGCTCCGTTGTGGAAATGGGCGACAGGCTTCTGGGCAAGGACGGCTGCCTCAATTTCTTTGCCGGCCCTGCCAATTCGGAATTTAAGGCCGAATTTAATTTCTATAACGTACATTATGCTTCCACGCACGTCGTTGGCACGAGCGGCGGAAATACGCAGGACATGATCGAATCGATTGAAATGATGAACAAGGGCCTTCTGAATACGGCTTCCATGATCACGCATATCGGCGGGCTCAACAGCGTTGTGGATACCGTTATGAACTTGCCGAAGATTCCGGGCGGAAAGAAACTGATTTATACGAATATCGATCTTCCGCTTACGGCGATTGCCGATTTCGAGAAGCTGGGGGAAACGGACGAGATGTTCAGAGCGCTGGATGAAATCTGCAAACGTCACAATCAGCTGTGGAACGCAGAGGCGGAGAAATATCTCCTTGCAAACGCAAAGGCCATATAACAGCGTGGCCTTTTCTCGGGAAAGGACGGTTATCGATGAAATTATTGGCTTTTGATTACGGAGCAAGCAGCGGAAGAGCCATCCTGGGTGAGTTTGATGGCTCGCGGCTTACGCTTTCGGAGCTCCATCGCTTTTCCAGCGATCCTGTTATGATGAACGGGACGTTTACGTGGGATTTTCCGCGTTTGTTTTTCGAACTGAAGAAAGGCATCCTGAAAGCGTATCAGGCCGGGCATAAGGAAATTGCGGGGATCGGGATCGATACCTGGGGCGTGGACTTCGGTCTGCTTTCTCGGCAGGGGGAACTGCTCGGGAATCCCGTTCATTACCGCGACGCGCGCACGGACGGTATGATCGAGCTTGCATGCAGCCGTTCGTCGGAAAAAGAAATTTATGATACGACGGGGATTGCATTTCAGAAATTCAATACGCTGTATCAGCTTCTGGCCATGGCGGAGAAAAAGAGCGTGCTTCTTGAAAACGCAGATACTCTGCTGTTTATTCCGGATCTGTTTAATTATTATCTGACGGGCGAGAAGCTTTGCGAGTATACGATTACGAGTACGTCGCAGCTCTATGATCCTGTCCGCGGCGGCTGGGCAGAGCAGCTGATCCGGAAAATTATTCCTGGCTTTCATACGGGGATTTTGCCGAACGTCGTCCCCGCCGGCACGAAGATCGGAACGCTTTCCGCAGGGATCTGCGAAGAGCTTGGCACCGCGCCGATTCCGGTTATCGCCGTTGCGGAGCACGATACGGGCAGCGCCGTGGTATCCGTTCCTTTTTACGATCAAAAGAGCGCGTACCTCAGCAGCGGAACATGGTCTCTGCTGGGCGTTGAGCTGGATCGTCCGATCATCAACGATAAGATGCGCGAGCTGAACTATACGAACGAAGGCGGAATCAATAATAATGTTCGGCTTCTGAAAAACATCATGGGACTCTGGATCAACCAGGAGTGCAAGCGCCATTGGGAAAAGCTGGGCGAGACGGTTTCGTTTGACGAGCTCGATGGCGGCGCGATGGCCGCGAAACCGTTTGCATGCATTATCGATGTGGATGATCAGAGATTTTTCGAACCGAACGGCATGCCGGATAAAATCAGAGATTATTGTGCGGAGACCGGGCAATACGTGCCGCAGACGAAGGGCGAAATCGTTCGCTGCATTATGGAGAGCCTTGCCCTGAAATACAGACAGGCGATCCTCGGACTGGAAGAGATTGTCGGATACCGGATTCCGGCGCTCCATATCGTGGGCGGCGGCTGCAAAAATAAGATTCTAAGCCAATTTACGGCGAACGCGATTAATCGTCCTGTTTATGCGGGCCCGATCGAGGCAACGGCGATCGGAAATCTGGCGGCTCAGCTTATTTCTCTTGGCGCCATCGGATCGCTTGCACAGGCGCGGGAGGTCGTCCGGAATTCTTTCGAAATTGAAGAATACGTTCCTTCCGAAACGGCGGCCTGGGACGACGCATACGAGAAACTGCTTGCGCTGCAGAATCGTAAAGCGGAGGTATGCGGATGAAACAGACGACAATTGACATTTTGGATCGGCTGGCAGAGCGCTATCCGGCGCTTGCTCCGCTGCATGTGAACATTTTCGAGGCCTTTCAGACGATCTGCAAGGCCTATAACAATGGCGGAGTGCTTTATGTGTGCGGAAACGGTGGCAGCGCTGCCGATGCGGAGCATATTGTGGGAGAATTGATGAAGTCGTTCCGAAAGAAGCGTCCGGCGGACGCGAAAATCCAGGAAAGTCTGACGCAGATGTTCGGAGAAACCGGACGAATTTTGGGAGAAACATTGGAGGGAGGCCTTCCGGCCATTTCTCTTTGCTCGCATGTCTCTTTGAAATCTGCCGTGGCAAACGACACGGATCCTGCCAATATTTATGCGCAGCAGCTTTTTTCTCTCGGACGTGCCGGCGACTGTCTGATCGCGATTTCTACGTCGGGCAACGCGGAAAACTGTGTACGCGCCGCCATGATCGCAAAGCTCACAGGTATGAAAACAATTGCGCTTACGGGCGAAAAAGGCGGCAGACTGAAAGAAATTGCAGAGGTCACAATTTCTGTTCCGGAGCATGAAACATACGCGGTGCAGGAACTTCATCTCCCCGTATATCATTGTCTGTGCGCGATGCTGGAGGAAGAGCTGTTCTGATGCCCGCGGAAAAGATTGAAATTTTTAAGCGGGAATGCATAATCCGGAATTCTTCGGAGATAATAATCACCGAGAACGGCAGAGCCGTTCTGTATAAAGTTTCCGACAATAGTAAATTCATGACTTCTAATATTTTTGCGGCGCGTATTATGGAATATGCGCCGCAATTACATTCTTATTTTGTGGATATCGGAGATGAACGGCGCGCGCTGCTGAACGCCCCGGAGAGAGCGCACCGGATCGGATCGTTTTGCGCCGTACAAATCGCAGCGCCTGCACGGGGGAAAAAGGGTGCGTGCGTTACGTCTAGGATTCGATTGACGGGCGTCTATGCCGTGCTCCTGCCGACAGAAGACGAACCCAGCGTAAACATTTCCACTAAAATCAAAGACGGCGCCGTTCGGAAACGCCTCGCGGATGCTGGAGAATCGCTTCGGCCGGAATCTGCTCTGATTTTGCGGACGCAGGCCGCTTCTGCTTCTGCCGTGGAAATTGCAGAGGAATACGAAAAGCTCGTTTCTGTATGGCACGGCATTCAGCGGCGCCTTCAGTCGGCGGCCGCCGACTGCGCACCCGGTCTTTTATTTGCGGAGGATCCCCTTGTTTCCGCACTGCTGAAATATCCCTTGGAATCCTACTCGGAAATCTGCGCGGATACAACGGAGCCGCTCGAGCGGCTGGGCGCTGCCTTTCCGGCGCTCAAAGGCCGGCTGCGTTTTCTTCCGAAGCACATTTTTGCGGTTAAATCTGTAGATTCCGTCAAAACGTCGCTGCTGGGGAGAAGAGTCTTTTTAAAATCGGGCGCGGATATCGTGATTGAAAAAACGGAAGCCTTGACGGTTATCGATGTAAACACGGGAAAATCCGCGGCCTCCTATAAAGAAGTGAATTTCGAAGCGGCAGAGGAAATCATGCGCCAGCTTCGCCTCCGTGAAATCGGCGGAATCATCCTCTGCGATTTTATTGGTATGGAGAGATGCGATGGGGAAGCGCTTACGGCTTATATGCGGGAATTGGCGCTGCGCGATCCTTCTCATCCTGAGATCCCCGGAATGACGGCGCTCGGTCTTATGGAGATCGCGCGGAAGAGAAGCTGATTTTTTCCCAAAACCCGTTTGTTTTTTACGGAACTCCATGCTATAATTTTACCCATCATTAACAGAAAGCGGGAGGAAGACCGTGAAAAACAAAAAAGGTTTGAGATTCGCCCTTGTCCTTGCGGCGTGCGCCGTGCTGCTGCTGCAGGGCTGCAGTCAAGAGGAGAAAGAAATGGAAGGAAAAGTTAAAATTATCAGTTATAATGTGCTGGTCGAATGGTGTACGGAGTATAACGGTGCCAATACGGGCGTTACGAAGACCTACGACCTGACGAGCCGTCTTGAGGATCTGTCAGAGCTCCTGAAGAAAGAAAAGCCGGATTCTTTCGGTGTGCAGGAGTGCTCCTATGCGATCAAACAGCATCTGCTGCGCAATCTGACAAATTACGGCTGCGTCGGTGTCATGGACACCGGCGGAGCGGACGACGCGAACGCCTTTGGGACCTTTATCTTTTACAACAAAGAGAAATACAGTGTTGTAGAAACGGAAAATTTCTGGCTTTCCACGACGCCGGATCAGGTTTCTACATATCCCGGCGCAGACCGTCCGCGGAACGGCTGCTGGGCAATTTTTGAAAATTTGGAAACAGGCGAGCAATATGCGCATGTAAACGTCCATGTGGAGTGGAAAACGAAGCAGAGCAATTCCTATGGCGCCGAATATACCCGCCAAATGGTAGATGAGCTTGCGGCCCGCGGCCTCCCTGTATTTTGCACCGGGGATTTCAACGTCGATTCCGACGACTTTATTACGGTGGAAATTATGACGGAGGAGGGAGAGGTTTCTGTGAAGGACGCCCAGGAAATCGCAAAAGAGTCGGAAGACAGCCACAGCACCCATTTTGACGTTCCCGCAAGGAAGCTTGACTATTGCTTTGTGACGGATGAGAAGATAGACGTGGAGCGCTACGAGCTGATTGGAGATTACACCATTTCCGACCATCTCGGCGTTAAGGTAGTAGCGGCGCTGAAATAAGCTCCGGATTATGGGAGAAAGCCCGCGGCCGTAAAAGACGGCTGCGGGCTTGTTTTATAAACGGCCAGAAAGAGGGGTGCGAATAAAAATTTATTTACATATTTGACTATACGTCGTATAATAAAACAAATAAAAAATTGTATATTTTGAAATTTGAGGTATTGTATAATGGAACAATTCGGAAATATGCAATCAGAAGAAAATGATAAATTCGTGCTCCTTTACAAATTATATTACAAGCAGATGCTGTATGCCGCAAAGCAAATCCTGCGGGATCATTGCGAGGCGGAAAATGCAGTTCAGGAAGCCTTTCTCGGATTGTCAAACCATCTGCACAAAATCGAGGACGTTTATAAAAGAGAATCGTTTTATTACGTTGTCAGGGCGGCGCGGAACGCTGCGATCAATTTATTGCATGCAAATAAAAAATGGATGGAATATGAACCTCTCGAGCGGGTGACCGGGCTGCCGGCAGGCAGTCCGGCGGCGGAACGGGAAATACGCGAGCAGTATGACAGGGTTTTATCTCACATCGAGCGGATGAAGCCCTGCTATCGGGAGGTTCTGTATCTTCATTTTGTGAAAGAACGCTCTGCAAGTGAAATCTCCTGTTTATTACAGCTAAAGCTTTCCACCGTGAAGCAGCGCCTGGTGCGGGGAAAGAAGGAACTGCTGGCGCGGATTGGCAGCGAGCCGGAATAAACAGCCGCTACGCCATCGTTTCCTCATACAGCTTTTTGCTGAAGATCCTGCATTGCAAGACAGATCAGTAGATTTCCAGAATGCTTTTCAGAAAATTGCGGATATGGGATGAGCCTGCAAACACGCACCGGATCAATTTCATGTCTTTCATAGCTGGTCCTCTCAGAGAGTTCCGTTTTTGCTTTTATTTTACCATTTTCATAATTAATTCATAATATATGCACATCGAAAAATCGGAATATTTTTAATTATTTTATATGTTTTTGTAACCTTTTTCTCTTTTTCGCTGTTTTATATAACAGATAGATAAACCGCATATACTGCAAAGAGAAGCGGCGTAAGGACGCACGGTTTCGATACAGAAAATAAATTTTAGGTGAGAGAGATGAATGATATCGAGCTAAAAAAAGTAACGCTTACATTTCAGACAAAAACACAGAAAATTCCTATTTTCAAGGACCTGAATCTGTCTTTTTCCAAGGGAGAGTTTGTCACTGTTTACGGTCCCTCGGGCAAAGGTAAATCCACCCTGCTGAATCTTGTCTCCGGCTTTGTACGTCCAAGCTCCGGCAGCGTGATTGTAGACGGCTCCGATCTTGGAGAAATGACGGAAGCAAAGCGCTCGGAATTCCGGAACAAACGCATCGGCTATATTTTTCAGACCTTCAATCTGATTCAGCAGTTCAGTGTAAAGGACAATGTCGCGGTTCCGCTGCTTCTGGCCGGCGTCAAAAAAGCCGACATCCAGAAACGGGTTGACGCGCTTTTAGATGTCGTAGGCATGGCGCACCGCAAAGCGGAATATCCGCGCACGCTCTCCGGCGGAGAACAGCAGCGCGTTGCCTTTGCCCGGGCAATCGCCAATGAGCCGGACATTGTTCTCGCCGACGAGCCTACCGGGAACCTGGATACGGCAAACGGGCAGCACCTGATCCAGCTGATCAAGGAGCTTAATGAAGAAAAAGGCGTCACGGTGCTATGCGTATCTCATGACGAGCGGATTATCGCACAGGGCAGCCGCCTGATCAACATTGAGGAGATTACCTGTGCGGAGTAAAAAGTTTTTCTTTCAGAGGATCGGAATCTATGACCTGATACGGGAAGCGCGCGATTCCTCCTATAGGGCAAAAGACCGGCCTCTGTTTCAGAAACAATTTCAGGAAAGGGGAGGATTCCAATGTTTTGAACGTTCACAGGCGCAGAAGCGCAAGGCATATAATATTATTTATAGTAGGGAGGTACTTTTATGAAGAAAAAACATATTATTATGCTAACTTTATCCTTTATCTTATTATTGGCGGCATTGCAAGTCAGCGCGGCCTACAAGACTTCGTATTCCAACGAATATTATCAGCCCTGGGGGCAGACGCAATACCGCTATACGATTCAGGCTGACTACGAGATGACATGGCCCACCTCGTGGGGAACCAACGACGCATATTGCGAATTTCTCGTTAAGCAGACAAAGTGGAACGACGCCATGACGCATCCCACAGATATTACGGTAAAAGACAATAAATCCTTAGTTTATGGTTTTGACGGCTGGAATCCAGATAAGCATATGTGTTGGATTTCCATGAACTCTCCCCGGTTGAACGGGGAATCGACATTCTGTTTTACCATGACTGCAACGGATATTCCGGATACTTTCTGGATCAAGGCAATGAACAAGCTCTTCTCCACTGCCATCATGTTCGGCGACGAGGCCAGGATCCGGACATACATGGGAGAAACGTCTAACAGCGCTACATTGGTAAGAGATTTCTATCCCGGAGCGTAACAGCTTCAGCTCAGTCACAGCTGCGGAGTCGGCGAAATGCCGGCTCCGCAAGGCAAGGAGGGCTGGTTATGAAAGACATGAAATTGATCTGGCGCGTGTTTGCGGGCTCGCTTCGTATCCGCGATTTTCTGAAAAGTATTCTGCAGTATCTGCTGATCTTCGGACTGCTCGCCGTGATATCGGTTTCTCTGATTGAGCCGATGTATAAAAAAAGAAAGAACACCGAGGCGTATAAGGCGTATCGCTTTGACGTCTGCGTCGGAAACTGCACGACCGAAACGTATCGGCAGATCGCACAGAGCGAGAATGTTTCCGCCTCGCTTGGCATTCAGTTGTATTTTGGGCATTGGCCGCTGCGCTGCGGCGAAAATCAGGTCGAGGCCATTCCCGGCGTGGTGCTCGAGGGCTCGCTGGAGCCGTTAAACCAAATGGTGATTCCCGACGAGCTCTATCTTTTCAAGGACGACGCCCTGAT
>OLRF01004180.1_pt1 | contig 10470 bp, 10 predicted proteins | sample 1672061 | NCBI WGS metagenome assembly OLRF01 (sample SAMEA3136641, study PRJEB25190) | human gut metagenome | reverse complement strand
CTCTGCCATAATACATACGCTCGTCGCACAATTTTACAAAATGTGCGACGAGCGTATGTATTATGGCAGAGACAGCCGGAGTGGACTTATTCCCAATCGATATTGGAATGGTGACAGATGTTCCGTCGGTGACAGATCCGGAAGAAAAAGTGATGTACGGAACAAAGAATATGGCGATGGAACCTGCAATGTCAAGAGAACAGGCTGCACAAGCCGTTCTTATTGGCATACGAAAGGTCAAAGAGCTGGCAGAACAAGGGTATGATCTGATCGCAACCGGTGAGATGGGGATTGGAAATACAACGACCAGCAGTGCTGTTGTGTCCGTTCTGCTTGATGAAAGTGTAGAAAATGTGACAGGGAGAGGCGCAGGCCTTAGTTCAGAAGGGCTGAATAGAAAGATTCGTGCAATTGAGAGAGCAATTGAAAAGCATCAGCCGGACAAGAAAGATATTTTAGATGTCTTGTCCAAAGTCGGAGGGCTTGATATTGCAGGAATGACAGGTGCATTTCTCGGAGGTGCGATCTATCATATTCCGGTTCTGATTGATGGGTTCATCTCTTCTGCAGCAGCATTGTGCGCAGTGCGTATGGTTCCTGAGACGGCGGATTATATCCTGGCATCACATTGCTCTGGGGAACCGGCTGGGCGAATGGTCTTAGAAGAGCTGAAACTTCCATATCTGATTGATGCGAAGATGTCTCTTGGAGAAGGTAGTGGTGCAGTTGCAGCAATTCCACTTCTTGAGATGGGTGTGAATGTTTATCGGAAGATGAGTACCTTTGAAGAGATTAAAGTAGAGCAGTATGAAGAACTTAAGTGAAGATGAGGAGTAAGAAAAAGGTGGTTATTGAACGCAATGATCATTGCAATCGCTATGTATTCTAAGATTCCGATGCCGCGGGTTGACTGGAATGAAAAAAATATGAGATATGCGATGTGCTTTTTCCCATTGGTCGGAGTTATAATTGGAGTATTGGAAATAGTTGCCGGGAATCTGATCACAGTATGGAGGGGAGAAGGAAATTTCTTTTATGCAGTTGTATTGACTTTGATTCCGGTTTTTATAACAGGAGGAATTCATCTGGATGGATTCGCAGATACAATGGACGCAAAAAGTTCTTATGGAGACCGGGAGAAGAAACTGGAGATTCTGAAAGACCCTCATACTGGAGCATTTGCGATCATCAGTCTTTGCTGTTATTTCCTTCTGTGTGTGGGGATTTTTAGTGAAATGAGAACAGAACACCTGTTTGCGGCAGCACTCGTGTTTGTGTTCTCTCGTTCGCTGAGTGGAATTTCTGTTGTGACGTTTCAGGCAGCGAAGAACAGTGGACTGCTTCGGACATTTCAAGACGGTGCACAGAAGAGAAATGTAAGAATTGTATTGATCATATGGCTATTGGCAGCCGGAGTTGGATTCTATCTGACAGCAGGTTTATGCGGAGTGGTAGCAGCAGTTGTCGGACTTGCTGTTTTCTTTTATTATTATCAGTTTAGCAGAAAACAGTTTGGAGGTATTACGGGTGATCTTGCCGGATACTTCCTGCAGTTATGTGAACTGTTTATGCTGGCAGTGCTTGCATTATTCTAGAAATGTTATTGCATATAAATGTTTTATGATAGATGCTTTATTATAGAAATGAAAATGAAATAAAATAGATTTTTTTGGAGTGATTTATGGAGCTTATTTTGATCCGGCATCTGAAGACACCGGGCAATGAAAAGAGACAATATATCGGAAGTACAGATGAAGAACTGTCAGAACAGGAAGTACTGAACTTTAAACAGAAATATAAAATAGATAGCTATCCACAGGTACAGCAAGTGATTGTCAGCCCAATGAAGAGATGTATTCAAACGGCAGAGTTGATTTATCCGAAGAACCAGATCACGCAGGAAGTATTGTTAAAGGAATGTGATTTTGGTATTTTTGAAGGTAAGACATATGAAGAACTGAAAGATAGAGAAGAATATCAGGCATGGCTGGATTCCGGTGGAACGATTGCATTTCCGGAAGGGGAGGAACAGAAGGAATTCCGTTCTCGTTGTGTGAGAGGCATGCTCTGTCAGGTTGATAGATTATGCAAAGAAAATGTAGAAAGTGCAGCTTTTGTCGTTCATGGAGGAACGATTATGGCGGTGTTGGAACAACTGGCGGAAGACCAAAAAGATTTTTATCACTGGCAGGTGGAAAATGGCGGAGGATATAGAATGCTTGTTGACGAAGAAGAGTGGAAGTCCGGCGTTCACAGATTTTATGAAATTCAAAAACTGGGAGGCGCGATAGAATGAATGGGAAGATGATAATCCTGGCATGTGTTACAGGATTTCTGTTAGATTGCATTTTCGGAGATCCGGCCTGGATGTATCATCCGATACGCGTGATCGGAAACCTGATCAGTGTGTTGGAAAAAGGATTGCGGAAGTTGTTGTGCAGTCGGATTCCTGCATCAGAACAAAAGAAGAAAAATAAAAGAGAAGTTCTGACAGGAGGAATTTTATGGATTCTGACAGTTTCATTATCCTTTCTTGTACCGGCGGTACTCTTATTTGCTGCGGGAAAGGTTCATCCGGCAGTACGGTTTCTTTTGGAAACCTTCTGGTGTTACCAGATATTTGCGGCGCGGTGTCTTGTAGGAGAAAGTAGGAAGGTTTATCAGAAATTAAAAGAAGACGACTTGCCTGGTGCAAGAAGAGCTGTATCCATGATTGTCGGAAGAGACACAGAGAACCTTACAGCAGAAGGTGTGACGAAAGCTGCGGTAGAGACAGTGGCGGAGAATACTTCCGACGGCGTGACGGCTCCACTTTTATTTCTTCTGATTGGCGGCGCACCGCTTGGATTCTTATACAAGGCAGTGAACACGATGGATTCCATGCTTGGATACAAAAATGAAAAATATCTGTATTTCGGAAGGATTCCGGCAAAGATGGATGATGTATTTAATTACATTCCAGCCAGGTTGACGGCGTGGTTTATGGTTGTTGCAGCATTTTTGACGGGGATGGATGGAGAGAATGCGTGGAAGATTTACTTACGGGATAAGAGGAAACATGCAAGTCCGAATTCCGCCCAGTCAGAGGCGGTATGCGCCGGAGCGCTTGATGTACAGTTAGCCGGAGATGCGGTTTATTTCGGGAAAGTCTATAAAAAGGATTATATTGGTGATGCAATCCGTAAGATTGAACCGGAGGATATTCTTCGTGCCGGGAAATTAATGTATATGACAACGATACTGATGATGGTTGTCTTTGGAGGTTTATTATTATGGATTTATTGATTCGATTTGCAAAAATGGAAGATGCAGAAGAACTTCTGGCGCTCTATACACCGTATGTAACGGATACAGTGATTACATTTGAATATGAAGTTCCGTCACTGGAAGAATTCAAAGATCGAATGCGTCAGACGATGAAAAAGTACCCGTATCTGGTCGCAGAACAGAATGGCGAGATTCTTGGATATAGCTGTGCAGGGGCATTCAAAGGTCGTGCGGCATATGACTGGGCAGTGGAAACAACAATTTATATAAGAAAAGACCGGCAGAAAACCGGAGTTGGTAAAAAGCTGTATGAGGCACTGGAGAAAGTACTGCACGCTCAGAACATTTGCAATCTATATGCATGCATTGGATATCCAGAGATTGAAGATAAATATCTGACAAAGAACAGCGCACAGTTCCATGCACATCTTGGGTACCGCATGGTGGGAGAATTCTATCATTGCGGATACAAATTTGACCGCTGGTATAATATGGTCTGGATGGAAAAGCTTCTGGATCCGGAGATTAAACATCCAAAGCCGATCAAATGGATGGAAGAGAATCGCGAGGAACTGGAGGCAGTACTTTTAGATTAAAAATGACATACATAGAGAAGTAGGGGTAAGATTCATGGAATATGTACACGGAGGAGACATTTATACATATGGTGATGTGCTGGATTTTTCAGTTAATGTAAATCCTTACGGTCCGTCAGAAGAAGTTCTTGAAGCGGCAAAAAGATCGATGGATGAAGTGGGTCTTTATCCGGACAGTCAATGCAGACGGCTCAGAAAGAGACTGGCAGAGAAAAAAAGTCTGCCGGAGGAATATTTCCTTTTCGGAAATGGAGCAGCGGAGCTGTTCTTTTCTGTCGTTCTTGCAGAAAAACCAGAGAAAGCACTTCTTCCGATTCCGGCTTTCGCAGAATATGAACAGGCACTTCGGACGGTAGACTGCGAAATTATTTATCATGAGTTGAAAAGAGAGAATAACTTTGCATTGACAGAAAGCTTTTTGGAAGAACTGACAGAGGATATTGACCTTGTATTTTTATGCTCCCCATCGAATCCGTCAGGCCAGGTGATTGAACCAAAGCTGATGGAACAGATTCTTACGCGATGTGAAGAAAAGAAGATACGTCTTGTTTTAGACGAGTGTTTTATTGAATTTCTGGAAGAAGCGCAGAAATATACCATGGTGAAAAAGGTGACAGATCATGCGTGCCTTTTTCTTGTACAGGCATTTACGAAGATGTATGGAATCCCGGGATTGAGACTGGGCTATGCAATGACTTCGGATGGAGAACTTAGAGAGCGGATGCAGCAGATCCGTCAGCCGTGGAGTGTGTCGGTTCCGGCGCAGGCAGCAGGGATAGAAGCGCTGACAGAGAGAGAAGAACAAAGAGTTCAGAAAATACGAAACAAAATCGTGGAAGAAAAAATGCGCATGGAAAAGAAAATGCGTGAGTTTGGGATTAGATTTATTCCAACAAAGGCAAATTTCTTCTTATTATATAGTGAAATCCCATTGTTTGATCGACTGTTAGAACAGGGGATTTTGGTTCGAAATTGTGAGAACTATAGAGGGTTGAAGAAAGGCTGGTATCGGATTGCAGTGCGGACAAAAGAGGAAAATGATGTTCTTTTACGGGCACTTGAAACAATCCTGTCAAAGCAGTGAAGGAGGCGAAAAATATGGCGAAATCAATTATGATACAGGGAACGATGTCAAATGTCGGAAAGAGCGCACTGGCAGCAGGTCTTTGCCGTGTCCTGAAACAGGATGGATACAAAGTTGCACCTTTCAAATCCCAAAATATGGCACTCAATTCTTTTATCACAAAAGAAGGACTGGAGATGGGAAGAGCCCAGGTGATGCAGGCAGAAGCTGCAGGGATTGAACCGGAAGCAATAATGAATCCAATTTTACTTAAGCCGACGAACGATACAGGCTCTCAGGTGATTATCAATGGTAAACCAATCGGAGTGATGGCTGCAAGAGAGTATTACCGTCATAAGAAGGAATATATTCCGGCAATTATGGATGCATATCATGAGTTAGAAAAAAAGTATGATATCATTGTAATTGAAGGTGCCGGAAGTCCGGCAGAAATCAACCTGAAAAAAGATGATATTGTAAATATGGGAATGGCAAAGCTTGCAGATGCACCGGTGCTTCTTGTCGGAGATATTGATCGTGGTGGAGTATTTGCCCAGATCGCCGGAACTGTAATGCTTCTTGAAGAGGATGAAAAAGCGCGGATCAAAGGAACGATCATTAATAAATTCCGTGGAGATGTATCCATTCTGGAACCGGGACTTCGAATGTTGGAAGATAAGACGGATATCCCTGTAACGGGAGTAGTTCCGTACTTTTATTTAGATCTGGATGAGGAAGACAGCCTGACGGAACGATTTCAGAAAAAAGAGAAGCCGGGATTGATCGATCTGGCAGTGATCCGATTCCCAAGGATCTCTAATTTTACTGACTTAGCACCTTTAGAAGCATTGGAAGAGGTGAGCGTGCGTTATGTTTCATCTCCGGCTGAGTTTGGAAATCCGGATGCGGTGATCCTTCCGGGAACAAAGAATACGATCAGTGATCTTCTGTGGATGCGTCAGAACGGACTGGAAGCAAGAGTCCTGAAACACAGCGCACAGAACAAACCGGTCTTTGGAATCTGTGGCGGATATCAGATGCTTGGAATGGAAATCTCAGATCCAACAGGAGAAGAGTACGGAGGAACTGTACAGGGAATGGGACTTTTGGATACAAAGACCGTGTTCCGTCCGGAAAAACACAGAACCAGAGTACATGGAACATTTGGCGAGATGAAAGGAATCCTGAAAGAGATGGAGGGACTTCCTTTCGAAGGATACGAGATCCATATGGGAGAGACGATTCTTGATGAGCACGCATCCGGGCTTGTAACAATAGAAAATGATTCTGATACGCTACAACAAGGACATCCGGATGGTTCACAGAAGGAAAATGTCTATGGCTGTTATGTGCATGGAATCTTTGATTCACCGGAAATGTCAGGTGGGTTTCTCTCCGCTTTATTGAAAGAGAAAGGCTATGATCCGGAGACGGTACAGGCAGTAGACTGGAAGTCTTATAAGGAAGAACAGTATGATAAACTTGCAGATATCGTTCGTGCCAGTCTGGATATGAAAGAAATTTATAGAATTATTGGATTGTAGAGTTTGTAATGAGAGAGGCAAAAAGATGGTTACAGATTTAACGAAAGAACATCCGAATAAGACATTATGGCGGTTCCTTCTGCCAATGTTGTTCAGTGTGATGTTCCAGCAGATTTACAATATCGCAGACAGTATGATTGCGGGAAGATTTGCGGGAGAAAATGCGTTGGCAGCAGTCGGTGCATCTTATCCGATCACAATTATTTTCATGGCATTTGCCGTGGGAATGAATCTGGGGGCCTCCGTAGTCGTATCAAGACTGTTCGGAGCGGAAGACCGGGGCGGTGTGAAGCGTGCGGTTACAACAGCATTTCTCAGTTCTATGGTGCTGGGAATCATGCTGACATTATTCGGGTATTTCTTTAATCATCAGATGATGAGATGGATCCGCACACCACAGAATATTATGGCAGACGGAGTTTTATATTTGAAAATTTACATTTTCGGAATTATCTTCCTGATGCTTTATATGTGTGTACCGGAGTATTTACAGCACTCGGGGATTCTAAGACACCGTTATATTTTCTGCTTGGATCCTCAGCTGGAAATATTATTCTTGATTACATCTTCGTAGCAAAATTCCAGTGGGGTGTGAGCGGTGTTGCCTGGGCAACATTTATCGCGCAAGGTGTGTCAGCCGTGCTTGCATTAGTAACACTTCTCGGAAGATTGCAGAAATTTGCCGGGAAAGAAAAGCAGCCGTGGTTTGATAAGAAATTATTTGCACAGATCATGGCGATTGCAATTCCAAGCATTCTTCAGCAGAGCGTATTGAGTGTAGGAAATCTTTTCGTGCAGGGAATTGTAAATCAATTCGGTTCAGCAGTTGTTGCGGGATATTCGGGAGCAATCAAGCTGAATACATTTGCCATTAATATCTTTATGACACTTGGTTCTTGTCTATCCAGTTATACGGCACAGAATATCGGCGCGGGAAAGAAAGAACGAATTCCGTTGGGATTCCGTACCGGATTAAAATTATCAGAGCTTACGGCATTACCGTTTGTTATTCTGTATTTTATTTTCAGTCGTCAGATGATGGGGCTATTCTTAGGTGCGGAGAGTGTAGAGGCTATCAGCGCAGGAATGGCATTTTTGAAAATAGTATCGCCGTGGTATTTTATGATTGTAATTAAGCTGATGACAGATGGAATTATCCGAGGTTCCGGAGCGATGGTCTATTTTGTGGTTGCAACAGTTCCGGATCTTATTTTGAGAATCGGATTTGCGTTGGTTTTGACAAAAAGCTTTGGAAGCACCGGGATCTGGATGGCATGGCCATTTGGTTGGATCGTAGCGACCACATTAACATTGATCTTTTATAGAAAGTTGGGATATAAGAATGATAAAAGCAGTGATTTTTGATATGGATGGGGTTTTGATTAATACAGAACCGCTTCATTATCAATGTTGGGTAGAACTTTTTAAAGAACGATATGGAATTGACTTAGATTACGATGTATATAAACCATGCATTGGATCTACAAGACTCCATTTCATGAATCTGATCAAAGAAAATTACGGAATCACATTTGAAAGTCTTGAAGTTATGAATCAGATTATGAAAGAAAAGAAGGATGAAATTATTGCAAGAGACGGATTTCCTGAGATGCCGGGAGTTGGGCAGATGCTTTGCTGTTTGAAAGATGCGGGATATCGTCTCGCTGTGGCATCTTCTTCTCCAAAACCTGTAATCACAGAGACACTGGAAACGCTGGATCTGATGAAATATTTCGATGTCGTGACAAGTGGAGATGAAGTGAAGAATCCAAAGCCGGCACCGGATACATTTCTCTTTGCAGCGAAGCAGCTGGGCGTACCGGTAGACGAGTGTATTGTAATCGAAGATTCAACGAATGGAGGAAAGGCTGCTAAGGCGGCTAAGATGCCATGTATCTGGATGCATAATCCGGATTCCGGAGACCAGGAGATACCGGATGCAGTGCTCGAGATTACGGCCTGGACAAAGGAGAATATAGAAAAGATCATGAAGTTTTTACATTTTGATCAAGAAAAATTATTAAAATAAATAATTGTAACTGTTCAGAGCCAAATAAAATTTCAAAAACAGTCTAAAAAATGCAAGCATTTTACACCTTTTTTAAAATTTTGCTTGGCTCTGAACAGTTACAAATAATTGATATAAAACAATTTTGGGGTAGAACGATTAGAAATAGTGAGGCTGGAAGTATTAATAGGATGTGGTTGAATGAAAAAACTGAAATTTATATTTGGCAAGCTTAGTATATTTTATTATATTTTGTTTCTGCTAGTGACGTGCATACTTTGCAAGTCAGGAAGTACCAGGCAGTTGAAGTTTGCATTTTTTGCTTTAGGTATCTTTCTGGTACTCAGTCTTTGCGTCTGGATCGGTTGTCTGATCGTGGAAAAGGAAAACCCTTTTAAAATGAAAGGTGCATTTAGGAAAACAGTGTTTGGTACAGAGCTTCTGATTTTGCTTGCAGTTACAGTTGGATGTATTTCTTATATCGTATATACAGCAATTCCTTATAATGGTGCATTGTCCTGGAAGGTAGATAGCCTGTTTAAGACAAAGAAAATAGAGTATGAACATAACAATTTCTTTCGTGATGGCGCAGAAGGGCTGATAAAAGATATCAATAAGAAATTGAAACTTCCGAACGAGTTATATATCACAGATAGTTTTGAGATGTCCTTTGATAAAGACGGAACGATAACCCGCGTGTCGGCCTATCTCTACGGACAGAATGAAAAGGGAAAAGATAAGACCTATCTGATGGATTATGATATCGATAAAAGTGATAAAATTGTTGTGCAGATTGCAGGTTACGCAAATGTAGATTATGATGATGACAAGAAATTAGATCCTATGTTTACCATTCTGGAAAAATCAGATTGTAAGATGCAGGTAACACAATGGAATCTGAATTATGCATTTGCAGATAATTCGCCGGAATATGAGATTCTGTATTATGGAAAACGCTCCTTCGTTTCTTCTGAAGGTCTTGTTTATCTTCCGGGAGATGTGGATGGTGACGGAGAGGTCAGCGGTATGACTGATTTTACAGCTCTCGACCGCGGTGGAGAAGCACTTGGATATGAAGTGTCTCTGTATCTTCCGCAGGATGAATCTGTGACTCCGGTGCGTTATATGATGGAACCAGAATATATCAGTCCTGATACAATTAGTCAGAATGAGCAGGCAGAGAAAGATTCACAGGCGAAAGAACAAGGAAAAGAGAATAATACCTGGACGGTCGATACGGACGGAAGTGGTGTTGTCCGATTCTTCTTAAACGAACAGAAAGGCTGGAAACTTTCAGTTGTTGATGCGGCTCTTGGAACACGTTATTACAAACTGGAAACTACGTCAGATGGTGGATATAACTGGACAACAGTAAATGAAGATCCATTTGACGGAAATGGTGGAGTAGGAGAAGGGATACAATTCTTCGATGAGCAGTTTGGATTCATCGGTCTGAGTGGGGCATCGCAGACACATTCATCTATTTATGTTACAAAAGACGGTGGAAAGACACTGAAGGAGATAGAGCTCCCGATGGATACTGTGACAGAATACCCGCCGCATATGCAGGAATATGGCTTCACGCTTGCAGATTATCAGTATCTGGAAATGCCACAGCAGGATGGAGAGAATTACACGATCCATGTGAAGACGCAGAGTGGAGAGACGGAAGGCCTTGTGTTCACATCTGAAGATCATGGTGAGAACTGGAGTTTTACCGGAGTGTTTACTGAAAATGACTTATCATAAAAAACCAATAACTTTGTAGTATATCAAATGGCTCCGCGTGTACATCTAAAAACTATTCACCAAGCTATGTATTAAAAGCAATGGAAATTCCAGAGGAAGAGCATGGCACACTGTTACTCATTATCATTTGCGTCTTGGTCCTACAGTTAATGGAAATGCAGAAAACTTTTTAGAGCATGCAATAAATACCTTAAATCATTTTTCAAAGGATCTTTCACAGAATCCGTCAAAAGAAGAACTGAA
>OLRF01004151.1_pt1 | contig 10550 bp, 9 predicted proteins | sample 1672061 | NCBI WGS metagenome assembly OLRF01 (sample SAMEA3136641, study PRJEB25190) | human gut metagenome | reverse complement strand
GGATAACGGTGGCGGGCGTGTAAAAGGCCGTCAGTGTGCTGCTGCGGGCAGCTTCGTATTCGGATTCGGACAATATTGCTTTCAGTCGGCTGTACTCATCTGCCCACGCGCTTTTGTTCGGGTCAAACGCATCGGGCAGACCGCCCCAGCCGGTATACTGCGCCAAAATTTGTTGTTCTTCCTCGTTGGCGGGTACGCCGCCATTGGCTACGCGCTGTTCAATTTCTTTCAGCTTTTGGATGGCGGCAATGTTGGCGTTAAACTTTTCGCGCGGCGCTGTCGGCAGATTATCCAGATAGGGGGCTTCATAGGTAATAGGTTCGCGGTGGTAAGGTTCATCTTCTGCCGAAAGGCGTTCCACATCTGCCATAACCTGCGCGACAAAGGGGCTGGGTTCTTCGATGATCTCGCCATCGATGGGTTCAACAGCTTCCTCCGGCTGCGCTTGTTGACTTGGCTTTTCCGGGGCAGACCGCGCTGCATTTTTGGGGTTGGCCGCAAGTAGCCGCGCAAATTCTTCATGGCTAATGGCACGCCCTATCAGCGGGAAACTTCCATCGCGCAGGTGGATGTTTTCTCTGCCGATTTCCTCAACGGTAAATGGCCTGTCATCTTCAAGATAAACTGTGCTGCCAATAGTCACGGGCGATTTTTCAATTTTCCTTGTGGTCGGAGGGTGTTTTTCAAATTCCTCTTCGGCGGTATTGATGAAGTCAGAAAACTCGCTGTTTTCAATGCCCTGCGCGGCAAGCTCGTGATTATCCCCGAAATAGTCGATATGGATAATATCGCCATCCACCGTATAGCGAATCTCGTTTCGCAGAAAATTCGCATAGACTTGGATTTCGTGTTCGCCATCCCCAGTAGTGGAGTACGCAAAGTCAACATGGGTCAAGTCGGAGAAATTCGGTTCGTTTAATCCCTCATTTTCGCAAAAATCCGTGATGGCGTGTTTTGCGTGGTCGAGGGCTGCATCGTTGGCTGCGCGGACAGCCTGTTGTTTTTCTGTCCACCTTTTGTAGAGAACCTTTTCATCCTCGGCCAGATACTGGCCGTTGTAAACTAAAAGCCGTAAGCGCTGGGCGGCTTCTTTCCATTTCAAAACGCGGCGGTACGAGCCATCTGCCGTATGGCGGATAATTTCAAGATTTTTTCCCATATGGTCGATTGAGCCGCGCCCACCGTCACGGAAATACCATGTGCCGCCGCCGATACCGTATTCTTTTTTCAGCCAGCGGGCTTGATCTTCTTCAAGGGGCAGCACCCGTGCGGAGAAATACTGCTGAATGCGGAATTTGCCATCTTCAAAACCACTGCCATTGCACAGGGCATCGGTAATGTCCTGCTCGGTAATATACTTGCCGGAAGCGTCAATAATGGGCTTGCTCCACTTTTTGACTTCCGCCGCAAGTTCGATATTCTGCGTCTGTTGCTCTTGGCTCGGCAACCCTACTTTTTCAGAATCTTCGGGAGTGAGGGTAAGCTGCTCCATCTGCGGCAGCGCGGGTGCAGCTTTAATTGGAACAATGAATTTGCCTTGCTCGATAAGTTCGGCAATTTTTGTGGATACAGCATCCCATGTCAAATTGACCTGTGCTGTTTTGGTGAGGTAATTGCCCTCCCAAAGTTCAAGGTACATATCATGCCGGATAAAACCTACGAAATGGTCGTCCACGAACAAATTTGTATAAATTTGCTTGTAGCAATGCTTACAATAGGCGCTGCGCTCGGCAAGGTCGGTGTGTTGCGTAAAATATTCCAGTATGGCCGCATTATCGGCGCGACTACTAGATTCTTGTGCCAACAAGCCCATAACCAGTTCTTCATCCAACGGGGGCAGGTCGGAAACAGGCATAGAAAAAGCGGAGAGCGACAACACGCTCTCCGCTTGGGGTTCTTGTATTACAGGCTGTAAATCTGCTGCATCGCCAGTTCCTCGGCTTGGCTCTGCAAGGCGTTCATCCACTGCGTCCAGCCCATCGGGTCTGTCTGCCGGTTCGGGGCGGTGCTCTGCTGCATCAGCGTCTGCATCGTCTGCTCGATTTGCCGGTGTACTGCGTTGTCCATCTCCAGCAGATGCGGGTACAGCGTTCCCTCCAGCAACATCTCGTCGAACACCATCGGGGCGTTCTCCTGCAAGAATTTCCGGCGCAGGCTGCCGTACTTGCCGATTTCCGGCATCGGCGGCTCGTCCAGCGTCAGTTTCGGGATTTGATAGCCGTTCACCATCGCGTACTCCATTATTAACCTCCTTGGTGTCGTTGGTTTTCTCTTGCTTACCACCATAATAGCGGACTTTTTCAGCCCGTGCAACACTGTCAATTTCGCGTGTGATGCTGCCAATCTGCTGCATAAAAGGCCGCGCCGCCTGTTGGCAAGCACTGCCCAAACACAGGGCAATGCGGTTGGTATCAAACTGCCCCACGGATTCGAGGGCAGACAAGTCCAGCCGCGCGGTATCTACACCGCACCGCAGCGCGGCCATATACAGGCAGCTTTGGGTGACGATTTGCAAAAATAGCCGACGCTGTTCATTTGGCTTTGCCCACTGTAAGCTGCTGCCGTCCACTGCCTTTTCCAGTGCAGTCGTGAACATGGCGCTGCGCTGGGCAACATAGGAAGTTGAGATCATGAGCAACGCACTTTGGATGCTGTCGGCATGATTATCGACAATGATTTTATCCCAAACAGGCTTCCAGTTTTGGTCTGTTACCGCCCACGGTAATGCTTCGGAAATTTCATGGATAGGAATAGTGTCGGAAATATCAAACAGATACCGCAGCCGGGGAGAATTGGCGCGGGTGTCAAATACCGCTGTGCCGTACGCACCACGCTTTACCCTACGGCCTGCGTTTTTATTCCAGTAGTCCATGTCCGCCACGGCGGTGGCGGTGGGGTTTTGTGCATAAATTAGAAGTTGGTTCGGGAAACTGTAATTATAAGCAATGGCCGCTGTCCTCAGAAATTCTTTCCAGCGGTCACTACTCTCCGTGACAGTTTGCAGTTGCTTTTTGGCAAGCGCACGGATGTTTTCGTATTTTGCCATAGGCTGCTCCTTGATTTTATCGTTCGGAATGGTACTTTGATTGTGCCTGTTTCATTCTGTGTACATAGTCCACCACGCTGTAACGCTTCATGTATGGATTTTCGCTGGGGGTTGAATTTTCAAAATGGATGCCATCCAACCGCGAATCATTCATGTCCAGCACGGCCTCAATGGGGATAACTTGAAGTTTGCCCAAAATATTAAGGTTTCGTCCAAATATTCCCGAAACATTGTGGAAACAACGGTCTCCGCACACCCATAACAGCTTTTTTCCCGCCGGTATTTTCCCAAAAGAACGTTTCAGAATTATCACGGAGAGGGGTTCTGCGCCGAATAGCTTGTAGTAACCTGCGGCTTCGGCCTGTTCATAGGCACGAATCAAATTTTTGAAATTCCACTGTGGCTCAATATAGACCCAGCTTTCTTGGTATCCCATTATCGTTCCAGCCTTTCCCAAAAAGATAGTTTGTTCCCATAGCGCTCATCCTGAGGGCGGATCTTGGCTGCGGGCAACTCACCGCCCTGCATTGTTTCCACCTGTGGCAGAAACAGGAGGCGGCTGTATCGGTCTGCTTGGTCTTTGGATAAACCCACGACCTTATCGCCGTTCAATCCACAAATGAGAAACCGTCCGCGCACGGTCATCCCCTCGTCGTTGATTTGCCTGTTATATTTCAATCGGCTTTGGGTTTTGCTGCATATAAGCCCGATGCGGGGCGTTCCAAACGGCTTTAGAATTTGGCTCTCGCCATCAATGACTTCGGAAACCGCAGCCGCCGCGCTGGTGAAAGCAGCTTGATAAGGGCAGTAGCCGGGTTCGACAACCAATAATCTTGTCATCTGCATCACCTCACCGGCTGCCGTGCTGATGGGCACGGGCGTAGTTTTCCAACAGATGTACAATGACTTTTTGCATCTGCTCACTGCTGAATCCCTTGGGGAAAAATCGCTCGATTTCCGAAACAGGAATCATAAGCTGCGGTGCGCGCGGCTTTACGCTGGGCGGCTTGGCCGACATGATATGCTGGATTTTTTCGGGTGTAAGTACATTCTCCTTGCTCGCCTCTTTGAGTTTCTGCGCCTGTGACAGTGACGGGGTGCAGCCCTCTGATTCCATGTAGGAGAGAAAATCTTCCTGTTCTTCGGGGGTAAGGTAACTAAGTTCTACGGCGGGGGTGGTTTTCAGCTTACCATCGTCAACCATCTGCATAAGAGGGGGTGTGAGTTTGTTAAGACGGATAAAACGCTGCACTGTTTTATACCCCTCACCACTTCCATCTGCAACTTCTTGTACGGATAACTTCTGGACAACTTGTCCAGAAGTTAAATCTCGGCGTTGACCTTGCCTTTTGATAGCCTCCAACTTCATCTGATATGCTTTTGCCTTTTCACTCGGCAGAATATGCTCCCGCTGGCAGTTAGAATCCACCATCAAAATAATAGCTGTATCATCGTCCATATCCCGCACGATGCAGGGCATGGTTTCCACGCCAGCCCGCTGGCTGGCATGGCAGCGGCGGTGGCCCGCTACAATTTCATACCCGCCATCTTGCCGAGGACGGACAATGGCCGGGGTCATGACACCGTATTCCTTGACACTGTCCACCATTTTGTCCATCTCGTCATCGTCACGAACTTGAAAAGGGTGATTCCGAAAGGGATGTAGTTCCGTCAGCGGCAAGATTTGAATTTTCTCTAATTTTGCTTCCTGCCGCTCCTGCTCACTCGAAAAGAGATTATCGAGTGAGGGGAGATTGATGTTGCTGCCGTACTCTCTCATGTTCCGTCACCTCCTTAGCAAGCGCTTTGTACGCTAAACTGGCCGGGCCATTGGCGTCGTAGATCAGCACGCTATGTGTGCTGGCGGCGCTCTCTGCCGTGCGCGTACTGACAGGGATTTCCGCGCGGTAGATTTTCAGTGCGTGGCCATAGGCGCTGCGCAAGGCGGCACACACATCTTTGGACAGATTGGTGCGCTTATCTACCATCGTCAGCACAATGCCGTCAATGTCCAACCGCGGGTTGATACGGAGTTTCACTTGGTTGACAGATTTGAACAGGGATACCAGTCCTTTCAGCGCAAAATGCTGTGCTTGCACCGGGATAAGCACCCTATCTGCCGCCACAAGTGATGCCACGGTGATGATGCCCAGCGAGGGCATACAGTCGATCAGGCAGTAGTCGTATTTGTCCTTGAACGGCTCCAGTGCCTGTTCCATGACTCTTTCGTGTGCCATGACGGTTACAAGACTCACTTCCATGTCGGACAAACCGATGTCGGAGGGAATGAAATCCACTTTTTCTTCGTGGTGCAGCACCACTTCGGGCGGATTCTCGCACTTGATAACAGATTCAATAAGGTCGCTGATTGTTGCACCGTTTTCGCAGCCATCATAGCCGAGATAACTGCTCAAATCGCCCTGCGGGTCGGCATCCACCAACAGCACCTTGTAGCCCATTGCCGCCAGCGCTGTGCCAAGATTTACAGTGGTGGTCGTTTTTCCTACGCCGCCTTTTTGGTTTGCAACTGCAATAGTTTTCATATTCTGCTCCTTTACCGTTCCATGCTAATAAGCCGACGAGCCGCCAGCAAATAGTCGTTATAGTCCTTTCCGATGGCCGGAGGTGTGTCCTGTACAATATATCCGCGCTCTGCCAGTCTTTTTGCAACGATTTTCGTGAAGTTCCTGCCGGGGTCATCGCGGTCAAAGCAAAGCGACACATACCTAACTTCGGGATGTTGCTGCAAAAAGTAGTCAATCGGCTGGTGGTTCAGCCCACCCAACGCCAAGTAGTGGACGCTGCGCCACGGTGCATCGTGCTTGTACTGCCGCAGTGTTGCGCCGGACATAGCATCAATAGGGGCTTCGTAGATTTCCACAGTATCACAGGTTTCAGTCTCGGCAGGAATCAGAAAACCATACTGCTTTTGACTGCCCGCGACATCGCCGCGAAACCCGCCTTGACAGCAACGCTGAAAAGCAGAGCGCGGTACACCTTCTGCGTCCTTGCCCACAAACACGCAGTTGCGATAGCTGCCGCGTGTGGTTTGGTACAGGATACCGCTGTTCACGCAACAACGCAGGACTTTCGGGCTGATGCCACGGTGCATCAGATAAGCGGTGGCCGCTTCGGTGTTTCGATCTGCGGCTGGCAGTTCAAACGGACGGACCGTATGCTGCCGGGTAGGTGTTGCTTTAGCCGCCTGAATAGAAACGGGCATTGGAGTCATCGCACTCAACAGCCGTATTGCCGACACAAAATTCATACCCTCAACCTTCGTCAGATAGTCGATAGCATTGTTGCCGCCCACACTTTGAGCGTACCAGTGAAACTTCCCATTTGCAGGGGTAATAACAAGGCTGCTGTGCGTTTTTGTGCGATATTCCTTGTCTGTTTTGCGAACAAGCTCGCCGGGATGGTAGGTTTCGAGATACTGCATTACACTGATGCGCCGTGCAGCCTCGATATTTTTCTGATATTTGCCCATGATGACCTCCGATTTTTGAAATAAAAAGCACCTTGCCTGCGGACAGGTAAGATGCTTGTAAGAAACAATATTCTCTTTTCAGCTGGCTGTTTCTTCAGCCGGCTGGAGAGGGGGTGTGGGGGAGAGGAACGAAGCAACCCCCGTTCCTATAAAAGTGTATAGTATCCCCTTGGTGCATTTATATTGATTTTACGTTGTATGCTATATTTCGCACGTTGCAAAGGTGACCCTTATAAGGTATAATCTATTATGATAAGGTAAGGCAGGTGAGCATCCATGCGTTTTTTCTTGATGCAGCGTGACCATCAAGTGGCTGTTATTGAAATAGCCGAAAAAACCGGCGATATAATTGATGTGGCTGAGGTTCTTTCTGCGCAAAGAATCCCCCTCGGCGCAAAACATATCAACGGCAGTTTCGATGTTCTCTCCCTGCGTAAATGGTGGGCCGGGCGTGGTATTCCTGCAAGCCGCTCCGGGCTGGAACACGCGCTGGAAGCGCTGCACGTTCCCTATGCGGAACTTCTGCTCGTCAAGTGCAGCGGCCTGAGCCTTTCCGATCAATATTGGGTCACTCCCTGCGATGCTCCGCAACGCTGGCATGATGTAAACTTTTACGAGAATGACTTTTCTGACGATGTGGGCCGCGCCTTGTTTGGTGAGGGCGTTCTCTCTGCACAGCCGGATTTGTGTTCTCCCTGCAATACCTCGGACGGCTTTTTACAAAAGCGCTGGCGCATTGCGGACAGAAAACGGATTCTGTTAAAGGCCGGTTCGGGCATTTACCAGCAAGAGCCTTACAATGAAATTGTGGCCTCTGCGTTGTATGATACCCTCGGTATGCCGCACGTTTCTTATTGGCTCGTAGATCAGGGCGGGCAGGTCATGTCCGCTTGCGAGTGCTTCACTGACGAACGTACAGAACTTGTCACCGCTGCCCAATTTATGCGACTGCTGCCGCAGCAACAGGGCATTTCCAACTGGCAGCACTTTAACGATTGCTGTAATGCAGTTGGAATCTCCGATGCACAAAAAAATGTCTGCAATATGCTGGCCGCCGATTATATCTTAGCCAACACAGACCGACACTTGGGTAATTTCGGTTTTCTCCGTGATTCCGAAACACTGGAGTGGAAAGGACTTGCCCCTATCTATGACAGCGGCACAAGCCTTTGGCAGATGACACTCACCCGCGCCATCAGCGCAGATGCAATGGTTCCGGCAAAGCCGTTTGAAACGTCGCAGCAATCTCAGCTAAAATTGATCGCTCCTTATGTGGATTTGCCGCTGGAGCGCCTTGATGGATTTTCTGGCAAGGCAAAGGATATCTTGGAGGATGCTGCCCAGTTTGATGATGGGCGAGCCGCGAAAATTGCTGCCGCGGTTGAGGGCAGAATCCAAATGTTTCGATTGAATAGGGCATAGTCCGAAATGGTTCCAAAGCATACGGTTTGTGAACTGACTACAAATTGTAGGCAGTTGGAAAAAGCAGAAGCTATGTGTTGCTGGTTACTGCCGATGATAGTTGTGCGCCAACTGGTGACAAATTGTCAGCAGTTGAAATAGAGGCAAAAACAGCGTCCTCCCGGTTACATTCGGAGGACGCTGTTTCCATATATTCACTGGCGTGTACCTATGCACTGCTTTTTTCAGTTGGCTTTCCCTGCTGGCTAAACTCTTTGGCAAGAGCAGCCATCTTTTGTGCCGGTCTATAACTATCCAGCACATGAGGACTGACCAAGAAATTTAGGATGCAAACTTTTGGTATCATGTAGCTGCTACCTATTTTGAAGTACCGAAAATATCCATTGCTGCACCACGTTGTAATGGTATTATGATGGTAGCCGGTAAACTTGCTGACTTCCGTAGCGCTTAGTACATCGCTGTATGGCCGCATCTTGCATTTCAGAAAAGCTGCAAATTTGTCTTTGTCTTTTGCCGTGTCAAGATTAGCCCATTCCCGCAGCGTAAGGGTTTTCCTTGGACTGCCATTGTTCCAACTTGCCGAGTAGTAACCAGTTGGGGGCGTATATCTTTGCGGGCTGGATTGGCGCTTTTTTAGGTAGGCAATAACATCCTTTGTGTTGATAATGTACTGCCGCGTTTTCTTGCCGGTATCTATGCAGGGCACAAGCCCGCTTTTCAGCAAGTATCGGGCTGTCTTTTTACTGATATGGCAGATGACACGCATCTGTTCCAGCCCGATTTTTTCGGGGTAAGTTTCCTTGATTTTTGCAAAATCATAACTGTAATCCACTATAATCACCGTCCGCTATTTGAACTCATCAACAGCAGGTAGGGGGCGGTTTGATTTTTCCGATAAGGGGATTTTTGCATAAAATTTAGTCAACGTAATTCTGTAAATGCCTGTTGTAATAAGGAAAATCAGCCTATTTTGTTCTCACCGGCTTTTCTCTCCAACATCTCTCCAACGTGCCAAAAACGCCTATTTTTCTCTCATTTTTCCCGGAAAATCAGCTTTTTGAAATGGGTTCAAATTGCGACGCTTTGACGTTAAAAAGGACTTCTTTTTTGACCTTTTTCTTCGTTTTGCCGCTGAATCATCTTCCGACAACTTCCGCTTTTTACTGGCAAATTCCGTCAGTGGCGGTGTAGGCGATAAAACTCGAAATGCGATAGGGCGTTTGTAGCGCCGCCAGAGTTCAAATCTCTGATGCTCCGTCAATCAACGGTACAACGTGCTTTTTAAGCGCTTTGTACCGTTTTTTTATGCAAAAAACGAAATTTTTGAGTTTGACAATTTCATAACAGGAGAGAAAACGCCTTGTTTTGGAGAGAAATCACACTTTTTTAAGTGTCATTTTCCGGATTTGAACCCATTCCAAGCCCGTTCAGCATCGCTTCTGCCGAAGAAACCTTGGAAGCGTAGTCCAAATGCGAATAAATATTCGCAGTGGTAGAGAAATCGCTGTGTCCCAGCCACTCCTGAATCATCTTCATCGGGACACCGTTTGCCAAAAGCAAACTGGCGCAAGAGTGGCGCAAATCGTGAAAGCGGATGCGCCGCAGATGATAATTTTGCAAGATAATCTGGAACGAATTGGAGAGATACAACCTCGCTGCGGCGCAGACCATAAAAGGCGGTCAACATAACTGCCACCTCAATTTTACTGCCGCGCACAGCGTCGAACAGCGCGTTCGTTTCGTCCTTGCTGTAAAAGTTCCCGGTAAATTCGTTTTTCTTCGGTCGGTCTACCTTGTCGGCGGGGTTCACATCAATCAGGTCCGTTTTCACTGCGTATTTCAAGGCGCGGTGGATAACCGCATGATAGTGAATGACCGTATTGGGCTTCACACGCTCCAACTGTTCCTGATAAAATGCTTGGATATGAACCGCTTTCAGGTCGCCCAGCGTAACGCCGAGATTTCTAAAGTAAGGAATGATCCTGCTGTTCGACAGTTCTTTGTAGCTGGCGTAGGTTGTCAGCTTGACGGTTGACTTTGCGATTTCCAGCCATTGCACCAGATAATCCGCAAACAGCATGGCTTTGCTGGGCGGACCGTTGGGGTCAACGGGTGGCTCAAAGTCGTCTTGCAGCTCACGCATCATCGCCTCGGCGCGCCGCTTGTTGCCCTTGATGGGCAAGCCCGTGGATTGCCATTTGGTTTTGCGTTTGCCGTCATAAGTTTTGTAGGCTAATACCACATAGTAGATACCATTTTTTTCTTGCAGATGCCCTGCGACCATAAAAAAATACCTCCTTCGGTTTGGGTCGCCCCCGATCTGCTGTTGACAAGAACAGCATACCGCATCGGCGCAAAACAATCAACACTGTCGATTCTCTGCTCGACAGTGTTGACCGCAAATCTGAAGGTAGGTAAACAGGTGGGCTTTGGGGATGCGATACGAGCGCCCGATTTTCATCGCCGGGATTTTGCCTTCGTGCAGCAGCTTGTACCCCGTTTTGGTGCTGATTCGCAGGGCATCGCACATCTGCTCGATGTTCATCACATCGGGATACTTGCGCAGCATCACACGGTAGGCATCGCGCTGGT
>OLRF01004141.1_pt1 | contig 10561 bp, 7 predicted proteins | sample 1672061 | NCBI WGS metagenome assembly OLRF01 (sample SAMEA3136641, study PRJEB25190) | human gut metagenome | reverse complement strand
CAGAGCGTTTCCAGAGTCCTGCGGTCCAAAAGAGAAATGCTCCGGTATCCCAGAGCGACCAGCCCCCTGCGGGAGAATTGGTTCAGGATGCGGCTGACGGTCACCCGGCTAACAGAGATGGATGAGGCGATCTCCTCCTGGGTACAGGACACCTGATCCTGCCCAGATGCTGCGGAGAGCAGGTACTGAGCCACCCGCCACTCTGCCGGACGGAAGGCCATGTCGTCCACATGGGCGGACAGCAGCCGCACCGTCCGGGCCAGATATTTCAGCATGGCCATGGCCATGCCTGGATTACGGGTAAATTCCGCCGTGACCTGCTCCCGGTCGATGGGGACGATCTCGCAGGGGGTGAGGGCTACGGCGGAGGACACCCGGGGCAGTTCGTCAAAAAAGGATGCCTCCCCGAAGATGGAGCCCTGCTGATACAGGTTCAGGGTGCGCTCCGCCCCGTCCTCCGACTGGATGAAGCTCTTTACCTTTCCCTTTTTCAAATAATAAAAGCAGGTGGCCTCTGTCCCCTGGAGGTAGATCAGATAGCCGGAGGAGCAGCGGACCGAGGGGCGGTCCTGGGCGAAGGGACGCCAGAGCTCCACAGGGAAGTCCAGCGAAAAGGTGTTGGCGTATTCCATCGATCTCTCCTCTTTTCCCAAGAAATCCTCTTAATTGTATCATAGTTAACATTCTTTTGGCAAGAGAACCGTCATACTGGACAGGAAAAAATCACCCACAAAAGTGAGGAGGCACATTCCATGGGAATGACGATGACACAAAAAATTCTGGCAAAGGCCGCCGGGCTGTCCTCAGTCCAGCCGGGCCAGCTGATCGAAGCCAGGCTGAACCTGGTCCTGGGCAACGATATCACCACCCCTGTGGCCATCACGGAGTTTGAGAAGGCTGGCTTCACCCAGGTCTTTGACAAGGACAGGATCGCCATTGTGCTGGACCACTATACCCCCTGCAAGGATATCAAGTCTGCCCAGCTGTGCAAGCAGGCACGGGAGTTTGCCCACAAGCACAGCATCACCCATTTCTACGACGTGGGCCAGGTGGGCGTAGAGCACGCCCTGATCCCCGAGAAGGGGCTGGCCGCCCCGGGAGAGGTCATCGTGGGGGCCGACTCCCATACCTGCACCTACGGCGCGCTGGGTGCCTTCTCCACCGGCATCGGCTCCACCGACATGGCCGCGGGCATGGCCACCGGCCTGCTGTGGTTCAAGGTCCCCTCTGCCATCAAGGTGACCCTGAAGGGGAAGCTCCAGCCCTGCGTCAGCGGCAAGGATGTGATCCTGCACCTGATCGGCGAGATCGGGGTGGACGGTGCCCTGTATCAGTCCCTGGAGTTCGCCGGGGAGGGCGTGTCCTCCCTGTCCATGGACGACCGCTTCACCATCTCCAACATGGCCATCGAGGCCGGCGGCAAGAACGGCATCTTCCCCGTAGACGAGAAGACCATGGAGTATATCAACGGCCGGGTGGGCCGTCCCTGCGAGGCCTTTGAGGCCGATCCCGATGCGGTCTACACACGGGAGGTAGTCATCGATCTGGACAAGCTGGAACCCACCGTCTCCATGCCCCATCTCCCCGAGAACACCAAGGTGGTCAGCGAGGTGGCCGGCCTGCACATCGACCAGGTGGTGATCGGCTCCTGCACCAATGGGCGCATCCAGGACCTGCGGGAGGCCGCTGCTATTCTGAAGGGGAAAAAGGTGGCGGAAAATGTGCGCTGCATCGTCATCCCCGCCACCCAGGAGATCACCCTCCAAGCCATGAAAGAGGGGCTGCTGGAGATCTTCATCGCCTCCGGCTGCGCTGTCTCCGCCCCCACCTGCGGCCCCTGCCTGGGTGGACACATGGGCGTCATGGCGGAGGGGGAGCGCTGCGTCTCCACCACCAACCGCAACTTTGTGGGCCGCATGGGTCATGTGCAGTCGGAAGTCATCCTGGCCTCTCCCGCCGTGGCCGCCGCCTCTGCAGTGGCCGGCTGCGTGGCCGACCCCCGCATCTAAAGCGAACGGCGCCTCAGGCGCAATGGGGAATATAAGGTCCCGAACTCCTCATTCCTAATTCTTAATTTGTAAAGAAAGGATCGACGAACCAATGAAGGTTTACAAATACGGTGCCAACGTGGACACTGACGTCATCATCCCCGCCCGGCACCTGAACGACCCCTCTCCCGCGGCCCTGGCCTCCCACTGCATGGAGGACATCGATAAGGACTTCGCTTCCACCGTCCAGCCCGGCGACATCATCGTGGCCGGTCCTAACTTTGGCTGCGGCTCCAGCCGTGAGCACGCCCCTCTGGCCATCAAGTCCTGCGGTGTGAAGTGCGTCATCGCCCCCTCCTTTGCCCGCATCTTCTACCGCAACGCCATCAACATTGGCTTCCCCATTATGGAGTGCGCCCAAGCGGCGGAGGAGATCCAGGCCGGGGACCAGGTGGAGGTGGATTTTGCCACTGGTGTCATCACCGATGAGACCACCGGCAAGACCTACCAGGCGGCCCCCTTCCCGGAGTTTATTGACGGAATTATCAAAAGCGGCGGCCTGCTCAACTCCCTGAAGGACCGGGGGGTGGCGAAATGAACTACAAGATCGCGCTGATCCGGGGCGACGGCATCGGCCCAGAGGTAGTGGGCGAGGCGGTCCAGGTCATGGAAGCCGTGGGGAAGAAGTTCGGCCACAGCTTTACCTTTGAGGACATTTTGATGGGCGGCTGCGCCACTGACGCAGTGGGGGTGTCCTACCCCGAAGGCACCGCGGAGAAGTGCAGGGCCTGCGACGCGGTGCTGCTGGGCGCCGTAGGCGGTCCCAAGTGGGGCAGCGACAAGCCAGCGGAACAGCGCCCGGAGACGGCCCTGCTGGCCATCCGAAAGGACCTGGGGCTGTACGCCAACCTGCGCCCCGCCGCCCTGCGTCCCGCCATGGCCGGCGCCTGCCCCCTGAAGAAGGAGACCGCCGAGAAAGGCATCGACCTGATGATGGTCCGGGAGCTCACCGGCGGCATCTACTTCGGCAAGCGGGACCGCTATCAGACTGAGGACAGGGGGGAGGAGGCCACCGACCTGATGGCCTACTCAGAGCAGGAGATCGAGCGCATCGGCCGCCGGGCCTTTGAGCTGGCCCGCCTGCGCCGGAACAAGGTGTCCAGCGTGGACAAGGCCAACGTGCTGGAGACCAGCCGCCTGTGGCGGAAGGTGATGCACCGGCTGGCGGAGGAATACTCCGACGTGTCCTATGAGGACGTGCTGGTGGACAACTGCGCCATGCAGCTCGTCCGGGACCCCGGCCAGTTCGACGTGGTGGTCACCGAGAACATGTTCGGGGACATCCTCTCCGACGAGGCCTCCATGGTCACCGGCTCCATCGGCCTGCTGCCCTCCGCCTCTATCGGGGACGCCGCCCCCGGCCTGTATGAGCCCATCCACGGCTCCGCTCCGGACATCGCCGGCCAGGACAAGGCCAACCCCATCGCCACCATCCTGTCTGTGGCCATGATGTTCCGCTACTCCTTCCACCTGGCCGCGGAGGCCCAGGCCATCGAAAACGCCGTGGACGCGGTGCTGGCTGAGGGCTGGCGCACCGCCGACATCGCCGAGCCCGGCGTCATCCCCATCGGGACCCGGGAGATGGGCCGGCGCATCCGGGAAAAGCTCTGACTCAGAGAAAACACACAGACCCGGGACCCCCAAGCCAGATCCGGGAGGGGGGCCCCGGGTCCTTTTGCCCTCTGGAGGAACGGGAGTGGGAACAGGGCAGAGGAGAATTTGGTGAAAAAGCACAGAATGGAGGGAGCTCTACCCCTGACTTGCACCGTCCCCTGCCAAATTGTTCAGAATTTCAGGAAAATAACCGGAAACCACTTGCAATCCTGCAAGTCGGCGCATATAATATGCCATGCGTGATTCGCCAGAAGGAGGACAACATTGATATGAAAGAGCTTTCCAAGATCGCACTGGCTGTTGAGCCGTCCAGCACCATGGCCATCGACACTCTGTTCAAGCAGATGAAAGCCGAGGGGCAGGACGTGATCGGGTTTGGAGCCGGAGAACCCGACTTCAATACGCCGGACTATATCAAAGAGGCGGGTATTGCCGCCATCGAGCACAACGAGACCCGCTACACTCCCTCCAGCGGCACGGTGGAGCTGCGCAAGGCCATCTGCCAGCGCCTGAAGGCCGACTGCGGCGTGGAGTACACCCCCCAGCAGATCTCCGTGTCCAACGGCGCCAAGCCCTGCGTCTATGTGGCCCTGAGGGCCCTCATCAACCCCGGGGACGAGGTCATCCTGCCCTCTCCCTACTGGGTGAGCTACTCTGAGCTCATCAAGATGACCGGCGGCGTGCCTGTTATTGTGGAGACCCGGGAGGCGGACCATTTCAAGCTCACCGCCCAGGAGCTGCGGGACGCCATCACCCCCAAGACCAAGGCCATGATCTTGAACAACCCATCCAACCCCACCGGCATGATGTACAGCCGCAAGGAGCTGGAGGAGATCGCCAAGGTCTGCGTAGAACAGGATATTTACGTGATCTGCGACGAGATCTATTATCATCTGGTGTATGATGGAGAGGAGTTCGTCAGCCTTGCCTCCATCAGCCCGGAGATCAAGGAACGCACCCTGCTGGTCAATGGTGTTTCCAAGTCCTATGCCATGACCGGCTGGCGCATCGGCTATGTGGCCGCTAACGACCAGGTCTCCAAGGTGATCGCCAACTACCTCAGCCACTGCACCGGCTCCCCCAGCTCCATCTCCCAGAAGGCCGCTGTGACCGCCCTCACTGCCTCCCAGGAGAGTGTGGAGGTCATGCGCAAGGCTTTCGAGCGCCGCCGTGACTACATGGTGGAGCGGATGAACAGCATCGAGGGCGTCAGCTGCATCAAGCCCCACGGCGCTTTCTATGTGATGATGAACATCGAGAAGCTCATCGGCCAGGAGCTCCACGGCGTGGTCATCCGGGACGCGGACGATTTCGGCAACCTCTTCCTGAAGTACGGCAAGGTGGCTGTGGTGCCCGGTACTGGCTTTGGTGCCCCCACTTTTGTTCGCTGGTCCTATGCCACCTCCATTGAGAACATCAAGGAGGGCCTGAACCGGCTGGAGCGTTTCCTGAAGGGCGAGACCATCTAAACATGACGAAACAGAGCGGGAGCACGGACAGACCCATGTCCGCGCTCCCGCTTTCCTCTCTTAAGTTTTCGTGAAAATTTGGGAAAGCACTGGCAATCCCCCGGGGAGTACGTTATAATATTTGATACAAGCGGGCAGGGGAGAGCTGCCCAGATTCTAAATAAAATGAGGTTTGATGCAAATGCCGACCAACGCCTATGAAAGTCCGCTGTCCTCCCGATATGCCAGCGACGAGATGCTGTATCTCTTTTCCGCTGACAAGAAATTCTCCACTTGGAGACGTCTGTGGGTCGCGCTGGCCCGGGCCGAGATGGAGCTGGGGCTCCCGGTGACCCAGGAGCAGGTGGATGAACTGGAGGCCCATATCACTGATATCGACTATGAGAAGGCGGCCCAGTGGGAACGGAAGCTGCGCCATGACGTGATGGCCCATGTCCACACCTACGGTGAGCTGTGCCCCAAAGCCATGCCCATCATCCATCTGGGGGCCACCAGCTGCTATGTGGGGGACAATACCGACGTGATCCTCATGCGGGAGGGACTGGAGCTGGTCCGGGCCAAGCTGGTAAAGGTCATCGCCCGGCTGGCCAAGTTCGCAGAGGAGTATAAGGCCCTGCCCACCCTGGGCTTTACTCATTTTCAGGCTGCCCAGTTGGTGACGGTAGGCAAACGGGCCACCCTGTGGATGAACGAGCTGCTCATGGATCTGGAGGAGGTGGAGCACCGCATCTCCACCCTGAAGCTGCTGGGCTCCAAGGGGACCACCGGTACCCAGGCATCCTTCCTGGAGCTGTTCGAGGGGGATCACGAGAAGGTCAAGGAGCTGGAGCGGAAGATAGCCCGTGAGATGGGCTTTGACGCCGTGGTCCCGGTGAGCGGCCAGACCTATTCCCGGAAGATGGACTACAACGTGGTGTCCACCCTGTCCGGCATCGCTCAGTCCGCCAGCAAGTTTGCCACCGACATGCGGCTGCTCTGCCACCTGAAGGAGGTGGAGGAGCCCTTTGAAAAGAACCAGATCGGCTCCTCCGCCATGCCCTACAAGCGCAACCCCATGCGCTGCGAGCGTATCTGCTCCCTGGCCCGTTACGTCATGGTGGACGCGGGCAACCCCGCTGTCACCACCGCGACCCAGTGGTTCGAGCGCACCCTGGATGATTCCGCCAACAAGCGCCTGTCTGTGCCAGAGGCCTTCCTGGCTGTGGACGCCATCCTGAACATCTACCTGAACGTGGCCTCCGGTCTGGTGGTCCATCCCAAGGTCATTGAGCGCCACGTTCTGGAGGAGCTGCCCTTCATGGCCAGCGAGAACATCATGATGGATGCGGTGAAGCGGGGCGGCAACCGCCAGGAGCTCCACGAGCGTATCCGCGTGCTCTCCCAGGAGGCCGGGCGGAATGTAAAGGACCTGGGCCTGCCCAACAATCTGATCGATCTGATCGCAGAGGACCCGGCCTTTGGTATGAGCCGGGAGGAGCTCACCGCCCATCTGGAGCCCAGCCGCTACATCGGCCGCTGCCCCCAGCAGGTGGAGGAGTTCCTGAAGGAGCAGGTCGCCCCCGCTCTGGCCAAATATCAGGACTGCCTGAAGGATGAGGACACAGAGCTGAAAGTCTGAGAAAAAGGAGCTGCCCACGTGAACAAGAAGCCGCAAAATCCATACTTTTTTGCCGGCGTGACTGCATTTCTGGTCATCGCCGCCGCTATCCTCGTCTTTTTTGCCGTCTTTCACTTCAAGGGCATCCTGAGCTTTCTCTCCACGGTCAACCGCATTCTCCGTCCCATCTACTACGGAGCGGTCCTGGCTTTCCTGTTGCTGCCCATCCACCGGGCCATTTTAAGATTTCTCACCGGACTCACCCCGGACAGCCGCCTGTCAGACCGGCGGAACCTGAGCTTTCTCAACGCAGTGGCCATCATCCTCAGCCTTCTGTTCGCCGCCCTAGTCATTTATATCCTGCTGGCCATGGTCCTGCCCCAGGTCTATGAGAGCGTGGTAGGGCTGGTCCAGTCCATCCCCGGCTATTTTATGACCCTCCAGGAGCGGCTGATGGAATTTTTGGCCAATAACCCGGACATTCAGACAGCGGTCATGCCCTACTACAACTCGGTAGCTGTGTCGGTGGAGGAGTGGCTCCAGTCCGATCTGCTCCCCAATCTGGAGTCCGTAAACAGCTCTTTGTCCTGGTTCCAGCAGGAGATCGTTCCCCGGCTCACCTCCATGTTCTCCAGTGTGTCCGCTGTGTTCATCGCCCTGCTGATGCTGGCCAAGGACCTGCTGATCGCCGTTATCGTCTCCGTCTATCTGCTGGCCAGAAAGGATATCTTCTCTGCCCAGGCCAAAAAGATCGTGTACAGTGTGTGTGAGACCCGCTGGGCGGACCTGATCGTGGAGGAGGTGCGCAATGCCTATCGCATCATGAGCGGCTTTATCAACGGCAAGCTGCTGGACTCCCTCATCATTGGGATCATCGCGCTGGTGTGCTGCAATCTCTTTAACTTCCCATACCCCGCCCTTTTGGCGGTCATCATCGGTGTGACCAATGTCATCCCCTTTTTTGGCCCCTTTATCGGTGCCATTCCATGCGCCCTGCTGATCCTCATCATCAGTCCTATCCAGTGTGTTTATTTCGTGATCTTTATCCTTGTGCTCCAGCAGTTTGACGGGAATATTCTGGGCCCCAAGATCCTGGGGGACTCCACGGGACTGGCCAGCTTCTGGGTGCTGTTCTCTATCCTGCTGTTCGGCGGGCTGTTTGGATTCGCTGGCATGGTGCTGGGTGTCCCGGTCTTTGCCATGTTTTACAGCGTGGTCAACCGTCTGGTACGCTATGGGCTGGGGAAGCGGAAGCTCCCGGTGGAGACCCAGGAGTATCTGGGACGGACCGGGCCTCTCTCCAGGCCGAAGGAGTGACCCCCTGTGAATAAAACAGCGATTTGCGGCCTCAGGGCGGCCCTGGTGATCGTCTTCCTTTTGATCCTGCTGGCACTGGGTGCCCTGATCCTTGTAGGAAACTATTTCTACACCTTTGCCCTGGACCCTAACGCCAAGGGCGGCTTCGGCTCCGCCGCCGGGATCGTGGACAGCGAGTACACCCGCTGGCTGCTGAAGGACAGCCGTGACGTGTCCCTCATCAGTGATGACGGCCTGGAGCTCCACGCCTACCGGGTGGACGGAAGCGTCCCTCACCGCTACGCTGTCCTCTGCCATGGCTATCAAAACAACGCCACCGGCATGGCCTCCTATGGCAAACATCTGTTTGATTTGGGCTACACGGTGCTGCTCCCCGACGCCAGAGGGCACGGAGAGAGCGAGGGAGACTACATCGGGATGGGGTGGCCGGAGCGCCGGGATGTGGTCCGGTGGTGTCAACAGCTGATCGCGGAGGACCCGGAGGCGGAGATCGTGCTTTACGGCGTCTCTATGGGCGCTGCCACCGTGATGATGGCCTCCGGTGAGGCGGATCTGCCTGTCCAGGTCCGGTGTGTGATCGAGGACTGCGGTTATACCTCTGTCTGGGATGAATTTTCTGGCCAGCTGAAGGAGCTGTTCGGCCTGCCGCCCTTCCCCGTTCTCAACGCTGCGGATCTGGTCTGCCGTATCCGGGCCGGCTACAGCATCACAGAGGCCAGTGCCCTGAGACAGGTGGAGCGCTCTGTCACCCCCACGCTCTTCATCCACGGAGAGGAGGACACCTTTGTTCCTTTCTGGATGCTGGAGGAGCTGTATCAGGCCGCCTCCTGCGAGAAGGAGAAGCTGGTCGTCCCCGGCGCCGCTCACGCGGAGTCCGCCGCCGTGGCGCCGGAGCTGTACTGGCCCGCGGTGGACGCCTTTCTGGCGCGGCATATGGCCTGATTCAGCGAGATAGAAAGAAGCCCTGCATGGCAAAGGAGTGTGCGGATAAGGAAGTATCTGCAACTCCGGGAAAACGGCGTGATGTGCTGCGGCATATCACGCCGGTTCTCTTTTTGAAACTTCGCTGGAAAGCGCCTCGTTGTCCTCCAGGACAATCTCTCCCACGAAATTATAGTGGATATCAATTCGCTGGGTGCGGTGTCCGCTGGACTTGTCCGGGGCGTGGACGGTGATTTTCTCCACAAATGCGTGGAGAATAGCGGGGGTCAGTTCATCGGGTTCTATGTACTGCTTTGCGATTTTCAAAAAACTTTTGATATTGACGCTCTGCTGTTCGGCTTCGCCTATGACGCGCTGTAACTCTGCAGCGCTGGCTTCCAGCTCTTTCTGCTCCCGTTCATAGTCTGCGCTCATTTTCGCAAATCGCTCGTCGCTCAGCTTGCCGCTGATATTGTCCTCATACAGCCGCTTGATAATGCCATCGATCTCTTTCACGCGACGAGTCTGCTGTGCCAGCTGCCGCTTGGCACCCGCCTGCTCCCGCTCCTGTTCAGACAGGCTGTTGCGCGTAATTTGCCGCACAAAGTCATCCTCATAGTCGCGGGTGTAGGCGATAACCTTTCGCAGATTTTCCAGCACCAGTTTCTCCAACACGCATTCCCGGATATAGTGGGCGGAGCACTCGCCCTTTTTCCGCTTGTAAGTGGCGCATACATAATTGTCCTTGTCCCGTTCCCAGGAGGTAGTGCGGCACAAGCTGAGCTTATTGCCGCAGTCGGCGCAGTAAACAAGGCCGGAGAACATTCCCATATCTCCCATTTTGGTTGGCCGCCGTTTTTGACAGCGGTTTTTTTGCACCGTGTCCCAGGTTTCCTGGTCGATGATGGCCGGGTGGGTATTCTCAAAGACCATCCGCTTTTCCTCCGGGTTAATAATGACCTTTTTGCTCTTGAAGGATTTTTTAGTGGTCTTGAAGTTCACTGTATGCCCCAAATACTCCGGCTGTTCCAGAATATTCGCAACACTGCTCTCGTTCCAGTGGCAGGGGTGTTCGGGGTCGTAGCGGTCTTTTCGCCCCGTCCTCTGGAACGCCAGGGAGCCGGGGGTCGGGATTTCCCGCTCCCGCAGGATGCGGGCGATCCGCCCCGGGCCGTTGCCCTCTGCGCACAGCTGGAAAATCATCCGTACCACCGGGGCTGTCTCCTCGTCCTTGACCAGATTCCCGCCCTCGTCCTTGATGTAGCCGTAGGGGACCTGGGTAGACAGCCGCTGGCCGGACATGCCCTTGTTGCGGAATACGGCCCGTATCTTCTTCGAGGTGTCCTTTGCGTACCACTCGTTGATGATATTTCGGAACGGGGTAAAATCGTCCATCTGGTTGTCGCTGTCCACGCCGTCGTTGATGGCGATAAAGCGGACGTCCATCTCCGGGAACCGGATTTCCGTGTACAGCCCCACCTCCAGATAGTTCCGGCCAAACCGGGACATATCTTCTTGTGTCAAGTAGGGACTAAAAAAATTTGAGAATTTACAAGCCGTTCATAGGTGGACAACCACCCGTGAACGGCTTGCGT
>OLRF01004132.1_pt1 | contig 10583 bp, 16 predicted proteins | sample 1672061 | NCBI WGS metagenome assembly OLRF01 (sample SAMEA3136641, study PRJEB25190) | human gut metagenome | reverse complement strand
GCTTCTTCTCCGCGCTCGATGGCGGTGTATTGGTTGAGCGGGCCGGTTGTGTAGGCGGTCGCTTCTTCCGCGTCTTCCCGCGCGGTTTTCCGGTTGCCTACGTTGTCGTAACTGTAGCCGTATGTCCTGCCGCTGACGGTGGCAGAGGCCAGTTCGCTCCGGCTGTTGCAGGCAAAGCTGTCGTTGACGGTATTCCCCTGGCGGGCCGTGCGCCGCGTAACGGGCCTTGCCAGGCTGTCGTAAGCGTATTCCCTCGTTACGGTTGCATTTCCGGCTGTGTCCGTCATGCTGACGACTCGACCGGCTAGGTCGGTTCGAGTCGTGACAGTGTTGTCGTGGTCTATTCTAAATAATTTCAAAAAAATAAGTGAATTATATTTAAAATTTATTATAATTAAAATTATCAAATAAAAAAGAACTAAACATTATTCATATTCTTTTAGCTTCTACCGATCTCGAATAAATTAATCTCACTTCTTTCGCATGAGAATCGAATAATATTACTATTTCTCTAATCTTATTACTGTAATCATATCCTTTCACAATCATCTTGATATTAAAACTATCTATATCATAGACTGAAATAATCTTACGAAAACTGCGATTTTGAGTTGGTGGAATATCCCCAAAATCAGACCAAAGGGCTATTGATAAATTAGTATCGTCACGGCTTATATTCATATACTCTAAACCATCTGTTGTCTGCCATGTCCCGTAAATCCATTTTGGCATTTTGGAAGCGTTAAAATCAACGATATACTTATGAGATTGGTTAATTTGTACTGGAAATGTCTTTTTATAAATGTCACAATCCGAAAAATCTATTATAAGAGTTTCATTTTTTAAATGTTGAAAAATTGAGAATTTAATATTTGTCCAACTGCTACGCATCCAAAATGACAAGTATTCATCACTTAATTTAATTGGAATTAACACACATTTTTCATCTCTTAATACATCAAATATATCAATACTAATTGATTTTCTGTTTCTTTTTATTTCAAGACAATAATCTAGAAAAACAGAAAAATTCCACTTGCCAAGATACTTTTCCCACAATTCAGGACAAATATTAATTTTCATATTAACTAATTATGTTTATTTTTCCAAAATTCATCGAAACCATTTGGCTTTGCTTTTGATATAGTTTTCCCATTAGGATCTTTCATGAGGACTCTATCAGGGTTATTAGGATCAGGTTTCATTTTTTTAAATTCATTGGGAGTTCCTGCCGGAAATCCGACAAGATTTCTTTCGCCTTTGTTCCGACTTCCTCCGAAACCTCGACGAGAAAAACAAAGTTTTCTAACGCAATCTTTGAGAGGAGTTCTTATAAGGAAACACGAATTTCGCCCTTCTTCAATAATTAAATATAAATTTTAAATAATAGTTATATTTTTTCACCAATTTATAAAATTTTAGCCTATAATTAATTTTTCAATAAATCTAGATATGGATAAAATCAATTGAAAAAATCTAATCATTTTACATACACTAAAAAATCAAAAATCGACAATAGCCAAGACAATTATTTGTATATAAGTCATTTAATCATCCTCCAAAAAACGGTCCGCAATATAAAATCGCGGAGCGTTTTTAATTAAAGAAATATTGAAAATATGTTATTTATTTTTATAATATGTCTCATATATCGCACAAAATACTTAACAACAAAAAATAAATAGGCATTTGATTTTATTTTATCCTATTAGCATAATAAGGGTTCACAAGACGGAAACGCTTCCATTTAAAGTCATCAGGATCTCCAACTGTAAACCAAACTTCTAATTCTTTCTCCTTTACTAGTTTGCCTCCTTGTCCATATTCTCCACCATCACGGCTAAACCAAATTTCTAAAAAACTACCTTTTGATTCATCTAAAACAAGTTTCCAAGTACCAGCTTTAGGAATTTGTTCCTCTTCACTACCAGCAATATCTTTAATAGATAAATTATTGAATTCTACTTTCCCATTCTCTTTCAAAATAAATGACTTTTTATGAGAATTGTCATCCAACAATTTCCATTCACCTAAACATTGATTGGAATTTTTTATTTTTCCTTGATCACACGAAGTCAAAAAATAAGAAAAAATAGAAAATATACATAAATAGTTTTATTAATCATTTTGATGAACAATCAGAAGATAATTTTAATTTTTCTTTAAGAGTTACAGTCTGTGTTGTTGGCGAACCTGGCCCAGTCGAAAACAATTGATTAATTAGAGGAGCGAAATTTGTTTGCCACCAACTTGTGTAACCCAATATAGGGGGATGTAGAGCAGAAGCTGCATGTGAACGATTATTTAAAACAATTAGCAAATCGGCAGTATTTTTGCAACAATCAATATTACTGACTGTGAATACAGCTGAATAAGATCCAGTAAAAGTTACTGCCGAATTTCCGAATTGTCCAAAAGTAATTACATTAGAATAATCGCCAAGATAGTTAATTACACCTTCCACTCCCCCAAGATTATAATTAGATTGAGACCTTGGATGCGTATATGCTCCTACATATGAGCAATCATTTTTACATTTTTCAGTTATTATTTTTTCTATTTCTTTAATATTTTTTTGAATATGGTCATGGCTTCTCATTCGTTCTGCAAAATCGTCATTATCCTTAAAATATCGATGCCCAGGGCCAACTCCAGTTAACCACTCAATGCCAAGTTGAAATGGTGTCACTTCATTATTTGAAGCTGGTGTATAGTTTAGTCTAAAATGGTTACCTTGAAACACTACCTTGGTCTCGGCTTGGATTATCTCCAGGAACTCCTGTTGCAGAATGTATAGGAAGCACACATTGTAGTCCACACCAGTCAAGATATTCGTTCGTATTATTTCGACTCCATCCCAAACAAATTCCAACCACCTTTTTCCTTGATGGGATCACGGCTGATCCACCTTCCGTCAAGCGGATTGAGATGCCGGTAGTTGTAGTAGACCAGCCCCAGTTCGTCGTCCATGTTATTCACTTGAGAAGCGGAATTTGTTCTCTTCCGCCATTGTCGCCTTCCGACGTAATCACCCCTCCATACGGACGGTATTCGTGCAACGCCCGGCGGCCTCCTGCTGCTCCGAAGATCGCGGTGACGTTTTTCATCGCGTCGTGCATGCAGTAGAGATGTTCCTTTTCTTCCATTCCATTCACCTTCCACCGTGTCATGACTAGGACGCGCGTGGCTTCAGGTTCCGCGGGGATCCCAGATGTAACTGCGCGCGAGCGCTGGCGTTTCCCCCGTCAAGTCCACATTCCGCCACCTGCAGATAACCCCGGTAGAGGTAGCGCGCGTGGAAGTTCGCTGTCTCTTCGGACATCACTTACTAGTCAAGCAATTTTTTTAATCTCTGATTGTTATAATACGCAAAAATTAGTTAGTGATAATTGAAATTTCTTCAAGAATTACCGGATATGATATAACTATGAAAGTGATAGAAAGAATAAGAGCTAAAATATTCATCAAAATTTTATGTCTTTTTAATATAAGTGAAATACTCATAAAAAAACATAAAATGTTTAAAATTACCGCTAAGATCAGTATCATTCGTGCTATCCAATCATACCATAAACTTGAATCTAAAGATATAGACAACAACAACGCGAAAATTATAAATATTATAATCAGAAGATACCCTGATATTGTTAAAATTAATGGCTTCATTTTTTATATTTTTTTAATTAGACTATCATATTTTAATATTCATAATGTCAATAAACAACCATTATCCATGATAAAAATCTTATCACTTGCATAATCTAATGATACTTCCTGTTTTAGATATTAGCATTATTACTTGTTGTTTGTTTCTCAAATACTATCTTGATTGTAAATATAGCCAAGTTATAAAGGTTATGACAGTGTTTGAGAGCTATATACTTAAAATCATTCACCATATTTTCTTTCTATTCAGACTATCTAAATTCTATTCACTGATTTTAAAAACTCATATATTCAACTAACAAAAAATTCTTGCAGAGCCGCTACTGTATATCTTCTCGATTGACTATCGGGGGACGTTCTTTAGGAACAAAATTTTTATAGTATGAAAAAATTAATTTATTGAAAGGAGTAGATAAATACTGACCTCCAGAATCTATCTTTAATCCATTTTTCTTTTTAGATAAAATGATATAATGATAAAAACCAAATAATACTTTTTTTCTATATATATATATATCTTTAGCTAAACATTTAGAAATTCCCTGAGTTTCCGTTTTTCCAAGATAAGAAAAACCTTCCTGGGCAAGCTGTTCATGATGATATTCTAATGTATTTCCTCGATAATTTTCTGGCAAATAATAAAAATTATTTAACTTTCCGACAAGAAAAAAAATACCAAATATAATTATCACAAATGAAACAATTGGAAAAACTATGATCTTTATCGTTATAATCGCAGATTCCTTATCTATATTTTTCTCTTTTATTTTTATTATTCTTTTCATTGCATTATAACAGAATTTTTTGAAATTAAATCTGAAAATTTAGAAAACTATTATTTAGAAACCATATAATCAGTTTTATCTTTGACGTCATATATAGCACTTCTAAAAATTTCCCCATACTCTCACAAATGGGGGGGGTATTTTTATCTTTTAGCAAAATTTCCTCATTACAGCCACAATTAATTATTACTGCATATTGCATAAAACTTCCTCGTTGAAAGATACCTTGTCGGATGTCTTCACTGGTAATAGAAATGTCAGTATGGGGACTCCATAAGTAGTAAATGCTTCACTTTCCGTCAAGCGGATTGAAATGTCGGTAGTTGTAGTAGACCAGTCCCGGTTCATCGTCTACGTTTTTGATCAAGAAGTGGAACCTGTTCTTCCTCTCTTTCGAGGTAGATCCAGAAGAAGGTTTTTCATGCCTTCCTCCGTGAGGGTGGAGAGGCGGTCTTCCCCGTCATAGGACAGATGCGTCTGCTGGACGCGGCGGTCGTCTGCGCTTAATTTGGAACCCATCCGGACGGCTGAGTTCGTCATAACGCTCGAATAGACCTGCAGGCAATGCCGTTTGCCGTAAAGCGTCGGCTTTCCAATTCTCCGTAGGGATGTAGGCGAAGATTCCCGTTCCGGAGACATGAGTGATTTGCGTCAGATTTCCTAAAAGTGGTTGCATACAAAGCACTGACCAGGCGTGGTGTCAGAGTATCTGATTCTCGTCAGTAAATTCCAGAGGATAGGACAGGATGAATGTTTGCTCGCGCTCATATGGCATACAATAGGAAGGAGTATTGTAAGGGTTTTTTACTCTATAATAATTAATAAGTTTTCCTTTTTCAATAAATTCCAATCTAAAAAACATCCATTCATTGTCAAAATATTCTGATCATCCTTTTTACAATGATAATTCAAATTATTACTGAACATAGGAAAAAATTAATTTATAGGTCCTTCTATATTTTTTAATTCCAATATATTTTCTTTGAAATCAAAATCAAATATTCCTTTAAATTCTAAATAAATAATATCAGATGGATCGGGAAATTCTTTAGAAGAACACTCTATCGAATAATCAGATACTAGCTGTCCATTTCTCAACTTAGGCAATGTTCCATTTACAAAACGAATAGGATAATATTTCATGTTTCGACATTTATCCATGAACAATTTATAATTATTTTTTTCAGTTGCAGGAATAAATTCCAATTGATTATTCTTTCTTGTAACAACAAAAACAACTGATTCTCTTTTAATAGAACATACTATAATAAATCTATTTTTGTATTCAATAATATATGGAGAATCTATATATTCTCCTGGAATATCTTTTTCTAAACCATGAATTTTAACATAAAATTTTTTCCATATTGAACTACTAGATGATTTTTCCAATATTTGAACATCATCAACAATGGCACTATCATGATCTCTATTATGTTCTACAACCGTTTTAAGATCATATTGACAGTTTGACGTACTAAAAAACAACACTAAAGATACTATACATGATTTCATATGATTATTATATTCGTTGTGACAATTTTCTTTCCATTATGTTGTACCCCAATGTAATCTGGCATCCAAACACCAATAGGCCTCTAATTAAATAATTGCAGGCATATTGGAAATTATTAAATCGTATTAGCAAAAAATAACTTGGTAATATATTTAATTTTCAAATGTACCAATGAAAATATCACTAATATACTCTTCCTCATAAGTATCCTTATCAGGAATCCAAATACCGAATATGCACATTCCAAACAAATAACATTCTCTTTTTCCATATCTATTATAAGTCAATACCTCATCACCATTTGAAAAATGAATCCCAAATTCAAATGGATAGATAAAAACGGGAGAATAATCATTTTTATCACTATAAAAAACCCCATAAGCAGCCAGCGATAAGGAAACCATTATCCAAGCACCAATAATCATTCCAGCAATCATTAGTATTTTTTCATTTATTTATCAAGATTATTTTTTGCATTTTGCATATCAATAAATATTGTATCGGGATTGCGTCGTCACCTGTAGACATCATTCTCCACGTTTGATAAATAGAATTTTTTTACAACTGCTATCAAGAAAGACTAATAGAAAATCATTAAAAATCAAAGAATTACTCTTTTTAGTTTCGTCACAATATATTTCGTGCATATGCGCTTTGTAACAGGATAAAATATCTGATAAGAAACACCGGCAAATTAACTTACCGGGAGTCCAAAGAAATCTCTATTTAGCTATGTTATTCATTAATGATGGAAAATTATTGGCCTATATATTTTCTTCACTGAGTATTCAATTCTAACAAATTTCATTATTTAAATTTCTTCTGCAAGTAATATCGTTGAATAAAAAATAATACCCATTGAAAAATATTAAATATAAATTTAAAGAGACTTCCTTTTTTGCAAACAATGAACACCTATGAATTTTAAAATTTTATTCACCGCATCTCCATATTTATATTCATAATATTTTTCTCCATATCTAGATATTGGATAGATGATACGATCAAAAAAATTAACATGAAATTCCATAGATATATCTATATTAAATTTTGTCAAAATACAATTAATTTCATCAATATTTTTCTCTGTTATAACAATATCAATATCTTCGTTTTCAAGTGAAAAAAGAATATGCTGATTATTATCAATATCCAGACTATCCTCCTCCCACCACTCAACAATATAATTTATTTTCTCATTTTTAATTTTATTAATCAGATTTTTATTCATTTCATTTTCATATTTTATTAATTACCCATTCTCCTGCTCAATTCTGAACTAAACTAATACAGATAGCGCATAGCCACACGTATAATAAAATAACAAAAATTGATTTAAATGATAAATTACCTTTCCTGTAATTTTTATATAAATTCTTTATGTACTCAATAAATCCTGCAAATCCACTTCCAAGAAGGATTGAACAAAAAATTACATATATGATATGCTGCAAAAAATATTCACCCCCGTTCCATAATATTATGACAATAAAATCAATTAAAGAACATACAAGTATTTTTACCAACGGGAATTTCCCGATGTACACAAGATAAAATATGAACCAAATAAAATTTGTCAATAAAGTCAAAACAATAAACAATATTTCTTTCATCATTCTTTATACTTTCTATATGTTCCAGAAATATTTCCTCTCACGTTAAAAGGAGCAGCATAACCGTATTTTTCTAAGGCGGCAAAACGCGTTTGCAGCCAACTATTATGATCGAAATCATAAATATCGCTAATATATGCAGTATAATCTACGGAACAATCTGAATTTACTGTAGCAGTCATCGTCATGTAATATCTTCCTAAAATATAATTTCCTTCACTGGATCTTGCTTGAAGAAGTTGTCAGGAATCCAGATATAATTTTTTCTCAAAATATTTATGTTCTCTCGCATATGATATAGCCAATCTTGTCAATAAATTAATATTATCTTGGAGACCATCTGATTCGCCACTCTCGAGATCTATAATACATTGAGGATCTATTTTATACTCGCCACCTGTCTTTGAAAGATATTTTATGAACGTTTCATATGCCAAAGAAGAATCAACCCTTGTTCCTATTAAAGCAGCATAGACCTCCGGATATCCAAGAATGATATTCCCTATTCTCCAAAAATCAATACTATACTTAGGAAGATCAGGATGCGGATCAGGAGTTACCTTTTTTGCCCCCCATGAAATTAGCCCAACGTAATTTTTTAAAAAGGTAGGTTGATTTTTAACGAACGCGAACAAATTCCAGCCGCCCTGTTCCTTGATGGGATCCCGGCTGATCCACCTTCCGTCGTGCGGATTGAGATGACGGTAGTTGTAGTAGACCAGCCCAAGTTCTTCATCGCTGTATTCGCTGCTCCACTGGATGGGCTGGGTGACGTCCCCTTCGGCGGTGGCTTCTCCGTAAGGCGTGTAGGTGTAGACCGTCCGCAGGTAACCGGCTTTCCCGAAGATTTCCGTGACGTTCCCGGTCAGATCCCACCCGTAGGCGTACCAGGTGCCGTCTTTGCGGATGGCCAGCGGGCGCGCAGCCTCAGGCTGCGTCGGGTCCCGGAACAGAAACCATCGGAAGACTCCGCTGACGGCATCTATGGCGGCTATTTGCAGGTAGCTGCTCACCGTCCCGTTGACGCTCACTTTGCGGTTCAGTTGAGACAATTTGCAAACTCAACCCATATCCTGAACTATTCTTCCCTGCTTCAGACCAAAGTTTGTTGTCTGTCAGTACCCTCTATAAAACTAAAGGCAGCGTCCATCATTCTTTCTGATAGGGGAATCACCTATCATATCCAATATTTTCTTCCCATAGACGAATCGATCGAGATTTCTCTTTATAATCATTTCTTTAATTATACTGCAAAAAGGTATTTCGTCTACGTCCTCACCCATAAAAAACCATAAAAAATCCCATCCTTTCTTATCATCAGGATAATGTTCTATATAATTTTCCGCTACCAATTCAAAAAGATTCGCTCTGCTCAAAATAACTTCTCCGTCTTCATTGTTTTGAAGAAGGGATAAAATATCTTCATCCTTACTCGACGAACGGATATAGGGAACAGTCATCCTGTTAAAATAACTATCGGAACTCCAGTGATCCATAGACAACCCTTCCTGGCCCCGTCCGCTGCGGATCAGTTCAAATTCTTTCCTGGTCATTTGCTCCCAATTCGCAGAATGAACGATATAGCCCGCCAACTGCTGCCTCTGCTGTTGTGACAAGTCCCTTATCTTTTCTCTTGACTGGGGAGATTCCGGATTGAGAGGATCTGCTACGCGTACAAATACCGGTTTCAGAGGCTGCGCCACCGTAGTCATCCCTTGGCGGCAGGATGGAAACAATGCAACCGGAAACAAGGATAAAACCCATATTCTTTTCAAGTTCATATCCCTCTCCCTATATCCATAATAACCTCAAAGTCAAAATCCCTTTACGGCATGTTCCAATAGTATACTGTTGCTATTCATTCTTCAATAATGGACAAAACAGCAAATACCAAAAAGGTTTTCAAAAATCTAAAAAACAGGACACGGACAAAGATGGAATAACTGTCTGACAAACCGGATACAGCATCGCCTTTCAGGATTTTCGGCTGTATCCCGGTATGCGGTGTGTCTCTGCAAATTGCTAGTGAAAATAAACACGACTATTTGATCTATAAAAATGTGGCGTCATCATCACATGACGCCACATTTTGTTTGGAACCTGTTTTATTCAGAATATTACCTGTCTTTCAGAATCATTTTCTCTGGAGACATGGAATTCTGTTAATCTGATTTTTCTACCACAAATTACATAATTGGAATTTTCAAAATCGTTGCAGCCGTATTTGGAGTATAGACCGCACCATCATAGCTGTTCTTAACATTGATCAACTCCTTAGGTTTATACTCATCTTCGACTTCTTTTATTTCCAAATAAAATCCTCCACATTCATTACGGGCATTCATTAACTGTTCAATATAGCCTTCACCAGTATTTTTACTAACCAACGGAATTTCTTTTCCTTCAGAGTCAACATATCTGCTCCCTATGGTAATGCACCCCCTGGAAACCCCCAATTCATGAATCCGTATAGCTTTTCTATTTCTATTAAACCTCGAATCATAAATTATACCTGGTGTTCCTTTATGGTAACTACTATCCTTATTCTTGGGGCCACCATCTTTTTTGGAAGAATCCTATACGGTTTGTCTGCGGGTATCGGCCCACCTACTGCATTTTCCCCGAAATTCGTAAATATGGGCCCAATTATTTCAAGCGTAACAGACGTATCATTTTTTGATTTTTTGCCCATTTTACCAGTTCATTTCCTTTCTCCAAAAGCGTATCGAAAGATTTTGCCTTATACATTTTATCCGCTATCTTTTTGCATTCGGGACAAACGCAAAGCCCCTCAAAAATGGAAATTAAACAGATCATGCTTAAATCAGGGAAACGAACACAACTCATAAATGACAATAACCCCAATAAATCAATATTGATGATACCATTATTATTTACGAACGCGAACAAATTCCAACCGCCCTGTTCCTCGATGGGATCGCGGCTGATCCACCTTCCGTCGTGCGGATTGAGATGACGGTAGTTGTAGTAGACCAGCCCCAG
>OLRF01004120.1_pt1 | contig 10620 bp, 11 predicted proteins | sample 1672061 | NCBI WGS metagenome assembly OLRF01 (sample SAMEA3136641, study PRJEB25190) | human gut metagenome | reverse complement strand
TTATGCTGAACATGGCTTCCTTGACTTTGTCCGTCGTCGGTCTTATCTGATTATCATCAGGCGCTTCAAGTCTCCTGCCTTTAAATTCTCCTGCAATTATTCTCATAAACATCTCCGCCGCAAGTTTCGAGCCGCTGTCATCTTTGTACACGCCGCAGGCTCCGCGCATTTTTAAACTAAAATAACAAATACTAAATTTATTATAAATATAACTCATATCAAAAATAAAATCAAATTTTTCGCGGCTGAAACCTCTGCCGGCGGAATTCGGAAAAGCCGTCAAAAGAGCCGTCAAAAGAGCTGCCAAAGGAGTCCAGAATAACCATTTATTGCATGACATAATAATTTCTCCTGGTGTAACACTATTGATGTAATAGGAGGTGAACAAAATGTCATTACAAGATAAGATGAACATCAATGCAAAGCCTGCATTAAAGAGTCTGAAGACAGAAGTTGCTAATGAGCTTGGTCTTTCTAACTACGAACAGGCTGATAAGGGTAACCTTACTGCTAGACAGAACGGTTACGTTGGCGGCTATATGACTAAGAAATTAGTTGAAATGGCTGAAAGACAGTTGGCTGGAAAATAATTTTTCCACAGAATGAAAATTTATCGTTATATTTCTTAACAAAGAAGAACGTCCGGGAGATTACTGCCGGACGTTTTTCTCTGTTGCAATTCCTGCTGTGCAGCAAAACAGCCGGATCTAAATCACCAGCTGATATACTCCCGCTACGCTGAGCCCTGCTTTATCGATATCGCCTTCGATCCTATCCTTATTTTCTGGAGAAGTTCTGAAGCACATTCCGCAGCTGGCAGAAATTATTCTCGGTACAGGTATGAGTCTGCCCTCGATTTCGTTCTGCTTGCAATATTTTTCAAACCGCATGGCATCAGTCGTGGAATTGAATGTTATTATAAGCCTGAGTTCTTTCTGTCTCATGGTCAAATCTCTATAATCTGCAAACTCTACGATCCCGGAGTTCTACGGTCTCAGGATCTTTGCCGCGCCGTTCATGGTCTCGACGATGCTGTACATGTTAGTAACCGTTCCCACGGCCAACTTGTCCTTAAGGTTATAGTAGTCAAGACATGTTCCGCATGTCATTATTTCAACGCCCTGAGCTTCCATGTTCTTGAGGTCTTCAAGGGAAGCAGAGCCCTCGGTCGTGATCGTAGCTCCGCCGTTATAGAACAGGATAGTCTTAGGAAGCTGGTCAAGCTGCGAAACAGCATATATAAAGCCTTTCATCAGAACCTTTCCCAGTTCGTCGTTGCCTGAGCCCATGCGGTCAGAACTTATCACAACGACGGTATCGCCGCGCATATCCAGGTTGCAGGCAATGTTCTCTTCATTGACTTCTACAGGAGCTCCCTCATAATTTATGGTTACAGTAAAATTCTTTTCTTCCAGCTTCTCGCTCTTAGCTTCAAGATTCTGGCTCTGGGCCAGACGAAGCAGATTCTGTACTGCCACTTCATTGTCCACGTGCACTTCGACGACGCCTGCCTCCTTCATTTCCTTAAGCGCCTTGGTGGCTTTCACTACAGGGATTGGGCACTGCTCGCCGATTGCGTTTACTTCGATCTTTTTCATCTCGTCTCATCCTCCTTATGCTTATCATTATATATCTTTATTTCATGAAATACTACCTTAAGCATACAATCAAAAGCATGGTTTGACAACTCTAAATTTATCATAGGCGCTGCGTATGTCATCACAGCTACACTATAACTTTAGAATTGTCAATGGGTCCACCGAGAACGTTTCATTTCCCCATTATTCTTCAAATGTCATTCCGCTTCGTCGACATTATCTTTCAGTATGCCGTTGAGCTTTGAAATCGCGCTGGCCGTATACTCATATATGCCCTTGGCAAAGAGCGCCACTATGGTCAGAACGGACATGACGTCCACATATTCCTCAGGCACAGTGAGGCCCACGAGAGAAATAAACCGCGGAAAAGCGCTTATGGCTATGGTCAGCAGCGTCACTCCCGCGCATACTGCGAAAAACCGTATCACGTCGTCGTATACTCTTTTGCAGCTCCAGCACTGATGAACTATCTTAACATTATAATATATATCCAGCAAAAAATTGGCCAGCCACACTATCGCCAAAAGTATGGCGGCATATCCTATATCTGTAAGATTTCCCAATATCAAATCCAGCATATCATAACCTCCCGCCGCCGTTTAAGCGCCGTTTTCAAGCGTCATTTTTAAGCGCTGTTTTCAAGGCGCTGCTTTTCTGCTTCTAAAGGCGCTGGAGCGCTGGCTCCCGCGTCCCGCGCCGTCTGCATTGCGGCTCAGTTTATAATATGCGTTTTGAAATATGGGGTTTAAATAATATTCATATTTATCTTTTTAAATTTAAAGATTAAGCTGTATGTTTTCGCCGAACATCCTCTTTACTTTTTGCCTCAGCGGTCTGCTTTCCGCTTTTTCAAGACCCGGATCGTCTGTAAGGATCCCGGCGGCCGCATCTTTCACGTCTTCAAGTATATCCACATGGCGCACCAAATCGCTCACATTGAGTTCGGGCAGTCCATGCTGCCTCGTGCCGAAGATTTCTCCCGGCCCTCTGAGCTTTAAGTCTTCCTCTGCTATTACAAATCCGTTCTCAGTGCTCAGCATGATCTCGTTGCGCTTGTTTGCTATCTTGCTCTCATGTCCGCATACCAGGATGCAGTAAGACTGGTGCTTTCCCCTGCCGACTCTTCCCCTCAGCTGGTGAAGCTGGGCGAGGCCGAATCTCTCGCAGTTTTCTATGACCATTACCGTGGCGTTGGCCACATCTATTCCGACTTCGATAACAACAGTAGAAACGAGAATATCTGTAAGACCGGCAGCGAATTTTTCCATCACCGCGTCCTTTTCTTCCTGCTTCATCGCTCCGTGAACGAGGCTTACTCTCATGGACGGATGCTTTGCTGAAATTTCTTCATAGAGTTCTTCGGCTGACTTCAGATCCATGGTCTCTGACTCTTCTATCAGAGGCGCCACCACATAGCATTGCCTGCCCTCTCTTACCTGGCTTTCTACAAAATCATATATCTTGTCCCTGGCGTCGTCGTTTCTGAGAAAAGTCCTTATCGGTATCCTGCCTTTTGGCATGGTATCTATAACCGATATGTCAAGGTCGCCGTATAGAATCACAGCCAGAGTCCTTGGAATCGGCGTTGCTGTCATTACGAGCACATTAGGGTCGGCGCCCTTGGCCGCCAGCAGCGCCCGCTGATTCACTCCGAAGCGGTGCTGCTCGTCGGTAATGACTGTGCCGAGGGATTTAAAAATAACGTCGGGCTGGATTATGGCGTGGGTCCCCACCAGCACGTCTGTTTCTCCTGAAGCAAGTCTCTCGAGGACCTGACTTTTCTCCCTAGCTTTCATGCTGCTGCACAACAGATCTACTTTCAGCCCCAGGGGCTCAAAATCGCGGCATAAGGAGGCGTAATGCTGTTTGGCAAGCAATTCCGTAGGCGCCATCATAGCTGCCTGAAAGCCGCTTTTTACAGTCTTGTACATGGCCAGCTCAGCCACTACCGTCTTTCCTGAGCCGACGTCTCCCTGGACCAGCCTGTTCATGGCTCTGTCGGAAGCCAAGTCTTTCTCTATGTCTTCCCATACCCGCTTCTGCCCCGTTGTCAGGCTGAAAGGCAGACTGTCGGTAAACTCTTTAACCGGGATATCCCTTCTTATGTAAATACCTCTGCCCGCTTCGCTTCTCCCCTGCTTGATGTAAAGCAAACCTGTCTGCAGAGTGAGCAGTTCTTCAAATACCATCCTGTAGCGGGCCTCGCCGACCTGCCTTGTATCCTCGGGGAAATGTATCTTCTCCAGCGCATACGACGGACTGCACAGATTATATCTTTCGACGATTTCATCGGAAAGCCATTCTTCCACCTGTGAAGCCGCCGAAGCTGCCTCACGCTGCAGCTTTCTCAGATATTGCTGGGTAATCCCCTCCGTCAGCGGATAGACAGGGAAAATGCCTCTCGCATCAGCCTCTTCCCCCAGCTTATGGAACTCCGGATGCGCCATCTGCCTCCGTCCTGCCCTTATAGATATCTTGCCGTAAAATGTATATTCGCGTCCTATTTCAAATAGGCCGGCCAAGTATCTGCCGTTGAAAAAGATGATTTCCAGATTGGCGGAATTGTCCTGTACCATGATTCTCAGCGGAGATTTTCTGTTGTATGGATTGGCTCCCAGCTTCTTAGATATGACCTTGCCGCTGACCAGCACGTCTTTATCCTCAGGAGCCTCCATGATAGCCGTTATTTCCCGCCTGTCCTCGTATTTTCGCGGCATGAGATGCAGAAGATCGTCTATCGTTTCAACCCTCAAATTTTTGAGGAGCGCGGCTTTCTTTGCGCCGACTCCTTTTATCTCACTGACCTTATCTTGCAGCTTCATATTCTCTCTTTACCTCTATATCGCGCTCGGCGATCTGCTTAGATTTGACGCCTACGATGTGCAGCGTTATAACGCCTCTATGACACGGAAAAAGCTGCTGCATTTCTTCCTGTATATGGTCGAGGACGGTGTCGGTAACGCTTTTTATACTGCTGCCGAACTGCACTATACCTGAAAAGCTCAGATAATATGCGCCTTCTTTTTCTTCTATCTCAAAATTGCCGGAAATGTCTCCGACACCTATGCGTGAGGCCACTCCCAGTATTCTGCCTCTTTCCGATGAAAGGAAAAGCTTGCCCTCTGTCTTTTCGGCTGCTCTCAGTATGACTTTTGCTATGACATTATTGTTGACCGTCACGGTTCCAAGTCTTGTTTTTTTACTCAATGTCATCTCTCTATCTCCTTTATCATACATTTTAACAGTGAAAACCGCCGCGCTTTTCTGTGCCTGTCGGATCATCGGCTGAAGAAGCGGCGCGGAAGCTTTGCCTCGTCGTCTGAAGAAGCGGCGCGGAAGCTTTGCATTTTCGGGTGGCGGACAGGTCTGGCCTGCGACTCATATATTCTCAACGCCGGCGGCTGCAAGTTTTACTAACGCCGGCGGCGAGCTAGCTATATTTGATTCATTTCAGATATGCTTAGCAATTCAATACCTATTTTGTAATATTATGGTAAATGTTGCACTATTTTTTGTTTTAGCCGCTTTTTGACAACATTTTTCATATTTAATGATGTCGAAGGTTGTCGAAAAGCTATAAAACTAAGTAAATGTTGCCATATTTTGCTATATCCGAAAATTTGCCAACATTTTTTTGAAGATATGTTGGCAAATTCGCCGCAAATCTCAAAAATGTACAACATCTACATTATTTAGTTCTCTAAAACCTCTAAAATCGTGAATTGATTTTTAAAAATGTTGTCATTTTGGTGTCATATTTAATTTTTGCCAACATCAGAGTACCAGCCGCTATATCAGCGGTGGTTCAACTGATGTTACGCCGTATAAATTATCACAAAAGCTTTATTTCGTTGAAAAAAACAGTTTACGAAACAGGGGCAGCCGCGCATGTTTTCAGCCGAGAATTAAAATCTGTTTGAGCACGCCGCGCACTCTGTTCCTGAAAAGCAGCGGCGAGTTATTTTGATTCCCTGAAAACAAAGCGGCGAGCCGTTTTTGAGCATTTTCTTTGAAAGAAATAACAGTTTTGTGGTAATTTATTATACCATATTCTCGCACAAATTAACATGTAATTTCATAGTATACTTCAGGGAGGATTGCCATGAATAACAATTTTAGAAAAAAGAAATGCTTCAACTTATACAAGGAGACAAAAGATATCGGCTTTGTTCTGCTTGTCTTCGGCGCCGTTACCATATGCGCCTTCTTTCTTCCTCCTAAGGCATGGCTGATCCTCCTGGGCGTTATACTGATAATCTGCGGGATAACGCTGCTCAAGAGGTAGCTTTGACCTGAGGATTCATATATCAAAAGAGACGGCCTCAGCCAATGTCGTTAGCTTATCGACATTGCTTCCGCCCGTCTCTTTTTAACATTTACCTATGCTGCATGGTCATGGCATGGAAAAGAAATCTATTTTGATACTTTTCTCTTATATGCTACTGTTCCGCCAAGAGCTCCTGCTGATGCCAGAAGAAGCACGTATAAGAAAATATTTGCCTCGTCGCCCAGCTTAGGAGTATTTGTTTCATTTTTAGATTCCTCGTTTTTAGGATCATCGTTTACAGGATCTTTTTTATCTTCATCCGAAGTTTTTCCTGCAGCGATTACCGTGTCTTCTTTCGAAATTACTTTCGTCAGGGCTGCATCGCTGAAATATTTGTCGCAGCCTGCGCAGTACCAGTATTCGATATTTCCGTCTTCAGTATCTGTAGCATCCTTGGCTTCAAATTTTACTGCGTTGTGAACGTGAGGAGTTTCCAGCGTGTCTCCCTTTTCCACCTTTTCACCGTTTACCGTGACTTCACCGCCGTCATTGCTGACAACAACTCCTTCTGCGATTTTAAGGTCTACTTTTCCGGAAATGACGTCTATGCGGTCTCCGTCTGCCGCTCCTGAAAGTTTTTCGTTTATCTCATCTGAAGTTCCTACAAAGAATACAGCGTCTTCACCGGCTTTAGTATATCCTGCCGCAGCTTTGCTCTCGTCAATGAGACTTGCGTCAGGCGCAACGGAGAAAGTACCGCCTGAAATCACGGCGCTTTCAGCTTCTGCCGTCTTTGTTATTTTTCCCTTGAATACACCGTCGTTTATGGCAACGTCGCCGTTATCCATGACTTCAATGTCTCCGGTTACAGTACCGCCGTTAAAGGTTACTTTAGTTGAAGGGATATCCTCTTCACCTATATAATTCCTATCCATCTGGACTTTTACATTTCCGTTTAAAACAGCGTCTCCGCCTATAATAGCTTCAGGCTGAGCATATTTTTTGTTCCATGAAAGCGCATAGAGAGCTGCCGCTCCGTCTGCTGCCTTTAAAGTTCCTCCTGTCATCTCCAGCTTGCCCCAGTTCTGAATAGCGCTTCCGCCTGAGGCAGTCGTGGTTGCAGTTCCGCCTGTCATCTTGATCTTGCCGTTGTCGTCATTCTTGAGCACGATGAATCCGCTCTCAAGATCGCCGCCTATCATATTGAACTGCGCGCCTAAGTTTCTTATCAGCGAGCTGTAACGGGAAGTACCGTATATCTTTCCGCCCTCCATGTTGAAGACGGCGCTGTCACCGTTATTATCTACAACGTACCATGAGTTGCCTCCGTTATTAGTCGCTGAACTTCCGGCTTCTTTGGAGCGGGTGAGAGTTCCGCTTTTCATAGTTACAGTTCCGTTGTTGACTAAAGCGCCCTTTCCATGGCTTACGTTATCTATAGTTCCGCTTCCCGTTATCGTCAAGTTTCCTTTATTTGTTACTGTATGGGAACCGGATTTGTTCGTAAGCGTATTGTCCTGCAAGTCGAGGGTAATGGTGGAGCCTTCAGGTATGGTGACGCTCTCCTTAACGTCAGTTTCCAAGACAACCGTCTTGCCGTCTGCAGCGTTGATGGCTGCCTGCAGTGTATCATATTCCTGACCGTCGACCGACGCAGCTTTTGAAGCTCCGTAAGCGGTAAAAGGAACGGCCGCAAATACCATGGAAGCTGCTATGAACGCTGATAAAAATTTTGATTTTGCTTTCATTTCAATTCCTTGTCCTTTCTTGTCAAAATAAGTTGGTTTATATATTATATAGTATCCCCCCCCGTATAATTTTGTCAAGATAAAACAGTGTTATTTAATATAACATTTCTTCTCAAGCTATATGGCTTTTATATGTACGAAAAAAGAGACTGCTTTCGCAGTCTCTCTGGTTGATCGTCTCAAATTAGATGGCACGGTTCACTTTATTTGATTTAATACATTTTGTGCACACTTTAGCTCTTCTTACTGTGCCATTTTCTTCAGCGATTCTTACAGTCTGGATATTAGCATTCCATTTTCTTCTCGTGTGTCTGTTGGAGTGGGATACAGCGTTTCCTGATACCTGACCCTTACCACAAATCTCGCACTTTCTTGACATCTACCGCACCTCCTCTTAGTATATTAAGCAGCTTTTATCAGCTAGTTTTCATTGTTAATTTACATATTGAGCGCTTCTATGCACACTCGAACGAATGTTATTATATCATAAGGAATGAGGCTGTTCAAGCACTTTTTTAGCTGCAGCAGTCATTTTTTAGATATTTTTTCAAAAATTTTTTGGAAATATCCTTATTTTCTGGAACAAAACGGCTTTCGTCTGCAATTGCTTGTTTATAAAAAAGCGGAAGCCATGGTGTCCTCAGCTTCCGCCTCAATCTCTCTTTTATTCTGTAACTATTTTATAACTACTTCAAAAGCAGGCTCCTCGTCTATCAGGAAATTTTCATAATATACGAGAGTCAGCGATTCTGTGTCTTTCGGCTCTTCAAACACAATGGTTCCGCTCTTTGTTCCTTCTGGCTTGAGGTCTCCTGAACCGAGGTTAGTGTCCGTATCTATGATAGTTATGGATTCCGTATCCTCCTGACCCTCTCCGTTTATCATGGCCCAGTCGAAAACATTGTATGACAGATCTTCATCTCTGCCGTTTTCAATGGAAATGCTGACTATGACATATTCCTTTCCCTCGGCAGGAGTGTCCCACTCGTCTCCCTGCGAATATTCCACATCCGTTACGGTATATTTTGCTCCGTCGATATCTGCAGTCTCTCCTACGGCAAAGCTTGTCTTCTTTTCAGCTTCTCCATCTCCCGAGTCTTCTGAGCTGCATGACGCGCAAGCAAATACCATCAAAAGCGACATCAATAATGCTAAAACCTTTTTCATATAATTTCTTGCTTATTATATACAGGTTATTTGTTTAGTTCAGTATATCACATTCCACTTTAAAAATCCATTGATTTTTCACTGTATTTTGTGTTATAGATTGGTTTGCCCCATTATATCTATAATATAATTGATTACTTAAAGGAGGGGTAATATGAATAAGTTCGTTGTTATACAAAAAGAAGATAAATCAGTGACTATGACAATAAGAATAGACCGTTCTCTGCAGGAAAAATATAACGACCTTTCTAAAACCACCAACAGATCCCGCAATGAACTTATAGGACTGGCTCTGCAGTACGCTTTGGAAAATATGGAGATAAAAGGCGAAGAATAGCGAAAATAAAACAGGGCAGTTTTAGCCCCGGCATGATAGGGAAGTAACGATTTTCGGTAGAGCAGGACACGCAAAACGTGTCCTGCTCTATTGTATTGTCCCAATGTAGTTGAAGTGAATGTCAATCTTCTGTGTGTAAAACTTCTTCCTGTAAGCGCCGTCGCGCTCATGCACCGTGATGTGGTGGACAAACTCCCGCAGGATTTCCGGGGTCAGCTCCGGCATCTCTAAATGCCGGTCAACAATGGCGAGGAAGTTCCCCACGCTGTCCAGCTCGTCCTGCTGTCCGGCAAGCTCGGTTTCCAAGCGGGAAATATGCCCCTTCAAGGCTTCCTGCTCCGCCAGATACCGCCCGTTTAACTGCTTGAACTGTCCGTCTGTGAGTATGCCGGTTGCCAGCTTCTCAAAGGTAGCGGCTATCAGGTTGTCCAGCTCTGCTTGCCGTTTTTTCGCCTGTTCCAGCTCCTTCCGCTTTACCGCCAGCTCCTTTTTCAACTGCCCGGATTTCTTCGCCGTCAGATGGGAGATAAAGGCTTCCCGGTCTTTTTGCACCGCAGCGCAGGCGTCCTGTATGGCTTTCAGTACCGTTTCCCGCAGGTACAGGGCTTTTACCGTGTGGGGCGTGCATGTTTCCTTGTGCCTGTGATACCGCCCGCACAGATAGCTGTACTGGCTCTCGTCCCAGCTCCCGCACCGGCAAAGGTAATGGGTGCTGCCGCAGTCGGCGCACTGTACCATGCCCGCCAGCATATCCATTTTCCCCCCCAGCTTGGTGGGCCGCCGCTTGTTTTCCCGTACCCGCTGCACAATGTCCCACAGCTCCCGGTCAATAATCGGCTCATGGGCGTTTTCCACCCGGTAGCGTTCTTCCTCCGGCACCTCGACTACAAGGTCGCTTTTGTAGGAAGGCTTGTGCGTCTTGCAGCTTGTCTGTATGCCGATATAGTCCGGGGTTTCCAGTATATCCGCTACACTGCTTCCCGACCACCGATAGGGAAAGTCCGGGTTGCGGCTGGAATGGCCCCGCCCAAACTTGCGGTAGGCGTATTCTGTAGGCACAAGTATTCTTTCCTGTTCCAGCCGCTTTGCAATCTGCTCCGGCCCCATGCCCGAAGCGCACAGGCGGAAGATATGCCGCACCTGTTCCGCCGCCTCCGGGGTCGGGAATGATTTTGAACCTGTCCGCCGGGTCTTTCTGGTAGCCGTAGGGGAGGAATGGAGGCAATCCGCACACCCTTTTCCGCCTTGTGCTGAATAACGGCGTTGATCTTCCGGCTGGTCTGCCGGGGATACCACTCGTTAAACAGGTTGGAGAACATGGCTAAATCCTCGTCGCTCTCCGTGTTGGTGGCGCTGTCGTAGTTGTTGGTAATGGCGATAGAGCGCACACCCAGCGCGGGAAAGACGATTTCCAACAGGTTATTGGCTTCCGACTGGTTGCGGTACAGGCGGGTCAGGTCGGTCACAATCAGCGTTGCGGCCTGTCCCTCCCGTATTATTGCC
>OLRF01004118.1_pt1 | contig 10622 bp, 11 predicted proteins | sample 1672061 | NCBI WGS metagenome assembly OLRF01 (sample SAMEA3136641, study PRJEB25190) | human gut metagenome | reverse complement strand
AAAACTGGTTCATCTGGCCGGTGCCGGAAACATGGTTTCTTTGTTAATTCAGTCTGAACTTGGTCTGGATACGATCGAACTTGCAGAAGATGTAAAGAAGTACACTCTTGCCAAAGTAGAAAGTCTTTTCCATATTCGTCATGAAGATGGAACCGTACAGTTCTTTGAACAGCCATTAGATCCGAATGTATTCGCAAAGGTTGTCTTAGTCAAGGAAGATGGAGAGTTAGTTCCGCTTGAGGGACAGGATTCCATGGAAAAGATTAAGATGGTAAGAACCAATGCAAAGAAAAAGGTATTCGTAACAAATGCGATTCGTTCATTGGCGAAGGTTAGTCCTACCGGTAATGTACGAGACATCGAATTTGTAGTATTAGTAGGTGGTTCTGCACTCGACTTCGAGGTGCCGACTCTCGTAACTGATGCATTATCACAATATAATATAGTAGCTGGTCGGGGAAACATTCGCGGATGCGAAGGCCCTCGTAATGCGGTAGCAACAGGACTTGCGATGTCTTGTGCTGATGTATAGGAGACAATTATGGAAGGAAGCAATACAGTAATTGATAACAGACCTTCAGTGAAAGTTTTTTATGACTGTGATCACCTTTCTGAAGCTGATTTTGTCAGCGTCCTTCTTGGAATCGAGGAGGAAGGCATCCCCTATGATGTTCAGGCAGAGCATTGCAGTTCCGTATTAGAACTTGCACATAATGCCAGCTTGAATTCAAGATTAGGGGTGGGCGTTGGTATCAGCAAAGAAGGCGTTGTTCTTCAGCATGAGAAGCTGGATAAAGCGGCCCCTCTTTTTAAGATTAAGTTATATCAGACAGAGCTGTTCCGGAAGATTGGCGCGAATGCGGCAAGACTGGTAAAGAAAATGCCATTCAAAGTTCTGGATTAAGGCTTTACAATTAATTAATTCTGAAATGTGAGGAGGTGTGAAGGTGTCTAACAATAAATGTCTTGGTTTCATCGAAACCTTTGGTTTAGCTGCCTGTGTGGCAGCAGCAGATGCAGCAGTGAAGTCTGCTAACGTAAAACTGCTTGGATATGAATATGCAAAGGGCGGCGGAATGTGTACTGTAAAGGTAGAAGGTAACGTCGGAGCATGTAGAGCAGCAATCGCAGCAGGCAAAAAAGCGGCAGAAGCAGTTAACGGTTCTTTAAGTGGAACAAAGAGTACACTGTTAAAAGCAAGACCGGCAGACGGCATGAGAGAATTACTCGTAGACAACAGAGAAACTGTTGGAGGAGAAATCGCTCTTGCAGAAGGTTATCGTCCAAAAGGAGATACAAAGAAACCGGTACTCGTAAAGAACTGGAAACCAAAAACTGAACCAAAGGCTGAGGTAGTGACCGAGGAAGCACCTGAACCGCCTGTAGTGGAAGCACCTGAGGAAGAAGAGCCAACATCAGAGGAACCTGAAACGGAAGAGGTCAAAGAGGAAGCTCCTGTAGAGGAACCAAAAGCAGAAGAACCTGCACCAGAAGCTCCAGCAGAAGAGACTCCAGTAGAGAAAGCAGAAGCAGAGGAAGCAAAATCTGAAGAGACTGAACCGAAAAAGGAAACTGACAAAAAGGCAGATGCTCCTAAGGGAAAGACTTCAACAGGAAATAGAAGAAGCAGATCCAGAAGAAAAAAGAACACCGATAATAACGATAACAAATAAGTCGGAATAATCGGCTCTGGATTATAAATCAGTAATCAGGCAGGAAAGGCCTTCAGCCTTTCCTGCGATAGTATCAATAATAACGTACATTTAGTACATACAAATATGCGCAATGGATGCATGTGGATACCGAGACAGACACATGCAATCCTGACAATAATGATTCGGTATTCGAACATTAGAATAAATAAGGGGATCACATGAACGATTACAATAACGTTTTAGTTGGATTTTCGGAGCTTATCAAAAATGAAGAATTTCGTCCCTATGAAGGGGATTTGAGGTTGGGTGTCGATCTTGGAACCGCCAACATTGTAGTATCTGTTGTAGATTCCAACAACACACCAATTGCCGGGGCTTCCTATCCGTCCACGGTTGTACGGGATGGAATCGTTGTGGATTTCATGGGTGCATCCAGAGCGGTCAGAAATATGAAAGCCAAGCTGGAAGATCTGATGGGAGTGGAGTTTTACGAAGCTGCCACGGCCATTCCGCCGGGAATTATTTCTGGAAACGTAAAGGTAATTTCCAACGTAGACGAGTCTGTTGGACTGGATGTAGTCAATGTCATTGACGAGCCTACAGCAGCCGCTTCTGTTCTTGGTATTACGGACGGAGCAGTCGTGGATGTCGGTGGTGGAACAACCGGTATCAGTATTCTCAAAGACGGAAAGGTTATCTTTACCGCAGATGAGCCTACAGGTGGAACACACATGACTCTGGTACTTGCTGGGAGCCTTGGATGTTCCTTTGAAGAGGCCGAGAGAATCAAAAAAGATCCGAAACAGGAAATGCTGGTATTTCCTGTGGTTAAACCGGTAATTGAAAAGATGGCAGCAATCGTTGCCCGTTTTATCGAAGGATACGATGTGGACGTTATTTATGTAGTAGGCGGTGCCTGCAGCTTTAAGAAGTTCGAAAGTGTTTTTGAGAAGGAAACAGGGGTTAAGACGATTAAGCCGAAAGAACCTTTACTGGTTACTCCATTAGGAATTGCCATGAACTGCAATAAGCAATAGGTGGCATGATGAATAGAAAAGAATTTGAAGATGCGCTTATGGCAACGATTGTGGAATATATTTCAGACCAGGTCATCTTACGATACGCACAGGCTTGTAAGAAAGCTACTGTTCTTTTCTCCGGAGCCTTAATTGGTTATAAAGATGCAGTAACATCTTTAAATGAACTAAAAAAGGATGGCTGGACATTGACAGCAGTACTGTCAAAGGCAGCAGGAGAAGTAATTACAGAAGAACGTATCAGGAATGATATTGGTCCGGATGCCATTTATGTTGAAGGCGCTCCGGTTAACGGCAGACAGATTGTAGATGACAGTCAGTTTGTAATTATTCCGTCGCTGACAATTAATACAGCCGCAAAGGTTGCAAATTGTATCAGTGATAATCTTCTTACCAATATGATTTCCAGAGCGATGGCTACAGGAAAGCCAATCGTGGCAGCAATTGATGGCTGCTGTCCGGATAACAAGGTAAGAGAGCAGTTAGGCTTTAAAGTAACAGAAGCTTATAAAGCGAAAATGCGACATAATCTTGAAGATATGCTCGCATACGGAATCACATTGACTACAGACTATAGTCTGTGCAGTAAAGTAAATGAAGTTTTCTCTGCAAAGGTGTCTCTCCCGGCACTGGATAACAGTAAGCCGGCACCGAAGAAAGACAGAATTGTTTCCACAAAGATGGAGCCAGCAGTACAGTCAGTAAGCCAGCCAGTCAAAAAAGTGGAAACACCGAGCAGTGTAAAGTTAGACAAAAAAGTAATCGGCAGAGTCGATATAGCAAAGAATGCGAGATTTAAGACAATCGTTGTAAGACAGGATGCATTAGTTACCGGTCTTGCAAAAGATGAAGCTTTAAATCGCGGAATTACGATTGTAAAAGAGTAAGTAGGTGAAGACATGTATTTAGGTAAAGTGATTGGTACAGTAGTTTCGACTATTAAGACTCCAAGCCTGACCGGCAGTAAGTTTCTTATTGTTGAGAAGATTAATCAGGATCTTACAGCAAAGAAACAGACAGAAATTGCTGTTGATACTGTTGGAGCCGGCGATGGAGAAACCGTAATTGTCGTAGGCGGAAGTTCCGCACGTATGTCAAATGGTAAAAAGACTGACCTGCCAGTAGATGCTGCGATTATCGGCATTGTCGATACCGTAGAGATATCACAGTGTTAAGGGTGTGAATATAATGTCCAATATTTATACAAAGACAGGTGATAAAGGAACGACGGGTCTCTATGGTGGTTCCAGAGTTGACAAAGACAGTTTAAACGTTGATGCTTACGGAACTGTCGATGAAGCAATCTCTTCTCTGGGAGTTGCCTATACCCTGACTGACTCACCGGAAATAAAAGAATATATTAATCATATTCAGAAGAGGATGTTCCAGGCAGGTGCTGAATTAGCCAGTGATGCAAGAGGAATGGAAATGCTTAAAGATAAGATCGGGGAAGCTGATATCAAATACCTCGAAAATATCATTGACAAATCCACCGAAGTGAACGGGCTGATGCGAGAATTCGTAGTACCTGGAGTTAATCCTTCCTCCGCAGCCTTACACGTTGCAAGAACTGTTGTAAGACGTGCAGAGAGAATAATTACAGCACTCGCAAAGCAGGTTCCTGTTCGTGAGGAGTTACGCAAATATATCAATCGCTTATCAGATGCGTGCTTTGCAATGGCTCGTCTCGAAGAGGCAAGAGCAAAAAATCAGGAGATCGAAGAATTAAAAGACACAGTACGACAGGTAGTGAAAACCTTAGGAGCTATGGGAAAGGAAGAAGACAGCATGGATATGTCAATTGAAACCTTGAAAAAGATGGCTGGATTCATAGAAGAAAAGGCAAAAGAGATTGGTGTTCCTGTTGCATTTTCCGCAGTAGATGAAGGTGGCAACTTACTGTACTTCCAGCGCATGGAAGGAACCCTTTTGATCAGTACAAAGGTGTCTCAGGATAAAGCATACACTGCCTGTGCTTTAAAGTGTCCGACATGTGATCTTGCTGATGTGACAAAACCAGGTGAGAGCCTGTGGAGTCTTCATAATTCTGGTGATGGCAGAATTATTTGTTTTGAAAAAGAACGCAGATAAGAAAATTATTTGTTTTGGAGGCGGATATCCAATTAAGAAAGATGGCAAAGTAATTGGAGCCATCGGAGTAAGTGGTGGAACCGCTGAAGAGGATATGGCAGTAGCGACATACGCATTAGAAAAAATGCAAGGAGGAAAAGCATAATGAATATCGATGTTGAATTAATTGAAAAAGTCGTTAAAAAAGTATTAAACGATGTTGAGACTGGCTCAAGCGAAAGCGAATATGGATATGGTATCTTTGATACTATGGACGAGGCAATTGAAGCTTCCGCAAAAGCTCAGAAAGAATATATGAACCATTCCATGGCTGACAGACAGAGATACGTTGAAGGTATCAGAGAAGTTGTTTGTACAAAAGAAAATCTTGAGTACATGAGTAAACTCGCTGTAGAAGAAAGCGGAATGGGTGCTTATGAATATAAAGTAATCAAAAACCGTTTAGCAGCAGTTAAATCTCCAGGTGTTGAAGATTTAACAACAGAAGCTTTATCAGGTGATGACGGACTTACATTAGTTGAGTACTGTCCATTCGGTGTAATTGGTGCTATCGCTCCTACAACAAACCCTACAGAAACAGTTATCTGTAACTCCATCGCAATGCTTGCTGGTGGAAACACTGTAGTATTTAGCCCACATCCACGTTCAAAAGGCGTTTCCATCTGGTTAATTAAAAAACTGAACGCTAAATTAGAAGAACTGGGCGCTCCTAGAAACTTAATCGTAACTGTAAAAGAACCATCTATCGAAAACACAAATATCATGATGAACCATCCAAAGGTTCGTATGCTTGTTGCTACAGGTGGTCCTGGAATCGTTAAAGCAGTTATGTCAACAGGTAAGAAAGCTATCGGAGCTGGTGCTGGTAACCCTCCAGTAGTAGTAGATGAGACAGCTGATATCGAAAAAGCAGCTAAGGATATCGTTAACGGATGTTCTTTCGATAACAACCTTCCATGTATCGCAGAGAAAGAAGTTATCGCTGTAGATCAGATCGCTGACTACTTAATCTTCAACATGAAGAACAATGGCGCATACGAAGTAAAAGATCCTGAAATCATCGAAAAGATGGTTGATCTCGTAACAAAAGACAGAAAGAAACCAGCTGTTAACTTCGTAGGTAAGAGCGCACAGTACATCCTTGACAAAGTTGGAATCAAGGTTGGACCAGAAGTTAAATGTATCATCATGGAAGCTCCTAAGGATCATCCATTCGTACAGATCGAGTTAATGATGCCTATCCTTCCTATCGTTCGTGTTCCTAACGTAGACGAAGCTATCGACTTCGCTGTAGAAGTAGAACATGGTAACAGACATACAGCTATGATGCATTCTAAGAATGTAGATAAACTTACAAAGATGGCAAAAGAAATCGAAACAACTATTTTCGTAAAGAATGGCCCATCTTATGCAGGTATCGGTGTTGGTGGAATGGGATATACAACATTCACAATTGCCGGACCTACAGGTGAAGGTTTAACATCTGCTAAATCATTCTGCCGTAAGAGAAGATGTGTATTACAGGACGGTCTCCATATCAGAATGAAATAATTAAGAGGTGAGTTAAATGGAAAAAAACCTTATTGATATCATTGCAAAATCCGGTATCGTTGGTGCCGGTGGTGCAGGTTTTCCTACTCATGTAAAAATGAATGCTAAGGCTGAATATGTCATCATTAATGGTGCTGAGTGCGAACCTTTATTAAGAGTCGATCAGCAGCTTATGGCCGTTGAGACAAAGAAAATTCTTGATGCATTAAAGCTCTGCATGGAAGCAGTAGGTGCAGACAAGGGTGTAATTGCCTTAAAAGGTCATTATGAAGCAGCAATTAACAGCTTTAACCAGCTCTTGGGAGAGTATGAAGGCATCAGCCTTCATCTCCTTCCAAACTTCTATCCGGCTGGTGATGAACAGATTACAGTATACGAAGTTACGGGAAGAATTGTACCAGAAGGTGGAATTCCTCTACAGTGTGGCGTTATCGTTTCCAATGTAGAGACCATGCTTAATATTTACAATGCTTACTTTGAAGACAAACCAGTTACAGATTCTTATGTAACATTTGCTGGTGAAGTAAAGAACCACATTACTTTAAAATTACCACTTGGTATGACAGTAAAAGAAGCATTAGACCTCGCTGGAGGAGTTACCGTAAACGGACCATATGTCGTAATTAACGGCGGTCCTATGATGGGTAAACATGTTGCGTTAGATTCTAAGATTACAAAAACAACAAAAGGCTTAATCGTGTTACCGGAAGACCATCCATTGATTCAGGATGTAAAACTTCCAATACCTAAGATGCTTCATATGGCAAAAGCTGCATGTTGTCACTGTAGTATGTGTTCAGAAGTATGTCCTCGTCATCTGATCGGACATAGAATTGAACCAAACAAGACTATCAGATTTGCAAGCTACGGAAGCTTATGCGATGGTTCTGATACACCAATGATCGCATTCTTATGTTCAGAATGCCGTCTTTGCCAGTATGCATGTATCATGAACCTCCAGCCTTGGAAAGTAAATCATGAACTGAAAGGTATCATGGCAAAACAGGGTATTAAGAGTACATTGCATAACCAGCCAGAATCAGTACATCCAATGAGAGAGTACAAACGATTCCCTATCAAGAAGTTAATCGCTCGTCTGGGACTGACAAAATACAACGTTGCAGCTCCTCTGACAGAATTAACAACAGAGATAGATCACGTATCTATTCCTGTAGGACAGCACATCGGCGCACCTGCAGTTCCGTGTGTAAGTGTTGGTGATACCGTTGCAAAGGGCGATGTGATCGCTCAGCCTGCAGAAGGTAAATTAGGTGCTTGTATTCATGCTAGTATCAGCGGTACAGTCAAAGCAATCGCTGACGGTTGTATCTCAATCGAAAAATAAAGGATGGTGTTTACACAGTGAGAAAAGCAGTTGGATTCGTAGAAATTAAAAGCATTCCTGTTGGTATCCAGACAGCAGATGAAATGGTTAAAGCAGGTAATGTAGAATTATTACTGTCTACACCAATTTGTCCTGGTAAATATGTAATTATTGTTGGCGGACATGTAGGTCCTGTAAAAGCTGCTATGAGCAAAGCTGAACTCGTAAGCGGAATTTACTTAATCGACACACATATCCTTGACAATATTCGTGAAGAAGTTCTCCCAGCTATTGCTGGAGTAACTCCAACTCAGCAGATCCAGGCAGTTGGCGCAATTGAGACAATTTCCGCTTTAACAGCAATTATTGCAGCCGATACAGCAGTAAAGGCTTCCAAAGTCAGCATCGTTGACTTAAGAATTGCCAGAGGTTTAGGCGGTAAAGGATACTTAGTAATCACAGGAGAAGTATCCTCTGTAAGATCAGCAGTTAATGCATGTCTTGCAAAATTAGGAATCAGTGGAGAAGTAACATCTACTTCAATTATTCCACGTCCACATCCACAGATTGTTGAAAGTTTATTGAAGTAATAAGCCCTCACATCATGGATAGTTAATTATAGTAGTTATAATCAACTTAAGTATATAGAAAGGTTGTCCGCATAGAATCGGGCTTTCGCCTCAGCCACACAGGGCCAGGAGGGAAAGATTCCCGTGGGCGGGCAGCCTTTTTCGGCTATAAAAGGAAGTAGTGCCAAGAAAAAAGAAGTTCTAATTTTAATATAGGCAAGATAAAAAAGAGGATTATAAAGTAAGTATCACAAAGGTATCTTGTGAATTAATTTAAATATCTATAGAATTAGTTCTGAATAAATACAGAGTTGGTCGCAGCAAGAATGCCGGGCATTCTTGAAATTTAATATAGACAAAACAAAAATAATGTGAAAAAATATAAACAGATATATAACAAAAATATAGAAGGACAGGAGTAAAAGCAAAATGGGAAAAACATATATTCCAATCACAGAAGCGAACAAAAAGAACATCTTAAACTTCATCGGAATGTGCCGCATGAACGGATTAGAAGGAATGGCAGAACCATCATTCTCTTTCAAAGATATCAGAGAAGACATCGGAACTGTAATCTTTGATGTATTCTATAACTGCAGAGGAATCACAGAACCATCCTGGAATATGACAGTTAAAGTAGATAGTGATGTACGTTTCCATGACAGCGCAGCATCGAAAGCAGGAGAAACATACTGCTATTTAGATTCTTACAGAATCGAAAAAGACAGAGTGGAAGAGACCAGTGCCGAAAACTGGGAAAGCGGACAGTCCGGTGTGGCAGTTTTTACCCACAAAGAGTGGGAAGAAGAAATGGACATCCGTGCAACTTATCTGCTCGGACAGCGTGAGGACAACATCCATTTTTGCAAGTTGGAAAGCCATGCAAATTACCTGTTTGGAACCTTTCATATTCCGGTAAAACGGGAGCATGAAAAGAACATGGGCTTTGCATTTTATATCCTGCCCGGAAAACTGATCTTTATTGATGATAACGGTCTGGTGCAGGCACATATCAAGAAAATCATTGCGGGAAAAGTACACAGCGGTTACAATCTGGAAAAGTTTTTTTATGATTTTTTAATATCCCTGATCGATGAAGACCTGATCTATTTAGCAGTATTAGAAAAAGAGATTACGAAAATGGAAGAGAGCATGGTGGAGGACGAGCTAAAGGACTTCAACTACCGGATGCTGCATCTGAAAAAAGAGATTTCAAGGCTGTACCGCTACTACAGCCAGCTTGCCGATCTGGGCGAAAATCTGTATGAGAATGAAAAGGAATTTTTTGAAAAAAAGCATACCGGAGTCTTTCGGATTTTTGCGGAGCGTACAACAAGACTTCAGGAGGAGACACAGGTGCTTCGGGAATATGCCATGCAGGTGCAGGATGTCTATCAGTCCGAGATCGGGATACGGCAGAATAATGTCATGAAAGTGCTGACCATTGTTACGACGGTATTTTTGCCGCTGACTCTGATCGCCGGCTGGTATGGCATGAACTTTGTCTATATGCCGGAGCTGAAATGGGTCTACGGATATCCGGTCGCGATCGGTGCAAGTATCCTAGTCATCATCGTGAGCCTTTGGATTTTTAAAAAGAAAAAATATCTGTAACCGAACTGGTTGAATTTACCACAACAACGTGTTAAAATACTGAAAACACAAAGATATGAACAGAGAAATGAGGAGTGTCAGATGAAGCAAAAAGAAATCCCTTACAAGATCTACTTAGAAGAAAGCGAAATGCCAAAGGAATGGTATAACGTTCGTGCCGATATGAAGAACAAACCGGCACCACTTTTAAATCCACAGACATTGCAGCCGATGACAGCAGAGGAGTTAGGAGCTGTTTTTTGCGATGAATTAGTGGCACAGGAATTAAACGAGACCGATCCGTATATCGCGATTCCGGAAGAGATCCGCAGCTTTTACAAGATGTATCGCCCTTCACCGTTAGTACGGGCTTATTGTTTAGAAGAAAAACTTGATACCCCGGCAAAAATTTACTACAAATTTGAAGGAAACAATACCAGCGGAAGCCACAAGCTCAATTCTGCAATTGCACAGGCATATTACGCAAAGAAGCAGGGACTGAAAGGCGTTACCACCGAGACCGGTGCAGGACAGTGGGGAACTGCTTTGTCCATGGCATGCTCTTATTTTGACTTAGACTGTAAAGTTTATATGGTAAAAGTCTCCTATGAGCAGAAACCGTTCCGTCGTGAGGTTATGAGAACCTATGGTGCAAGTGTGACACCATCTCCGTCAGAGACCACCGAGATCGGAAGACAGATATTAAAAGAATTTCCGGGAACGACAGGAAGCCTTGGCTGTGCGATTTCTGAAGCAGTGGAGACCGCGACCACAACAGAAGGCTACCGTTATGTACTCGGCA
>OLRF01004111.1_pt1 | contig 10636 bp, 6 predicted proteins | sample 1672061 | NCBI WGS metagenome assembly OLRF01 (sample SAMEA3136641, study PRJEB25190) | human gut metagenome | reverse complement strand
GGTCTTCTTCCGGCAGGACCGTATGCTTTTGATGAAACCGGAAAAATGATTAATCCTCCGATATGAGCCCGGGGAGAAGAACGGAATCGTAGAGGAAAACGGTGAGCTTTACTACTATGTAAACGGTGTCAAGACCTATGCGGGACTTATACAGATAGACGGCGATTACTACTATGTAAACAGTTCCTGCAAGGTTGTTACCAACCAGCGTTATTGGATCAGCAAGACCAACGACCTTCTGCCTGCCACGTTCTACACCTTTGGTGCAGACGGCAAGATGGTGAGATAACAAAATTGTCATAAGTGTGGTGCGCTTTGCACCACACTTTATGGGAAGACGGCATTAAAAAACCGCTTTCATTATGGCGAGATTCTTTGTTGCTTTTGTGACAGAGAAAATGTATTCATGAAAAACAAGGAGGGCTAAAAAAAGAATGAAAAAACCATTTAAACGATTTTTATCACTATCGCTGGCATTATTGATGGTGCTGTCTATGCTACCAACAATAGCTTTTGCGGTGGGAAGATTGTATGATCCTGTGGCTTTAGAAAATGGCACAGAGACTACCGGATCATTCAGCGTCGGAGGCACAGAGTATGCGAATTTGAACGATGCTCTTTCCGCAGCTGAGAAAGGTAATGATAAAACTGTTGTTATCACTGCGGATACCACACTGTCCGGCAGTTATACCATTCCGGCGGGCGTGACCCTGCTGGTTCCGTTCGACGATAAAGGCACGCTGTATACAACAAAGCCTGGAGCGGTCGAAACACTTGCCAACCAGACTGTATATCGGACACTTACTCTAAACAGTGGTGCATCCATTACGGTCAATGGTGCAATCAGCGTTGGCGGAATGCTATTTACATCTTCAAATCGCCATGTTTGCAAACCTACAGGTGCGTATGGGCAGATCAAAATGAACAGCGGCAGCCAGATTACGGTTGAAAACGGCGGCAACCTCTATGCATGGGGCTATGTTACCGGCAGCGGAAATGTCCGCATTACATCTGGCGCAACGGTGTATGAGTGCTTTCAGGTTACTGACTGGCGCGGCGGCAGTGCAACGGTGAAGTTTGTTACTCCGGCCGATGTAAATAAAGTTTTCCCGTTTTCTCAGTATTATGTGCAAAATATTGAAGCGCCGCTGACGATAGAATATGGTGGAACAGAAAAGGCATATATTGCGGCATATGGAGAGAATATTGCGATTGGTTTCGTAGGCGCTGGCGGCATGTTTGAACTTGCAGAGGGCGCTACGTTTACAAAGACATACGACCCTGCAACAGATCGCATTTCTTTTGATATAAGCGGGAATGCATCGCTGAAGGGCATCAAAATGAAAGTCATGTTTGCAACCATTGACTCTGCAAATTATGTTCTTCCGATCAACAACAATATAAATATTAATATTCATTCAGGTGTAACCACAATCGCGCAGGATGCGGCGCTGCTCCCGGGTGTTCAGGTAACGATCGATCAAGGCGCAGAACTGAACATTCAATCGAAAGCAAATTTGTATGTTTACGATGCAGACAAGTGGAGCAAAGACTATGTTTGGGGTTCACAAAATGGCATAAGCCCGGTGGCATATTCTCCTTCCGGTAAGGGGAGCCGTGCCATCTCCGATGCTTCCATCAATGTGAACGGCGTGTTGAACGTTGAAGGCAGCGTCTATACGACTGACGGTGGCGCGAATATCTATTCCAGCGATAGTACCGGCAAATTTGTCCAGACCGCAGTCCCCGGTACCGAAAAGAACACCTACCAATGCACACAAAGTGGTTCCGGCTTTTTGGGGACGCAAGTAACGCCGGTTGGGATCCCCATCACCCCGGCAAAGCTGCACAACGCAGACGGCACCTATACAGGGACTGCCGGTTCCAAGGCGGGCGACACCTATGTGTACGCCAACGGCAAATGGGCGCTCAAGGGCAACGAAATCGCCATTACCTTTGACCCGAACGGCGGTGCGGGCAGCATGAAGCCCATGAGCGTTAACCCCGGCGTTGGTAACAAGCTGACAGACAACACATTTACCCGTGAGAATTATACCTTTACCGGTTGGAACACGGCAGCTGACGGCACCGGCGATACCTATGCCGACGGGGCGATCGTGAATTTCAGCGCGAATACCACCCTGTATGCCCAGTGGACCCAGAACCCGGTCATCACCTTTGATGCCAACGGCGGCGAGGGAAATATGGGCACGCAGACCGTGAATCCCGGCGTGTCTGCCGCACTGCCTGCCAATACTTTCACCCGAGCTGACTATGACTTTGCAGGATGGAACACCAAGGCTGACGGCACCGGCACGGCCTATGCCGACAAGACAAACATCACCACCAACGAAAATGTCACCCTCTACGCCCAGTGGGACCTGCACAAGTACCATGTCCGCTGGCTCAATTTGAATGGCGCTGTCCTAAAGGAAGGTTACTATACCTGTGAGGAAAACGCAGGGTACGATATGTGGTTTGAGACAGACCCGGAACCCACAATGCCCGAGGATGAAAACTACACCTATAAGTTCCTGAATCGCTGGACTCCCTATGATGAGACGAAGGGGATCAACGGCTGGGACTTCACACCGCATGAGGACGTTGATTTCACGGCGGTGTACAACAAGTTTGAAAAGCTCACCGTCACTTTTGATGCCAACGGCGGCATCGGTGCGATGGATTCGGTAAAGATCGTCAACGGCGAGTCTGGCGAGTATTACACGCTTCCCGAATGTGGTTTTACTCGCGAGGGTTACACCTTCAATGGCTGGCTGATTACCGGCACGGTCAAGATGAGCGAATGGGCCGAAGAGGAAGAACTCAATGATGAGCTTTGGACACGGCCAGAGCTGCTTGCAATATCCGACCTGACACTCAAGGCAAGCTGGAAGCACGCCGACGGTTGGTTTACGGATGATAACGGCAAGCAGTACTACAAGGACGGCGAACTGCAGAAGACCGGTTGGACCAAAATCGACGGTCAGACCTACTATCTCGATCTCGAGACCGGATATGCGGCTACCGGAATCGCGACGCTGATCCCCAATGAAGCAACGGAAGCAGCCCGCTGCGTCTTCGACGCAAACGGCGTATTCCAGAGCAACGTTACCGGTGTTTACAGCGTCGGAAATGATACCTATTGGCTCAACAGCGGCATCATCGAAGAAGAAGCCGGCTTGAAGCGCGTTGTCAAAGAAAATGGCGAGATTAATTACTATTACTTTGGCAAGGATGGTAAGGCTTGTAAAGCGAATGCTGACACAAAAGAGTATACTGTTGAAAAAAATAATGGATATAAATTGCCTGAAGGTAATAACTATCGCTTTGATAAAAGCGGTGTAATTGAACATTTTGTTGGATGCCCCAACGGAATCTATTATGATGAGGCTACAACCAGTTACTATTATTGTGTGGATGGAGTTATCATTGCAAATGGTTTGATGGAAATCAACGGCTCATACTACTATGCCAGGACATCGACCGGAGCATTTGTACGTAATCAGACTTATTGGGTTACTAAAACAAACGGACTGTTGACTGAGGGTAACTACACATTTGATAATGAAGGTAAAATCGTATTCTCTGTAGAACCAGAAAAGAAAAATGGTATTGTTGAGGAAAACGGAAGCCTTTATTATTATGTTGACGGAGTTTTAACTGGCGCCGGATTGATTAAAATCGGTGATGATTATTACTATGTTAAGACTTCCTCCGGTGAGGTAGTTCATGGAAGAAGATATTGGATCACAGCAACAAATGAATTGCTTCCTGCAGGAATATATAATTTTGATAAACATGGCAGAATGACTGATCCTCCTACAGTTGATCCGGATCAGCCGACGCCGGAAGTGAAAAATGGTATTGTTGAGGAAAACGGAAGCCTTTATTATTATGTTGACGGAGTTTTAACTGGCGCCGGATTGATTAAAATCGGTGATGATTATTACTATGTTAAGACTTCCTCCGGTGAGGTAGTTCATGGAAGAAGATATTGGATCACAGCAACAAATGGACTGCCAGTGAAAGCTGGCTGGTATCAGTTTACCGATGATGGCAAGATGTTGATTCAATAAGAAATAGACACGCACCTGGTGCGTATTTTTGCGTGCCAGGTTGCGGTTCTTATTGTGCTGTGCGAAAGTGAGTGAATAATGGGCGGATGCAAGAATATTGAAGTCCTCTGCGCAACTATGCATCAGAATGACTTTTCAAATTATTATGCTATGAACATTCATGATTGTGATGTTATCTTTGCAAATCAGTCCGACGAGTTTTCCTATCAGGAAATGGCGGTCGGAGCCAATTCTGTCAAAATGCTGACTACGACCACAAGAGGAGTCGGAAAAAATCGAAATCTGGCGTTAGTAATGGCATCAAGTGAGATCTTGTTATTGGCGGATGACGATTTGACATATGAACCCGATATGCCACAGATGGTTAGTGCGGGGTTCCAATGCTTTCCTGATGCCGACATGATCGTATTTGGTACAAAATATATGAAAAACGGGAATGTATATAAATGCCGAAAGCCTAAATCTAAAAGGCTTTCTTTTTTCAAAGCACTTCGCTATGGCACTTGTGCATTGGCTGTCCGCCGCAGTTCTATACTTAAGCACAACCTGCGATTCACAGAGTTATTTGGTGGGGGGTGCCAATATTCTTATGGGGAGGATACTGATTTTATTGTACAGTGCTTTCGAAAACATTTGCGTATTTATTCTTACAGCGAAGTGATTGCGACCACAAGCAAGGATTCGTCAACATGCTTTTCTGGATATGGTGAAAAATACTTTTTCGATAAGGGCGCCTTGGCAAGACATTCTTTGAGGTTCATTGCAGTCCCATATATGGTACATATGGCTCGGAAGGATCTGAAATCTGATCTAAGATTTTGGGAAAAAATAAAGTTTTTATGGAGCGGGTACAGGAGTTTTCCTGATCTGATCTCCTATTCAGAATGGTTATCAAAGTATGAAGAAAATCATCATTGTTAATAATAATATGAAAATAGGCGGCATACAGAAAAGTTTGTGCAATCTCCTGTGGGCCGTGTCAGAAGAATATAATATTACACTGTATCTGTTTAGTAAATCTGGCGAGTACATCGACCAGCTTCCACCAACGGTTCAGGTCAAGACCTGTACGTCTCTTTTTCGTTTTTTGGGGGTTAGCCAGTCAGAATGTGAAAATCGATTATCAGATAGGCTAACGCGTGGCGTTCTAGCGACTTTATGCAAACTGTTCGGTCGTCCGTTTGTGATGCGCCTGATATCGCTTAGTCAGGAATCGTTGCCGGAAGAATATGATGTGGCGATTTCTTATCTTCAAAACGGGAATATTCATTCCTTTTACGGTGGTATAAATGAATTCGTACTGCAAAAAGTTCATGCCAAGAAAAAAATTTCTTTTCTGCATTGTGATTATGAAAATTGTGGAGCTAATCATCCTAAGAACAATGCATTGTACCCTGCTTTTGATAAAATCGCGGCTTGTTCAGATGGATGCCGCAATGCGTTTCTTCGGGTCATGCCGGAGCTGGAGCAAAAATGTGTCACCGTAATGAACTTTCATCGATATGAGCAAATTTTAAGTCAGTCAAAAACAAACCCTGTGACATATGAAGAAGGGAGATTTCATGTTGTAATGGTATGCCGATTGGCACATGAAAAAGGAATAGAACGTGCAATTCAGGCAATTTCCCATGTAAATCGAGTTGGTATTCCGACGGAACTCCATATTGTTGGAGACGGTCCGATGAAGAGAAAATTAATTGATGTTGCATCCGAATATAATGGAACAGATTTCGTTCATTTGTATGGTGAACAATCAAATCCTTATCGATATATGTGTAATGCGGATTTACTTCTCATTACATCGTTTAATGAAGCAGCACCTATGATCATAGATGAGGCGTACTGTTTAGGCATTCCAATTCTTAGCACCGCCACAACATCCGCGAGAGAGATGATTTTAGAACGTGGTTGCGGTTGGGTTTGTGAAAATTCACAAATTTCGATTAACCAATACTTGAAAGAAATACTCCTGAATCGCGACACATTGAAATATGTTCGTTCACGAATTCAAAGCGCCGATGTTGATAATAAAAAAGCGATAAACCAGTTCGCTGAACTGATAGGGAAATGAAATGAAACGAATTAAATTAGTTTGTGATAGATTGCATTATCCGATACCAAGCATTTGTGCTATTATGATGCTCATTTACTTGTCACCTTTTGTGGGTTCATGGTTAAACTATGTGGCATTTCTAATATGTATATATCGTTTGATAAGATACGATGAACGTATTTTTAGTGTTGATTACTGTTGTTTGGTTAGTGTAGCTGCGATTTTTGCTCTTCCAAGTGGACGTTCTTTAGTTGTTATTTTAAGTTTAATTGCCATAGTATGGTTTGTTATTCGGAATGAATTGGTCTTGGATAATTCATCAGTATTTTTGTTGCTTTTGATATGCTATTTGCTGTTGCGAATGCAGTTTTCGTTCGGTAATTTCGTTCTATGTGTTAGCCAGTTGCTTATCATATATCTTATGATCTCATTCCTTGATGAACAAACCATTGTCTTAAACCTTGAATTGTTTGTATTGGGCGTATCAGTGTCTTCTGTCTATGCTCTTATTTTTCGAAGTTCTCCTGCAATAGTCAAAATTATTGGAAAGGAAGTTCCAGCATATTTTGGCAGTGATCTTACACGTTTTCACGGACTTTTTCGTGACCCCAATTACTATATGTCGCTCGTAATCATGTCTATTGTTTTACTTACTTTGCTTAATTTAAAAAAATATATATCGAAACGCTTGTTCGTGTTAGGTATTACTTTCATGCTTTTGTTTGGAGCATTAACATATAGTAAAACATTCTTAGTTCTCTTGTGCTTATATTGGCTTCTGTGCCTTTTATATCTTATTCGAGACAAACATTATATTCTTGCTGTCACATTCACTGTCAGTACAGTGCTTTTGGCGCTCCTTCTTTCAAAAACATTATTTGCAACTACACTTTATCGAATTACCAACGCTTCTTCTGTGAATGAGCTGACAACAGGTCGCTTAGCTATATTAGATGAATATTTACGAGAAATATCGTCATCTCCGGGGATAATGCTTTGGGGTAAAGGATTGTCTGCACATCTTCTAAAGAAAGGAACGCACAATTTATTTTTAGAAATTCAATACTATCTTGGACTGTTCGGTTTGATCCTGTTCTTGTTGTATTTTGGAATTTTAATTATTAGGATATACAAAAAATACGCAACAGGTAACGCAAAATCAAAACTGTTTAACTATTCACCATTAATTGTATTCATTGTGATATTTTTTTCGCTGCAGGGAATGTTTTCTGTTTCTGTTTATACTTTGCTTTATCTTGCTATTATCTCCATTGGCATTCAACAAAATGACTGCTTACAAGGGAAGGAGTTACTTAATTAATATGAAACTTTCTTATATAGTAGGATACTTACTTTATAATATAATTGGAATCATCTGCCCAAATCCAATGCTGTGATCAATTTGGCCGGTAAGCAGATTCGTGCATTAGCCGCAAATTTAATGCTCACAAGGGCCGGAAAGCATATTAATATTGAAAGATTTGCTCATTTTTCGCACACAACAGAAATTGGAGATTATTCGGGAATTGGGGAGTGCTGCAGACTTTATGGGCGGGTTGTTATTGGTGATTATGTAATGATGGGTCGTGAGTGTTTTATATACACCTATAATCATGAGACTTCAAGAACAGATATTCCCATGCAAGAACAAGGAAAATCGGTTGAAAAAGCGGTTTGTATCGGTGATGATGTTTGGATCGGAAGTCGTGTTACTATATTACCGGGTGTAACCATTGGGAACGGAGCAATTATTGGGGCGTCCTCAGTAGTAACAAAATATGTTCCACCTTATGCTGTAGTTTGTGGAAACCCGCAAAAGTTGTAAAATACAGGAAAAGTTAATATGTTGGAGTTAGAAAATTCATAATGTTGGAGAGATCATTTTGAAAACAAATTACCCTTGGTTGCCACAGCACAGGGCTTTAAGACAATGCTGTTTCAATCGGTTCTTTTCATTGATATTCTTGAAATCCGTATTTTAAAATAAGAATAAGTGTACAGGAAAGGGTGCAGGCATTGAGTAACGTATTATTATTTTCTCATAGTGGTTTTTCTGACGAAAATGCAAACGGAATCACAATGAAACATCTGCTTTCAGCATGGCGTAGCGAGGAAAAGGCAGAATTCTATTGCGATGTTGAAGAACCGGACTATTCCGCGGCAGATAATTATTTCCGTGTGACAGATATGCAAATGCTGAAAGCGTTTATCGGGAAAAAGACAGAGCATATTTTCAATGTAAATACCGATAATTCACAGACTGTATCTGAACAAATTGACAGAAAACTTGTGGGCAAATCTGTATCTCGAATTCCATTGTGGCTGAAAAAACGCAAATATAATTTTGGGCTGAAGTGGCTGCGGGAGATATTGTGGGAGATCAGTCCGTGGGGACACAAAGTGTTAGAATATTGGATTGATGAGTTTGCACCAGATGTGGTGATATATATGGTCGGTGAAAGCATCTTTATGGATCGGCTTGTGCTGAGTACGATTAAACGAACTTCGGCAAAGCTGGTTCTCTACAATGGAGAAGCTTATCGGATCATAGATATCAAAAAGCGAAAGGGATTAGAGCGTGCATATTACTATAAGGTAGAAAAACTATATCAACGCCTCAACGAAATCTCATCGTTAACTATTTTTAACTGTGAGCAGCTTATGAATGGCTATTTGAGAGTTTATCCGCCGAGTTCCCGGCAGATCGTTGCGTATAACAGTGCATCTTTAGATTTCGTTCCATATCGTTCACATTCTTCACCAGTGATTTCGTATTTTGGTAATCTAGGTGTCGGTCGTGTCGATTCCCTTGTTCAAATTGCTGATGTACTGTATGATATCGACCACAGTCTTTTTATCGATCTCTATGGGAATGCCACAGATGAAGATATAGCAAAGTTCGAACAGCATACTAACATTCGGTATCATGGTTTTGTGTCTGCTCAGGTGATTCACAATGTCTTAGAAAAATCAGATATACTGCTACATGTCGAGAGCTTTGATGAAGAAATTGTTTCTAGGCTTCATTACGCGTTTTCGACAAAGCTTGCGCAATATTTATGCTCAGGGCGTCCGTTGCTTTGTTACGCACCAGAAGGAAGTGTTTCCTCGGAATACTTAAAGCAGGAAAAAGGGGCTCTTGTTGTAACAAATATTTCTGAATTGAAAGTAGGTTTAACAAAGCTGGTTCTAGATCCGGAGTTTCGTGCCGAATACGCTGAGCACGCACGGCAGCTTGGAATTAAAAATCACAATCATGAAATAACAGCAGCACTTGTAAAGCAGGAAATTAATTCCATGTAAAGAGTATGTAGCACAGAGGATATAAGTTATGAAGAAAATTTGCCTAATTAATGACAACGCAGCGGGTGACGCTACGTTACTTGCATTGGTCAGATTAATGACGATGTGCTTAAGTCTCATAACAACACGGGTGCTCTCTACATATCTCTCGACATTTGCATATGGCACTTACTCACAGGTTTTGCTTATTGTTTCTACAACGGCATCTCTCACAACATTTGGGTTTATCGATGCAATCAATTTTTATTATTGTGGTACTAAAGACACACAAAAGCGCGAGTCCTATGTTGCGACGATATTAACGATGCAATGCTGTATAGGGATGCTTGCGGGTATCGCAATCGTTATATTAGCAGGACCAATCTGCAAGTATTTTGGAAATCCAGAGTTGCGACGCTATTTGTTTTTGGCAGCATTTTCCCCTTTGCTGCAAAATGGTATTTCCTTGTTACAAGTATTGCTTGTTTCAGTTGGAAAAGCACGCCAACTTGCGGTCAGAAATCTGATTATTTCTATAGCACAGTTGATATGTGCTATAACAGCAGGTATGCGCATGAAAAGTGTTGGGCTTATTCTATTTGTGTCAATTATACTTAACAGTATACAGATTTTGTTTTTTCTATGGTCACTAAAAAAATCCGGTTGCCATATGCGTCTTGCTTTTTGTGATTTTAGGCTATCAAAAGGCATATTGAAATACAGTATACCGATGGCCGTGTTTACACTTGTAAATGCTCTTAACCGCGATATAGACAAGTATATAATTTCGGTTATGTCAGATACGGAGACTCTTGCAATTTATTCTAATGCCGCGAGGGTTTTACCGTTCGATATTGTTCTCATATCATTTATGACGGTACTACTTCCGCATATAACGCGGCAAATAGTGGAAAGACGGTATATAGATGCTGTAGAGACCTATCGGTCATACTTGGAGATTTCCTATATTTCTACTGCGTTATTTGCACTTAGTGTGCTGACGGCAGCTCCAGAGGCTATGAATTTGCTGTATTCCGAAAAATACTTAAGCGGACTTCCTGTGTTCTGCATTTATATTATCAGCGATATTTTCCATTTTGCAAGCATTACATTAATTTTGACTGCCTCCGGAAAAACAAAGCTTTTGATGCGTATCGGGCTTACTGGCCTGGTTGTGAATTTTGCTTTAAATATTATATTTTACCATTTTTTTGGCGTTGTGGGG
>OLRF01004107.1_pt1 | contig 10643 bp, 11 predicted proteins | sample 1672061 | NCBI WGS metagenome assembly OLRF01 (sample SAMEA3136641, study PRJEB25190) | human gut metagenome | reverse complement strand
CGCCGCCGGGGTTCTTGATGAGGGAGCCCACCACCAGGTCCGCCCCCACATGGGTGGGCTCTTGGGTCTCCACGAACTCCCCGTAACAGTTGTCCACCAGGACGGCGGCGCCCGGGTTGACCTCCTTTACGATGCGGCACATCTCCCCGATCTCCGCCACCGACAGGGAGGCACGGGTGGAGTACCCCTTGGATCGCTGGATCAGCACCGCCTTCACCCGGGGGTCCGCCGCCGCCCGGGCCAGCCCCTCCAGGTCCGGGCAGTCATCCTTCAGCTCTACCTGCCGGTATTCCACCCCGTAGTCCCGCAGGGAGCCGTGGCCCTTGTCCGCCGTGCCGATGGCCCCCATCAGGGTGTCATAGGGGGCCCCCACCGCGGACAGGAGCACATCCCCCGCCTTCAGCGCCCCGAAGAGGGCGCAGGTGATGGCGTGGGTGCCGTTGACGAACTGGATGCGCACCAGGGCCGCCTCGGTGCCGAACAGGTCGGCGTAGATCTGGTCCAGCTGGTCCCGGCCCAGGTCGTCATACCCGTACCCGGTTGTGCCGGCAAAGTACCCCTCTGCCACCCGGTGCTTCTGGAACGCGGACAGCACCCGGGCGGTGTTCTCCTCGGCAATGGCGTCGATGCGTGCAAACTGCTCCGCCAGGCCCTGCCGGGCCTTCTCCCCCAGGTCCAGGACCCGCTGGCTTATCTGTAATGTCATATTCCTTGCTCATTCCTATCTTTCTTTGGTTTCATACGGGCTCTCCCCGCCCGGCCGCCCCCTCAGGGCTGCTCCAGCGGCCGCTGGGCCAGGGCGGCTGCCAGCCGGACGCAGGCATCCGCGTCGGACAGGCTGGCGGTCTCCGCCGGGGTGTGGATATACCGGCAGGGCACTGAGATGCCCCCGGTGATGACGCCGGTGCGGGTCAGGTGGATGGCCCCCGCGTCGGTGCCCCCCGCCCGCATGATGTCCCGCTGGACGGGGATGTCCCCCTCCCGGGCGGTGTCCTCCAGCAGCGCCACCATGGCGGGGTGGCAGATGACGGAGGAGTCCATCACCTTCACCGCCGCGCCCCGGCCCAGCCGGGCCGTGCCCGCGCGCTCCGAGCCGGGCGTGTCGTCCACATCGGTCACGTCCACTGCCACGGCGTAGTCCGGGGCGATGGACCAGGCGGCGGTCCGTGCCCCCCGCAGCCCCACCTCCTCCTGGGCGGTGAACACCAGGTAGAGGTCGTTGGGGCACTCCCCGATCCGCTCCAGGGTGGAGAGCAGCACCGCGCAGGAGATCCGGTCGTCCAGATAAGGGGAGACCACCAGGTCCCCTGTGCGGAAAGCGGGGGCGTCATAGACCGCGCTGTCCCCCACCTGGACCAGCTGTTTCGCCGCCGCCTCGTCCCCGGCGCCGATGTCCAGGAAGCACTCGTCCAGCTTCAGCTTGCCGAAGTCGGCCTTCTCCTCCGGGGCAAAGACCCCCCGCAGGCCGCTTTTGAAGCGGACGGGGGTGTAGGCCGCCTCTTTGGGGCTGACGCCTCCCAGCCGCCCCACCCGGAGGAAGCCCTCCTTCTCGATGTGGGTGACGACGAAGCCGATGGAGTCCATGTGGGCGGCGAGGAGCAGCTTGGGCCCCTTCCCCCGCCTGTGGACGATCAGGCTGCCCATGGTGTCTGCGGTGATCTCGTCGGCATAGGGCTCCGCCAGGGCCCGGATGACCTCCCGGATCTCCCCCTCGTCCCCCGAGGGGCCGTGGGCCCGGTTCAAGGTCTGGATCAATTCAAACAGTTCCATAGTTCACTCCTATTTTCATGCACTCTCATATTCTTTGGGCGGAGGCTGGGCCCCCTCACCCCAGCAGGCCGGGCACCTCCGGCACCGCCAGGGGGCCGAACAGCGCCGCCGCGGTCAGGCAGGCGGCCGCCCAGTATTTCTGGAGCAGCCGGATCTCCACCACCATGAACAAGATCCACAGGGGATCTCTCCGCAGGGCGAAGGCCGCCCCGGACATGGCATAGCTGAGGACCGCGAACTCCACGGTCTCCAGCAGGGCCTCCAGGACCCGGCCCTTTCTCTCGTTCACCTAGCCCGCTTCCTCTCTCACAGCCGGGCGGCCTGGTCGGCCACGAACAGCCGGGTCAGTGCGAGCATGTCCTCAAAATCCGCCAGGCTGCCCACGCTGGCCGGGGCGTGGAGATAGCGCACAGCGGCGGAGAGGGCGGCCACCCGCACCCCGGCCCGGGAACGCTGGATGGTCCGGGCGTCGTTGCCCCCGGCGATATACTCCTTGGTCTGCCAGGGGATGCCGTTGTCCTCCGCCAGCCGGCGCAGGTCCTCAAAGAGCCCGCGGTCGTAGATGGTCCCCCCGTCCATATAGGAGATCACGGGGCCCCTGCCGGGGGCGCACACTCTGCGGTGTCCCTCCACCCCGGGCAGGTCAGCGGCGGTGGTGGTCTCCAGCACCAGGGCGGTCTCCGGAGCCACAGAGAAGGCGGCCCCAAAGGCTCCCCGGGTGCCCACCTCCTCCTGGGCAGTAAAGACGAAGACCACGTCCATAGGCAGGTCCTCCTCCAGCAGCTTGAGCAGCACGGCACAGCCCACCCGGTCGTCGATGGCCTTGGCCTTGAACAGGCCCTCCCCGAACTCCTCCGGCGTGCAGACGAAGGAGCCGTAGGTCCCCGGCTCCACCCTGGAGAGGGCCTCCTCCCGGTCCCTCGCCCCGATGTCCAGGTAGAAGGCGTCGGTCTTGGGGACCTTCTTCTCCTCGTCCCGGCTGACCAGGTGGATGGCCTTGATCCCCACCACGCCGGGCACCCGGTCCGGGCCCAGGACCACCGGCTTGCCGATGGCCACCCGGCGGTCCACGCCGCCCACGAAGTCGAATTTCAGAAAGCCCTCTTCGGTGACGTGGGTGACGATGAGCCCCACCTCATCCATGTGGGCGCACAGCATCAGCCGGTCCCCGGCCGCTCTGGCCCCCTTCTTCCACACGATCAGGTTGCCCAGGGGGTCCACCTTCATAGACCGGGCCCAGGGCCTGGCCCGTTCCGCCAGGAACTCCCGCACCTGGTCCTCGTCCCCCGACACGCCGTTCAGGGCGCACAGGGTCTTCAGCAGCTCCTTCATCGGGACTCCGCCTCCTCTCCGATCCCCTCCACAAAGGCGGCCAGCAGCCGGGCCAGGTCCTCCAGGTCCCGGCGGCTGATGACCTCGATGGGGGTGTGCATATACCGCAGGGGCAGGGAGAGCACCGCCGTGGCCACCCCCTCCCGGCTCACCTGGAGGGGCCAGCCGTTGGTGCCGGAGTGGCCCGCCATTACCTCGGTCTGGACCGCCATCCCCAGCTCCTCCGCCTTGCGGCGCATCCGCTGTTCCATCCAGCGGGTGCAGTTGGGGCCCACGCCGATGACGGGCCCCTTGCCCAGAGGGAAGGTCTTTTCCTTGGGGGCATCCGGGCTGTCCCCGTGGGTCACGTCCACCGCCGCGCACAGGTCTGGGACCACCCCATAGGCCGCGGTCACTGCCCCGGTGCTGTCCACCTCCTCGCACACGCTGCCCAGCACGTACAGGTCCACATCCAGCCTCCGGTCCTTCAGCAGCTCCAGGGCCCCCAGCAGGGCGGCAAAGCAGGCGCGGTCATCCAGGGACTTGCCGCAGATCAGCTCCTGCCCCAGAGGAAAGCAGCCCCCGCGGAAGACCGCCGGGGTGCCCACCGGCACCCGGCGCTCCGCCTCCTCCTGGCTCAGCCCCACATCCAGGCAGAGCTCCCGGATGGGGATGGACTTGTCCATGTCCTCCCGGGTCTGGACATGGGGGGGCAGACAGGCCACCACCCCAGCCAGGGGGGGATCGGTGAGGACGGTGAGCTCCCGGTCGGGGAGCATCCTGGGGTCCACTCCGCCCAGGGGGGCAAATTTCAGATACCCTTCTTCATGGCCGGTGACCACAAAGCCGATCTCGTCCAGATGGGCGTCCAGCAGCAGCCGCTTCGCCCCCTCCCTGCCGCACCGGCGCAGGGCCAGCACGCTGCCCATCCGGTCCACGGTCACCTCGTCCGCCAGAGGGCGGAGCAGCTCCGCCGCCGCCCGGGACGCCGGCCCCTCGAATCCGCTGGGGGCGCCCAGGCCGCACAGGCGGGAAAGTATCGCATCATGATCCAACTCAGTGTTCCTCCTTTGTGCTTCCGGTCACAGGGACCGGACCAGCTCCTTGAACGCCCGGCCCCGCTCCATGAAGTTCTTGAAGCGGTCGAAGGCCGCGCAGGCGGGGGACAGCACCACCACGTCCCCCGGCCCCGCCGCCCGGCGGGCGGCCTCCACCGCCCCCGCCAGGACCTCGGACTGGATGATCTCCGGGCAGCCGCGGCCGCCCTCCGCCTCCTCCACTGCCTGCCGGATGGCCCGGGCCGTGTCCCCGGTGAGGACCAGGGTCTTGACCCGCTCCCGGATCTCCAGGGCCAGGGCGTGGAAGGGGATGCCCTTGTCATAGCCCCCGGCGATGAGGATCACCGGCTCCGGGAAGGACTCCAGGCAGGCCACGGTGCGGCTGGGACTGGTGCCGATGGAGTCATTGTAGTACTTCACTCCGTCCAGCTCCCGCACCAGCTCGATGCGGTGCTCCACCCCCTGGAAGCGGGCGGCCACCGCCCGGACGCACTTGTCCGGCACCAGTCCGTCCACGGCGGCGATGGCCGCCATGTAGTTTTCGATGTTGTGCACCCCGGGCAGCCGGATATCCCGGGTGGGCAGCACCTCCCGGCTGCCCTGGGCGTTGGTGAGCCAGATGGCCCCGTCCCGGAGGTAGACCCCCTCCTCCAGCCGCTCCCGGCGGCTGAAGAAGGTGACCGCCCCCCCGGCCTTCTCCGCCAGGTCCCGGGTCAGCTGGTTGTCATAGTTGAAGATGGCCCGGTCCCCCTCCCCCTGGTGGAGGAAGATGTTCTCCTTGGCGGCGATATACTCCCCCATGGATCTGTGGTAGTCCAGGTGGTTGGGGGACAGATTGGTCATTACGGCGATGTGGGGGCTCTGCTCCATGGTCATCAGCTGGAAGGAGGACAGCTCCAGCACCGCAAAGTCCTCCGGCTCCATGCCGGACACATCGGGCAGCAGGGGCTTGCCGATATTGCCCCCCACATAGACGTTGTATCCCGCCTCTTTCAGGAACTCCGCAAGGATGGTGGTGGTGGTGGTCTTGCCGTCGCTGCCCGTCACACCGATCAGGCGGCAGGGGCACAGGCGGAAGAACAGCTCCATCTCCGAGGTGACCTCCGCCCCCCGGGCCCGGGCCGCCTCCAGGGCGGGGTGGCCGGGGTGCAGGCCGGGGGTGCGGAAGATCACGTCCTGATCCAGCCCCTCCAGATACGCCTCCCCCAGCCGCAGCCGGGCTCCCAGGCTCTCCAGCTCCTCCGCCTGCTCCTCCACCCGCTCCCGCTGGGCCCTGTCGCACACGGTCACGTCCAGATCCGCCCGCAGCAGCATCCGGATCAGCGGCGTGTTGCTGACCCCCATGCCGATCACGGCGATCCTCTTCCCCCGCAGACTGTCGAAATATTCCCTGATGTCGGACATGGGATACGCTCCTTTCCCGATTTGGGCCGCCGCGGCCTGAGGCCGCGGAAAAAATTTGACTGGTTTTATGGGTTTTATGGTATGTTATCACAGAAGAAGAAAAATTTCAATGAAACACTCCGCCGGAATTTCAACGGGATTCTTGCACTTTTTCCATTCCTGTGCTATTCTTGTTAAGATAGGGGTCTTCTTCCCTTCCCGATCTGAAATCACGACAGAAACGAGGTCTTTTCCATGGAGCAAGCCAACTCCGCCCCCCGCAAGCGCATCTTCAGCGGCATCCAGCCCAGCGGCGATCTGACCCTGGGCTCTTATATGGGAGCCATCAAGAACTGGGTCCCCCTTCAGGATGAGTACGACTGCATCTACTGCATCGTGGACATGCACGCCATCACCGTCCGCCAGGACCCGGCCCTGCTGCGCCGGCGCACCCTGGAGCAGCTGGCCCAGTATATCGCCTGCGGCCTGGACCCGGTCCGGAGCGTCATCTTCATCCAGAGCCACGTGCCCCAGCACGCCGAGCTGGCCTGGGTGCTGGGCTGCTACACCCAGTTTGGGGAGCTGTCCCGCATGACCCAGTTCAAGGACAAGTCCAAAAAGCACGCCGACAACATCACCGCCGGCCTGTTCACCTACCCGGTGCTGATGGCGGCGGACATCCTGCTCTACCAGGCCGACCTGGTCCCGGTGGGTCAGGACCAGAAGCAGCACGTGGAGCTGTGCCGGGACGTGGCCCAGCGCTTCAACGGCGTGTACAGCGACACCTTCACCCTCCCCGAGCCCTTCATCCCCAAGATGGGCGCCCGGGTGATGAGCCTGGGGGACCCCTCCAGCAAGATGAGCAAGTCCGATCCGGACGGCTGCGTCTTCCTCATGGACGCCCCCGAGGTCATCCAGAAGAAGTTCAAGCGGGCAGTCACCGACAGCGAGACCCAGGTCCGCTTCGACCCGGAGCACAAGCCGGGCATCTCCAACCTGCTGACCATCTACTGCGCCGCCACCGGCAAGAGTCCGGAGGAGGCGGAGGAGGCCTTCCAGGGCCAGGGCTACGGCGTGTTCAAGCCCGCGGTGGGCGACGCGGTGGTGGAGCTCCTCCGGCCCATCCGGGAGGAGGCCGGCCGCCTCATGGCCGACAAGGCGTATCTGGAGGGCATCTACAAGGAGGGTGCGGAGCGCGCCTCCCACCTTGCCGCCAAGACTCTGCGGAAGGTCTATAAAAAGGTGGGCTTTGTGGCCCGCTGACCGGGCGCCCGCTCCCGCCTCCTTCCCCACATCAATTCTGCAAAAGGGGTTTTCCCATGAACGTTCCCACGGATATTTCCCTTCAGGTGGTGGGCTCTGTGGCCGCCGCCCTGCTGGTGGCCGCGGTGGTGGCTCTGATCGCCACCCCGGTGGTCCGCTCCCTGGCCTTCAAGATCGGCGCGGTGGATGTCCCCCGGGACAGCCGCCGGATGCATGACCACCCCATCCCCCGGATGGGGGGGCTGGCCATCTTCTTCGGCTTCATCCTCAGCGTGCTGCTCTTCCTGCCCCTCACCACCCAGCTGCGGGGCATGCTGCTGGGCGCGGTGGTCATCGTCATTCTGGGCATTTTTGACGACATCTATGCCCTGTCCGCCAAGCTGAAGTTCGCCGTCCAGATCGGCGCGGCCCTCATCGCCGTGCTGATGGGCAACCAGATCGACTACCTCTCCAACCCCAACATCTTCAGCAGCGACCCCTACTGGCACCTGGGCGTGCTGTCCATCCCCATCTCTGTGCTGTGGATCGTGGCCATCACCAACGCCGTCAACCTGATCGACGGGCTGGACGGCCTGGCCTGCGGCGTGTCCACCATCAGCTCCATGACCATGCTGGTCATCGCCCTGACGGTGGCCGAGGCCCAGGTGGCCATCCTCATGGCCGCCCTGGCCGGCGCCTGCATCGGCTTTCTCCCCTATAACCTGAACCCGGCCAAGATCTTCATGGGGGACACCGGCTCCACCTTCCTGGGCTTCGTGCTGGCCACCGTCTCCATCCAGGGGCTGTTCAAGTCCTACGCCATCATCTCCTTCGCCGTCCCCTTCCTGGTGCTGGGCCTGCCCATCTTCGACACCTGCTTCGCCATCCTGCGGCGGCTGGCCCGGGGGCAGAGCCCCATGGCCCCCGACCGGGGACACATCCACCACCGGCTCATCGACATGGGCTTCACCCAGAAGCAGGCGGTGGCGGTGCTCTATCTCATCAGCGCCATCCTGGGCCTGTCCGCGGTGGTGCTCACCACCAACAACGCCATGAAGGCCATGCTCTTCCTGCTGGCCCTGTGCATGGCGGGCGCCTTCGGGGGCAGGCTCTACCTGTCCCACAGCGACAGCGGCGGCTCCGGCGCCGCGGGGGAGGCCAAGGGCCGGCAGCACCGCCCCCCCTCCAAGACCCAGATCGCCGGCAACGACAATTTCTTCGGTGAGGAGGACCGTTCCGACAAATGAACCGTATCCGAGTCATGACCATCTTCGGCACCCGGCCGGAGGCCATCAAGATGGCCCCCCTGGCCCTGGAGCTCTCCCGCCGCCCCCAGATCGACGCCTTGTGCTGTGTCACCGCCCAGCACCGGCAGATGCTGGACTCCGTGCTGGACATCTTCCGCCTGGTGCCCGACTTCGACCTGAACATCATGGAGCCCCGGCAGACCTTGTCCACCATCACCTCCAAGTGCCTGCTGGGCATGGAGGAGGTGCTGGAGCAGGCCCGACCCGACCTGGTCCTAGTCCACGGTGACACCTCCACCACCTTCGCCGGCGCCCTGGCCGCCTTCTACCACCGGGTGCCCGTGGGCCACGTGGAGGCCGGCCTGCGCACCTATGACAAATACTCCCCCTACCCGGAGGAGATGAACCGCCGGATGGTCAGCGCCATCGCTGACCTGCACTTCTGCCCCACCCCCTCCAACCGGGACAATCTGGCCCGGGAAGGGATCGAGCAGGGCGTCTTTCTGACCGGCAACACGGTGATCGACGCGCTCCAGACCACAGTTGTAAAAGACTTTCATTTTTCAGAAGGCGTCCTCAATGATTTGGATTATGTCAACCGAAAGGTGATCCTGGTCACCTGCCACCGGCGGGAGAACTACGGAACGCCTATGGCCCACATCATGACCGCCCTGCGCCGGGTGGCCGACGCCTTCCCCGACGTGGAGCTGGTCTATCCGGTCCACCTCTCCCCGGTGGTCCAGGAGGCGGCCCATCAGTACCTGGACGGCCACCCCCGCATCCACCTCATCGCCCCACTGGCGGTGGACGAGATGCACAACCTGATGGCCCGCTGCCATCTGGTGATGACCGACTCCGGCGGGCTCCAGGAGGAGGCCCCCGCCCTGGGCAAGCCGGTGCTCGTCCTGCGTCGGGAGACGGAGCGCCCCGAGGCGGTGGCCGCGGGGACGGTCCAGCTGGCGGGCACCGAGGAGGAGCCCATCTTCCAGATGGCCTCCCGCCTGCTCACCGATCCGGCGGCCTATGCCGCCATGGCCCACGCCGCCAACCCCTACGGCGACGGCCGGGCCTGCGGGCGCATCGCTGACGCCATCGAGTACCGCTTCGGTCTGCGGGCGCAGCCCCCCGCCCCCTTCCATCCCTGACCTCTGTCTGACCCCACGAGAAAGGAGCCGGCCATGGACCAAAAAAACCGCCTGATCATCGCCATCGCCGTCACCCTTCTCATCGTGGCGGCCATGTTCACCAGCTTCGGCCGCAGCCTCTTCTCTATGCGCACCGAACATATCCAGCTCCCTGAGCCCGGCGCCTCCTCCAGCAGCCAGGAGGGGGGAGGCTCCTCTCAGTCCGCCGAGCTGTTCCAGCGGGTGGAGGTGACCCCCCAGACCGTCCAGAGCGTCATCCGCACCCTGGAGCGCTCCACCAGCTATTACTGGGAGCTGACGGTAGAGACCTTCTGGACCGGGGGCTCCAGTGCCACCTCCGTCCAGACCTGGGTGGACGGAGGCTGGTCCCATACCCGTCAGGTCCTCCCCTCCGGTCTGATCCGCCACGACCTCATCAGCGAGGACACCGTCTACTACTGGTATGAGGGGTCCTCCGACTACCTCACCGCCCCGGCGGAGGGCGGCTCCGCCGATCTGGCCCAGCACATCCCCACCTATGAGACCGTGCTGGACGCGGACCCGGAGCAGATCACCGGCACCGGCTACGACGACTCCAGGGGGGGCATCCCCTGCATCTATGTGGAGGTATCCGCCCCCGGCGGGGAGCGGGTGGACCGCTACTGGATCAGCGTGGAGAGCGGGCTGCTCATCTCCTCTGAGACTCTGGAGGGGGAGGAGCTGCTCTACCGCATGACCGCCTATTCTCCCATCCAGTCCTGCCCCTCCGGCACCACCTTTCAGCTGCCGGACGGAACGGTGCTCCACAGCATTTGAGGAGGAGCTCACCCCCCTTGCTTCTCCTCCTTCCTGTCGTCCGCCAGCCCCAGCAGGAGCAGCAGCCCCAGGGTGATGACCAGGTCCATGTTGTCCCCCTCCACCAGCAGGAGCAGGATGATCAGGATCAGCAGGATATCCCCGCTGTCCAGCTCCTCCAGCCGGAGGACTTTCAGGATGCCGTTGATCCCCCCCTTGTCCCCGCCGAACAGGGCGTTCAGCGGGCTCTTCTCCCCTGAGAGCAGGTCCCCCAGGCCGCCAAAGCCCATGGGACCCGGGGCAGGCCGGCGGCCTCCTCCAGCTGGGCCACGGCCAGAAGCAGCGAGCGGCCTCCTCCTCCGGGCGCGCCCCGGGCTGCCCCGGGTGGAGGTCCTGCGGAGCCCCGGGGCCCGTTCTCCCCCGGCTCCCCCCGCTCCGGCCCGGGCGGATGGGGTGCCGGACGCCGGGCCCCCTCCTCCGGGCCGTCCTGCTCCACCACCCGGGTATAAGTACCATTCTGGGGGATATAGCGGTTATACATCGCCCCGCCCCCCTTCTCCCATGCCGCGGAAGAGGACCCGGATCACCCGGGCCAGCCGGGAGATCTGCACCGCCCGGTCCAGCTTGGCCAGGCGGCTCTCCTTCAGGAAGGGGCGCAGGGCGTTGAGCAGAGCCACCGTTCGGTCGTCCTCCCCCTGATACTCCCGCAGCAG
>OLRF01004106.1_pt1 | contig 10646 bp, 8 predicted proteins | sample 1672061 | NCBI WGS metagenome assembly OLRF01 (sample SAMEA3136641, study PRJEB25190) | human gut metagenome | reverse complement strand
CAGGCGAACCGGTCTGACGGCACAAAACCCGGAATCGGAATAGAAAGAAAAAATATACCTGCCATAAAATTAAAGAAAGGGAGAATTGAAGGTTACTCTTCTTTTCTCCCTTTTTCAGATTATAGGACGTTTTAATTATACACTCAGCTTTTAGAACTGTAACAGCATTGCTCCGCAGGAGTAGCCCCCGCCGAAAACGGTAAGGCCGACCAGGTCTCCGGGTTTCACTTTATGCAGGTTTTCGGAGAGAGAGATGGCACAGCTCGGGCTGCCGGTGTTACCTCGTTGTTCGATATTCATCAGAAAACGTTCCTCCGGGATATCGGTTTGCCTGGCTATCGTTTTGATAATGCGCTGGTTGGCCTGATGCGAAGAAATCCAATTCAAATCCTGGATGGTCTTACCATAACTTTGGGTTACCTTTTCTAAAGCTTCTACCATATAATGGCAAGCATTGATAAATACATCGCGTCCTTCCGGCATTCCGATGCCACCGTTCTGTGGGCGGAGATACACTGCTTCGGCTGCTTTGCCGATGTGTCCCAGACCTTGGGTATAGATATCGATAATTCGGGGATCATGACCGCTATAATTCTCGGCAGAGACAAAGAACGCTACAGCACCGTCTCCCCACAGGTGGCCGCTTTGCGGATCGTTTTCGTTGGCATAGGCTGTGTTGTGTTCTGCTCCGATGATCAGGGCTTTGGTCGCTTTCCCCAGAGCAAAATAGCCTTGTGCAATTTCCATCGCATTGATAAAAGAAGAACAGGCTGAGGAAACACTCACACATTTGGCGTGCTCGATGTGATAACGGCGTTGCACCATATGGGCCGGGGTAGCAACGGTATCATAGGGGGAATAGGTCGCTGCGATGATTAAATCGATTTCCTCCATGGGAAATCGGTGGTGGCAAGATCCACTGCTTTTATCCCCATCGTATTGGTGTTTTCATTTGCAGCTGCTTTACTGCGGTTTTTGATACCGGTCCGGGAATAAATCCATTCGTCGTCCAGACCGTTTACTTCCTTGAAGTAAGAATTAGGAACCACAGAGTCCGGTAAATAGTGGGAAATTTTGTTGATAAACAATTCCATAGATTTAGCATTATGTTTCTGTTAGCTGTGATTTTGACATCAAACCTTCGTGCTAACAAGAAGTATGCCATATCCTCAGCCTTTGTTTAATATTCCATTAAATAGTAAGTCGACATATTCACGCAGCGACTGATAATTCCTTTTCCGGTGCCCGATGATAATAAAGGGTTGCTCCAGACTTTTGAACATGATCAGCAGCGTTTTTGCGAATGAGGAAGGATTATTGATATTGAAGAGGCCTTGCTCTTTACCGTTCTGCAAGATACGGGTTAGCAATTGCCGTTCTTTCATATCGATACCCTTACGCAACTGTTCAACTCGCAAATTGTTGAAAATAAAATCATAACGGATGTATTTGTTCTGACGGACCAGATTGTCGATCACATTGAACCGCGCTAAAATATATAATTTTAATTTGCGGTCGGGAGGAAGTGCAGAGTCTGCGGCCTTCTGCAATTTCTCATTAATGTCTTTGACATGATCCTCGACTACATAGTGATAAATCTCTTCTTTACTCTTAAAATGCATATATAAAGTCCGCCGACTCATGTTTGCTGCCTGAGCAATATCATTCATCGTTGCTTTATAAACGCTCATTTCTGAGAAAAGAGACTTGGCAACATGTATGATTTTATTCTTTGTCTTACTTAATTTTGTTCTCATAAATCTTGCGGTTGTGACTTTAAATTGCACAAAACACAAAATTTTGTGCAATTATAGCTATTTTCTATGACATTTATGGACAAAGATAGTTTTTTTAACGGAAGAAAATGAGGTTTTGAGAATTGTTAAGTGTTCTAACGATTGCATACCCCCGGTATTTTATGTTTTATCCCTCTCCGATTCGTGTAAAAGGATGACAAATGTCATGTTTTATTGTTGAAGCGGGTAGTATCTTTGCGCGCGAATTGGGAGAGGTGGTGGAGGTGGCGATCGTTTTTTACAGCGTGTAATTTAATTGTCTGATTATGAATGTTACAAAAGTTTCCTTCTACAAGGAAAAAATTTTTTCGGCCCGGTGGTTTCAAACTTGGGGAACTCTTTTATTGGGATCTATGGTGATAGCGACCGGTTACACTTTTTTCATGACTCCCTACCAGATCGTTCCGGGAGGAATTTATGGTATTTCTACCATTTTGAACTGGAAACTGGGATTCCCGATCGGTATGGCGGCATTGTGTTTTAACCTGCCGTTGAGTTTGATCGGTTTTAAAATATTAGGCCGTGATTTCGGTTTGAGGACTTTTATCTGCTTTTGGTTGGTAGCTTTGTTTGCCGACGGTTTTCCGTGGGCACTGGAACATTGGTGTGGCTATACGGCAGAATTTGCACATGATCCCCTGCAATTGGTCAAAGGAGGTATCGACAATCCCGATGCAACGAAGGAAGGGGTATTGTTGGCCAGTATCTTCGGAGGTGTGGTTATCGGAGTCGGAGCCGGATTGATTTTCAAGACCCGTTCTTCGAGTGCCGGTACGGATGTTTTGGCTGCCGTATTACATAAATTAACCCGCAGGCCTTTGGGGATGATGCAGATGACTGTCGACCTGATTATCGTGGTATTGGGTTTTGTGGCTTTCCCGGATTGGAAAACTCCGTTTTATTCCCTGATCACTATTTTTATTATGGGGAAAGTAATCGATATTGTCATCGGTGGGTATTCCAGCGATAAAACTTTTTTCATCATATCCGAAAAAACAGAAGAATTACGTCGGTTTATACTTTCGGAATTACACCGGGGCGGCTCTATCGTACCGGTCAACGGGATGTGGAACCGTTCGGAGAAAGAAATGATTATGACGGTCGTCAACCGTAAAGAGGTGACTACTTTGCAACGGGCCATCCAGCATATCGATCCTCATGCTTTTACCATGATCCTGAATGCTCAGGAGATTATGGGGCAAGGATTTAAACGGATGGATTGGGACGATAACAAGTAAATACCTGAGTTGCACGGTCGAAAATGCCCTGGAGCCAGGCGATAGTCATGCCGTAGTTGCTGACCGGAATCCGGGCATCGATGGCCGGTTGCAGACGGTGGCGCAATTGGGTGGCTGTGATCATACAGCCTCCGCATTGAATGATCAGGGCATAATCCGTTATCGGACGTTCGATCCGGTCTAAGCCGGCGATATGGTCGAATTCCAGCTGCTTTCCGGTATACTTACGAAGAAGGGCGGGGATTTTGACCCGGCCGATATCTTCACAGGAAACATGATGGGAACAGGATTCGAGCAGAAGAATCCGGTCGCCGTCTTTCAGTTCTGGGATGCGGGAGGTCCCGGCCAGATATCGGTCGAAATTGCCTTTATGGTGTGCCAGAATAATGCTGAAACTGGTGAAAGGAATATCCTGGGGAATCCAGGGGGCTATTTTGCCGAATACCTGACTATCTGTGATTACCAGGTCCGGTCGTAACGAATTCCGCTGAAAATAAGTCGTGATTTCTTCGGGTTGGACGACAATACCGATACCATGCCGGTCCAATATCTCTCTTAACATTTGTACCTGAGGCAAGATCATCCGGCCTGTCGGAGCTTCCGAATCGATGGGGGTGACCAGCATAACCACTTGGCCGGGACAAACCAGATCCCCTAACAGAGAGGAAGAATTTTGCCGGTTTACCAAAGTGCCGATTTTTTGAATCAGCATTTCTCTTTTAGCCTGGCAAGTGGAGAAACCGATAACCGGGGTACCGTATTTTTGCAAGAGTTTTTCCCGAAGTTGCTCCTGTAAAGGTTCCAGGTCCGATTTATTGTGTACGATCAAAAAAGGAAGTTTTAACTTTTGAAATTCTTCGGTCAGTATTTCTTCGAAATGACCGAATCGGTTGCCGGTGATCACCAGTAAGGCTGCATCGGCTTGCCGGATGGTTTCGAACGTTTTTTTTACCCTTAATTCCCCGAGTTCACCTTCGTCATCCGTTCCGGCAGTGTCGATTAAAACGACCGATGCAACTCCCGGGATTTCATAACTTTTCTTTACCGGGTCTGTTGTCGTGCCGGCAATGGGGGAGACAACGGCTTTGTCCTGTTGTAAAATCGTGTTGGCGATAGAACTTTTTCCGGTATTTCTCCGGCCGGTGATGACGAGATGAAATTTATCCATGAATCGGGGTTATTTATACATGCTGACTTCTTCTGCTGTGATTGTCGGGCTTCCGAGAATAATCAAACGTTCGACGACGTTGCGGAGTTCACGGATATTTCCGGTCCATTCGTAACTTTTCAGCGCTTGTAAAGCTTCCGGTGTAATATTTTTTTGTGCTATCCCCATTTCGTTGCAAATGGTTTCCAGAAAATAGGTCACTAACTCGTCGATATCTTCCGGACGGTCTTTCAAAGCGGGAACTTCGATAATTATAACACTCAGACGGTGGTATAAATCTTCCCGAAACCGTCCTTTGGCAATCTCTTCTTTCAGATTTTTATTGGTTGCTGCGATGACCCGCACATCTATCTGAATATCCGTGTCGCTTCCGATCCGGCTGATTTTATTTTCCTGTAAGGCCCGGAGTACTTTAGCCTGTGCTTCCAGGCTCATATCCCCGATTTCGTCGAGGAATAAAGTCCCTCCCGAGGCTAGTTCGAATTTCCCTTTCTTCTGTTTGATCGCCGAAGTGAACGATCCTTTTTCGTGTCCGAACAGTTCGCTTTCGATCAGCTCCGAAGGAATAGCTGCACAGTTGACTTCTATAAAAGCTCTGTCGTTACGGTGACTTTTTTCGTGCAACTGATGGGCTACCAATTCTTTACCACAACCGTTCGGTCCAGTGATGAGTACCCGGGCATCGGAAACCGCCACTTTATCGATCATGATACGGATATGATTCAATGCATCCGAATGGCCGATCATCTCGTATTTCTTACTGACTTTGGTTTTTAGCTTTTGGGTCTCCTCGATAAGCTGGTTTTTGTCCGTTGCGTTTTTGATCGTAATCAGAATCCGGTTCAGGTCCAGCGGTTTCTCGATGAAATCGTAAGCTCCTTTTTTGATGGCTTCGATAGCTGTATCTATGGTGCCGTGTCCCGATATCATGATGACCGGCACATCGGAAGTAAATTCTTTGATTCGTTCCAGTACCTCGATTCCTTCCATTTTAGGCATTTTGATATCACAGAACACCACCTCCGGTTTTTCAGTTTTCACCGACACCAATCCCTCCATGCCGTTTTCAGCTAATACGACTTCGTGTCCTTCGAAAGAGAGAATGTCTTTCATCGAATTACGGATGCTACGTTCGTCGTCGATTACAAGTATTTTTGCCATGGTCATTTTTTTTACACGGATAGCAAAATTAGGAATAATTTCGAAATCCTCAAATTTCCGAATCTTCAAATGTTTTCATAGCTTTGTAGCTAGGATGATTGTCAAATTATTTGGAATACGCTTATGAGATATATTTTATCTGTTCTGATTGTTTTTTGTTTGATTTGTCCCGATACGCTGGGACAGCGTAAAAAAGTAGGAGTCGTGCTGAGTGGTGGGGGGGCGAAAGGAGTTGCTCATATCGGTGTGCTGAAAGTGCTCGAGGAAGCGGGGATTCCGATCGATTATATTTCCGGGACGAGTATGGGGGCTATTGTCGGAGGGTTGTATGCTGTCGGATATAATGCCAAGGCGCTGGATAGTTTGGTCAGGATGCAGAACTGGCCTTTCTTGCTGAGCGATAAGGTATATCGTTTCAACCAGCCTTTTACCGAGAAAGAATCCAATGAGAAATACCTCATTTCCCTTTCTTTTTCCCAGGAAAAAGGTCTTTCGGTACCGGCAGGTTTCGTGAGCGGACAGAATATTTATAACCTGTTTTCCGAATTGACCATCGGTTTTCACGATTCGATTCCGTTCCGGGATTTACCGATTCCGTTCGCTTGTGTGTCGGCCAATATGATCGATGGGAAAGAAGTGGTGATGGACAAGGGGATACTGCCTTTGGCGATGCGGGCGAGTATGGCTATCCCGGGAGTCTTCGCTCCCGTAACTATCGATAGTATGGTATTGGTAGACGGAGGTATCTCGAATAATTTTCCCGTGGATGTGGCTAAAAATATGGGAGCCGAAATTACCATCGGGGTGGATCTCAGCACAGGGTTGAAAGATGAGAAAGGACTGGATAATATCATGGGGATCGTCGATCAGCTGACGGCTTTTATGGGCATGAAGAGTTATGAGAATAATAAAGCGATGGTGGATTTGTATATGAATCCGGATCTGAAAGGATTTACTGCGGCCAGTTTTACTGCGGAGGCTATCGATACGATGATTCAAAGAGGAGAACGGGTAGCCCGGGCCAATTGGGATAAAATTATGGCTTTGAAGAAACAGATCGGTCTTGAACCGGACGAAGATGCTGCTCCCCATCTCGAAAACAGGTTTTTGGAAACAGACACTCTTATTATAGGAAAAATTTCTATCGAAGGAGTGAAGGAAAAAGATGAAAAATGGATACAACGGCAAATCGGGATCAAAGAATTTTCTGTCATCACCATGGATGATTTACACAAAGCGATTTCTTTTTTATACGGTACCGGGGCTTTTGCCAATGTAAACTATGCCCTCAACGGGGATCAGATTTATGACCTGACGCTACGGCTGAAAGAAAAACCGGCCAGTTCACTGAATCTGGGATTCCGTTTCGACTCGGAAGAAATGGCTTCGATCCTGTTGAATACAATCCTTAGCCATAGGGCGTTGAGGGGGTCCAGACTGTCGATTACCGGACGTTTGAATAAAAACCCTTACGTATTGGTGGATTATTCTTTCGGCAGTAATATGCTGAGAAAATTGGGCGTATCCTATATGTTCAAATACAACGATATCAATCTGTACGATAAAAAAGACAAAGTCGATAATATTACTTTCTCTTATCATCGCGGAGACCTGAATTTATCGGATATTTATTTCCGGAATTTCAAATTTCAATTGGGGTTACGGTATGAATATTTCAATTATAAATCCGTCCTGTACAATACCGATTATATAGCGGAAAATCTGAAGTCACAAGGATTTGCCAGCTACTATGCTTTAGCTCATTTCGATACTTACGATAAGAAATATTTTCCGGACAAGGGGATGAGTTTCCGGGCTGATTATTCACTTTACACCGATAATATGGTCAATTATGACGGGCATGCTCCTTTTTCGGCCTTATCGGCCGATTTCGAACCGACCGTCCGGCTGACCCGTAGGGTATATCTTTTGCCGGCTTTGTACGGAAGGGTATTGATCGGACGCGATATAGCCATTCCTTATCTGAATTATGTCGGTGGAGAAGTAGCCGGAAGGTATATGAATCAGCAATTGCCTTTTTACGGTATCCATAATCTGCAGGTGTTCGATAATTCGGTGGTCGTGGGGCGTTTACAGTTGAGATATCGCTTGGGAATGAGGCATTACATCACTTTAACCGGGAATTATGCCAAACAGTCGGAAAGCTTTTTCGATATTCTGAAAGGAGACGATGTTTGGGGTGGAGGTGCCGGTTATGCTTATAATTCCATTATCGGACCGATCAGTGTCACCTTCGATATGTCCAATTGGGACCAGAAATTAGGGGTGTATTTCAATCTCGGCTATTATTTTTAAATTGGAGTAATTGTAATAAAAACGGAAATAAATGGGAAAATATTGGATTTGCATCTGTTTGGCCTGGGGGTTAGGGATCGGAGGTTGTACACCGGTACAGCAATATCGGTATACCGAAGGAAAGATTTACGGTACATTTTATCATATATCTTATGCTTCTGACGAGGATTTGAAAGAGGAAATCCTCCGGCAAATGGAGTCGGTAAACGCTTCTCTTTCCATGTTTAATCCCGAATCGGTTATTGCCCGTCTGAACCGCAACGAGACGGATAGTACAGATGCTCTGTTTCAGAAAATGTATGCGATGGCTTTGCAAGTAAACCGGAAAACCGAAGGAGCTTTCGATATTACGGTCGGACCTTTGGTCAATGCCTGGGGATTCGGTTTTAAACAAAATTCTTTCCCGGATTCTGCCCGTATAGATACATTACGGCAATTTGTAGGTATGGATTTACTGACTTTGACGGAGGGGAAATTGCAGAAAAAATACCCGGAAATTACGCTGGATGCCAGTTCTATTGCTAAAGGACTTGGAGTAGATTTGGTGGCCGAATACTTCGAGCGTAAAGGCTTGAACGATTATATGGTAGAGATCGGAGGAGAGGTCAGGGCCAAAGGACAAAGCAGTAAAAAACGGCCCTGGCGGATAGGAATCGACCGTCCCGAGGAAGATGTGACCGCTCGGAACCGCCGGTTACAAATGATTGCCGGACTGAGTCAGGGGGCTTTGGCTACTTCGGGCAACTACCGGAATTTTTATGTGCACGACGGTAAAAAGTATGCCCATACGATAAATCCCAAGACAGGTTATCCTGTTCAGACCGAAGTGCTCAGTGCATCGGTTTATGCTCCTACCTGTATGGAAGCCGATGCTTATGCCACTGCTTTTATGGTATTGGGATTGCAAAAAGCCCGGCAGATTGTTTTGGCCGATCCTGAACTGGAAGGCGCTTTTATTTATCTGGAAGAGGGAAAAATGAAAAACTGGATTTCACCTGGCTTCGAAAAATTGATTGTAGAAAAATAGAGAGGAGTGAGGGAAAATGATGAAGAGAATCGTATTTACACTCATCATTTGTTTTTGGGTTGGAAGGGTACTGGCTATAGACCATAGGATTCCGGCAGTACAAGATTCTGTGCGCCTGGATACCGTTAAGAAAAGTTTACAGGCACAGTCTTTACAACATCTTTTGGAGCGGGATTCCTTGCCACTGATGACCTTACCGGTTTCTGAGGCACAGATGAAGATGTCTCCGGTCTATTTACCGGATAGTCTGATCCGGGATACCCTGCGGTATGAATATACCAAGATTAAAGACTTTGCCTATAAGGCGAAATGGACGAAAGAACTTTATAAAATGGTCTTCGTCAATCCCCGCCGCGGCTATCTGAATGTTATGCGTACCCAGAACAGTGAGGAAAGGTTTAAAGCTTATTCCGGGAAAGTGATTCATGATATTTCTATTGTTGTTCTGCCTCCTTATGGGACTAGTGTTTACGATACCACTTATTTCGAGGAAGATATGGGATGGCTGAAAACTTTAGCCAACAAAACCCATATGAAAACGGCCGAAAAAGTGATCCGCAGGCAGTTGACGATAAAACCCGGCATGTTATTGGTACCTTTTGAGTTGGTGCAAAATGAAATTTTGTTGAGAAGATTGGATTATATCGATGATGCGAATATGATCGTTACGGAAGATCCGGACAACCCTGCCCAGGTGAATGTTACCCTCATTTGTAAAGATCAGCTTTCGTGGGGAGCGACGGTCGAATCGAATTTCTTGAATTCTTTCGATATCGGACTCGAAAATAAAAACTTTATGAAATTGGGACATGTCCTGAATTATGAGTTCAGTTACCGGGGAACCAAAGACAAAAAATGGGGAAATGAGTTGGAATATAAGGTAAACAGTCTTTGGGGGACTCATATCAACATCCGGGGATATTACCGCAATGATTACCGTGAAAAAGAAGTTTTCGTAGATGTCGAAAGGCAATTCCTGACCAACCGGATGAAATGGGCCGGAGGGATGGGAGTAGGACGTGTTTTTTATTCGGATGATTTACCGGACCGGAATGTAAACCGGTTGGAAGAGTTGTTCAATTATCATTATCAGGACGTATGGTTAGGTAAATCTTTTTTGTTGCCTTACCGGTATAGCTATAACCAGAATATGTTTCTGACGGGTCGTTTTTTCACGACCCTTTTCAACAATCGTCCTTTGGTTACAGACGATACCAACCATTTGTATTATAACCGGAGGGATTATTTTGCCGCTTTTACTTACATCAAAATGAAGTATTATAAGGCCAATCTGATCTATGATTTCGGGCGTACGGAAGATATTCCTACGGGATTGATGCTTAGTCTGACCACGGGGTATGAAAAGAGTGAATTCGATAATTATGGCTATATCGCCGGAGAGTGTCACTATTCCCATTTTAATAAATACGACGAGCGTTATTACGCCCTGGAAGCAGCCTTGGGGTCTTATGTCAACGAAGACGGTTTCACCCGGGGAACGCTGAAATTGGGAGCCAGTCATATCAGTAATTTGTGTAGCTGGGGCAGTTTTAAATTCCGTTTCTATAACGACGTACATTATGTGAAAGGAATCCGGCGTTATCCGGGCGATTTTTTGTATATGGAAGATCGGAATATTCGCGGATTTTCATCCGATACACTAAGAGGAAATCAAAAACTGTCGTCTTCTTTGGCGACTACTTTTTTCTTGCCCTATATTAAAAAAGGATTCCGGGTTTCCATTTCTTCTTTCTGTGATTTCGGTGTGATTGCCGCCGACAATAAAAAATTGGTACACAGCAAAACATATTGGGGATTCGGGGTAGGAGTCAACCTGAGAAACGATAATGTCGTCATTAAAAATATTTCTTTTCGTTTTGCCGTTTATCCTACTATTCCTGAGGATGGCAGGAGTTTTCAAGCGATACTTTCCAGTGGGA
>OLRF01004100.1_pt1 | contig 10657 bp, 8 predicted proteins | sample 1672061 | NCBI WGS metagenome assembly OLRF01 (sample SAMEA3136641, study PRJEB25190) | human gut metagenome | reverse complement strand
CTATTTTCTGGGCCAGCTCCTCGGATGTGAGCTGTTTTCCCTTAATTTCCAATGTAATCAGATAAGCGTCATCCCGGATATATTTGAGAAGGCGCTCTGCTTCTTTATTTTTGATATTCGTCTCTACGGTTTCACTCGCGCTGTCCGGCGTTTTTTCATCCGCCACCTCGATAATTTCCAGCTTTGCATAGCGGCTGAGGCGCTTCGAATACTCGGCGATCGCATCCCGCAGATATTTCTCTTTGATTTTTCCTACTGTTAATATCGTAATTTTCATTCTGTAATCTTAAAACCCTTTCGGATATCTGTCAAAAACACCAAAAGCCATATAGATCACTTTTTGTCCGCGTCTATATGGCTTTTAGTTTAGAAAAGCAATGCCTTATGCATTTTTGCTTTTGATATACTCATCAATTCCTTTAGCTCCGGCTTTTCCGGCACCCATAGCAAGGATAACGGTTGCTGCACCTGTTACAGCGTCACCGCCGGCGTAAACGCCCTCTTTACTGGTCTTTCCGGTTTCTTCCTCAGCTACGATACATTTTCTTCTGTTGACATCCAGACCGTAGGTGGTGGAAGAAATCAGCGGGTTCGGGGAAGTGCCAAGAGACATGATAACTTCGTCTACTTCAATTTCGAACTCAGATCCTGGAATCTCAACCGGTCTTCTTCTTCCGGAAGCGTCCGGCTCGCCAAGTTCCATACGGATGCAGCGGATACCGGTTACCCAGTCTTTGTCGTCGGTCAGAATTTCTACCGGGTTGGTCAGAAGGTCGAAGATGATACCTTCCTCTTTTGCATGATGAACTTCCTCTGCACGGGCCGGAAGCTCTGCCTCAGAACGACGGTAAATAACGTGTACCTCTGCGCCGAGACGAAGTGCGGTTCTTGCAGCGTCCATAGCTACGTTGCCGCCGCCGACTACAGCAACCTTCTTGCCGTGTGCGATCGGGGTATCGTAATCATCGCGGAATGCTTTCATCAGGTTGTTTCTGGTCAGGAACTCGTTTGCGGAGAATACGCCGTTTGCGTTCTCACCCGGGATTCCCATGAACATCGGAAGGCCTGCGCCGGAACCGATGAAGACTGCTTCAAATCCTTCGTCTTTTAACAGCTCGTCGATGGTAACGGATTTTCCGATGATAACGTTGGTCTCAATTTTAACACCGAGAGATTTTACGTTCTCGATTTCAGCGGCAACTACTTTGTCTTTCGGAAGACGGAACTCCGGAATACCGTAGCTTAATACACCGCCGGCTTTGTGAAGTGCCTCGAAGATGGTTACATCGTAGCCAAGTTTTGCAAGGTCTCCTGCGCAGGTAAGACCTGCAGGGCCGGAACCGATAACCGCGATCTTGTGGCCGTTTTTCTCTGCTGCCGGAACCGGTTTGATACCGTTTTCTTTTGCCCAGTCAGCAACGAAACGCTCCAGTTTACCGATGGAAACAGCGTCGCCTTTGATTCCGCGGACACACTTGCCCTCGCACTGGCTCTCCTGCGGACATACACGGCCGCAGACTGCCGGGAGTGCACTGGACTCACCGATAATTTTGTATGCTTCCTCGAAGTTTCCTTCTTTTACCTGTGCAATGAATGCCGGAATGTTGATATTAACCGGGCATCCTGTGATACATTTTGCATTTTTACAGCCCAGGCAGCGCTGTGCTTCTTCTACTGCTTCGTCTTTATTGTATCCAAGACATACCTCGTCAAAATTTGTGGCACGTACCTTCGGCTCCTGCTCACGTACCGGTACTCTGTTTAATCCCTTTGCCATTATTTGTCACCTCCGCACTGGCCGCATCCACCGTGATGGGTTGCGCCTTCCTGGTATCTTAAGAGAGCTCTTCCCTCTTCTGTCTTGTACATCTGCTGACGTTTCATAGCCAGGTCGAAGTCTACCAGATGACCGTCAAACTCCGGTCCGTCTACGCAGGCAAATTTTACTTCATTGCCTACCATTAGACGACAGGCACCGCACATACCGGTTCCGTCTACCATGATCGGGTTCATGCTGACAACGGTCGGGATATTCAGTTCTTTTGTCAGAAGACATACGAATTTCATCATGATCATCGGTCCGATGGCAACACAGACATCATACTGTTTGCCCTGATTCTGTACAAGGTCGCGGAGTACATCGGTACCCATACCTTTTCTTACGTAAGAACCATCGTCTGTGGTTATGTACAGATTGCTGACAGCAGACATTTCTTTCTCGAGGATAACGAGATCTTTTGTCTTTGCTCCGACAATGGCGTCAGCAGTGATTCCATGCTCATGCAGCCATTTTAACTGCGGGTAAACCGGTGCAGTTCCAACACCGCCGGCTACGAATACGATCCGTTTTTTCTTCAGTTCTTCGATATCTTCGCTGCAAAACTCGGACGGCTGTCCCAGAGGTCCTACGAAATCCATGAAAGCATCTCCCGCTTTGAGATCTTTCATTTTTTTGGTAGATTCTCCGATCGGCATGAATACGATGGTGATAGTTCCTGCTTCTCTATCGTAATCACAAATGGTCAGAGGAATTCTTTCTCCTTCTTCATCTGCCTTGACAATAACAAACTGTCCAGGGAGGCAGTGCTGTGCTACTCGCGGTGCTTCTACTACCATACGGTAGATGTTATTCGCGAGCATTTCCGCTTCTTGAATCTTGTACATAATATCCTCCTAATCTTGTTAGAAATATTTTAACAAAAGCACGACTTGGATTTTCGCGCATTTTATGTTAATACTTTATCACGTTTCCGGTTATTTGTAAACAACGGACAACATCTTTTCCCATCATCCGTGTTCCTCCAGATAATTTTCGAACTGTTCCATGGACATCAGAACTTTTCTCGGCTTGGTTCCTTCCTCCGGTCCTACGACACCGGCATCCGCGAGCTGGTCCATGATTCTGGCCGCGCGGTTGAAACCGATTTTCAGCACTCTCTGGAGCATGCCGATCGATGCCTTATCTTTTTCGATGATAAATTTTCCGGCTTCCACGAAGTAATTATCGCGGTTATCTCCGCCGCCTGCGGCAGAACCGCCATCCAGGCTTACGGTGTGAATCCGTTTTTCGATATCCGGATCATAAGCGTTCTCGCCGTAGTGATCTTTTAAGTAGGCAACGACATCGCTGACCTCTTTATCCGAAACAAAGGATCCCTGCAGACGGGCCGGTTTCTGGTAATCCTGCGGCTTGTAGAGCATATCGCCTTTTCCAAGCAGTTTTTCCGCACCTCCCATGTCGAGGATCGTACGGGAATCTACGCTGGAAGAAACCGAGAATGCAATACGGGACGGCATATTTGCCTTGATAAGACCAGTGATGACATTGACGGAAGGTCTCTGTGTTGCAATAATCAGATGGATGCCGGCCGCACGGGCAAGCTGTGCCAGACGGCAGATCGCATCCTCCACTTCTCCCGGCGCAACCATCATCAGGTCGGCAAGCTCGTCCACGATAATGACGATCTGCGGCAGTTTTTCCGGTTTTTTGCCGTTTTCATCCGGCGGCAGCTCGGCAACTTTCGCATTGTAGCCTTTCATATCGCGCACGTTGAATTCCGCAAATTTGTTATAACGGTCTGTCATCTCCGCAACCGCCCAGTTCAGAGCTCCGGAAGCCTTTTTCGGGTCTGTGACAACAGGGATAAAAAGGTGCGGAATGCCGTTATAAACAGAAAGCTCAACGACCTTCGGGTCGATCATGATCAGTTTGACGTCTTCCGGTTTTGCCTTATAAATAATACTCATAATCAGCGTGTTGATGCAGACCGATTTACCGGAACCGGTCGCACCGGCGATCAGAAGATGAGGCATTTTCGCGATATCTGCGATGACCGGCTGACCGGCGATGTCTTTTCCGACAGCAAAGGCCAGATTCGAAGAAAAGTTCTTAAACTCCGGTGTTTCAAGAAGATCACGCAGCATCACGGCCGTGTTCGTCTTATTTGGAACCTCGATTCCGACTGCGGATTTTCCCGGGATCGGTGCCTCGATGCGGACATCTGCTGCTGCAAGACTCAGCTTGATATCGTCGGTCAATCCGACAATCCGGCTTACTTTCACGCCCTGTTCCGGCATCAGCTCATACCGTGTGACGGTCGGTCCGCAGCTTACGTTATTGACTGTAACTTTGACACCGAAGCTGTCCAGCGTCTCCTCCAGTTTCCGCGCTACTTCCCGCAAATGCGCATCGGAATCGCCCATGGCACCGCGCATCCCTTTTTTCAGAAGATTCATCGGCGGTGTTTTGTACTCCGGCCGCTTTTCCTCTGCTTTTTTCCCGATTTCCTGACGAATGCCGTCTACATCCGCCTCGATCTCTTCACAGGAAGACCGCGGATTTCTCGTATGCTCCGCAGACGTTTTCTCTTTTTTCGCCTCTTCTGCAGCTTGCCGTGTCATCTCCGGTCCTGTCTTTTCCGGCTCTTCAGCCGGCACAGAACCACGGTGAATCGAAAGCTCCGGCATCTCCATCTGATGGGTATCGTCGTTTTCGTTTAAATCAGCCTTCGATTCCACATGAGAAAGAAGGCGGGATTTCTTTTTCTTCCCGGCTTTTTTCGGTTCCTCCACTGGCTCAAGAATCAGCTCTTTTCCTTCCTCTTCCTCCATCGCAGCTTGGCGCGCCAGACGCTCCTGGCGGCGCTCCTCCGCCATCCGGCGGTGGTCATTCGTCTTTTCATGGATCGGCGCGAGAATCGGCTTCTGCGTCATCACGATCACGGAAATCACGATGGCGATCACAATAATCACCCACGCGCCGATCTGGCCGAATCCCATGCCGAGAATTTTCACGACAGACCCTCCTAAGATTCCTCCGCCGAGATGATCGTAGGCGCTGTCAAAATAGTAATCCAGAAATGTCGTATCTCTCGTATAGCCGGACGCCAGAAGCTGCATAAAAGCGCAGAAAAAGACGAAACAGCTGATCGCTCCCCCGGTTTTCCGCACAATTAAAAAGTTCTGTCTGTTTGCTATGTAAAATGCTGTTCCAAAGAAGATCAGAACCGGTGCTGCCCACTCTGTCACGCCGAAAAGGCCGAAAAAGAAGTCGCAGACAGCCTGTCCGATCACGCCGCCCATACCGAAATTACTGAGCATCAGCAGAATCGAAACAGCAAGCACGGAAAGCAGAATAATTTCTGCGCGCACTCCCTCGTCCATCGGCTCACGGACTGTGTTTTTCCTTGTGCCGGAGGTACGTTTTGCGGTACTGCTCTTTTTCACCGTTGTTTTTCTGGCCGTTGTTTGGGTCTGTTTCTTTTTTGCTGTTCCGGAAGCAGAAGTTTTTTTCTTTGTCTTCCCGCTTCCCTTTGTTGTATTTGCCATGCAGAACTTCTCCCCTTTCTCGTATTACAGCAGAAAATATCCTGCAATGGAGAATGTCCCGACAAGAAGACAGTACAGAGCAAAATATTTCAGTTTCCGTTTTTTCACCACACGCATCAGAATGCGGATCGTAAAGTAACCGGCAAGTGCCGCCATGAAAACGCCGACCAGATATACCGGATGAAAAACAATTTTATTTTTTCCCATGGTCGCAAGTTCAACGATCGTTGCCCCGATAATCGCCGGAACACTCACAATCAGAGAGTATTTCACAGCGTACGAACGGGTCATGCCGCCGATCACACACGCAGAAATAGTCGAACCAAGACGGGAAAGACCCGGAATCGTGGAAAAGCCTTGGAAGAATCCGGCAATCAGTGCATCTTTCGGCTTTAAATTTTTCTGCGTTTTTTCTCCCTCCGGAAGCATATCTGCCACCACAAGCAGAATCGCCGTCAGATACAGACCAACGCCAGGTGCCAGCAGATTCGAGGAGGTCAGTGTGACAAGGCTCTGAATCATGCCGCCGATTACAGCAGTCGGGATGGTGGTCAGAATCAGCAGGAAAGCAAGCATACGGTAGTTGCTGCCGAGCACCTTCCGGTACTGCTTTCCCTCCTGATGCTGACTGGAAAAGTGTTCCTTTAAATTATGAAACAGATCGATTATGATTCCGCACAGCGCGAGGAAGAGACGTTTCCATTCCTTCGAAAATGTGAGCAGAATTGCAATCATGGAGCCAAAGTGCAAAAGCACATTGAAAAACACCGTCTGCGTATCTTCGATCTTCATAAAGTGACGGAAGATAATCAGATGTGCGGAGCTGCTGATCGGCAGGAATTCCGTGATTCCCTGGATCAGACCCAGAAATAAAGCTTCTATTACTGTCATTTTTTTATCCTGTTCCCTTATTTTTCTCTTTTGTGAAAGTCCGGACAAAACTTCCGTTCGAATTTTCACAGCGAACTCATTCTAACACAAAATCCCCTGAAACACAAGCCGCGCCGTGAAGTCAATTTTCTGTCCCTGCTGCCTTTTTCATCAGCTCATTCAGCTTTTCGAGCGCGCGGGCAATGCCGCCGACCTCGTCGATCAGGCCTTCTTCCACTGCCTGCGGGCCGTCCAGCATTGTTCCGACATCCTTGACCAGCATTTTCGTATCGAGCATCAGCTCCTCGAGCCGTTCCTTGGTGATTTTAGAATGGGCCGATACAAAACCTGTGATCCGATCCTGCGTCTTTTCCATATTACGGTACGTCTGTGCAACACCGATGAACATGCCGTTTGTACGCACCGGGTGAATGACCATGGTGGCACTCGGCACGATCAGCGAATAGTCTGCTGCAACGGCGAGCGGGACACCGATCGAATGACCGCCCCCTAAAACGAGCGATACCGCAGGCTTTCGCATGGACGCAATCATCTCTGCAATTGCAAGACCGGCCTCCACATCTCCGCCTACGGTATTCAGGAGAATCAGAAGACCATCAATACTTTTGTCCTCCTCGGCACGGGCAAGAGCAGGGAGAATGTGCTCATAGCGCGTCGCTTTCGTGCGCTCGCCGAGTGATTCATGCCCCTCCACCTCGCCGATGATGGACAGCAGATAAATGTTGGTCTTCAGTTCTACAATATTTTCTTTTTCTGTCTGGTTTTTCTGTGATTCTGCCATACGGATTTCCTCTTTTCTGCTATTCCACAATAGCTTCATCAGTATGCGCAGATTCTTATGATTCTATGTAATTTCCAGTGAAATTACTCGTCCAGGTTAGTGTATACGTACTGTACGTCGTCGTCGTCATCCAGCAGATCCAGGGTACGGTTCAGGTCTTTTAATGCCTGCGGATCGGTCAGCTCTACGTAGGTCTGTGGGATCATGGTAACGTCTGCCTCTGCCATGGCGATACCGTCTTTCTCCAGAGCCTCACGTACTGCGGAGAAGTCATCCGGATCGGTGATGATTTCGTAGCTGTCCTCTTCGTCTGCGAAGTCTTCTGCGCCTGCATCCAGAGCAAGCATCATCAGATCGTCAGCATCCATTTCGCACTCTTCTTTGTCGATGATGATCTGGCCTTTTTTGTCGAACATGTAGGATACGCATCCCGGTGTTCCAACGCTTCCGTTTCCTTTGGTGAAAGCGCTTCTTACGTTTGCTGCGGTACGGTTCTTGTTGTCGGTCAGAGTCTCTACGATGATCGCGATACCATTCGGGCCATAACCTTCGTAGGTGATACGCTCGTAGTTGTCTGCGTTTGCATCTCCGGCAGCTTTTTTAATACCGCGGTCGATGGTATCGTTCGGCATGTTGTTTGCTTTTGCTTTTGCGATAACGTCACGCAGCTTGCTGTTGTTTGCCGGATCCGGTCCGCCCTCTTTGACAGCGATTACGATCTCACGGCCGATGATGGTAAAGATTTTACCTTTTTTTGCGTCGTTCTTTTCTTTCTTATGCTTAATATTGGCAAATTTTGAATGTCCTGACATACCTCTTTTGTCTCCTTTATTTAAAGTATTGCTTTTCTGTAAAAAGGTTTCCCCGAAAAACGGCAGAAGCCCATATAATATAGAATATAGCACGATCTTTCTCATTCGTCAACCGTGAACCGCGCCAAAAATACCCCTTATGTAGGCAGATCCAGGCTGATTTTCAGTGCTTCGTTCACAAGGGCCAGCTGTTCCGGCGTCAGATGACAGATTTTATCTTTCAGCCTTCTCTTATCGATCGTCCGAAGCTGTTCCAGTAAAATAACAGAATCCCGTACAATCCCATAGGCGGACGCTTCGATCTCAATGTGTGTCGGCAGCTTCGCCTTATTCATCCTCGATGTAATCGCCGCACAGATCACCGTCGGACTGTGCCGGTTGCCGATGTCATTCTGAATGATCAGCACCGGACGGACACCGCCCTGCTCACTTCCCACAACGGGCCGCAGGTCGGCATAATATACATCGCCACGCTTGATTACCACTTGTGCTCACTCTCCGATTCTTTCCGTTTTGCTTTCCCATACGATAACGATCCGGCGTTTTACGCCTTTTAAAATCGTTTCCATGTATTTAATATTGCCTGTTTTTCCGGAGGTATTCACAAATTTCATCCGGCGCTTCAAAAAAGTCCGCCCGGAGTCCTTTTGAGAACCCGTGATTCTGATCTGCTTTGCTCAGATTGACTGCAATCCTCTGATAATCTCGGATGCTGTTACATAGGAAGCACTGCTTTTTTCTTCCGCAGCCTCTCCCGCCTTTCCATGCGCATATGCCGCCAGTGCCGCTGTTTTGGCAAGGCTGATTTTTTTCTCATTTTTTTCACACTGACGTTTTGCTGCAAAGGCGCCTGTGATTCCCGCGAGCACATCGCCGCTTCCCGCCGTCGCAAGCGCACTGCTTCCGCTTGTGTTTATGTAATACTGCTCACGCCCTTCCTCTGCTGTCACGGTTACGGAATCCTTTCGTACACAGCAGGCCTGGTATTTTTCGGCTGCCCTTCCGGCGCTTCCTGCCGGGTCACGCTGGCATTCTGCAATGGTCATGTGCAGCAGCCGTGCAAGCTCTCCTACATGAGGCGTTAAAATTTTTTCTGCCCGGCAGTCCGAAAGAATCTCTGCATCTTCTGCAATCAGGTTCAGCGCATCTGCATCCAGAACAAGAGGAACTTCTGTGTGCTGCACCGTAAAAACGAGCAGTTCTTTTGCCGTCCGGCTTTTGGAAAGTCCCGGTCCCGCAACAACAGCGTCCGCCCAGGCGAGATCCTGCAGCAGGGCTTCTTCCGGAAGCGGCTCATCCTCCTTCCAGAAATCCGCCATTGCTTCCGGCAGGGCACAGAAAAGCGGCGTACGGTTTCTTTCCTCTGTCACAACCTTTACCATGCCGGCACCGGATGCAAGGACTGCCCTGGCACACAAAACAGCGGCTCCGCACATGGCACCGGAACCGGCAAGTACCAGCACCTTTCCGAAGGTTCCCTTATTTCCCATCGGCGTGCGGGTAAGAAACCGGTCCAGATCTTCTTTTTCCACTGAACCGTACCAGGGCGTCTCCTCTTCTCCTGCATCAAAGCCGATTCCGATATCACGGACCAGGACCTCTCCGGCATATCGTTTTCCGGGATCAAAAAGAAGCCCTGGCTTTGCACAGGCAAATGTCACCGTGGCTCTGGCTTTCACCGCCGCATCAAGGACCTCTCCGGTATCCGTGTGGATCCCCGAAGGGATGTCCACGGCAAGAACAGGAACACCGCTTGCGCAGATTGCTTCCACTGCCCTCCGGTACTCCCCTGCCAGCGGACGGGATACGCCAATTCCAAAGATGGCATCTATGATAACAGTATATTCCCGGAAATCCGGATTCTTAACCTCACGGACCCCATAATTTTCCGCAATTTTCTTCTGTGCTCTCATGCCTTCACTGTATTTTTCCGGATTTCCAAGACAGAACAGTTCCGCATCCACCCCTTTCGTCTTTAAAATCCGTGCAATTGCCGCACCGTCCCCTCCATTATTTCCGGGACCGCACACAGCAAGGACTTTTCCTGTATCCCATGTTCCATTTTGAAGCTCCTCCACGCAGGACAGCGCTGCGCGCTCCATCAGTACCAGGGACGGTACCCCCATGGTTTCGATCGTATTGCGGTCTGCCTGCTTCATCTGTGCTGCCGTAAGAATCCGTTTCATCGCTTTTCCTCCTTTTCCTGCCTTATCCGGAAAGTGAACAGAAAAAGTCTCCGGTTTCCCGAAGACTCTCCTGCTTTTGTTTTGGTTTCTTAATTGTTCTTTGGATGCTCCGCCTCATATCTGGTCAGATTGTAGGAGAGACGCATCAGACTTTCGGAAAGATGGACGTTCTCGACGATCACATCTTTCGGAAGTTTTAAGTTTAGATCGGTATGTGCAAAATTCCAGATTGCTTTTACACCGTTGTCCACGAGAATCTCTGCCATCTCTACCGCTTTTGCTTTTGGCAGTGTCAAAGCCGCAATCTCTACATGGTGTTCCTTGATAAATTCCGGAAGCTCGTCCGCCATGCGGATTTCAATTCCGCGCACGGAGATTCCTTTTAATACCGGGTTGACGTCAAAAATACCGACCGTTTTGAATCCGCTTCTTTCAAAGGCCGCATAATTGGCAAGCGCCTGTCCCAGATTTCCGGCTCCGACAAAAATCATATTGTGGACTCTGTCCAGACCTAAGATTTTTCCAATCTCGCTGTACAGATACCGCACGTTATAACCATACCCCTGCTGGCCGAAGCCGCCGAAATTATTTAAATCCTGGCGAATCTGGGAAGCTGTCACTTTCATCCGCTCGCTCAGCTCACCGGAAGAGATCCGTTC
>OLRF01004068.1_pt1 | contig 10739 bp, 6 predicted proteins | sample 1672061 | NCBI WGS metagenome assembly OLRF01 (sample SAMEA3136641, study PRJEB25190) | human gut metagenome | reverse complement strand
AGTGGGATATTGACAGCTTAGATTGGAAAGACTACGGTGTTCAATCTATCATTGATAGAACTGCATTAAATCCTGAGCTTTCAAACGGATCTATCATTTTGATGCATAATGGTGCTAAATATACAAAAGATGCACTTGAAACTGTTATTTCAACACTTCAGTCAAAGGGTTATGAATTTGTAACACTGTCTGAGCTTGTTTATAAAGATCATTTTCACATGGATCCTTCTGGCAAACAAATTCCTGATTAATTACATCTTTTTTCCACTTTTTTCAATAACTATGCTATACTGAAAACAAAATTTAAATGCTTCAGAAAAGGAGATTTTATGAGTACACTAACGAAATTAAAAGAAAACATTGAATCCGTGATCGTTGGAAAGGGAAAGGTGATCGATATGGTCATGACTTCCTTAATTGCCGGCGGTCATATTCTATTGGAGGACGTTCCTGGAACGGGCAAGACAGTTATGGCTAAGTCACTTGCCCGCTCTTTGGATGCCTCCTTTTCCCGTGTACAGTTTACACCAGATTTGCTGCCATCTGATGTAACTGGATTAAACTATTACAATCAGAAGCAGGGTGAGTTCGTATTTAAATCAGGCCCTGTTTTCTGCAATATTTTATTGGCAGACGAAATTAACCGCGCTACACCAAGAACACAATCTGCACTTTTAGAATGCATGGAGGAGCGTCAAGTTACTGTAGACGGAAAGACCAGACCCCTTCCTGCTCCTTTTATTGTTATCGCAACACAAAATCCTGTCGAGACAACTGGAACATTTCCTCTGCCTGAAGCACAACTTGACCGTTTCTTCATGAAGCTTTCTATGGGTCTTCCATCTAAAGAAGAGGAGCTTTCTATCCTGACGCGTTTTGAACATGCCCAGCCGCTTGCTGAACTGTCTGCTGTATGCACTACTGAGGAAATTGTTGCAGCACAAAAGGATTATAAAAAAGTTTTTGTTCATCCGCTTCTGCTTGATTACATGACAGAGCTTTCACAGCAAAGCAGACGTCATCCTTATGTAGTTACTGGAGTAAGCCCACGAGGAACACTTGCACTTTTGAACGCATCAAAGGCGTATGCCTTTTTACATGAACGAAGCTTTGTCGTTCCAGAAGATATAAAGGCAGTAGCAGTCTTTGTTCTCGCACACCGACTTGTCTTAAGCCGCGGCGTTGGCAGCCAGTCAACAGGTACTGAAATTATTGAAAAGCTACTGTCTGATGTTGCCGTTCCTACTGAAAACTGGGGAAAACACGAATAAGACTGAGGATTTGCCATGAAAATACTTCTTTTATTAGCCGCAGCAGGTCTTTTATACATATTGCAGGATTGGATCTACAAAACTTTGTGGGACAAAAATCTCTCTGTTTCAATCCACTTTCAAGATAAGGCAGTCCTAGAAGGCGAACAAGCCACATTGACAGAAGTTATTGAAAACAGGAAGCTTCTCCCGCTTGCCTACCTCAACGTCAAGTTTCAGGTTAGCCGCAATCTTGTATTTCAAAATATGGAAAATACAAGCGTTTCTGATTTCAACTATAAAAACGATGTTTTTTCTGTTTTGTTTCACCAGAGAATACGAAGAACGCTTGTCTTCTCCTGTCAAAAGCGCGGATACTATGAGATTACACAATCTGATATCATCTCATCCAATCTACTTATGACAAGTGAATATATCAGCACATTGAATCAAAATACCTATTTATATGTTTATCCTAGATATCTAAATATTGATTGTCTTGACGTACCGTTTCGAAAAATGATAGGAACCATGACTAGCCGCCAATTTTTATATGAGGATCCTTTTGAGTTTCGCGGCATACGAGATTACACATCTACTGACCCGATGAATAGCGTAAACTGGACTGCCAGTGCACGAACTGGTGAGCTTATGGTTAATGTTCACGACTCTACATCTTCTCAGGAAGCCATTATTATTTTAAATCTGGAAACAGAAACTGTATGGGTATATGAACAGCTTCACGAAATCGCAATCCGGCTTGCCGCATCAATCAGCTACTACTTCCTTAATACTGGTGTTCCCACCAGAATGATATGCAATGGAAGTGACTGTATTACTGATCAGGTTGCCGTAATTCCTACTGGAAGTGGTCTTCGTCATGTTAATGCTATTGCTGAGGTTCTTGCAAGAATCGATCTTACACGAACAGTTGTATCCTGTACAGACCAACTGCATGAACTCACAAATAAAATGGCAAACTCGACTTCTGCTCCGCTTTATATCATGATCTCTAACTCAATGAGCAATTCCCTGCAGGATGCATTTGAACAGCTGATCAAAACTGGCAGCAGCGCTATGTGGATTGCACCTCTCTACGAGGACATGGAGCTTCGCGTACGGAAAATACCAAATATGGACATTATACGATGGGAGGTAAACAAATATGAGAATTAAGCTTCAGGCTCTGACAGAGCATATCCATGGATTTTTGTTAATTCTTGGAATTACTGCATTTCTCTCCTGTCTTATTTTTCCTTCTCATTATTTATTCTACTTTTTTCACAGTTTTCTTTTGCTGATTCCATTTGCAGTTACTGCTTATGGCCAGGAAAAAATCAAACATTTTGTCAGCTATTTCATTATTGGTATTGCATGTGCCATTTTGCTGTTTTTTATTGGAAGCAACTTTTGGGAGAAACTGTACTTTTTGATTCTTTCAGTAGCTATCATGCTAATCCGTATTCCTTCCCGTCTTCAAAAAACAGACGACTATGAAATTGTGGATGAAAACGTAATTGAATCAGGTGGTCTTTTTGATTCGCCAAGTGCCGGCTTTTTAGGGTATTTTGTTCTTCTCTTTTTTATCGCCTTGCTGCTAAAACGAAATGATCTTCAAACAATACTCTACTGGATTACATTTGCCTGGCTGACTGATTTTCTTATATACACGAATTTAAAAAGTCTTAATCGCTATCTTTACAGTAGACGCAATATAGCAAACCTTCCCGGCAAGCAGATTATTTCTACAAACCGTGCACTCATGATTGCCTTTTCAATACTGGCTCTTGTGGTCATGCTTGTTGTTCCACTTCTTCCACTAGATCATATTGTTTATTCCATCGGCATCGCTATACGTGATTTTTTGCGATGGATTTTCTCTCATTTCTCCAGTGAAGAACAGACAGTCGTAGAAACAGCAGCTGAGTCACTTGCCACCTCTGGGCAATCTGCTATGTTTGGCGATGTTAAACCTACACCTGCCTGGCTTAAAATGCTTTATGATATTTTATTTGCTGCCATTTTATTTGTTGTCAGTGCAGGTGCGCTTGTAGGAATTGGCTATACAATACTGATGCTTGTACATCGTTTCTACAAGCCATCTGCAGTAACTGGCGATATACAGGAATTTATTAATGAAGAAACAGAATCTACTTTTCTTCAGGATTCTAAAAAAAAGGAACGTGATTCTCTTTTTTCTATGCTGTTTAATCCGAATACCATGATTCGAAAGAAATTTAAAAAGCAGATTCAGCAGGGAAGCCATTTAAACAAAAAGGCTGGCAATTCCATTCCTGTATCACTGACTCCTCTGGAGCTTGAACAGTATGCAAAACTACCAGATGATGAGCGCACACATCTTCTGCATGCCCTTTATGAAAAAGCGCGATATTCAAAAGACGGATGCACAAAAGAAGATGTTGCTTCATTAAAGAAATCATAACACTATAGTGAAAAGCATAGATAAAACGTCAGGAGCTATTGTATTTCCATTGCTTCCTGACGTTTTATATTGCTAATATTTTATTGTTGCTCCAGATTACATACCAATACACTCTTTAATGTATGAAAGAAATGTTTTTACAATAATAACAAACCAATTCAATTCAATCTGCTGTTTATCTGATTGCACTGGTAGTGTTGCATCTGCCTCTGATGGCATTTCTGATTGTAGTGGCATTTTTACTTCTGGTTCCGACTGTGCCGTAAAAACTGTCGGCTGTGCATGATCCTCTTCAATCATAATTGCCTTCTCTTCCAATATCGCTGCTGCCTTCTGATTATCTACATCTGGTTCTACAAGAACAGATGCATATGTCTTTCCACTATCGTTATTCAAATCATGGCTCCAATTCAACACACCATTTTCTACATAATAACACTCTCCATTATACTGACATGGACCAGTATAATTCCAGTTTACCTGACCATTCTTAATGTAATACCATACTTTGCTGTGGAAACACAATCCGGTGTAAGACCAATCTAATAAACCATTTTTTATATAATACCAAGCACCATCATGTAAGCACAATCCAGTATATAACCAGTCAACAACACCTGCTCTCACATAGTACCAACTGCCCTCGTAATAGGTCAATCCTGTATAATTCCAGTTCACCTCTGCTCGCTCTACATAATACCAGCTTCCACTATTGCTTACAAGTCCTATATAATTTTCCTCTAACGCTCCATTCTGATAATACTTCCATTTTCCATCACGAAGAAGCAAACCTGTATAGCCATTTTGTGTATTCTGGTCAAGTGGCACATACGTTCCTTCAAGTGCAAAATCTCCATCCGCATCATATACATAAACATGTGTAATATAGGTTCCATACTCATTTTTATGATCTGACGTACGGATATAACATGTTGCAGTATTCTGTGAAACACTTGCCTGATGCCAAACTAAATCATCCTGACCATTTGCCTCTGTCCATGTCGGCATCAGCACTTTCGATATTCCTCTTGAAGCCTCGATCTGAGCTGTTACACGATATCCAGTACTGCTCACTTCTGATACTGTAATCTTAACAATTTTTGGCATTTTAGAAGGTGTATTCGTAATAACACGATACATACTAAACTGTCCAGCGTAATCCCATATATACACATCATTAATATATGGGCCTCCCTTTTTATCTCTTGCCGGAAGATCAATGTATCCTGACTTTGTTGATGGATTATAATTTATATCTCTCCAAACAAGATCATCCTGACCATTCTCTGCTGTCCATGTTGCAACGCGAATCGCATTTACACCAAAAAGTGTACTATACTGGAACGAAATTCGATAATTATCGGAATTTGTCTGTGTACATGAAGCTGTAATTTGCGGTTTTCCGCTTTCTCGCTCCAAATCCTCTGGAATCTGAACATCAAGTGTTCGCGTTACGCAATTTCCTGCTTTATCATACAAATAAATAACAGAATGATACGTTCCACTTTTATTTTGATGAGCAGATGTCATTACATATGCCATTACACTTGATCCATTGACCGTCATATTCGTTGTCACTGCAGCGCCTAAGCCAAGTTTGTCTGTCCATGTTTTCATCTCTGCCTTTGACACACCAAGCGGACAATCAAAATTTGCATTCACCTGATATCCCAAAGCACTAACTTCCGTTACAGATGCTGATGTAATCTTAGGAACTGGCGTAGGAACAGATGCTGTTAATGCATACAGCTTTTTTGTTCCCCTATTATCAGTAACATACGCATGACAATTGTATTCACCTCTATAATTTCCATGATTTGAAATATTTACGCGAACACTTGCCCGTCCATTTACAAACTGAAGCGGATACCATACAAGAGTCTTTGCCTGTCCTGCGGTACTGCTCCATACTGCTACAGAAGAATTTCCAGAAAGACCATAATCACTGGCTGCTTCTACTGTAAGTGTAAATCCATTATAAGAAATATCTGTTGTATAAACATTGTAAATAACAAGTGCCTCTGCTGCACCCTTCACAGTAACACTAACTAGCACTGGCTTTGAAGCTACATTGTCCGTATCATATGCCACAATTCGAACACCATATGCACCTGTTCTCCATCCAAACTCAGAAATTGAGAAACTGCACTGAGAATATCCACCAGAAATGCTTCCCTGCTTTGTAACTGTTTTCTCTGTGCTAAATGCAATATTCCATGCACTATATTCTACTCTTGCAACCGGCTTTGTTCCGCTCATCTTGCAGTATGCTGTAAATGCATCTTGAGTTACTCCTGTGTATCCCGATTCTGTAATTGTAAGTGACGGTGCTGATGTTATACTTATACTACTGCTTTGGCATACATTCTGAATTGTAAAGCTTCCATTCTGCCATTTTTCAGTTCCATCCTGCTGCACCCAAATCTGAATCTTAGAAACATTGCTTTTTCCCTTCCAGTTTCCAAGATCAGCATATATCATCTGATTTACATTCTTTTTCAGTGCAAGCTCCGTTTCAAGTGTGTCCTGACCGCTTGTAAAACGCATGCGCACTCTCAAATTTTGATTATCTCCAGCCGTTCCTGAAATATTAAAACAAAAATAACGCTGTGAAGAAAAATCAACATTTCCTGTTCGTGCAATTCCTGCATATGTGAATGGACTGTTTGCTCCTGCATTTACGGCAATCTTCTGGCTATCTGCACTGCAGGAAGTTAATCCATACTCACCATACCAGCCATTCATAAGAGTCGTTCCAACATTACATGACGCGGCATATCCGCCGGTACCTAAATCTGCACTCCTGTTTTTTGACGCCATTACAGAACCATATACAGATGAAAATGACGGCAATCCAACAAGCGATGCAAGTGAATCTGTATACGCAAATGATTGATCTGTATCAATGTATTTCCACACAGTCCACGCAGGCTTCTTTGCAAATGTACACCATGCCTTATTTTCATCATTATACCAAAGGCCCTGATGTATTCCCGCATCTGCCTCCGGCTTCGCATCTACTTCTCTCATTGCAATAAATGCATCAATATAAGGGTTAGCTTCAGTCACATAATACGCATAAGCAAGTGCCGCTGCCTGCTTCCACTCTACATTTCCCTGGTTAAACGAATGTGATGTATATCCCTGCTCAGACAATATCACATGCTTTACGGAGCCATCTGGATTTCGCAATCCATTTTTACACAGATATCCAGTTAAAACTGAAATATTCTCCATTGAAATAAAAATCGCATTTTCATTAAAGGTTGCATTATCATTCCACCACTCTGCCTCCGTAAGCGGATTTCCATAGGGATGGAAGGCTACTCCCCACTCAATATCTCCCTCTGCCTTCATATAGGTGTTTACATAGTCAATTAGCTCTTTTCCATCATAACGTGTTCCTCCAGACACACCATGCCAATACATGTCTAACGACATAAAAACTCGCGCATGTGCACAGCTACTTTTCACTGCCTGACTTGTAATTCTCATCATATTGGTATAAATGTATGCATAATCCGGCGCAGACTGGTGACCTGTGTAATTCCACGAAGTATCTGCATTAACTTCATTTCCAACTGTCCAGCTTGCAATATGTCCATATGCATGATCACTTCTGCCATATCGTTCACCAAGAAAATGAATTGCTGCTGAAATACATTCAATTCCTTCCTTTGAGACAACGTTCCATCCATGATATGCACCAATTGATGCATTTGCACCAGGATAGCCAAAGCTATGTGGATTTTGATCTGGCTGCCATAATAAAATCGCATTCACAATAATATTATTTCGGTCGTACATAAGAAGTGTTTGATCTAACTTAGCAATACAATTTGACGAATACTGATATGTTTTCCCATTATATGTATAGGAATATCCGCTGCCATTAATTAGCTCATTCATTATAATATTTACATTTGTATAACTAAGGCCTAATTCTTCAATATCTGTTCCAAAAACAGTATCTGTGAGGAGCCCTTTTTTGCTTCTTGCCTGCGGATATGATGACTGATTTTCTGCCAATGCTTCTGGATTTGTAATAAAGCATCCATCACTCAATGCCTGGTACGTACCATCCCTAAATTTCATTCCAACAAAAAATTTAGAATACAACTTTGACTGTGCTGTATTATTATTCAGCGGAACAGAAAATTCAAACGTATCTTCTTTTTTCACATCTGCAATCGGACTGCCTGTAATGTCTTTTTGATACATTGGCTCCTCAAACAGATACAATTTCTCATCCGCTGTCTTAAACTTATGGTTAAGCTTTCCCTTGACAATGACTTGACTTCCCTCTATCCGACATGATAAAATTTGAATAATCTGAGTCACATCTCCAAGATCTAAAAAGTCAATTCCATATTCAAACTCGGTAGTTTCCTCTTCTATTTCCTCAGTTGACTCCTCTTCTGTCATTTCTTCCGATGATACTTCCTCAGAAGATTCTTCTGCAAATATATTTTCTCCAGATGATTCTTCAGGAGATTCTTCTACTGTCGTTTCAATAGCTGTTTCAGTTATTGTTTCACTTACATCTTCTCCTACTGTTGTTTCTTCATGTTCAGAAGCTGTTTCTATCGTTGACTCAGTCTCTAACGATGTACTTTCCGGTTGTGTACTCTCTGGCTGTATGCTTTCCGACTGTGGACTTTCTGTTATTGCTGCTGAAGTTTCTAGCTGTGGACTAGTCTCAGTCTGCACTTCGATTTTCTCTTGCGTCTGATTCTCTTCCTGATACAAGCTAATGTCGGTTGTGCTCATTTCTTCTGCTGCTGGTATTGTTTTTACTCCAGCAAAGCTTCCCACTACAGAAAGTGAAACAGCCATAAGAAGTGCACTTATTCTTGTTTTTAACTGCTGCCTTCTCATTTATTTCTCCCATTTTTTAAAAGAATAGGCAGGTTACTACCTGCCCATTCAATTATACTAGTTTTATTCTGTTATGTGTAGACAAATTTTGCTGTCTGCAATACCAATTTTGCTGTTTTGAGGTTCATCACAGCAAACTTCCCAGCGAATAACATTAATATTCTCCAAGATACCTTGATGGTTAGAATGTTCTACTGTTTTGATTTTAAATTCACCATTGCGTCCCTCTGCATGTAAAATAGCACAATGCTTTTCTCCACGAATTACGACACTATCATTTTCAACACTTACAGGCAGTCTGGTAACAAGATTTTCATGAACTTCAACACCCGGTCTGCACTGAATATAATCACATACAGTAAGTTTTCCCGTATTTTCATCTAGCCAAATCTCACGGTATACCTTCTGTGCTTCAATTCCATATGCCTTTGCAAATGAAATCAAAATATTACGATCTTTCGTTAATTCAAATCTGTCGGCACAATATTCCTTTCCTGCCTTTTGATCAACATCTCCAATGATCGGAATATTGTGGCTTTCGCCTCTATTACAGAAAACCTCATAACGTTTTTCAGAAAAATAATCCTTTGTATATTCTCCAGCGCCTAAATCATCCAAAAAGGCTTCTCCGTCTACCAGGTAATGAAAACTTCCAACATCATTATGATTATGTGGTTCACCATTATTTCCACCCTTTGCAATAACAGCTGTTTGTTTTGCACCTCTTAAAATACACCACTGCGCATCCTGCAAAATGCACATACCAAACACAAGCACCGCTTTGTTCTAACGGCTTTGGTTCTTCTGCCTTTTTATTTTGTACATCGTCTAAATAGCGATGCGTCCAATACCAACTCCAGTAAATGCCAACCCATCTCCAACAGCTGTCTCCATCCAGCTTTTGTACATATGATGTATCTGGGAAACGAATATCACTGTACTGATCTGCCAAGCAGCAGGTAAGTCCCATTGGATATGTTCCTCTTGAATCACCATCAGAAAAGCTGACAGTACGACCACCGGCAAAATAACACTTCTGTTGAAAATGAGCTATCGCATTTACCTTTTCAGATGCCATCAGATCCTTTGATGGATCGTATTCTCTTTGTGCTAATGCAAATAATGTAAAATACGTAAAACCATATACCCAATAACCAAGGCCCTCCTGACATGCACCATCCATGCCAAAGCCTTCTAAATAATAATTTTCCAGTGCATAATTAAGTCGTTCTAACAGTTTTTTCTTTTCTGTTCCTTCCTTCATAAGAAGAAGAGCTGCACTTCCCACATTACCACAGCAAACAGCATTCCAATTATTCGTTGCCTGTTCCCAGCTTGCATATGGCACTTTAGACTCTATAAATGGCTTAAGAATACGAGCCTTCACTTCGTTTTGCGCAAGCGCAATCACATCTTCTGAAAGCTCATCCTTTAAAAGAGTTATAATATGTGCAAGTGTCTGACCTGTTTCACTTGCAAAAAGATCGATTACACCTCTCCAATTAGGATTTTCCTTTCTTTTCACGTGTGCCGGAAGTGCCCAACACTCCTCTGCACAAATTTCTCGTATTACTTCTTCTAACTTTTGAATATCTTCTTTTTCACGCCATATCACACTTGCAAGACCAAGTACTGATAAAAACTTTCTTCTTCCAAAGTATACAGCCTCATAGCGTATACGGTTTCCATTTGTTTCAAATTCGCTAAAAAGTTCCTCTGTCGGCTGTGGCATGCACTCATTTCTTAACTGATCTGCCAGTTTTCGAACTTCCTTTTCATATTGTGCCACATATTCCTTTATCTGATTCTGCATCTCCATATTGATTTTCTCCTTTCATCCCTTTCGTCTGATGCATAATAATTTTTCTTTTTAACAGATTTTTCGCCATTTTTACCGAAATATCTATTAACATTATACCTCTTTTTCTCGAATCTGTACAGTATTTTTTTACTAGAATTCAGGTTACAGTTCACATTACGCGTGAATTATAACGACTTCAGAAAATCTGCGTCTGAAGATTTCTAAAAACACCATACAAATCAAGCGTTCCAAATCCCCATTCCCTATTAGGATATGTTCTCGATGAATCTCTTTTTGCACCTCTGATAAAATACGTTCTTACATCTGTACTACTAAAATAGCGAATCCCGCTTTCTCTTGTCCACTG
>OLRF01004059.1_pt1 | contig 10764 bp, 8 predicted proteins | sample 1672061 | NCBI WGS metagenome assembly OLRF01 (sample SAMEA3136641, study PRJEB25190) | human gut metagenome | reverse complement strand
CTCAAGGACGATGACATAGTTCTGGCCCACTTCGGGGTAGGCCATGAGCACGCGCTCGACCTGCATGGGATAGATGTTCACACCCTTGACGATGATCATGTCGTCGGAACGGCCAAGGATGCGGTCGATGCGGCGGTGCTTGCGGCCACAGGGACAGTCGCCGGGGATGATTCGGGTAAGATCGCGTGTCCGATAACGCAGGATGGGCATCCCGTGGCGGCACAGGGTCGTGAGCACCAGCTCGCCCACTTCGCCGTCCGGAACCAGCTTCCCAGTGTTCGGATCAATGATTTCCAGCAGGTAGGCATCTTCCCAGAGGTGCAGGCCGTTTTGGTACTGGCACTCGAAGGCCACGCCGGGGCCGTTCATTTCGGACAGGCCGTAGGAGTTGTATACCTTCATGTCGAACAGGGCTTCGATGCGGCGGCGCGTTTCTTCGGTGTAGGGCTCCGCGCCCACGCAGGCGATGCGCAGGGAAAGGGCCTTGGGGTCTTCGCCCTCCTCAATCAGGGTCGTGCCGAGATGCAGGGCGTAGGAGGGCAGGATGTGGGCCACGGTCGTCCCGAAATCCTTCACCAGCTTGAGCTGGCGCTTGGAGTTGCCCGCGCCCGCCGGAATGGTCATGCAGCCGAGGCGCTCGGCGCCGAAATGGATGCCGAGGCCGCCCGTAAACAGGCCGTAGCCGGACATATTCTGAAACACGTCGTCTTTGCGTACGCCCGCCATGTAGAGGCTGCGGGCCATGAGATCGGCCCAACTGTTGATGTCGGACTGGGTGTAGCAGACGGCTACCGGGGTGCCGGTGGTGCCGCTGGAGCAGTGCATGCGCACGAATTCGGAATGCGGGACCGTGGCGAGCCCATACGGATACTGGGAGCGGAGATCGTCCTTGCTGGTAAAGGGAATCTGCCGGATGTCCTCAAGGGAGCGCAGGTTGTCGGCGGACACCCCGGCTTCGGCAAGGCGCTTGGCGTAGAAAGGCGCGCGGCTGGCTTGCTGAATGGTCGTTTTCAGGCGCGCCAACTGAACGGTTTCCAGCGTGGCCCTGTCCCATGTTTCGGCTTTGTCAAAGTAATCCATCTTCGTATCCGTATTTGGTTGAAAAACGGTTAACACGCTATCCGTAAAAGCGTTCGCTCATTCAACGGAACTCCCGCCGCGTAGCCACCCCACCAGTCAAAAATTTGGGGAAAGGACGGGAAAGGGGGTGGAGAAGGGGAGGAGAACCTTTTCTGGCAGGAAGGTTCTCCTTCTCCCCAATGCAAACCATTATGCCTCCCGCAGCGCAAGGCCGTGCAGCAGCCCGTGGCAGCCCGCAATCATCATGTCGCCGTGCGGGGCGATGAATTGGGCGTGCCCCAGCAGCATCCCGCGGCGCGGCCCGACCGCGAAGGTCGGGGCAAAGCCTTCCGCTTCAGGAGGCAGGGGGGCGAGAAACGCGCAGCCGTGCCCGCCTTTGGCGCGTACCTGTTCGTCGGGAAGCCAGCCGAAACCGAATTCCTTGAGATCGAACAGCAGGGCGTCGGTATCCAGCATCCCGGTGTGGTGCTCGTAGACGCCGAGGATACGCCCCTTGAAGACGAGGAACGCCGCAACATGGCTGTTGCCCACGTTGACCACCGTAACGCCTTGGCGCTGGCTGCGCTTGGCGACTTCCGGCGCGGCGAGCGCGCCGAGGACGGCTGCCGCGGCGGTATCCGCCACAGGCCCGCCCGTGCATTGCCGGAGGGCGCTGAGCCGGGTGCAGGGGGCGGGGGGCGTGTCGTACAGCCAGCGGGCGGGATCGCCCTGCGTTTCGGTGAGCAGGGCGCGCCAGAGGTTGAAGCGCCCGACGCGGTTGCCTTCGGGATGGTGCCCGTGATCCTGTGCGGCGGCGACGACGAGGGAGGGCTTGGGAAGCCCGGCGGCGCTGAGGAGGCCGTCCCAGAAGCCGGGCTCGTAGTCGGCCAGCGGGACGGCGGCGTATCCTTTGGGGCAGGACGGCGTAATGGAGACGCCCTGCGCCTTCACGCGTTCGGGATTGTCATGCAGGGCGAGGGCCGCATCAGGCGAAGCGGCGGGGGCGAGCCCGGCTGCCGCTTGTTCCTGAACGGCGACGGCGAAGCCGCCGCCCATGTTGTGCCCGTACAGCCAGACGGGGCGTCCGGCGGCCGTGTGGCGGCGGATGCGGCCGGCGATGCCGAGCGCAGGGGAGGGCAGGACGAAGCGGGGCCAGTTTTCGGCCCGTTCGCCGGGCAGGGCCAGCAGGGCATCCTGCGTCCCGCTGCCGATGTCGAGGCTCAGGATCGGCCCGGCGGCCGCCAGCAGGCGCGCAACGGCGTCCCCGGCGGGAGAAAGTTCAGCCATGACTATTTTCCTTTATTCTGGATAAGCACCAGCGGGATGCGGTGCAGCGCGCTGGAGAGGCTTTCCGTGGTGCCGATGCGCCACCATACATCGTCGAGTTCCCATCCGGCGCGGCTCGCAATGTCGCTGACCAGGCCTTTGAGGTTGATGATGGGGTGGCGCTCGAAGACCTGCGGCAGGCCGTAGGTCAGGCTGCATACGAGGCAGCGCCCCGCGCGCTGGTGGAGTTCAAAGTAAAAATGCAGTTCGCCGTCGTCGCTTTCTTCGGGATCGATGGCGAGGCGGATATCATAGGCCCCTTCTTCCGCATCGCCGAACAGTGCATCAAAGAAATCGTCGGTTCGCTGTTGAGGGAAAAGATCGTTCAGACATTCAGGGGTAAAGACGTCACATACGGCCATGAAGGGAACCTTCCTTGCGTTGGGGGCCTGAGAAACGCACAACGTGCGGACGAAACAACAGTTTGGAAGGTAGCACCCATCGGCGCAAGACGCAACAAGGGGCACCTTGCGGCGCGACAACAAAGGGGTTTTCACGTCAGCAGGCGGCGGAGAGCGAGGCCGCAAGATCGGCCTCGATAAGGACGCGTCCGGGAAGGGAACGCAGGCGGGCCGGATCGAACGCCGGAAGGAGATCGCGGGGATGGATGGGGGAGGGCGCGCCGAGCAGCCCCGCCTTCCAGCCGAGGTAACCGGCTACGGCGGCGGGGGAAACGCCCGCATCCCTCAGGGAGGCCAACGTGAGGCTTGCGTGGCGCTTGGCGAGGCGTTCGCCTTCGGGATCGCAGAGCAGGGGCAGGTGCATATAGGCGGGGCGGGGATAGCCGAGCAGGTCGAACAGGGCGAGCTGGCGCGGCGTGGAGACGAGCAGGTCTTCCCCCCGGACGACTTGCGTAATGCCCATAAGCCCGTCGTCCACGACCACTGCAAGCTGGTAGGCGATGACGCCGTCAGAGCGCCGCAAGGCGAAATCACCGCCGCAGGCTTCCAACGTCATGCTGAAAGGGCCGGATACGGCATCCTCAAAAGCATAGCCTCGTGAAGGGCAGCGGAGCCGGATGCAGGGACGGCGCCCGGCGGCCTCCAGCCCGGCGCGGCGTTCGGGGGACAGGTTGCGGCAGGTTCCGGGGTAGGCGGCCCCGGCGTCCCCCACATGGGGCGCGCCCGCCAGCGTGCGCAGCTCCTTGCGGGTACAGTAGCAAGGGTAGGTATGCCCGGCCTTGTCCAGACGGCTCAGGGCGTCGGCATACAGCCCCATGCGGGCGCTCTGGACGTACGGCCCCGCCGGGCCCCCGACATCGGGACCTTCGTCCCAATCCAGTCCGAGCCAATGCAGATCGCGGATGATCGCGTCGGCGTACCCGGCCCGTGAGCGGTCGGGATCGATGTCCTCCATCCGCAGCACGAGCGAACCGCCTTTGCTCCGGCAGGCCAGCCACGCGAGCAGGAAAGCCCATGCGTTGCCGAGGTGCAGGAAACCGGTGGGGCTCGGCGCGAGCCTGCCCCGGACGGGACGGGAGGCGTTCATCCGTGCTTTCGGGAAACGATGAAGAAGACGGAAAGGACGGTCAGGCAGCAGGCCGTAACGATGACGCCGTCCACTTGTTCGCCCGCGAGCAGCCAGCCGAGGAATACGCCGATGACAGGGTTGACGTATTCATAGGAAATGGCGACCACGGTGCGGGTGTGCAGCAGCAGCCAGAAATAACAGGTGTAGGCGATGATCGCCCCAAAGATGACCAGATAGAACAGCGCCCCCGCGCTCAGCGGGGTAACGGAATCCATCGAGAAGGTGGAAAACTCGCCCAGCACGGCGGCCCCCGCGAGGCTTTGCAGGCCGCCGATGAACATCAGCAGGGCGCTCGTCTGTATGACGGAAAGCCGGGTTTCGCTGGCCTGTTTCTTGGAGAGGAACGAGCCCGTCACCCAGCCGAAGGCGGCGCACAGCACAAGCAGTATGCCCCACCCGGAGTCCGTGCCGGAGGCCGTCTGATTGACGCTGAGAAGGATAAGCCCCGTAAAGCCGGTTCCGAGCCCGAAGAACTGTACCAGCGAAGGCCGGGGATCGCCGCAGAACAGCCAGCCGCCGAGCACCATCCAGATGGGCACCGCGCCGAGGATCATGGCCGCCGTACCGGAGGAGATGGATTCCTGCCCCTTGGCGAGGAAGCCGCTGGCCATAAACACCATGAAGAACGCGAGGACGAAACTTTGGGAGAGATCCTTGCGGGTTGGGAGGTTGCGTTCGCCGCGCGCCCAACTCCAGAGATACAGGAGCATGCCCGCAAACATCATGCGCAGGCCGCACATCATGAACGGGGGGAAGCTCTCAATGGCGAATTTGATGGAAATGAAACAAGAACCCCACGAGATATAAACCAGAGTGAGGCATCCCAATACCTGCGCGATGTGTTTTTGCCGTGTCGTCAACATGCGCGGGAAAATATCCCGTCGCCAGCCGTACTGCAACCCCCGAAAAACGGCAAAAACGAAAATCGGCTGTCTTTGTTCACGAAAAGAAAAAAGCGAAAATGGTATTGACATGAAAAGCGAATCTGGGCATCATGCCGTCCATGAACATTCAGCCCGTCAACCTTCTTTCTGCCCGCTGGTGGTGGCGCTCTTGTTAAAGGGTGCCGGGTTGTCGAGTCTTCTTCACAGAGCATAAACATCCAACCGCGGCCGGGATACTGGTCGCGGTTTTTTGTGGTGGTATCCCGTCCTAAGATGAGGAAACTGCCATGAATACGTCTTCCGCTTCCCCTTCCGAATCCACCGGTTTCTTCGGCGCCTACGGCGGGCAGTTTGTCCCCGATGAGCTGAAGGTGCGCCTTGACGAAGTGACCGAAGCCTTTGAACGGCATCGCGACAATTCCTTTTTCAAGGATGAGCTGGATTACTATTTCAAACACTACACCGGGCGTCCGAACCCCATCTTTTTCTGCGCCAATCTGAGCGAACGCCTCGGCGGGGCCAAGATTTACCTCAAGCGTGAGGACTTGAACCATCTCGGCGCGCACAAGATCAACAATACGCTGGGCCAGTGCCTGCTGGCGAAGCGGATGGGCAAGAAGCGGATCGTGGCGGAGACCGGCGCGGGGCAGCATGGCGTGGCGACGGCGGCGACGGCGGCCCTGCTTGGGCTGGAATGCACCGTCTACATGGGCGCCGAGGACATGAAGCGCCAGCGCCTGAACGTCATCCGCATGGAGATGCTCGGCGCGAAGGTCGTGCCCGCGCTTTCGGGCCAGCGCACGCTCAAGGAAGCCGTGGACGAGGCGCTCGCCGCGTGGATTGCCAACCCCGATACCTTCTATGTGCTTGGGTCGGCGGTCGGCCCGCATCCTTATCCCACGATGGTTCGCCATTTCCAGTCCGTCATCGGCCGTGAGGCGCGCGAGCAGATGCTTGCCGAATGCGGGAAGCTGCCTGTGGCGGCCTTTGCCTGTGTGGGCGGCGGTTCCAATGCCATCGGCCTGTTCGCCGGGTTCGTGGACGACGCGGACGTGCGCCTCATCGGTGTGGAGCCCGCCGGACGCGGCCTGACCTACGGCGATCATGCCGCCAGCCTGTGCAAGGGCGAGCCCGGCGTGATGCACGGCTTCCATTCCTACATGATCAAGGACGAGAACGGCGAGCCAGGCGCGGTGTATTCCATTTCCGCCGGGCTTGACTATCCTTCCGTCGGCCCCGAACACAGCTATCTCAAGGATATAGGCCGCGCCGAGTACGTCAGCGTGACCGACAGGGAAGCCGTGGACGCGTTTTTCCTGCTGTCCCGCACGGAGGGCATCATCCCCGCGCTCGAATCCTCCCATGCGCTGGCGCAGGCCGTCAAAATGGCCCCCACGCTGCCCAAGGACGCCGCGCTGCTGGTATGCCTCTCCGGTCGCGGCGACAAGGACGTTGAGCAGATGGAGGCGTTCTTAGAGAGTGCGAAGTAAGGCGGGGTTGGGATGAATTGAAGGGGGAAGCTTTTCTGAGGAAGGGGGAACACCCCACGCGTTTCTTCCTCTTCTTCCCCCCCAACGCCATCCTCCCTTCAAAGGCTTTTAACTTGCCTGTGTTATAGAAAATGGTTGATGCTTTTTTTCCTTGAAGTTCCAAAGGGATAACCGGCAAAATGCCTTATCTGTGAATCCCGCCAAGGGGAAAACCTGATAAAAAGGCTGTATTTTCACCGCACTGTGGAGATGAAACAACCACAAACTATAACGGAGCCTTTAACTTTATCGAGTCCCTGACCGAAGATGGTTCTACGGCTGGAAGGGGATGCCGTTTGGTTTTGAAACCGTGCCGCAGGAAACGATTGCCGCTTTATTTCTTGAAGCTCCCAAAGGACAATCAATACAATGCCTCAGCCATGAAGCCCACCAGCGGAAAGATTGGAGAAAAAGGCCGTATTTCCACCATGCTGTGGAGATAAAACAGCCCTGTTTTATGAAACCGCCTTGCCTAAAAAGCCGCAACTATCTTTATCTCGTTTTTTTTGAATAAAATCCAATAAAAAGGTTGTGCCATAGGAAACGGTTGATGCTTTCTTTCTTGAAATTCAAAGGAATAACCAATAAAATGCCCCAATCATGGAGTCCGTCAGCGGAAAATTGAATAGAACGTCTCCATTTCAGTATGATGCTGAAATAAAATAACTATATATTATGACAGAGCCAATAAAAACAGCCATAACCCTGGCAGAATCGTTTCATGACCTAATCGTTCTGACCAATGGATGCCCATAAATAGGGCTTCCTTTGATAACATCAACTGGGGTGGTATGTTATGAATCGACGTGTCTTTATTGCATTTTTTATAACGCTTTTCGCCTCCTTGATTACCGGATGCCACAGACATCCTCGCCCTGCACCTGCCCCCAAGCACCCGCCTCGTCCCCCAAAAGGCCACCGACCGCCCCCTCCAAGGCGTTAAGCTCTATAACAGCATCGAATTTCGCCCGGAAATGCCGTTTTCCGGGCTTTTCTTTAGTGGCATGACTCAGATTTCTCTGAGCATTTTGAGGATGAGTTTACAGATATTCTCATGGCGGTGATTAAAGCGAAATCCGCATTCTTTCAAATGGAAAGGCTCTGTCATATATGCGGTTGCTTCATTTCAATTGTGTGGTGAAAATACAGCCTTTTCTCTCCGGTTTTTCTCTTGGCGGAATACAGGGTTAAGGCATTTTGCCGGTTATCCCTTTGGAACTTCAAGGAAAAAAGCATCAATCATTTTCTATGACACAGCCAATGGAAAAGAAGGTATGCTTGTGAAAGCCCCGGAAGCGGGCGAGCCGAGTTTGGGCAACGGCCCAAAAGCTTTCTATTCCATTGATATGGGAATGCTTGTTGGCAAACTCATTGCTGCCATGCTCAACACGAAAGTGCTTCCGATAGCCCAAATCTACCAGGCCATCGCAGCTACGCCAACCATCAGAGTGAATAACGCCTTCAAGCTCCACACGGCCACGAATCATTCCCTGGAGAGTGGGTTTTGAGATCTGGCACGCTCTCAGTGTATACGCGTCCGTTACGCCTGAGCAGGCCAAAGACAATGGTTTTGCCGTGGGCGCCTCGGCCCCTTACGCCTTTGGCCCGGCGTGCGCCGAAGCGGCTCTCATCCACTTCAACTTCGCCGCCGACAGGGGATTCCGACTCACAATAGTGAGCGATTTTTTCCTTGAAGGCGGCAAGGTAACGATTGATAGTATTTTTATTCAGATTCGTTACCGCAGTGATTTGTGAGGCGTCCAAATCCACGACAAAAAGTCGGACGATTTGTCGGATTTTGGCCTCTGAAATTTTAGAACGATAAGCGTACTTGTTTTTCATTGCCATAACTTGCTTTTAGCCACTTTATAGACTCTGTGCCAGCCATGCCCCTATGAATAACGTCTTCAAAGCAAGGGAGGTTTTCATGGTTTCAAGGAGATTGGCGTATATATTTTTGTAAAACGCGCCGTTTCCTTCCGGGATGGGAACCGCTCCGGGGATGCGGAATATGGCTCCGAAAAAATTGACAGGTTATTCCCTTTATCGTAACACTCTGATATTCCATTATCATTTTTGCTGTAACCGTTTCGGGGCCGGGAAAGCCCCGGTGAGGTGCGCCTATGTCGGTTTCCTCTTTGCCTTTTTTGCAAGACGCGCTTGCCGCCGTGCTCCCAAAGCTGGCGGCGTGGCGGCGCGACTTCCATGCCCACCCGGAAGCGGGCTGGACTGAATTCCGTACCGCGGCTTTGATCATCAGGCGGCTGCATGGGCTTGGGTATGCGATCCGCATGGGCGAAGCCGCTTGCGCCCCCGGCCGGAGGATGGGCGTCCCTTCCCCCGCCGTCCTTGAGGCGGCGCGGGAACGTGCGCTTGGACACGGAGCCGATGCCGGATTGGTTGCGGGCATGGGGGACGGCTATACGGGATTCTGGGCGGATCTGGACTGCGGCCCCGGCCCCGTGACGGCGTTCCGGTTCGATATGGACTGCAACGAGGTCGTCGAGTGCGCGGAAGGGAGCCATAGGCCCGCGCGCGAGGGGTTCGCATCACGCTGGCCCGGCCTGATGCATGCGTGCGGGCACGACGGGCACGCCGCCGTAGGGCTCGGCTTGGCTGAAGTGCTTGTTTCGATCCGGCGGCACTTGCGGGGGCGGATCCGGCTGATCTTCCAGCCGGCCGAAGAAGGCGCGCGCGGGGCGCTTCCGATGGCGGAAGCCGGAGCCGTGGACGGCGTGGATGCGCTGTTCGGTTTCCATATCGGTTTCAAAGCCGAAGGGCCGGGCACATTGATATGCGGCACGCAGGGATTCCTTGCCACCACCAAGCGCGATGTCTTTTTCTCCGGGGTGCCCGCCCATGCGGGGGCCGCACCGGAAGAAGGAAAGGACGCCCTGCTTGCGGCCTGTTCGGCTGTGGTCAGCCTGCACGCCATTTCCCGGAACGGCAAGGGCGGCACCCGCATCGCCGTGGGCAGGCTGGAAGGGGGGGAGGCCCGCAACGTCATCCCCGCCTCCGCGCGGCTGTTCATGGAGACGCGGGGGGAAACCACGGAACTGGACGCCTATATGGTTGCCGAGTCCGAGCGTATCCTGCGCGCTTCCGCCGATCTGTGGGGCTGCGCCTGCGAGTGGCGGACTGTGGGGAACAGCGCCGGGGGAGAGAGCAGCCCGGAGCTTGCCCGCGTCATTGCTGCGGCTGCGGAAGCGATGGGCGGCTGGAAGGCGATCATCCCGATGGGCGGTTTCGGGGCGACGGAGGATTTCGCTTGCCTGATGAGCCGGGTTCAGGCCTCAGGAGGGCTGGCTTCCTACATGCAGGTCGGGACGGACAGGGCGGCCGGGCATCACAGCGACCGCTTTGATTTTGATGAAACATGCCTTGGGCGGGCGCTGGAGCTGCTGGCCCGGCTGGCCGTGCGCATGGCGGGCGGGGGGCAGGAAGGCACTGAAACGGAGACGGAGAACAACATGGAATTTTTGGATGAGGCCGTAAGGCGCAAGGGCATCCACGTGCAGCTCTGGCTGGAGGGTGAGGATGGGGAAGGCTTCGGCAGGGGGCGTGTGGAGCTCCTCCAGCTTGTCGACGAGCTCGGATCGCTGAGCAAGGCCGCAAAGCAGCTCGGCATGTCCTACCGTGGGGCGTGGGGCAAGATAAAGAAGGCCGAACGCATCGCGGGCGAGACGCTTGTGGACGCTTCGGGAACCAAACGCGACGGCTATTCGCTGACCCCGGCGGGACGGGAGCTGGTTCAGCGTTTTCAGCAGTGGTATTCGGATGTCGAAAGCTTCGCCAATAAGCGTGCGGCAGCTTTATTCAGCCATTCCGATAAAGAATGAAGATTCATTGTTCAACCAATCTCTGTTTATTGCCTGACCAACTTTATATTCATTGTTCAACCAATCCGTATTCACTGTTTAATCAATCTCTATTCATTGAGCAATCAATCTCTGTATTGATGATGAAGAAGAACAATTTCACATGCAAAAAGCCTTGCACTGCTATCTTTTTTTGACTAACAATACGCAAAGAGGGCTTTGCATGGATAAAAAGCCCACAGGGGGAGTGGAAGAGGGGTCATATATTGGCGGTATTGGGATCGCCAAGAGATGATAAGCAATTATGTTTTGAGGAAGAACCTTTTGGGGAAGGTTTTTTCTTTAATGAAAACATAATCGAATGTTGCCTGAAGATGGGCGGTAGTGCTTTTTACAGTTACTGAATCCTTTTTCATTTCTCCCGTTTCGGATTGCTTTCGCCGTTTTCAGCGCACAATATGCTGTCCTGCGTTGATAAGCAGCAATGCGAACGACGTGCGAAGCGTGCCTTCTAATGTTTTATCCTTAATCAGGGGGAGAAATGGAAGCTTTCATGGTATGGCTGAAGTCAGTCAACGACGTGGTTTGGGGGCCGGGGATGTTGGTATTGCTGGTCGG
>OLRF01004055.1_pt1 | contig 10775 bp, 9 predicted proteins | sample 1672061 | NCBI WGS metagenome assembly OLRF01 (sample SAMEA3136641, study PRJEB25190) | human gut metagenome | reverse complement strand
ACTGCCTTTTTATATACCTGCTTCTGCTCTTCCCACTGCACAATAAAACAGTCTACAATCGGATAAACCAGTCTTCCCGTCAGAGTCGGCTTATCAATCCGGTCATAAACTTCCACATAGATCAGCTTCTTTCCCATCAGCTTTGCCAGATAAAAGAAAGGAACTGCAACCGCCGCTCCTGAAGAGATCAGCAGATCCGGCTTCTCCTTTCTGAGTACCTTCCATGCAACCACTGTATTTTTCAGAAGATTTTTAAGATTCCGGTTGGTCGGATAATAGCAAGGGTACACTCTTTCTCCCTCCAGAAGACTTCTTGCATCTTCTTTATCAAACGTAACCCAGAAACGGTCTTTTTTCTGCCAGAATGGTTTCAGCATATATAAGTGGGTCAGATGTCCTCCACTTGAGCCTACGAGTCCGATTTTTTTACATTCCATCACTAACTTGCACCCTTTCCTTTCAGCACGACCCCGACCGTCTTGAATAAGATTTTGATATCTTCCTTCAGTGACCAGTTATCGATATATTCTACATCCATTGCGACAATCTCTTCAAAATTCTTTGTATCACTTCTGCCGCTCACCTGCCATAATCCGGTCAGTCCCGGTGTCATGTTCAGTCTTCTCCGGTGATATCCTTCATATTGCAGAAATTCATCTTCCGTAGGCGGTCTTGTTCCCACCAGGCTCATCTCTCCTTTCAGGATATTCCAGAACTGCGGGAGTTCATCAATGCTTGTCTTCCGGATGAATTTTCCAACTTTTGTCACCCGCGGATCATTCTCCATTTTAAACATCAGACCCTCCATCTCATTCTGAGACATCAGCTCTTTCTTCCGCTCTTCCGCATCCATATACATGGAACGGAATTTGTATATTTTAAATCTTCTTCCATTCTTTCCAACACGCACCTGTGAGAAGAATAATGGTCCGGGTGATTCAATCAGCAGTGCCGGTGCAAGAAACACCGTTACGATCCCCGTGATCAGGAGTCCCACGATCGCTCCGACAATATCCATCACCCGCTTAAAAAAGATCTGCTTAAACGAATGGATCTTTGGACTGAACGAAACGGTATAATAATTTCCGATCCGCTCGATCTCTCTTTGAACCGGGATTTCCATTTCAAACACATTGATGTTCAGATCCACGGTAACTCCCATTACTTCCAGTTCTTTAATGATCTTATTAATCGGCAGATTCGTCTGAGAGGACAGGTGTACAAATACTTCATCCACCACATTCCGGCGGATATATTCCAACATATCGCCATATTCACATACGACCGGAATACCTGCAATTTCCTTCTTTTCCTGCCCATCTGCCAGCACGATTCCAACGATCTTAATATTCCACGAATTATTTACCTGGATATTCTGACAAATTCCTTCAGCCCGGTCTGCTGATGTGAGGATCAGAACCTTTCTTCCACCAATCCCCTTACTGTAAATATCATTCATATATTTTTTATACAATAAATGACTTACACACATCACAACAAAATCAATCCCGCAAAAATATCCGTATACCAGCCTGGAATACTTCTGTGCATCCTGCATTAAAAAGGCTGCCATACTGATCGTAGCACCCATGATCAGTATATTTCTGAATACAGCAATCAGCTCCTGCTTCTTCGTTCTGCTGAAAAAGTTACGGTTTGGATTAAAAATGAAATAGACCAGAGTAATGGACATCAGCAGAATACCCATACGCAACAGTACGATTCCTTTCGTATATCCACCCCAGAGGTTTCCAAATCTCAGGTAACTTGCCAGTATGTAACTAAGAACGATACAGATACAGTCCATCAAAAAAATGAAGAAATTCTGTAGTTGCATCTGCTTTGCTTCCATAACTTTTCTTCCTGCCTTTCACGCTTTTCTTCTTTACTGATACTTTTCAAAAGCAATTTTTACTGTAACTTTTTTATTATATACTAACTTGCTTTATTTGTCTAACCGGTGCTTCTCATTCCATCTACTGTCGCCTCTTTCTCATTCGTCTTTTTTCTTACTATAACATAAAAGAGAGCATAACACGCTCTCTTTTAGAAAAATTTTATGAACGATCAGGGAACATTGATCTCCATACAATCAATATCATATTCTCGCTTGGACTGTTCTACTGCCCGCACATTTACATAATAAGTTCCTGACTTATAATTAAACCGGCTCAGATCTATAACGCCTGCATAATTTCCTTCTTCATCCAGATTCAGTTCATACCATGTCACATCTGCCTGTCCGTCTTCCGTCCATACGGTCAGAACCAGTCCCTGCAGGTTATTAACGATGGAATCAGACACATTTGTGACCGCTACCGGAATATATCCCTCTGCAACATGCGTCATATCAATATCCGCATCCGCTCCATTCATTTTCCCTTCACGGATCAGAAGTGCATCATTCGTCTTATCCACAGCGGATAATTTTTCAATAAACTCAGACTTTTTCTTCAACTCGGCATTCACTTTACTATTGCCAAATTCTTCCAGTAACGTCTTCGTTCCCGAGAAAAGATTCGTTCCAAGTCCCAGCCGGTCTCCATCAATCTGTACGCCCAGTGCTGCCAGCGTTGTCGGGAAATTGTCGAAGGTTGAATAGGTTCTTTCCTGCTGATCCTGTGCATAGGCTGCTGCATTGATATAAGCCGTAAAAACCCTTCTGTCATAATTTCCTTCCTGATCGATCTCCGCACAATAATCACTGTCCATCGTCGGATGATCTCCGCTGATCACAATGGTTGTATTTTCATAAAAATCCTGCTGCTGAATCCATTTCAGAAATTCTCCTACCTGACGGCTGGAACATGCCATAACATTAGAATACTGCGTATCATATTCTGTCGGACACTGCTCACATACATATCCATCTTCAAAATGAGTATCGACTGTCAGCATAGTCAGATTGAATGGCTCATCGCCCTGGGAAAGCTGCAAAAGCTTTTCTTTTGCGAACTCAAATAATTTTTGGTCTTCATATCCCCACCACACTTTATAATCTGACGGGATCAGACCATTTTCTATTGCATAGCTGTAATCTTCCATCTCATAATTTCCATGTTCCTGGAAATACAGCTTTCTGCCACCAAACTGTGCTTCAGATCCGATCAGCAGCGTCTGTGTATATCCTGCATCTGAAAGAATATCTCCCAGTGTCGTGACTCCCGGGAAAAAGCTATCCTGCGTGTCCATATCATTTGCAGAAATAGAAATATTCAGCGGCAGTCCTGATGTCTGTGCGAACATCGCTCCCATTGTCCATGTAGTTCCTGCCAGAGAATATCCTCCGTTCAGTTTTGGATCTGCTCCTGAGAAGTCCTCATTGGTCTGTGCGATTTCTGTAAGCTCAGGAATCACATTCTCATCAAATGCTCCTCCATCATCAACATCAGAATATGTCGTTTCCATTGATTCCAGGAAAATATAGATCAGATTTCTTTTCTGTTCCGGGAAAACCACTTCAACATCCGTAGGATCTACATACTCATCCTCAATAAACTTTGATTCTGTATTCTGATCTTTCAGATAATCTCCGACTCCCAGTTCTGTCCAGGTATATCCCAACATCACAATAATCCCGACCAGTGCGACCAGGTTGATGATTCCTCTGAACAGATGTACTTTTTCTTTTTTTCTCCATGCTATCAGGATCAAAATAAGGAAGAAAATCACCAGAATTGTCGGGACAGCACAGACACGGACATAATCCCATATCATATCCGTATTTGTACCGTCTAAAGGTGCTGTCAGATGATACACCAGTTCATCCATCGACAAATTCGTCCATGTTGCAAACATCCATCTTACACTTAATGCCAGGAGTACACTAAGTCCGGCTATAAAAACAGTCAGTATTTCACCCACCCAGTATAAAATCTTCAATAGAATCTCTTTCCATTTTGACGGCTGCTTTTCTCCCATTTTTCTTTTCCGCCTTTTTTCCCTTCTTTTTGAACTATTATTTTGCATTCCCGTTCTCTTTTCTTTAGTTTTTCTTAATTTTTACTTAATTTTCACACACTATCCGCCATTATAACATATTTTTGAACATTTGCACTATTTTTTTGGAAAGTTTGTTTTTGGAAAGTTCACAGATATAACAAGAAGAGATCCATGAAAAAATGAGAAAAGTTTCATTTTTTCACAGCTCTCTCTGATTTTTTATTCAATCCTGCTAATTCAAGGATTCTCCGTCTTTCAATGTGCCACCCTCTTCAACAACATTTGCCAGATCTATAATCTCCTGAACAACATCTTCATCCGGATCCATGATAAATAACGGTGTATCTCCACTGGAATAACAATATCCTTTATCATTTGTTCCCGTAGCGGCAACTGACTGGATCGTCCATGTCGCATTCTTATTCAGTTGATACTTGATCAGTGAATTAATCTGTGCTTGGGATAAATTAGTCTCCACTTCACTGCTTACCTGATTCATGATCGTACCGGCTTTCAGAAGCATGGTCGGGGAAAGACACTTTCTGAGCATCGCGGTCAGAACTGCCTGCTGGTTCTTTCCTCTCTGATTATCTCCATCTGCAAGTGCATGACGTTCTCTTGAGAATGCCAGTGCCTGTTCGCCATTCAGATGATTCCACCCCTCCTGAACATCCACAATACAACCGGACTCTGTTCCCGTCTGGAATGCAAGTTCTGAATATACATCAACTCCACCCAACGTATCTACAATATCAATCAGGGACGTGAAGTTCAGTCTTGCATAATAGTTAATATCTGTCTCATATAACTCACCCAAGGTACGCATAGAGGCATCTATACCGTAAATTCCGGCATGTGTCAATTTATCTTTCTGTCCACCGGAAACTCCAGGAATCGGAACATAATAATCTCTCGGAGTCGTTACAAGCAGAATCTGATAGGTCTTTGGATTTACAACTGCGATCAGATTCACATCACTCCGGCTCGTCTCACTCACTTCACCATAGGTATCAATTCCACTGATATAAATGGTAAATGGTTCCTTGGTAATACTGTCATCTGTAGCACCCGAATTTCCAAAATCAAGCTGTACACGGATATCAAATGTATACAGGATCTTTATCTTCTTACTGAAATCCGTCACATTTTCTTCCATCAGACTGGTGTATGCTCCATTATAAATAATAGCATCCACTTCCTCATCCAGAAGCTGCTGTGCCTGAGTCTGTACTGAATCACACTCTGTTGTCTGTATCTCCGAACCAATCTGCTTCTGAATATCAGATACTGCTGCCTGCATATTGTCAGATCCCTTGCTAAACTGAACACCAAACGTATAATCAGCCGCATCTTCCAGTGTCTCTGCCGGATCATCTGCCCTTACAGCAACGATCATCTTATCAACTTTATAATTTCCGCCGGTGATCCTGCTGATCATATCATTGGCTTCTGCCACATAATAAGATCCTATAAATAAGCAGAACGTTAATAATAAACTAAAAACTTTCCCAAACGTACCTTTCTTTCTTCTCGCAACCTGGGAATTTAAAGTAATACACCAGAAGAAAAAAAGTAATACCGCTACAAGAATGAGATATTTTAACGGAATCATTCCCAAAAGATTCAGTACAATCATCAAAGCAATACTTGCAATCGTCTGAATCACAATACATACCGTTCCAAACCGGTTTCTCTTTGATCTTTTTGACTCTTTCACTCTGCCTCTTCTGTTATGCGATGTATTTTTCGCTGTCTTTCGTTGTCTCTCCATCTTAGAATTCCTTCACCTATTCCTATTTAAACAACCGGGATGGATAAATTCCCCTGGAAATCAATCTCTGAATTGCTTCTGTTACCGTTGCTTTATCTTCCTGATAAGTCACACCAAACCACTGGTCATGAGACTTTAATACCCTGACTTCCAGTTGATGTTCACTCAGCAGCTCACCGATCAGGGTTGGCAACAGATACTCTGCTTTCAGATCCTCCGCTTCAGTCTTATTGAGGAAACTGTCAAACCTGCTCTTCAGAACTTCAAAGAACTCCGGAGTCATCCCCCACATATTCATGGAAACAGTTGCATCTGCATCAAGTTCTTTCACAATTCTTCCATCCGTCAGCACACCTGCTCCCTGTTCGGTTCTGGCGATATCATGCGTCTCTCTGATATCTGTAAGCATTCCGTTTTCACTGACCCTGCATATTCCTCTTGTCACTGTCCCGTTGTCACTCAATGTATTCTTCAAAACAAAACTAACCATACAAATCTGCATTATATCAGTCGGGCTTTTCTTTGTCAAATATTCAAAAGCTTCTCTGTATGCCTCTTTTCCATAATAATCATCTGCATTGATCACCAGAAACGGAGAATCAAGCACCTCTTTGCAGCAAAGAATTGCCTGTCCTGTTCCCCATGGTTTCTTTCTCTCAGCAAACTTGTCCTGATATTGTTCAGGAATATCTTTTAATTCCTGATATGCATATGCCACTTCCACCTGCTTCTCGATCCGGTTGCCGATCACTTTTTTAAATTCTTCCTCAAGATCTTTACGGATGACAAATACCACTTTATCAAATCCGGCTTCCATCGCATCGTAAATCGAATAATCCATAATGATCTCACCATTAGGGCCTACCGGTGCAAGCTGCTTGATACCTCCGCCAAACCTGCTTCCCATTCCCGCAGCCATGATTACCAGAGTTGCCTGACTCATCTCCTTGTATCCTCTCTTTCTTTTCTCACTCTCCCAAACCATCCATAACCAGTTGAAGCATTGCTTTCAGTGCCTCTGCCTCATCTTCACCTTCGCAGATGATCTCGATCTCATCTCCGCTTTTAATGCATGCACCAAGCACGCTTAATACGCTTTTTGCATTTGCGGTGATCTCCTCATGGCGGAGTTCTTTATGAACCGTTATCTTACTCTTATACTGCATTGCTGTCTTGCAGAAAAGTCCCGCCGGTCTTAAATGCAGACCCGTCGGATTTTTAATTACAACTTTGCCGCTTACCATCCTGATTCTCCTATTCTATCTGACTTTTCTTATGACTTTTTTAACTTTCCCTTATTGTTCCTTAAATAAATCCTGACTTTCTGAACTGTCCTGTTCTTCCTTCTCTGTCAGCGTCAGTTTCACTACTGCTTTCTCGCTCAGGCTCACTCCTGTCGGCAGATCTACATCAACCGGAACATCATACGTTCCCGGCTTTGTAAAATTCTGCAGATTAACTGAAACCGCATTGCTCACATCCAATGCCTCCAGCAGTTTCGGACTTCCTCTGAACGTGAGGATCACTTCTGCATCCGGCTCATAAGAAACCTGAAGGGAATCTGACAGATTCCGGATTTTGATCGAAGCTACCATAAAATCAACTGTCCGGGTTCCATCTTCCTCGATGGTTGCCGTTGCCGTCACATTCTTAGCTGCATCGTCTACCAGTGAAACTCCTTCCGGAAGATACTTGCTGATATCAATCGTCTTCTCCACTTTCTCAGTAGCTCCCTGTATGTTCATTTCCGAACCCGGAACTGTGATCTCCGTTACATTCGAAAGAGCCGTACTTTTTCCACAGATCTGGACACTGGCAGGTTCACTGGTGCATCCCGTATAACGATATCCCTCTGCCGGCTCTCCTGACACACTGAACTGTACCGGAACGCTCTTTTTCTGAAGAACTTCCACATCCACGGTAATTCCCTCACTTCCAAGGTTATTACTCAACTGGCTCTGACTGATGACATTCTCTGACGCATCATAAAGCACCAGTTCTGCCTCTACTTCCGTATCTTTTGAAAGTCCGTCCACATTGATCTTTGCTTCTGCCTTTTTAATCTGACTGATCTTGGATTCTGCACCGGTAATCGTAATCTTTTCCGGATTCACCTTCATTTCACCGGTCATATATCCATCTCTCGGAACTCCTGTCGCACTGACTGATAGCGTAAATACGGCTTTTCCGGTCTTTTCTGTCTTGATCTGGATATTTCTCGGAGACGCTTCTGCCGACTGATATTCCCCACTGTGTGATGGAATCGTGATCTTGATCGGAATCAGTCCTGTATGGGCATCCATTTCTTTAATATCCGCTGTTGCCACAATCTCATCTGATGAAATCTGCTGAATAACAGAACGTTTCGCATAAACTACTACATTGACATTCTGCTCATCCAATACCGAATAAACTTCTCCGCCCTGCGTGATCACATCCTCATTCACAATCGTTACCGGAATATTTGCATACGTATTGCGTACAACCGGATTATCCACATTCGCCACAATCAGCCAGAGAAATGCAGCAAATACAAATGCAACTATTTTTAATGAAAGGTTTGTTGTCAGTTTATACTTCTTGATCATCTGTGCCATCCTTTCCTTATAGTGAATTTCTTCTTTTTAGGATCGGAATTTCTATATTGAATCTGGCTCAGTTCTTTTCTGAGTTCCTCTGCATTGATTCCCCTGGATAATCTGCCGCTGCTTGCAACTGAAACCAGTCCCGTCTCTTCCGATACTACGATCACCAGTGCATCACATACCTCACTCATACCCAGAGCTGCACGATGTCTCGTTCCAAGATCCTTACTGATTGTCATATTATCAGACAACGGCAGATAACAGGTTGCCGAAGTAATACGGTTTCCTCTGATGATCACGGCTCCGTCATGCAGTGGCGTATTATGTTCAAATATATTGATCAGCACCTGGGAAGACACTTTACAGTCAAGCTCAATTCCCGTCATTTCATATTCCGTCAACTGGATTGCCTGCTCTACTACGATCAAAGCACCCGTACAGACACTTCCCATCTCATAACACGCACGTACGATTCCTTCCATCGTCTCATCTGAGAACCGCTCATTTTCCCTGTTCTTATCAAAGGGATTAATATTACTAAACAGATTCTTTTCGCCAAGTTTCTCCAAAGCCCTTCTCAGTTCCGGCTGAAATACAACAACCGCCGCAACTGCCAGAACATTGATCGATGCCTTTGCCAGATACAGGATCGTATTCATCTGAAAGATCCACGCTACAAGAATAAACGCACCAAGCATAAGGATGCCGCGTAACAGCATCCATGCTTTTGTATTCTTGATCCACAGCATGATCTCATACACGATCACTGTAATGATCAGAATTTCAATGATATCAATAATCTGTATATGTGGAAAATACATTCCATTTGTATAATTACTTATAAACATTCTAATTCCAGCTAACATAAAAGTTACACCGCCTTACTTTTCTCCCGGTTACCGGTTCATTACGGCTGTCTCTTATTTGGATCATTATCCAGTCCTAATTCCCGGCTCAGGCTCTGCGTAAGCAGAAGATCATCGGTTCTTCGTTTCACTTCTTCCCACTCCGTTTCCTGTTCCTCCTGCTCTCCCACATCTTTATCTTCTTCTTTTTCCTGCGTATGCTCAGTAATATGCTTTACTGTCTTCTCCGGGGTTGCAACAACAACCTTTGGAACAGCCTTTACATAATAATAGTATTCGTCATCCTCAAACTGTACTCTCTCGGTTCTTGAATAATCCACCGAAAAGAAAACCAGTTCCAATACAAATCCAAGAAGGATTCCGATAATCGAACTCAGAATGATCGTTCCATAAGAAATATGAAGTTCTAATACCATATTTCCCGCTGTCGCAATGATTATGCATACCGCTCCCCCTGCAAAAGATGCAATCTTCCACGCATGATCCACCGCACGGCTGCGGATCAGATTCACAACCAGTACTCCGATTGCTACAGCCAGTACCATCAGCCACATCTCTTTTCCAGCAATCACCTGCTTTGCAAAATTCATCAGACCATTTGTCAGCCCATCTGTCTCTTTTAATGCCGTAGCTGATCCCTTAACAAAATGAAGCATATAATAAGATATCACTCCACAGGATGCAGGTACAACCCACACCGGAGTTCCAAGAAGTCCAAACAGAACCGGTATGATAAATGGAATCTTCAACGCACATGCCAATGCACTCACCAGGATCAGCCACGCTTTTTCCGGTGTAAATCTGAAATAAAAAAGATACATCAGAAGGAAAATAACGGCTGATACGATTGCAATCGGCAATGACAATGTATAAAAATGTACCAGGATCAATGCCGTAGCCGCAAGTACCATAATAATCACAGGGAAAAAAGTGCAGACAACTGCAAGCCCTAATGTGCAGAAAATGGATGCGGCGTTCTTCATAAATCCAACATTGGAATTGATCTGCCAGAACACAAACAGTCCCAGCAGAAACTGTGCCGCCTTCTGGATATAAATAGAATAGGAAGCATAAATCTGCTTCAACCGTTCTCTTAATACAAGTATACTACTCATGCTCTGCTTTTCTCCTTTTGCTCACCTTTTCCAGTTTTACCAAACCTCTATAATAACTTCTTACATTCTCTTTTGCTTTCTGATGCTTCTTTTTATAAAAAGATCCAGCCCCGATTCCATACAAAATCAGTAACGCAAGATAGACTCCTACCACGATCACACCCAGCAATACCAGCTTTATAAACGTAAGATCCTCTAATAACGTATCTGATGCACATACTGCAAATAATGCTGCTGCCAGTCCATATCCGATTGTGATCCCGATCAGCGTAATCCATTTTTTCAGGCTCGCATAATCCTTTTTATAATATCCACTGATCTGTATATCCTTTTCTATCCCCTTTTTTTCGCAAATCGCAAGCTTCGTCATCAGACGTATCCTGTTCTCATCCAACATATCCGCGTCCATGCCCTCTCTTAAATAATTCCGTTCTTTTCTTAATTATATTTGATACCAGGGTCAAAAGGTCTGACACCACGTGTGCTCGCACACTAG
>OLRF01004054.1_pt1 | contig 10776 bp, 11 predicted proteins | sample 1672061 | NCBI WGS metagenome assembly OLRF01 (sample SAMEA3136641, study PRJEB25190) | human gut metagenome | reverse complement strand
TGCGCCAAACACATGGCCAAGGTCAACTTTATTGCCATTGGGCAATGTGAAGTTGCCCAAGTTCTTCAGCGCAGAAGCCGAAGTGTTGTTCGCGGTATCCTGCTCGGAAACGTAGGCGGTAAAGGCAGTATTCTCCTTGCCGCAGACCATTTCCCATGTGCCGGAGGTGTACCGCTCCACGCCTGTACGGATATAGTTGATGATCAGCGCATTGGCATCCTCACCGGCATTTTCTTCCGCATAGGTCTGGGCATAGCCTTCCAGAACCTTGAAACAGGAAAGGAATGTCGCATAGTCTGAAATCATCGTAGTTGCAGCTGCGTTCCCCCCGGAAGCAACAGAGCCTTCATCGTTTGAGCCCGCCGCGAAGACGCTGACCGGCAGCATAGCTGTCAGCAGCATCACAAGAACAAGGCACAAAGACAAATGTCGTTTCACCAGTCTACTTGTCATAACAGTTCTCCTCCTATTGTAATTACATTCAGCTTAAATGATCGATCAGATAATTTAAGTCCTCCTGCATTGCATACACTTGCTGTTGCTCACTTGCGCTCAGCGCATCATTTTTGGAGATCTCGTCAATTTTTATACAGACAGTTCTCTGCGTTCCGTCAGCAGCGGTCAACGTTCCGGCAATGTCGCCAGTTTCATCCCCGATCGTGGCGGAAAACAGTGGAATAACGCTGTCGCGGATCTTAGCCGAAAACTGCACCGTGAGCGCATTATCACCTTCGGCTTGCTCGACCTTCAAATATGCCTCCCATTGCTCCGGGAAGTGCAAGTCTCCGTATGCCGTCTTGATCGCAAAATCATCCACAGACGCAGACACCTGACTTCCGTTCTGTGCAGGCGCGTCCGCAAACTTATGACCGCAAACCATCACCACCACTAAGATGATCAGCACGATCACAGCAATCACGATCAGCAGCGGTTTCACGCCCCCGCCGGGCGCTTTATTGATTGGTTGATTCTCTCGTTTCAAACGGTTTTTCCCCCCTTTTTTTATCTATCGAATCAAAACAACAGAAACATTATGGTAGCTTTTCTCTCGGCGTCTCCCGTGTGCCCCGGCGCATCGCCCGCAGAGCGCGGGAAAATGTCATCTCTCCCCGATATGTATTGTGCCGCTTCAGGCAGAAGCGTAGGCACAGCGGCGCTGCCGCCGCGCCGAATACAGCCCGGTATAAAACGCCCTGATCGTAGAAATATTTCTCATCAAAGCCGCGAAAGCAAGTGGACGCATCCTTGGCGCAGGTGCCCAGGCAGAAGCTGCTCGTGTACGCCCGAAGCCCCCGGCGAAACGCATCCCGCAAAAACAGCGTGTCCTCCCCGTGGGCGTAGTTCGTGCCGCCGCCGAAAAGCGTGGAAAACCAGATGTTCGCCCGTCGCTGGCTGTCCCGGCGGATGGAGCAGACGCATGTCCCATACCGCAGGGCGCGATGAAAATGCAGGCGGCCGTCGCGGTTTTTAATCTGGCGGATCACACGTCCCCCCTGCGTAATATCCATGGAAAAAATGATCATATCCGCATCCGGATATTGCGCATAGGCACGGCGCACGCCATCGGCATAACCGTCGGCATAGCAAACATCATCGTCCGCAAAAAGCAGGATATCCCCGGTAGCGTGCAGCAACGCGATATTGCGGTTGACACCGACGCCCCGTGTATCCGTGGTAATCATGTTTAATGTGCGGCCATCGCATGTCTGCATCTCTTTGCGGTATCCGTCCGCTTGATTACCGAACACAGCGTTGCCGGTGATGTGCATTTTTTCCGCAATCGACAAGTCCTTCTGCCCCATGGTGACGCAGACAACCTCTACTCTATCCATACATTCCTCCTGCATTCAGCGGATGCTCCGCGTGTAGACATCAATGTTCATTGCTTTCTGTGCGACGAGATAGTCCGTATAGGAGCGCTCCAGATCGACGAGTGCCGCATGCTCCTTGCACTTGCGCGCCTCCGGAGGGGGAAGTCTGCGATAATCCCCATACAGTCGACTCAAAAGCGCATCATAATGCGCAGAGACTGGGAACGCGCCATCCTCAAACGGCAATTCGACTGTCTCTTCGAACCATGCTCTCGGAAAGATGTTCTTCCCATATTTTTTTCCAGCCGCAAAAAACGTGTGGCACATACTTGTATGCACATCGTCACGATTCGCGCAAAATCGTTCCAGTTTTTCACGCGGAAGCACTCGGCACAGCTGCATAAACAGCTTTTTTACAAAGCTATTGGTTTCATAACCGCGCGCATACAGTGCCTTTGCAATCACGATTTTTGATGCAGCAAATTGCAATTTGCGCATCAGCGGCCGGTCGGAAAGATTGTCACACGGGAAGATGTCGATGTAGACACCCTGATGGATGAGCGGGTCTTTCGGATGGTATTTTTCGATGCAGGCCGTGTGGTTTCTACGCAGTTTTGAAAACTGCATTGGCCAATGCGCGCTGTTTTCCTGCTGCACATAGTAGGTATCAGCGTCAAAATCCACCGCCGCTTCCGCGAAGAAGCGGTCATATTCACTCCGCATCAAGATGACATCCAGATCATCGTCCCAAGGAATAAAGCCATGGTGGCGAACAGCGCCCAACGCCGTTCCGGCAAAGAGCTGATAGCGAATACCGTGCTTGCGGCATACGGCGTCAAAGTCCTTGAGCATCTCCAGCAGGAGCGCTTGGTGCGCGGTCATGTCCTTTACAACCTCCATGCTAGAATCTCCTATGTTTGCGCATGCCGTGGAGTGCATATGTCAGAAACGCTTGCGCCGACCGTGGCAGCGAGAGCCTCTCGACATCACGGTAAATCTCCCAGCGATACTTGGCCGATTTGAACTTGTTACTTGAACGAGAGCCGTTCACAACACGATAGTCCACCAGAATTTCTCTACAGGCCACCGCGCGATAGCCGAATCTCATCAATTCCAGCCAGAGCGCATAATCCTCGTGATAGTGCTCCGCAGAAAAGTGATGTTCTCGTAAAATAAGCTGACGGAGCAGCACGGTAGAACAGCTCAGCACGCTTTCCCTCAGCATGGCATCATACGATGTCGTTTCCGGAACGATATAGTCCGATAAATGCGCTCCGCTTTCATTAACCAGCGCGTAGGAGCAGTAGATGATATCCGCACCAGCACGCCCTGCAACAGCCAGCTGCTTTTCCAGCTTATCACTGTGCCACACATCGTCGCTGTCGAGCAATGCGATCCATTCGCCCTTTGCGATATCAAAACCACGGTTTCTCGTTTTCGCCACGCCCATGTTCTGCGGATTCCGCAGCAGACGTATACGAGTATCAAGGCTTGCAAAGTACTCCGCAATTTCGGCCGTGCAGTCGGAAGAGCAATCGTCAAGAATCAGCAGTTCCCAGTTTTTATAGGTCTGCGAAAGCACGGAAGAAACCGCTTCCTCAATATATTTTTCTGCATTGTACGCAGGCATGATGACCGAAACGAGCGGTGCCGTTCGTATTCCGTCAATTTTTCTTTCTCGTTCATACATACTTCTTCTCCAGCATCTGTCTGCATTTCTGCCAATCCTTATACCCGCGGCCAAGCATATGGATATCACTTCCGAGGTATTTTACATATCCATTTTCAATCCATTCAAGATACCGTTTACGTTTCAGCGGCTTTGTCAGGCATTCTGCATTGAGCTGGAGCGGCACGCTCTCACAAATCAGTTTTTCAATATTCTCTGCAGGATACCGCTCTGCGTGAGCAAGGACAATTTGAATATCCGCCAGGTCACACAGAAAATACAGCGTGTCCCAAATCGACTCCGGCCACGCATAAAACGGCATTTCCAACAACAGCTCGTTTGTACCCTCACGGCACAGGCGGTTCAGGCCGTCCAGCCGTTCCATGCCATCGCAGATCAGCACCTCTGCGCCGAGCTGAATCAGCGGAGCGTTTTCAGGCAGCTCACGGAGCAGCAGCCCTGCAGTTTTCTTCCTACGGCGCAGGAAGGATTCGACGGACTCCTTGTGCGGGTAAAAATGCGGCGTTGCACAGATCGTTTTCACGCCAGCAGAAGCTGCCATCTCCACCTGTTTCAACGAGGTCGCAAGGCCGTCGCTCCCATGGTCGCAGACAGGAAGAATATGGGCATGGTAGTCAAGCGACAGGTCGAGCTTCATATTACCGCGCTTCATACGACTCAGAATAGGAATACTTATATCCGTATTTGCCCCCATATTTATATTTGTAAGCATACTTCACGGATTTCATATTCAGGTCGTTGAGCACCGTGCCGCATAGGTTTCCGCCCGCACGGCGTACCGCATCGATGGCCTCGTTCAGCTCATCCTGCGTCGTATCGCCGGACTTGACTACGAGTACCACACCGTCCACATAGGTCGAAACAATTTGCGCGTCAGCGACCGTATTGATCGGCGGCGTGTCGATAATAATGTAGTCATAAACCTTTGCACTTTCTTCCACGAAGTGCTTCATGCGCTCGGATGAAAGCAATTCGGAGGGGTTCGGTGGGATGGTGCCAGTGCAAACGATCCAGAGCGGCAGATCTTTCACCTTGTCCAGTTCGAGCTTCGATATTTTTGCAAGAAAATCGCACAGTCCGGTAGGCTTCTCCACTCTCCAAAGGCGGCGCTGCGTTGGCTTGCGCATATCCGCATCGATCAAGAGCACCTTTTTACCCAACATTGCATAGCTAATGGCAATGTTGGCTGCTGTCAGGCTCTTGCCCTCAAGAGAATATCCGCCATTCACCTGAGCATGTCCAGTCAGGCCAGGAACAACCATTAACCGGTTGGAGAAACCGGGAATGTATTTTTCAAATTCTCCGTAGAAATAAGCACGCTCCGGCCGCGGGCCGACGAAACTCATGTCGCCGCGCAGGATGTTATAGAACTGAGGAAGCTCGTCCAGCCGGGTGCGTCTGAGAATTTGGCCGAAGTGTGTGCATCTTGGATCCTGTTCATCTGCCCACTGCGGGCCGTTTTCCTCTGCGTCAAGACGCATTGACCTAAATTTATAGATCATAAACGGCTTCCCATGGAGACCGAGCCGCTCCTGCTTAAAAATTGGGGGACCTGGCGAGTCCAAAGTGATGATCAATGCAATGATTATCATCGGGATTGCCAGAATCAGCAGGCCCAGGAAAGAACATACTATGTCAAAAGCACGCTTCGTTATCAGGTACAGCTTCTTTTGTTCCAATACAGGTTTTGCTATTTGAATGATCACATCGGCAGAGCTCTCCTCTGTCAAACAGCTGCTCGCTGTTGTTGTCACATATCTCACATCCCTACATTGATATCTGTATCTCTGCCCCCCATCGGTTCAGCACGAAGCCGTCCAGGGGCAAAGGCTCTACACAGATATTGAATTTGCAAATTGCTGTACAAAAATATCCATTCAAGGTGCGCAATTCAAGTAAGTACCGCCTCCGCCATAGCTGCACAAAAACGAACATCTTTTGTTAATGCAGATGTGTCTGCGGAGCTTTCGTGGAGTTTGCCACTCCACGTGTAACGCAAAACATAGTTATTCTTTTGTATTATAGCACATTACATATTTAAATGCAATTGAATCAACAAAGAAATGGAAGAAAAAGTATGTTTTGTCAACTTACGTTAATTTTTTGCGGAGAATTCCGTTGACTTAAAGTTCAGCGCTGTCATCCCAGCAGTCTGGATGAAATTAAAATAAGATCCACACCCAACATAATCACTGCACAAGGAGGAATTACAAAATGGCAAAGGGTGAGAATATCTTCAGACGGCGGGACGGTCGCTGGGAGGCTCGGTATATCAAGGGTCGTGAGCTATCCGGAAAAATCAAGTATGGATACTGTTATGGGAAAACATATCGGGAAGCCAAAGAGAAAGCCGCAAAGCGCAAAGCAGCTTTGGCAAATGGAGCTCCCTTACCGACAGCCAGAACGCAAAAACCGTTCTCCAGCTATTGCTTGGAATGGCTACATACAAAGAAATGCACGGTGAAAGAATCGACGTATATTAAATACAGCACCGCGGTCAATAAGCACATCATTCCAAAGCTCGGTGTGTGCCACCCTCTGGGCTTCACGACGGAATTGATGGACGATTTCATCAAAGAACTGCAATTCGAAGACGAACTGGCGCCAAAGACGGTGCATGATATTCTAGTCGTGCTGCATGGCATTTTGAAGTTCGCTTCCTCGAAGTTTGCAGGCTCATTTCCCGCGGTGGAGATCAACTATCCGAAGATTGGCAAGAAGGAGATGCGCGTTTTGTCCAGAGAAGAGCAGGCGCGCTTCGTTGCCTATCTACATGAGGATCTGGATTCGTGCCGATTTGGTATCTTGCTGGCGCTATGTACAGGCATACGAATTGGTGAACTCTGTGCACTGCGGTGGGAAAGTGTTTCTACAAACGATAAAGCTATCCGAATTGCAAAGGCCCTGCAAAGGCTGCATGATATCAGCGTATCGCAAGGTGCTCGAACAAGGATTGTGATTGGTCCGCCCAAAAGCGATACCTCCGTGCGAACGATCCCTATGACGGAATACGCAACCGGGCTTTGCAGGCGCATGAAACCGCAAAGTTCAGCTGCGTATGTTCTGACCGGAACGGAAGCGTTCATGGAGCCGCGGACATTGCAGTATCGATTGGAAAAGTACACGCAGGCATGCGGTCTGGAGGGCGTGCATTTTCATACGCTGCGCCACACATTTGCGACGCGAGCTGTTGAGGTCGGATTTGAAGTTAAATCATTGTCAGAAATATTAGGACATACCTCTGTGACGATCACGTTGGACCGGTATGTGCACGCTTCGCTGGAACTGAAACGGGATAATATGCAGAAATTGAAGGTAGTGGGTCTATGATCTACGCAGTCAAAACTAGTGTAAGTGAATATCATAAAAACGGGAAAAGCCTTGCATAGCAAGGCTTTTTCTTCGCTTTTGTAGTGGAGTGGCAAACTCCACGAAAATACAACTTCGGCTCAGTCCGTAAAATGGAGTACATTAGAAGCCCATTCGCTTTCTTCACCAAAAATCATCAGCGCATTTCGTTCTAATGATATGTTTTGCCTGCGTTATCCACGCATTTTCATTATAAAGAAATTAATTCCATATTTCAAGACTGAAATGAATTATTCATCCAGAAAGAGGCAACACGAATTCAACGAATATACGTAAATCTAACGATTACTGCTACACTTATGACAAAAATAGCCTACATAAAATGAAAATCCCGCTGCGAAATTTCTCCGCAGCGGGATTAATTTATATGCCAAAACGGCCAAAAGTCTTATTTCAAATAGTTCCCAGGCACAGAAAAAGCCCACCGTAATTCTATCGAAATTACGGTGGACTTATGGTCCGAGTGACAGGGTTCGAACCTGCGGCCTGATGGTCCCAAACCACCCGCGCTACCAGCTGCGCTACACCCGGATATGGAATTTCGCAATTTGCATAAAATAAAGTTTAACATATTCTTTAGAAATGCGCAACGGTTTTCTGCGTTGCAGTTTTCGGGCGCGTGTGGTATGCTCTAAACATCAAATCAGGACTTGTTATGACAGGAGCATCAACCTATGAGAATGCGAAAAAAGCCCAACCTCGTCCCGCGCATGGAGCGCTGCGCGGCCACGCTGATCACTGACCCCGAGGCGCTGCGCGGTCACTGGCTGGAGCACTTCCCTGGCCATCAGGCGCTGCAGCTGGAGCTCGGCTGCGGCAAGGGCCGCTTCACGGCGGACACCGCGGCACAAAATCCGGACATCTTCCTCGCCGCGATCGAAAAAGTTCCGGACGCCATGGTCGTCGGCATGGAGCGCGTGACCGAGCGCGGGCTCGAAAACGTGCGCTTTCTCGACCGGGACGCAGCCAACCTGCTCGACATGTTCGCCCCTGGCGAGGTCTCACGCATCTACATCAATTTCCCCGACCCATGGAAAAAATCCCGCCAGCACAAGCGCCGCCTGACCTATGCGGGCTTTCTGGCGCTGTATGCAAACGTGCTGCCGCTCGGCGGCGAGATCTGGTTCAAGACCGACAACGACCCGCTGTTCGCCTTCTCACTCGAGCAGTTCGAGCAGGAGGGCTGGGAGCTGCGCGAGGTCACGCACGATCTGCACGCCGACGGCCCTGTCGGCGTCATGACCGACTATGAGGCGAAATTCTACGATCAGGGCATCACGATCAACCGCTGCGTAGCGGTGAAAACGGAGGACACGAAATGCGACTTGTATCCTGGAACGTCAACGGGCTGCGCGCCTGTGTGACCAAGGGCTTTGCGGACACGTTCCGCGCGCTGGATGCGGATATTTTCTGCCTGCAGGAGACGAAGCTCCAGCCCGGGCAGATCGCGCTCGACCTGCCAGGCTACCATCAGTACTGGTGCAGCGCCGAGAAAAAGGGCTACTCCGGCACCGCCGTGTTCACGAAGGCCGAGCCGCTCGACGTGCAGTATAATCTCGGCCTGCCGCAGCACGATCTGGAGGGCCGCGTGATCACGGCCGAATACCCGGAATTCTACCTCGTATGCGTCTACACGCCAAACGCCCAGGACGGTCTGCGCCGGCTGGAATACCGGATGAGCTGGGACGATGCGTTCCGCGAATTCGTCTGCTCGCTCGACCGGCACAAGCCGGTCGTCATCTGCGGGGACATGAACGTCGCCGCAGCGGAGATCGACCTGAAAAACCCGAAGCGCAACGTCGGCAACCCCGGCTTCAGCCCCGAGGAGCGCGCGAAGTTTCAGGAGCTGCTGCGCGCCGGCTTCACGGACACATTCCGCGCCCTGCATCCGGACGAGACGGACGCCTACTCGTGGTGGAGCTACCGCTTCCACGCGCGGGAGAACAATGCCGGCTGGCGCATCGACTACTTCCTGTGCTCGAACCGCGCGGCGGAAAAGATCGAGACGGCCAGCATCCTTTCCGACATTTACGGCAGCGACCACTGCCCCGTGGAGCTCGAGATCGCATGGTGAAGATCGGAAACGTCGAGATCTGCGGCCCGCTCACGCTCGCGCCCATGGCGGGCGTGACCGATGCGCCGTTTCGCGCGCTGTGCCGCGCGCAGGGCGCCGCCCTCACCTGCACGGAAATGGTGAGCGCCAAGGCGCTGGTCTATCACGATGAAAAAACGAAGCAGCTGCTCTGGTCGCCGCCAGACGAGCACCCCGCCGCCGTGCAGATCTTCGGCCACGAGCCGGAGGTCATGGCCGAGGCCGCACCCATGGCGCTGGCATACTCCGGTGCGGACATTCTGGACATCAATATGGGCTGCCCGGTGGGCAAGGTCATCCGCAGCGGCGACGGTTCGGCGCTCATGCGCGATCCCGAGCTCGCCGGGCGCATCATCGAGGCGGTCGTCAAGGCCGTCGATGTGCCCGTGACCGTGAAATTCCGCAAGGGCTGGGACGGCGGAAACGTCAACGCCGTAGCCTTTGCGCAGATGTGCCAGCAGGCGGGCGCGGCCGCCATCGCCGTGCACGGGCGCACGCGCGTGCAGATGTATGCCGGCCGCGCCGACTGGGACATCATCCGTGACGTCAAGCGCGCCGTGACGATCCCCGTCATCGCCAACGGCGACATTTTTTCCGGCGCAGACGCGGCGCACATCCTGCGCTACACCGGCGCCGATCTGGCAATGGTCGGCCGCGGCAGCTTCGGCGACCCGTGGCTGTTCGCGCGCGGCAACGCCGCCATCGCCGGCGAGCCGGAGCCGCCGCTGCCGCCGCTGCGCGAGCGGATCGAGGCGGCACTGCATCAGATCGAATTTGCCGCCGAGATCAAGGGCGAACGGCTGGCGTGCCTCGAGGCGCGCAGCCAGTTTTGCTGGTATCTGCGCGGTGTGCCGCACGCCAATGTCTACAAGCAGGAGGTCGTGCACGTCGAGACGCTCGACGACCTGCGGCGCATCACGCGCGCCATCCAGCGCGACTTGCGGGACTGACCGCAGAAAGGCAAGGAAACCATGGACCGGGACGAGGAACGGCGCATCATCGCTCAGGTGTGCGCCGGGGACACCAACGCCTTTGAGGCGCTGGTCGTCGCCTACCAGAAACAAGTGTATAACCTCGCCCTGCGCACCGTCGGCAACGAGGAGGACGCCGCTGACATGACGCAGGAGGTGTTCCTGCGCGCCTATCGGGCGCTGGGCACGTTCCGCGGCGAGAGCAAGTTCTCCGTCTGGCTCTACCGGCTGACGACGAACGTGTGCATCGACTTCCTGCGCAGCCGCCGGCGGCACCCGACCGTGTCGCTCACCGCCTCCGAGGACGACGACGAGCAGCCGCAGTTCGACCTCCCCGCCGACGAGAGCGTCGGCCCGGAACAGCAGCTGACCCGCAGCGAAATGCGCCGCTCCGTCGCGCGCGGGCTCGACAGCCTGCCGGACGATGCCCGCAAGATCCTCATCCTGCGCGAGCTCGACGGCCTGTCCTATGCCGAGATCGGCAAGGTGCTGCACCTCGAGGCCGGCACGGTGAAATCGCGCCTGTTCCGCGCGCGGCGGCGGCTCTGCGATTTCCTGCTCGCCGACGGGAACCTTCCCGACCGATATGCGTCAAAGCAGACGAAGGGAGGTGCAGACGGATGAGCGCCTGTGAACATTACCAGCAGCAGATCAGCCAGCTGCTCGACGGCGAACTGCCGCCGGAGCAGGTGCAGACACTGCGCGCACATCTGCGCACCTGCCGCGAATGTCAGCGCGTTTATGACGACTTTCTGGCGCTTCAGGCCGCCGTCCGTGACGCGGCCGCCGCGCCGCCCGCGCCCACCAGCATGGCGAATGCGTTCAACAGCATGAGGATGGGGG
>OLRF01004040.1_pt1 | contig 10798 bp, 8 predicted proteins | sample 1672061 | NCBI WGS metagenome assembly OLRF01 (sample SAMEA3136641, study PRJEB25190) | human gut metagenome | reverse complement strand
CCTCCTAAGTGACAAGTTTTTATTATTTCACTTGTCTACCTAGAAGGGAGCATATCATCTCTTTTTTAAGCAGAACGTTTTTTTGTTATTGACATCGTTTTTTTGTTATTTTTGTCTGCTCCGGTACTCATTTGGTGTACATCCGACCAGCTCCCGGAACGTTTTACTGAAATAAGAAAAATTTCCATAGCCGACTTCCATCGCAATTTTGCTAATCGGAAGCGATGAACTGCGCAAATACTCCTTTGCCCGCTTGATGCGCCGTTCAGCAATATAATTCGGAAGCGACATTCCCGTTGTTTTCATAAAAATTTTGGAAACGTAGTCCTCTGAGAGGAACACTTTTCCTGCAAGCACGGATCTTGAAAGATCCTCGTTCAGATTCTGTTCGATATAGTCTTTTAGCTGCTCCACCACATTGTCACTGCGGGATTCGTTCTTTTTCTGACCTTCCAGCACATCAAACAGATAATCGATGAACGCATGGGCACCTACCACAGAAAGAACCGCCTCTCTCCGTTTCGTTTCATACTCTTCACTGTCAAAAATCTGTCCGAAAACGATATTGCTCTCTTTTAAATAAACATATATATTCTGTATCATTTCTTCAAAAAAACGACTTGTGAAATCTTTTCGCAGACCGCCGCTTTTCTCACGCTTTTTCAGATATTCCTGCAGCTTTTCCCGCACAGCCGCAAGGGAATCGGATCGCTCCATCTCAGCCAGATACGTTTTCCACGGCACTTCCTGATAATCACGCTCTACGAAGGACCAGCGTGTCTCATACAGAATCCCTGTTTCATCCGGCACTACATACTTTTCCATCTCTTCGAGCTGATCGCGGCTCTTTGAAATCTCATCCAGTACCGCCGGTTTTCCCATGTACATGCAGAATCTTGCCGGAAACGCACCCGCCAGACAGGTCCGCAGTTCTGCCAGTTCCTCCTGCGTTCCCATCGCACTTCCGTGATTTCGCAACACAACTGCCCATTCCAGATCGCTGACATGTACCACGGTTTCCAGTTTCATTTCTGTTGTTTCCACATATTCCGTCAGAACATTTGTAATCACAAAATTATATAAGCTGATCTCCTTTTTATAATGTTCCTTATCCGGAATTTCCAGTACCCGCAGCAGAATCAGACGGAAGGTCTCATCCGGAGTACAATATCCGCTCTTTTTTGCCCTTTCAATCCAATACTCCTCCTGCAGACACTGAACCAGAAGATCCTCCCAGAATTGCTTTTCATTCTCTCCTTTTTTCTCCTGTTTCTTCTGTTTTTGATGTTTTTCCTGCACAATCCCGACAACTCTGCGCAGCGCTGTTTCCAGATCCACATTGGAAATCGGTTTTAACAGATATTCCCTTGATGACAGCTTCAGCGCCATCTGCGCATACGCGAAATTTGCATAGCTGCTCAGGAAGGTACATTCAATATCCAGCTTTTTGTACCGGATCCATTCCAGAAGCTCCAGCCCGTTGCCCTGTGGCATATCAATGTCACACAGCAGCATTTCAATCGGATACTCTTCCAGCAGCTTCTGCGCCTGGCGGATGTTGTTTGCCGTAAATACCATATCAATTCCAATTCCGCTCCAGTTGACGGTTTCTTCCAGCTTTTCCACCAGAAGCTTATCATCATCTACAATCAGAATACTAATTCCCATAGGTAAGCCTCCAATATATTTTTTCTGTTTTTCTTCTTTTTCCTACAGAAAAAAGCCAGCCGACAGACTCTTATTTTTCTGTCAGCTGGCCTGTTTAAAAACCATTATAACCTGTTTATTCTTTTCCGTCAAAGCAATAGGTACACATTTTGCATTTCGGCAGTCCGATCGACTCTACCAGATCGTCCAGACGGTGATACCTAAGGCTGGTGAAATTCTGACGGCGGCAGATTTCCTGGCACATGGACTCGTAGCGGTCGCTGGTCGGATCTGCATACTCTTCCAGTACTTTCTCTGCGTTTTCTCCCTCTTTTTCCAGAATAATCCGTCTGGTGATCAGATCCAGCTCGGATTTGGAGCGGGAGAAATTCAGGAATTTGCAGCCGTACAACAGCGGCGGGCACGCCGGGCGGACATGAACTTCTTTTGCACCGCTCTGATATAAGAATTCCGTTGTCTCACGGAGCTGTGTGCCGCGCACGATGGAATCGTCGATCAGCAGCAATTTTTTCTGATCGATCAGTGCCTGCACCGGGATCAGCTTCATTCGGGCAATCAGATTTCTCTGTTCCTGGTTGGTCGGCATAAAGGAGCGTGGCCAGGTCGGGGTATATTTGATAAATGGTCTTGCAAACGGAACTTTGGACTCATTCGCATAGCCGATTGCATGGGCAATTCCGGAATCCGGCACGCCTGCAATGAGATCCGGGTGGACATTGCTTCCCGCATCACGTTTGGCAAGCATGGCACCGCAGTGATACCGCATCTCCTCTACATTGATCCCCTCATAGGACGCAGTCGGGTAACCATAGTAAACCCACAGGAAGGAACAGATCTTCATCTCCTCCTGCGGCGGCACGAGCATCTCGACGCTCTCCGGCGTAATAAAGTCAATCTCACCCGGTCCGAGTTCATGGTAATCCGTGTAACCCAGGTTCAGATATGCAAAATTTTCAAAGGATGCGCAGTACGCTCCCTCTTTCTTTCCAATAACAAGCGGGGTGCGGCCTTTTTTATCGCGCGCAGCGTAGATGCCGTCTTTTGTCAGCAGCAACAGCGTCATGGAACCGTCAACAACATCCTGCAGATGGCGGATGCCCTCCGGAATCGTCTTTTCACTGCAGATCAGAGATGCCGCAAGCTCGGTTGCATTGATCTGACCGGTGCTCATCTCCTGGAAATGGGTACGGCCGTTGCCGTAAACCTCTTTTAAAAGCTGATCCATGTTGTTGATTTTTCCAACCGTGGTAATCGCAAAGCTTCCAAGGTGTGACTGGATCAAAAGCGGCTGCGGTTCATAGTCGGAAATGCAGCCAATGCCGAGGTTTCCCTCCATTTCTTCCACATCACGCTCAAATTTTGTACGGAACGGTGAATTTTCAATGTTGTGGATAGCACGTGAAAAGCCATTTGCTCCGTATGTCGCCATACCGCCTCTTCTTGTTCCGAGATGTGAGTGATAGTCTACTCCATAAAACAGTTCCAGTGTACAGTCTTTTCTTGATGCAACTCCAAAAAAGCCTCCCATTTGTCGTTTACCTCTCTTTTGTATTTTTTCTCCCTTATCATACGAAACGCATATGCAATTCGGGCGGTTGCCCTGTTTCCACAGTTTTTCTTTACACATACGCTCTGTCCTGTTATAGTGTAACACGATTTTTCCCGGATTGTAAAGTTTTTCTAATAAATTAGATTACAAAAATAACTTACATTAATAAATCATTTTCTGGCTGTTTTCACAAATTTTCCCGGATATGATCGATAAACTTCGTCGCAGCAAGGCTGAATGGCTGTTCCCTTTTCCAGGTAAACACACTGCGGCAGATGATCGGCGGATCTAAGAATCGTCCGACAATCTCTTCTTCCTTCCATAGCTCGGAAACGCCCTGCACCGTAATCAGATAACCGAGTCCCTTCCGAACCATTTTTGCTCCATTTGTCGGCATATTACAGGTAAATCGGATGTTCAGCTTCTGATAATATGCTCCGAACCAGTTGGTAATTTCATTTTGCACATCCTGTCTTCTTGGCAGAATCAGCGGAAGATCTTTTAAATCTTCCGGATGTACGACTTCTTTTTGTGCCAGCGGATCATCCGGACGCATCAGCACCTGCTGCCGCTCCCCTTCTTTCAGACGCACAAACTCATATTTTCCCACATCAACCGGCTCCAGAAGCAGTGCAACATCCATCAGACCACGATCCATCTGCTCCTTCAATACATCTGCGGTTCCCGTCACCAGATCGAACGTCACGTTCGGATATTTTTGGCTGAAAGTTTCGATCAGATCTGCCAGAACATTCACAGACCTTGTCTCTCCGCATCCGATTGTCACACGTCCGTCGATCAGTGCTTCCTGCTCTGCCAGTTCTTTTTCTGTCTTATCAATCAGCCCGATAATTTCTTCTGCCCTGCGGCGCAGCAGGACCCCCGCATCTGTCAGCCGGATTCTCCTAGTTCCCCGTTCAAACAGGATTACCCCCAGTTCTTCTTCCATCTGGGACAGCTGACGGCTTAGGGTTGGCTGCGTGATATGCAGGACCTCTGCCGCACGGCTGATGTTTTCTTCCCGTGCTACGGCAAGAAAATAGCGAAGTACTCTTGTTTCCATATGTCTCCCTCTCGTTTTATTTGTTTCGTTTTTTATTTCTTTCCTGAAGCATATTTGAAAAAGGCTTTTTGCAAACTGCAGAAATGTTTTTCAAACACGCTTTGCTTTTGGGAAAGAATTTTCTTTCTTCTACTATATCGCTTTTTTTGTTTTCTGAAAAGAAAGTATTGATTCTTTTTTTCAAGTATGATACCTTGAAATTATTGCGTACAGAGGTTCTGCGTTAAACTTAACGAAAATTTTCTGTACCTGCTTGCTATCTGCAGAAATCCGAAATAAGCATATCTTTTCTTTTTTCTGATTTCTTACGATGATTTTTTTATTAGGAGGGTTTTACTATGGTTTCACTTTTGCTGCCTGTCATTTATCTGGCATTCATCAGTCTTGGACTGCCGGATTCCCTGCTTGGCTCTGCGTGGCCGGTCATGTACCAGGAACTTGGAACTTCCGTTTCCGCAGCCGGTATCATTTCCATGATTATCTCTGCCGGAACAATTGTTTCCAGTCTGAACAGTGACCGGCTGAACACACGGTTTGGCACCGGAAAGGTCACCGCTGTCAGTGTTCTGACAACCGCTGTGGCACTGTTTGGTTTTTCCATCAGCCATTCTTTCTGGGCCCTGTGCCTCTGGGGAATTCCCTACGGTCTCGGCGCCGGAAGCGTCGATGCCGCTTTGAATAACTACGTTGCGCTTCATTATAAGGCGCGCCATATGAGCTGGCTGCACTGCATGTGGGGTGTTGGCTGCAGTACCGGCCCTGTTGTGATGAGCTGGGCAATCAGTCACCTGAACTGGAACAAAGGATATCTCATCATTTCCATTTTCCAGATTGTGCTGACATTGGTTTTGTTCTTAAGCCTTCCTCTTTGGCAGAAACCTGCCGGAGCTGCCGAAGAGGATACCTCTGTTCCGGCGGAGCGGAGTTTTTCCAGTCTGATCCGTGTTCCTGGTGTCAAAGAGGTGCTGATCTGCTTTTTCTGTTACTGTGCAGTGGAATCTACTGCTGGCATGTGGGCTGCAAGTTATTGTACGCTGTTCCGCGGTATTGATGCACAGCGTGCCGCAAGCTGGGCCAGCCTGTTTTACATTGGTATTACCATCGGACGTTTTATCTGCGGTTTCGTTACCATGAAGCTGAACGATCAGAATATGATTCGTCTGGGACAGTTTTTCATCGCCGTTGGTGCGGTTCTGATGCTGCTGCCGTTTGGCGATTCCCTTCTTTTTATCGGCCTGATCCTGATCGGACTTGGCTGTGCGCCGATTTATCCTTCCATCATTCACGAGACACCGGCAAACTTCGGTGCTGACTTAAGCCAGGGAATCATCGGCATCCAGATGGCCTTTGCTTACGTCGGAACCTGCCTGATGCCGCCGGTTTTCGGTGTTCTCGGCCAGCATATTTCCTTCGGACTGTATCCGGTATTCCTGATGGCCATTTTGATTCTGATGGTTGTAATGGCAGAGCGGATGCACCGCGTAACGGCGGAAAAGAGAAATTCTTATAAAGCCAACTATTAATCCAATTATTCTGCAGCAGAATGGTCCCCTTGGATCAAACTCTGGTATACTGCGTACAAAAAAGTACATCTGATCAGGTTACTCCCTGATCAGATGTACTTTTTGTAAATTTCGGAAATTTTTTCAAGCACGCTCCGCTTCAAACTCTTTCACCAAATCCTCCAGCAGGTTTCTGATCTGCAGGTGCTGCAGACATACTTTCTCACATTTTCCGCATTTCACGCAGTCTGATGCCTTTCTGCCCGGTGCAGTATATACAAGATTGTGATAAGAAATACTGATACATCACGCCAATTTTCCTGTTTCATTCCTCAATCATGCCAAAGACATCTTCAATCTCGCCCATATACAGATAATGGAGATCGCCATCTTTATATAAAGTATCGCGCGTAAATTCCGGCAGATCTTCTTTCTCCATTCTGACCGCATAGATTTTTTTGCAGACAAAGGTCAGCTCTGCCTCTTCAAATCCAACCGCATTTCCCAGCATCTTCGGTGTCAGACTGGTCAGACTGATCTTATCCGGCACATCATTTCCCGATTTTGATCCCAGGATTCCAAGATCCTTCCGATATTTCTCTGGAAAAAAGCAGACCGTAAACTCGTCTTCCTTCTGCAGAATCTGATGCGTCCGGCGGCTTTCCCGGATAAATACGGTAATGATCTGCTTTCCTTTCTTTGGCGGTCCCCATCGTACCCCATCCGATCGTCATCGTATTATACTCCCTTGGCGTACCCGCAGTACACAAACCCCAGCGGTCATCAAAAATAGAAAACACATCATACTTTGCGGTTTTAAAATTCTCCATCGTAATGTTCATACTACATTCCCCTTTCGCTGATTTGCTTTGTTATCCTTAGCATACCGTACGGTAGTAACTACCGGGCAAGAACTTTTTTTTCGAAGCCTTGAATTTTTATAAAAACAGGGAATTTTTTTATTTTAGAAATAAGAATTGTATGTTATACTAATGAACGTTGCCACTCCCAGACAGGCAGAGAAGGGAGGGTTGACAGTGCAAGAACTATTCATTTCATTTTTTCTTTCCGTTATGGCAAGTATAGTAGCCTACTATATCTGCAAATGGCTGGACGGTAAGAAATAACTGGCAGCCAGCCTAAGGTTTAAGCCGCCTTGCCCAAAAGGCACAGAAAGCCCCACGAGTTGCAGCTCGTGGGGCTTTTGTTGACTTTGCAAGCCATTCATTTCATTGCCTATCGGCATTATAGCATATGAAAATTTAAAATGCAATATTCTTAAGTTTTAAAAATAAGATTTCTTTTTCATCTATTTTTCCACAACGCAAAAACCGGAATGCTTACACATTCCGGTTTCCAGTAGAGCGCGAGACGGGATTCGAACCCGCGACCCCAACCTTGGCAAGGTTGTACTCCACCCCTGAGCCACTCGCGCATTTATTAATTTTTATCTTGCTAAGTGCTCGCTGCACCTTACAAATGATACTATACAGGAACTCCCCTCATTTGTCAATACCTATTTTCAATTTTTTTTCAAAAAAAATCAAAAGTATCTACGATTCCCTCAATTTTCGCTCTCCATCAGACACCCGCACAGCTGTCTTCCCCCCACAAATTCACACCGAACCACCCTCCTGACGAATCCAGACTCCTTTCCATCCGTCCTCCCAACCCCACATGCTCACGCCGATCCGCCTCCTGGCGGATCCAGACGCTTTACCCCCGTCCCCACCGTCAGACCTCGCGTGGCTTCGTACCTGCGGTGCAGCGGGCATAGAAAAAGAGGGCAAGAACTGTGAGCGCAGAAGGGGCCCGGAAAAATGGGATGACCTCTGGTGCACAATACCAGAGGTCAAAACGCACTGAGTCGGGAAACCATCAGGTTTCCTGACGAATTGCGTTGATTCTCATTTTTCCGGGCCCCTTCCGCGCCACAAGTTCCGCCCTCTTTTTCTCGCCCGCTGCACCGCAGGTACGAAGCCACGCGAGGTTGTCCGAGGTCGTCCGTATTCACCTCTACGCCTTCAGAATCGCGCTCAGCACATACTGATTATTTGAGAAGTTTTTCTGCGAAATATCCCCGAGTCTGATCAGGTCAACATCCAGCCACAGCTCCTCTGCTGCCACCATCATATTTGCAAACATAATCCCGAAATTCACCTCATCCCACTTCCGAAGCTTCTCCACACTGTGCTTCTTCGAGAAAATATGAATCCTGTTATCATACACCACAAATCTCCACGGCTGGCTGTTCATACTGGATGGCGACAGTCTCGCCGCTTCCAGCATCTGCGTCATCCACTGTCGCGGCACCTCTTTGAACACACAAAGATCCTCCAGCGGCAGTCTCTTTGCTTCACTTTGCCGTCTCGTATGCGAACCATGACTCTTACCAAAAGCGACGATCCCCACCAGCCGCTTTCCGTTCTTCTCAAGCTCCGCCTTTTTCACACGATTACTTCCGATAAAGCAGGTTCCCAGTCCGATACTGCACAGATACAGCACCATCTGTTCCATAATATAACCCACGTTCATCAGATATCGTTCTGACTCCTCCGAATAAAAAGCCATATAATACGGCGCCTTCACACTGAACATACTGAGCATTCTCTCCTGCCCTTTTCTGTTGTCCAGAATCGCCATATCCACACCGATGCCCGAAAACAGTGCCGGCATCTCCTTATAATGCTCCCAAATCTTATCCAAAGTCTGCGGCGGAAGCGTATCAAAACAATAATTCCTTACTGATTTTCTAACAAAAATAGCCTCATATAAATTCATACTCTCACCCTTACTTCATCTGCTATCCGTCTGTTTTTGTTACAGTTCACTGCTGAATGAACAGTAATATTTCTTTCATAGCCGGCCGCGGCCCGCTCCCCATTTTTACAGGAGCAAAGCCGCATTCCGAAAAATTTACGTTTAATCTTCCGCATTCGACAGAAATACGGAAATTCTCCCTCTTAATCGCAAATATTTTTCAATTTCCAGCTCATCCATTTTTACTCTGTAATAATATTGTAACATATCCAAAAACTTTTTCAAGGGAAAAACGCGCCAAATTTTGTATATTTTTCACACATATTTCCCATCAAATTTATGCAACTTTAAAACCTGTGCTTACGCTTCCGCGGTCAGCTTCTCCAGCTCCTCCACATAAGAAGCAAACACATCCAGCGCCTCTTCCACCGGCTCCGGCTTCGTCATATCGACGCCGCAGATCTTCAAAAGGTCAATCGGATCCATCGAGCAGCCGCCGCTTAAGAACTGTTTGTACTTCTCCACGATACCCGGCTCCCCTGCCAGGATCTTGCTGCTGATCGCAATCGCCGCCGAAAATCCCGTTGCATACTGATATACATAGAACGGTGTATAAAAATGCGGAATTCTCGCCCATTCCAGCGCGATCTGCGGATCCGAAATCATATCCGGTCCGAAATACTCCTTGTTGATCGACAGATACAGCTCCGAAATACCGTCCGCCGTCAGCGTGCCTTCCTCTGCCATCTTCTCATGAATCCGCTTCTCAAACTCCGCAAACATCGTCTGGCGGAACACCGTTCCCTTAAACTGATCCAGGAAATAATTCAGCAGGAAAATCTTCTCCTCTTTTTCTTTCGCATGCTTCAGCAGATAGCGGATCAGCAGTGCCTCGTTGCAGGTTGATGCCACCTCAGCGACAAAGAGGCGGTACTCCGCATACGTAAACGGCTGTGTATGGTTCGAATACCAGGAATGCAGCGAATGGCCCATCTCATGCGCCAGTGTGAAGACCGAATCGATATTTCCGTTAAAGCTCATCAGCACATACGGATGGGAATCGTAAGAACCCCAGGAGTAAGCACCGCTCTTTTTTCCTTCGTTCTCATAAACATCCACCCAGCGCTCCGAAAAGCCCTTGTCCAGCAGTGCCACATAATCATCCCCGAGCACGGCAAGCGCTTTCTTCACGATCTCGATCGCCTGCTCATACGTATATTTCTGCTCGTACTCTTTCGTCAGAGAAACGTAAACATCATACATATGAAGTTCATCCACACCGAGCAGCTTTTTACGCAGTGCCACGTAGCGGTACATCGCCGGCATTTTTGCATGAATCGCCTCGAGCAGCTTGTCGTAAACCGAAACCGGGATATTTCCGCCATCCAGCGATGCAGCCAGTGCAGATGGATATTTTCTTACATCTGCAAAGAATGCGGCCTGTTTCAGATTGGCACCGAACGTTGCGGCGAGCATGTTTTTGTGTTTTTCATACTCCGCATAATACTTCTCAAACGCTTCTTTTCTGACCCGGCGGTCCTTCGACTGTAAAAATCCGACGAAGGTGCCGTGGCTCAGTGGAACCTGATTTTCCTCTTCATCCGTGACCGGCTGGAATCTGAGGTCTGCGTTCGAAAATGCCGAGAAAATCTGATCCGGGCTGGATGCCATCTCTCCGGCTTTTGCAAGAACCGCCTCCATCTCCGGCGAGAGAATGTGCTCTTTCTTGCGGAAGTTTTCTTTTAATATGCGATCGTACAGACGGAGCGGCTCATATGCTTTTTCAAATTCTGTAACCGTCTCCTCGTCAAGCTCCAGGATCTCCGGCTCTACGAAAGAAGAGGCATCCGCAAGAACAGCCATCATGCTGTCCATCTTTCCGGCATAGCCCTGATACTTCTGATTTCCCATATCCTGGTGATATTTCTGGCTTGCATAGACATACAGGCTGGAAAAGACGCGGCTGATGTCATCCAGACCGGAAAGAACGTCATACAGCGCTTCTGCACTCTCTTTCATTATTCCCTGTTTTGCGCGGAACGCTTCTATTTTCTTCGCAAGCTCCTGCTCTGTTTTCTCAAATTCTTCATCACTACCAAACAAACTCGAAAGATCCCAGCAGTACGCCGGATCCATCTCTTCTCTTTTTTTCAGTTTAATTTCTGCCATATTTCTCCCTTCATCCATCTTTTTAGACGGAACTATTTCTGCGGTTTTTCTATCCAGTTATTGATCTAAACCGGAATTTACATATGC
>OLRF01004033.1_pt1 | contig 10810 bp, 9 predicted proteins | sample 1672061 | NCBI WGS metagenome assembly OLRF01 (sample SAMEA3136641, study PRJEB25190) | human gut metagenome | reverse complement strand
CGTGAAGATAGATCCCTTACTTAATTTGATTCCTTTGGCATCATAATCTTTATAACTATGGTCGGAACCAGCCAGCGCATGACTAGACCCTCCAGTTCCATACTCATTTTTCAGAAAATCAGCAGCTTCTTTTAAGGTATGCTCCTGATGATAGAAGTCATAAATACGAAAGCTTCCATGAACAAAGCCGGAACCTTTTGACAAAGTATGATCAATTTCATCTGCGGTGATAAACTCTTCCGTGACAACATTTACTTCTTCTGGTAACGGGAACTCAACTCTTTCATTCAAAAGATCTGCAAGGTCATCCCGCAGCTCCTTTGGATCTTTGATCAGACGAAAACGGTACTGTATTTCTCCGGCATCTACCTGTTGCAGTGTCTGGTCCATCTGCTCTACAATCCTTTGAACATCCTCCCCATTGGACAACATATCCGTAATGCGTTCATGCTGTACCGGATAATCATATCCATCAAATCCAAGTTTCTCCGGAAACGCTCCAACAGAGTCCCGATAATAAAAGAAAAGCATATCGGCTAACTCTTTTCTTACAAACTGGTCAGCCAGATATGCTTCCTTGCTGTCAATGTAACTACCCGCTTCGATCTGTCCACGAATCACGGACTCCACAACACTCCATGAAAGGTGTACCTCGGTGTCTTCAAAAGCAGAAGTACCATGTGCCGCATACATTCCATCCTCATTAAACCAGACCGAGATCTGTTCCCCTCCAAGTTGAAATCCTTTGCCGGTTTCTCCGTATTCTTTCTGAAGAAAATCCGCCATTTCTTCCGGTGTTTTTCCGGTCTGATACTTATGATAAATTCGTTTCCGGCTGTTTTCCTTTCCTCCGCCGGTGCGAAGAATCTCCTCAATCTGCTCTACAGTTATCGCACCGAAAAGGAATCTGTCCGATGGCATTTCTGCCTGTGCCATTGCAATATTTCCCACCTGCTCCGACATAAGAGAAAATAAATCCATCTGTCGATAGGGACTTTCTGCAGGCGGTTCATACTGCTCTAACTCTGCTACTGATAAACCAGTTCCTTCAGAACGATCTCCTCTGCCTGCTGATAGATCCGGTTCATCTCTTTCGTCCACTGCAGCGGATCGTTCTGTTTCAGTTCCTCCGTCACGGTCTGGTTCTTCGACAACTTCTGTGTCAGCACCTCGACCTCGAAATCCCGCTCCAGCTCCGCGATGGCCCGATGCCCGGCGTTCGGCTCGGCGGCAAGCATCTCGCGGCGGCGTTTGTTGTAAAATTCGATCACCAGCCGGCGATTGCGCGCCAGCGCCTCGGGCGTACAGACATCCTCGATCCGGTAATCGGCCCACAATCCGTCGGCATCGCGGAAGGTGGACAGTCCGCTGTCGGCACTCACGCCGGCTCCGGTAAAGACTACGACTTTTTTCATCTCGAATGATCGATTCGGCGGCATCCGCCGCATTCCGTCCATAAAGGTAGGCAAAATCCGGAAACGATCCAATGCCGTACTCGAAAAAGAGGCGCATATTTCCGTCGTACGACAGCCGATTCCGACACTCCCGAACCGAACATCCGATTCCGCCGCGATCGATCCCCAGGGATGAATTTACACTCCGTTCCGTCAGGCGGACTCCGCACGCACGCTCCGCCGCACCGATTCGTCGACGCGCTCCATCCTCAGCAAACGACATCTTTCCGGTGCGAAACCGCCGCCGCCACCGGACGCCTCCTCAGCCGACAACGGTACTCTTCCGGAAGCCCCTCCGCAACCCTCTTCCGGAAAAAAGAGGCTGCGAAAAACGAAGCGAATGATCAATATGTCTGAAAAAATCGTTATTTTCGCTTATCATATTCATTCCACTTAATTCAGTTTTCATGATGAAAAGTCATCTCATTTTGCGGTTGCATCGGATAATTCTGATCGCCGCGCTGTTTTTGGCTGCATCTTGCAAAGAGGACGATACCTCCGTGCAACTGAAAGCTCCTCAAACCCTTACGGCAATCCCTTCCGAAACATCGCTCCTGATCGAATGGGGGGGGGTGGACGAAGCTGCCGCCTATGAACTGGAAGCCCGCAGCGACGACTACGCCTTCTCCACCCGTGTCGAAGACACCCGTTACGAGTTGACCGGACTCGAAGCATACACCGAATACGAGGTACGCATCCGCGCGCTGGTCGTTTCGGGCAACTACCTCGATTCGGAATGGAGCGCATGGGAGCGGTTCAAAACCCTCGACAAGACGATCGCCGACGAATTCGACGGAGGCAGCGGCACGGAAGAAGATCCCTACCTAATCGCACGGCCGTCGCAACTGGCCCTGCTGGCACAATGCGTCAACGAACAGACGGCCGGCTATTTCGAACCGGACGTCCACTACCTGCTGACGGCCGATCTCGATCTTTCCGGCTATGAAAACTGGACGCCGATCGGTACCGGCCCGCAAGACGGAAGGTATCCCTACGAGAATCCCGAGAAGGCATTCCAAGGCGTTTTCGACGGAGGCGGCCACACCGTGAACAACCTAAACGTCGCTTACACGGGTGCGACGACCTTCACGAGCGTCGGACTCTTCGGAGTGAACGACGGCACGATCAGGAATCTTCACGTCGCGGGCACAGTCTCCGCGACGACATCCTGCACCGACAAAAGCTATGTGATCGCCGGCGGCATCGTCGGTTTCAATATCATCGCCTACGAGGACGCCATGAACACCCGTCCGGGTTCGGGAGCCATCGAGCACTGCTCCTTCACGGGTTCGGTATCGGCATCGTGCGGCAACGACCCGACGGGCACGGCCGACGCAGGCGGCATCTGCGGCATGGCCGAGTCGGGAAACATCGACTTCTGCGAAACGACGCTCGACGCGGCACACACGATCAGAACCGAGGGCGGCGAAATCTCGATGACCGGCGGCATCGCCGGATCCATGAACGGCGGACGCATCTCCGCCTGTACCTTCACCGGTACGGGAGTTCTCGAAGCAGCCTTCAACACCGTCCCCGAAGGCTATTACGTCTATGCCCAAGCGGGCGGCATCGTCGGTTCGACCGCCGAGGCCTCGATCGAAAGCTGCACGGCGGATTTCGGCGGCTCGCTGCTCGTTCCGAAAGGCGGGGAAGCAACTTGCAACGCGGGCATCGTCTGCGGCAATTCCGGAAGTTCCATCACCGACTGTACCGCAAAATTTACGGGCGACGCCTCAATCGAGAGCAACGGCGCCATCAGCTTCGGCGGCGCTGTCGGATCGCTCTCCGGCGTCGGTGAATGCGCCGTCTCGCTCGTTTCGACCGAAATGGGTGGAACGGTGAAGATCGCCCAGGGCGACGAATATTCCGACGTACATGTCGGCGGTGTCTTCGGATCGGCTTCGAACGCTACGGCGTCGGCTTGCGACGCTCTCCTATCGGGCGACATCGAAATCTCTTCGAATGTCGCCGACGGCACGACCAACGTCAACGTGGGCGGTGTATGCGGCAAAAGCGGTATGCTGACGGCCGGCTGCCACGCCGAATGGACGGAGAGCGCACACGTGAAAATCGCCTCCGACCGGAGCAATTTCGGCGGCGTGACAGGCCTGACACAGGCTGAAAGCAACTATGCCTTCCTCGTCGGATACTATGCCCTCTGCAAGGGCCGCGTAGAGATCGAGCCCAAGAACGGCACGGACTACACGGCCAACGCAGGCGGTATCGCCGGAACCTTCTCAGGCTACTCCATGATCTACCCCGTCGTCATGGAAATCCCTGCCTATATGGACGGTTGCTACGCCCTCGTCGAAACCGACTTTTCGCTCTCCGGCGGCACGGCCCGCGGCGTGGCCGGCGCATCGGAGGCCGCTCTGCTCAACGGCGTGTTCTGGGGGTCGACGCAAGACGGCGTCTCGGAGACGCTGCCCGACAGCAAGGCTTTCGCAAGTCTCGATCAGAGCGGTTTCGAAGCGGCAATCGCCGAGATGAACGACGCGATCGCCGCTTCGATGATGGCCCAACTCGTGCAGGTCGGCTACACGTACGATACGTCTCTGGGACATCCCGTCCTGACAGGCGCCCGCTGACCGGAGCATCCCCGACCTCCATTTATAAGTTCACCCCTGCCGGAAAATCCGACAGGGGTGAGCCCTTTTCAGAAACCGTGGAGCGGTTCCCTTTCAAATGCACGCTCGTCCCGAAAAACGGAACGTTCCGCGCATCAGTGCGTGAAGACACGCCCCTTCTGCTTGACCTTGGCTTCGTAATCCAGACGCGACTGCGTGGGATATTTCAGCTTTTCGAAGCCGGCGACGGCGTTGCCGATGTCGCTCAGCAGCATGTCGGCCATATCGCGCGACATTCCCTGACGAACGACCACGCGCATGACGACCAGCGAATCAATGTTCTTCGGCATCGTGTAGGCGGGAACCATCCAGCCGCTCTGTTGGAGTACGGCCTGCAAATCGTAGAGCGTCCATTTGGCCGTCTTGTCGTACTCGGGATTCATGTACCAGATGAAGAGCGGATTTTGCAGCTCCTTCGAATAATTTTCGAAACACTTCATCTTGCCGATCTGTTCATGGCAGTAGCAGGCTACGTCCATCGAATTCTGCTGCACCTCCTTGTAACCGTCGAAGCCCAGGCGGATGAAGTTGTAGTACTGACCCAGAATCTGCGCCGCAGGACGCGAGAAGTTGAGCCCTACCTGCGTGATGTTGGCGCCCAGATAGTTGACGCTGAACGACATCTCTTCGGGCAGATACTTCTTGTCCTTCCAGACGACCCAGCCCAGGCCCGGATAGACCAGTCCGTATTTGTGTCCCGACGTGGAGATCGACCACACCCATTTGAGGCGGAAGTCCCACTTCACCTCCGGATTGAGGAACGGCAGGATGAAACCTCCCGACGCCGCATCGACGTGGATCGGAATATCGTATCCCGTCTTCTTGTTGTAGGCGTCCAGCTCGCGGTCGAGCGCCTCGATGTCGTCGTTGAGTCCCGTCCACGTCACCCCGGCGATCGGCACGATGCAAATGGTGTTCTCGTCGCACATCGCCAGAGCGTCCTTCGGATCGAGCGTCGGCTTTTCGAGCGTGAGGGGCACCGTGCGCATCTCGATCTGCCACAACTGGCAGAACTTCTCCCAGACCACCTGGAAGGCGGAGCTCATCACCAGATTGGGTTTGTCGAAGGGTTTGCCCTCGGCCTTGCGTTTCGCGCGCCAGCGCAGCCAGGCCGCGACGCCGCCCAGCATACAAGCCTCCGACGAGCCGATTCCCAGCGCGCCGGTCTTCCACTCGGCCTTTTCGGGCGAATTCCACATGTTGGCGATGATGTTGATGCACCGTCCGCACATCACCGCCACACGCGGATACTCGGTCTCGTCGATGTAGTTGACGTTGATCGCCTCGTTCATCAGGCGCGTAGCGTATTCGTCCATGTAGGTGGTGACGAAAGTCGCCAGATTCAGACGCGGCTGCGTCTGGGGATAGGTCTCGTCCTTCACCATTTGGTAGGCGATCTCAGGTGTGGTTTTGTGCTGCGGAATGTTCTGCGTCGGAGCGGGAGTGAGCATCTTTTCCGATCCGAAGACAGCCGTCGTAGCATTGGCCCGTGTCTCTTGTTTCGTGTTCATAGCGGTAATGTGTTTAAAAATTACAAGGTGCGTAAATCCATAAACTATGCCACTCGGAGGCCATTTCCGAAGACCGGAGGGACCTCGTCGCCGAAAACACCTCTCTTCGGCTGCACCTTAAACACTTCGCCCCGACAGAATCGAACATGCGTTTGCTTCTGCGCTCGACTTTTCGTACTTTGGCTTGCGCCGTAGATACTCCGTCTCGGCAGAATCAAACATACGTTTGCTTCTGCGCTCGACTTTTCGTACTTTGGCTTGCGCCGTAGATACTCCGTCTCGGCAGAAACAAACATGCGTTTGCTTCTGCGCTCGACTTTTCGTATCTTTGACTGCGCCGAAGATAGGTCGCTCCGCAAAAACGCAAATAAATCTGCCTTCGCATCCGGCTTATTCGTACCTTTGGCTAACGTTATGAACGAAACATTCTCTCTTTTCCTCTGGGCGATGACCGTACTCGCACTCGCGGTGTTCGTCGCACTCCATTTCGTCGAAGCGGGATACGGCTACCTCTTCAACCGAAAATTCGGGCCGGGCATCCCCAACCGTATCGGATGGATGGCGATGGAGTCGCCCGTCTTCATCGCCATGTGCATCCTGTGGCTCTGCTCCGACCGTGCACTCGAAGCGGGACCGCTGGCACTTTTCATCCTCTTCCAGAGCCACTACCTGCAACGGTCCTTCGTCTTCCCACTGCTGATCCGCGGGAGGTCGCAGATGCCGCTGGGAATCGTTCTGATGGGGATGGTATTCAATACGCTCAACGCCCTGATGCAGGGCGGCTGGATCTTCTACGTCTCCCCCGCCGGCTACTACGACGGTTGGTTCGCACGTCCCTACATCTGGGTCGGCGGTGCGCTGTTCATCGCCGGCATGGTCATCAATCTCCGCTCCGACCGCATCATCCGCCACCTGCGCCGGCCGGGCGATACGCGCCACTACATCCCCTACGGCGGAATGTTCCGCTATGTCTCGTCGGCCAACTACTTCGGCGAACTGCTCGAATGGATCGGTTTCGCCGTCGCGTCGTGGTCATGGGCCGGCGCGGTATTCGTCGTCTGGACGTTCGCCAATCTGGCGCCGCGATCGGCCTCGCTCTACAAACGCTACGAGCAGGAGTTCGGCGAGGAGTTCACCTCGCTGCACCGCAAACGCATCCTTCCTTTCATCTATTGATTCCATGGAAAAAGAGTCGCTGTTGTTCACACCCTACAAATTAGGTCCCGTCACGCTGCGCAACCGCACGATCCGTTCGGCGGCATTCGAATCGATGGGCCGCGCCTACGGCCCCACCGAACAACTGAAAAACTACCACGTGAGCGTCGCCCGCGGCGGCGTGGGAATGACCACACTGGCCTACGCCGCCGTCTGTCGTAGCGGGCTGTCGTTCGAAAAACAGCTGTGGCTGCGACCCGAAATCGTCCCGGGACTGCGCGACATCACCGAAGCCGTCCACCGCGAAGGAGCCGCCGCATCGATCCAGATCGGCCATTGCGGCAACATGACGCACTACACCACGGCCGGACAGATTCCGATCGGTGCATCGTCGGGCTTCAACCTCTATGCCTACACCCCCGTGCGCGCCATGCGGCGCGACGAAATCCGACAGGTGGCCGCCGACTTCGGCCGTGCGGTGGATACGGCGTACGAAGCGGGATTCGACTGCGTGGAAGTACACGCAGGCCACGGCTACCTCATCTCGCAGTTCCTCTCGCCCTACACCAACCGCCGCCGCGACGAGTACGGCTCGCTCCCGAACCGGATGCGCTTTCTCAGGATGTGTCTGGACGAAGTAATGGAAACGGCCGCCCGCCGGAACATGGCCGTACTGGTGAAACACAACATGGAGGACGGTTTCAAGGGCGGCATCGAAATCCCCGAAAGCCTCGAAATCGCCCGCGCGATCGAAACCTACGGCGTCGACGGCATCGTCCTCTCGTCGGGTTTCGTGAGCAAGGCGCCGATGGCCGTCATGCGGGGCATCATTCCGCTCTACACGATGAGTTACTACATGCAGTGGTGGCTGCGCATCTTCGTGCGGCTCTTCGGACGGTATATGATTAAACAATACCCTTTCGAAGAGTGCTTCTTCCTGGAAAACGCCAAAAAGTTCCGCGCCGAGCTGAAACTGCCACTGGTCTACGTGGGCGGGCTGGTGAGCCGCGAAGGAATCGAACGTGCGCTCGACAGCGGGTTCGAACTGGTGCAGATGGCCCGCGCGCTGGTCAACGATCCGGCTTTCGTCGACAAACTGCGCGAGGGCGACCGCTCGACACGCAGCGCGTGCGACCATCGCAACTACTGCATCGCCCGCATGTATTCGCTCGACATGCAGTGCTGCAAACACTGCCCCGACCTGCCGCGCAAGATCCGCGAAGAACTGGCAAAACTCCCGTAACGATGAAAAAGCACACGATCGCAACCGATTCGAAGACGGCGCTCGTGACGGGCGCCGCCCACGGCATCGGCCGCTGCTATGCCGAACGGCTGGCGGCAGCGGGCTACCGGCTGATTCTCGTCGACCGCGACGGCGGCACGCTCGACACCGCACGGCAGGAGTTGGCGGCGGCGCACGGCGTCACGATTGATACCCTTGTCATGGACATGGCGCGCATGGAGGCGTCGGAGGAGCTGTACGCCGCCGTCGCACGGCTGGGCGCCGAGGTGGAGGTACTCGTCAACAACGCGGGCGTCTTCTCCTATCTCGACATCCTCGCCACCCCCGTCGAACGGATCGAACGGATGATCCTGCTGCACGACCTGACGCTCTCGAAAAACTGCCGCGCCTTCGGGGCCGACATGGCGCAGCGCGGCAGCGGATACATCCTAAACATGTCCTCCTACTCGGTCTGGATGCCCTTCCCGGGCATGGCGCTCTACACCGCCACCAAGGCCTACGTGCGCTGTTTCTCGAAAGCCTTCGCCAAAGAGGTCGCCGAGCGAGGCGTCCGCGTGACGGCCGTGTGTCCCGCCGGCGTGGCGACCGACCTCTACGGGCTCTCGCCCAAATGGCAGCATATCGGCCGGCGGCTGGGCGTGCTGATTTCACCCGACAGCTGTGCGCGGCGGGGGCTGCGCGCGCTATGGCGCGGCCGCCGCTGCATCGTCCCCGACTGGTGGAACCGCCTGTTCGTACCGCTGTTCTTCTACATGCCCGACTTCGTGACGCGCCGTATCCGCCGCTTCACGATCCGCTTCCAGCGTTGAACGGTCTCGGAGCGGGGCTTCGCCCGGCAGGAGTACGGAGCCGACGACGATAGGCGATTCCGTACCGCACGGCGGCGGCATCCGACCGGGAGAACGATTTTTCTTGCCGAAAAGTTTGTAATAACCAAAAAAGCGTGTATCTTTGCACACCGAAATCGATTGGGAAATTGGTTTCGAACGACCTCGGGGTGTGGCGCAGTCCGGTTAGCGCACCTGCTTTGGGAGCAGGGGGTCACAAGTTCGAATCTTGTTACCCCGACGATCAGAAAAAGGAAGTTCTTTCACGGGCGGAGTTCCCGTTCGATGCTTCGGCACGATCTCCGTTCGACAAGTTTTCGGGATGTAGCGCAGCCCGGTTAGCGCGCCAGCTTCGGGAGTTGGAGGTCCCGAGTTCGAATCTCGGTATCCCGACAAACTTCCTTTCAGAGCCACTGAGCGATCAGTGGCTCTTTTGTTTGCTTTTCTTTCACCGGATAATACGACGATTCTATCGACAAATCGGATATTTTCCATCTGAAAATTTGGAAAAGTCACGGGGGGGGGAAATTTGTCCGCTTCAATTCCGAAGCAGGCAAACCGGAAAGCCGAAAGACCGGAGCAACAATCATTTTTCTATGGAAAAAGCATCTCTTCTAACCTGTTTCGCAACCGCCGCTTTGTTCTCGCTTCATTTCCTCGCTGCGGCTGCCGCCACAAACGATGCGAATGCACCGGCATCGCTCACGTCGGTCCTTCCGAGCGACAACGCCTCGGCGGAGATGGTGCACAAAAGACACACGACCGCATACTATTTCAACCAGGTCTCCTGGTTCGATTGCAATGCGGAAATTTTCGAAGACACCAGCACCGGAGATTCCTGGATCAAGATTTTCCACAACGGCTACAAAAAAGGCCGAGTCGTATCCAATCCCGATTACAATCCGCGCAAACTGACCGGAGTACTCAACAGACGCCTTTCGTCGCGCTATATGACGACGGCCGACAACGGGATGACCTATTATTTCAACTGAAAATGGGTATTCTTTTCGGAAACGAAACGAAGAAATGTCCCGAATGCGGAATGATCATCCCCTCGGAGGCCCGCAAATGTCCCTACTGCCGTACCGAATTCGGCGAGCCGAGCCTGTCGGACGACTTAAATCGGTTCGGATGTCTGGGTTATCCGTCGGTCATTCTGACGATCCTGCTATTGCTGCACACTTGCAGTTAGACAATCCGGATCGAAAATCACGAGGTGCTGTCTGAAAAAGAATCAGACAGCACCTCGTCAAAAAGCGGAGGAATCAATACACCTGCGTAATAGTGCCGGAGTACTGTACGGGATTGTACCAGACCGACGAAATGGTGAGGTTGGCGCCTCCCGACGACGAGTAGATGTCGAAGGTGAAGGTGTAATCGTTGGCCGAGAAGAGCGTGGTGGAGAAGGTCACGATCCAGCCTTCGTTGGTCTGTTCGGCACGGTACCCCTCGACCGACGGAAGCACGTAGTTGAGCACCGTGTAGTAATAGGGAGGAACATAGCCCTTGATGTAGGGAAGGCTGACGTCCACCGTGCCGTCCCAGAACCCGACCGTGAAGTTGGGATTGATCAACTGGCGCACGGGACCCGCCGGCTGACGCTGCATACTCGAAGGGTTGAACTGGAAATTGCGCGACAGGATGATCGAGTCCATGTGCTTTTCGAAGGCGGCCAGCCGTTCGGCGCGCCGCTTCACACGCTCTTCGTGGCGCTGCTCGCGCACCTCCGTGCGTTGAGATTTGGTTTGGGCCCGCTGAGACTTCGACTGCTGTTGGGCCGTAACTGCGACAGCCGATACCACTACGGCAGCGGCAGCCATCCATACGATAATACGTTTCATAGGCAAAAGAGTTTGCATTTGACCGATGTCAACGCAAACTCCTTGCCACAACATATTGCAAACCCGTCCGTTCGATAGGATTTCCGGCTGCACGCCCGTTCCGTCCGGCGGTAGCTACACGGCGGCACGCCGTGAGTACCGATCATACCCCA
>OLRF01004027.1_pt1 | contig 10828 bp, 8 predicted proteins | sample 1672061 | NCBI WGS metagenome assembly OLRF01 (sample SAMEA3136641, study PRJEB25190) | human gut metagenome | reverse complement strand
TGAAGACCATAAGCCCTTCAACTTCACCGCTACCGTTCAGGTCAAGCCCGAGTACGAGCTTTCCAGCTATGAGCCCGTTGAGGTGGAGGTTCCCACCTCCGAGGCCACTGACGAAGAAATCGACGCTCAGATCGAAGAACTCCGTAACTACTACCACGACTTCAAGGATGCCAACGCCAACACCAAGGTTAAGCCTGGCGAATTCGTGGAACTCACCCTTTCCGCAACCGACGAAGAGGGCAACGATGTTCCTGCGCTTTCCGCCGACCATCGCCTGTACGAGCTTGGCCAGGGTGTATACCCTGAATCCTTCGACGCAGAGCTCATCGGACTGAAGAAGGGCCCAGAAAAGTCCTTCGACCTCGATCTCTCCGAGGACACCTCCGCTGTTGCCTCTTCTCTCGAGAAGAAGGGCATGTTCCACTTCAACGTCAAGATCGATGTTATCAAGAAGAAGATCGTTCCTGAGGTTACTGAGGAATGGGCAAAGGAAACCTTCGGCTTTGAGGGCCTCGAAGACATGCGCAGCAAGATCGCTGAAAGCATTAAGACCCAGAAGGGCTCCAGCATGGTTCGCCGCAAGGAGAACGAATGCCTTATTGCTCTTGGCAGCCGCCTCGAAGGCGAGCTTCCCGAGGCAATGCTTGAGCGCGAGGAAACCAACCTGCTCCAGAACTTCTACGGCCAGCTGTCCAGCATGGGCTTGACCTTCGACAAGTACCTCACCGCTATGGACATCACCGCCGATCAGTTCAAGGAAGACAACAAGAAGCAGGCTGCTGACGTTGTACGCCAGGATCTCGCTCTTGATGCTTGGGCACGCCATTTCGATATGAAGGCAACCGAGGAAGACGTACATAACGAGTTTGCTCAGGCTGACCTCGATGATCCCGAGCTCATCGAGAACGAATGGCGCAAGGAAGGCCGTCTGCCCATGATCCGCGAAAGCATCGTTCGTGCAAACGCACTGCGCGATGTTATCGCTCAGGCCAAGGTTACCGAGGTTGAAGAAACCAAGGAAGCCGAATAGGACCAACAGAGCTTCTGCTCGTCCTTGATACTTTAGTAACGCGGGGGCAGCTGTCGCTTAGGCGACGGTTGCCCCTTCGATCCATAAAAGCCTTGTCGCGTTAGCGACATGAATGAGTGAAAGAGGTATCCATGTTCATAAACCCCACTCAATCAGCTCTTGTGCCATACGTTGTGGAGCAGTCGCCCCGCGGTGAGCGCAGCTATGATATCTATTCCCGTTTGCTCAATGAGCGCATCGTTTTCCTGGGTGAGCCCATTGACGACGCCGTTGCGAATACGGTAGTTGCACAGCTTTTGCACTTGGAATCGGTTGATCCCGATAAGGATATCTCGCTCTACATTAATTCTCCTGGAGGCTCGGTTTCTGCCGGCCTCGCCATCTATGACACCATGCAGTACATCAAGTGCGATGTTTCCACCATCTGCATGGGGCTTGCAGCGTCTATGGGGTCTGTTTTGCTTACTGCTGGCGCACCTGGCAAGCGCATCATCCTGCCTAACGCCCAGGTAATGATCCATCAGCCTATGGGTGGTTCTGGCGAGCGCACCCAGCAGACCGATTTTCAGATTTTAGCAACCGAGATGAAGAAAACCCGCGATCGCCTCGAAGGTATTATTGCCAAGCACTGCGGTCAGCCCGTAGAGCGCGTTCACGCTGATTCCGAGCGCGACAATTGGATGACGGCGGAAGAGGCTTGTGCCTATGGCTTGGTAGACAAGGTTGTTGCGTCTCGCTTCGCCTCTGACGAAAAGAAAGCAGAGTAAGTTAGAATGACCGATCAGACGGGATCCGTCCCCCCTGCACGCGAAGATATCCGTTGCACGTTCTGCGGAAAGACGCCCGATCAGGTTAACGCCATGATCTCTGGTCCTGATGGCATTTTTATCTGCGATGAGTGCATTTCTCTTTCCGCAGAGGCAATGATGGCTGACCTTAATCTGCGCGGACTTGAATCTGACGCGTTGAATCATGTGCTTCAGGTTACCGCAGATGTCGATGACGATGATCGTTCCAATAGCGGTGCTCCTGTTTTGGAGAATCTTCCTACTCCTCGCGAGCTTTTTGAGCAGCTCTCGGAGCACGTTGTGGGTCAGGAAGAGGCAAAGCGTGCGCTTTCTGTTGCGGTTTACAACCATTACAAGCGCGTTAGCCTGGGAGAAGCCGCAGATAGCGGCGATGTTGAACTTGCAAAGAGCAACATCATGCTTCTTGGTCCTACCGGTTCTGGTAAAACGCTGCTTGCTCAGACGCTCGCCCGTACGCTTAAGGTGCCATTTGCCATTGCCGATGCTACTACGTTGACGGAAGCGGGCTATGTTGGCGAAGACGTCGAGAATATCCTGCTTAAGCTTATTACGGCAGCTGACTTTGATATCCCACGCGCCGAAGTCGGCATCGTCTATATCGACGAAATTGATAAAGTTGCCCGCAAGGCCGAAAACCTTTCCATTACGCGCGACGTGTCGGGTGAGGGTGTTCAGCAAGCATTGCTGAAAATTGTGGAAGGTTGCGAGGCATCGGTTCCTCCCCAAGGCGGCCGCAAGCACCCCCAGCAAGAGCTCATTCACATCGATACAACCAACATCCTGTTCATTCTGGGCGGCGCTTTCGTTGGTTTGCCCGATATCATTGCTGAGCGTGTTGGCAAGACCAGTATCGGTTTTGGGTCCGACATGCCCGAATCGAAGCGTGCTGCTGATGCGGAACTACTTACCCAGGTGCTGCCGGAAGACTTGCATAAGTTTGGCATGATCCCTGAATTCGTTGGCCGTATTCCTGTTGTTACTGCCCTCAAAGAGCTTTCCGAAGAAGATCTGGTACGTGTTCTCACCGAACCTAAAAATGCCTTGGTGAAGCAGTACACCGTGATGTTCAAATACGAGGATTCCGATCTGGTGTTTGAGGATGATGCACTTACCGCTATTGCTGAGCGAGCCATCGAGCATCAGACGGGCGCTCGCGGTTTGCGCAGTATCTGCGAGAAGGCGTTGATGGACGTTATGTACGAGCTCCCTGAATATGAGGGACATACTCGTGTCGTCATTCGTCGTAGCGACATCGAGGGAACAACTAAGCCTGTTATTGAGCAGGTAAGTGCCGAAGCGATGGATACTGAATAAACAATGATTCCCTATGCCGTCGCATTGCCCACAGGGGTTGATGCGGCGGCTTTTGGGCTGTTTACTGGAATTAACACAATCTGACAGTTTGGAAGGAAAAGGCATGGCATCTGATAAAAAGGCAGAGCAGTCTTACCAAGACTGGGAAAAGCCGCTTTTCGACGCCTGGAAAGAGAAGGGGTACTTTGGTCGTACGCCCGGGTTCGGCAAGAACGGTGCAAACACCTACACTATCGTTATTCCTCCGCCGAACGTAACCGGTATGCTGCATATGGGCCATGCCTTAAACGACACCATTCAAGACACCTGCATCCGTCGTGCTCGCATGCAGGGCTATCAGGCCCGTTGGATCCTCGGCACTGACCATGCAGGTATCGCCACCCAAACCAAGGTGGACAAAAAGCTCGCTGAAGAAGGCATCTCCCGTCTCGAAATTGGCCGAGAGAAATTTATCGATGCGTGCTGGGATTGGCGCGAAGACTACGGCAACACTATCGTGAAGCAGATTGCTGGCATGGGTTGCTCATGCGATTACGACGACGAGAAGTTCACCATGTCTCCCGAATACGCCAATGCTGTTCGCAAGGTGTTCTGCGATTGGTACCACGATGGCCTCATTTACAAGGGTCGTCGGATCGTCAATTGGTGCCCTTCCTGCACTACTGCTATTGCCGATGATGAGGCTGAATACGTAGATGAAAAGGGCCACTTGTGGTACCTGCGCTACCCGCTTTCCGAGCCAGTCGACGGAATGGAATATGTAGTTGTTGCCACCACACGTCCTGAAACCATGCTGGGCGATACTGGTGTTGCGGTAAGCCCTAAGGACGAGCGTTATAAGCATCTTGTTGGCAAGACGATCGATCTGCCTATCGTAGGCCGTAAGATTCCGATATTTGCCGACTACTATGTCGACTCCGAGTTCGGCACGGGTTGCGTGAAGACCACTCCCGCTCATGATCCGAACGACTATGCCATGGGTCAGCGCAACAACCTTGAGCAGATCAACGTTTTCGATGAGCACGCTGTTGTCGTTGAGGGCTATGGCAAGTTCAGCGGCATGACGCGCGACGAAGCGCGTGAGGCAATCGTTGCGGAATTTGAGGCTTTGGGTCTCCTTGATCATGTGGAAGATCACGATCATTCCGTTATGACGTGCTATCGCTGCCACACCAAGCTCGAGCCTTGGTTGTCGGAGCAGTGGTTTGTTGCGGTTGACCGCCTGAAGAAACGTGCTGCCGAAGTGGTGGAGAACGGTGAAATCCAATTCCACCCTGCACGCTGGAAGCAGGTTTACCTTGATTGGCTGGAAAACCTGAAGGATTGGTGCATTTCTCGTCAGCTTTGGTGGGGCCATCGTATTCCGATGTTCTATTGTGATTCCTGCGGCTGGGAAGACGCTCTGATGGAAGATACCGACGTTTGCCCAAAGTGCGGCGGCCATGTCCATCAGGACGAAGATGTTCTTGATACCTGGTTCTCTTCGCAGTTGTGGCCTTTTGCTACGCAGGGATGGCCGGAAAATCCCGATGAGCTGAAGCCCACCTACCCAACGCAGATGCTGTCTACTGCTCGCGACATTATGGGCTTGTGGGTTGCGCGCATGGTAATGTCTTCGCTCTACTTTACCGACCAGATCCCATTCAAGGATGTCATCATCCATCCCACGGTTATGGCTGCGGATGGCAAGCCGATGTCGAAGAGCCGCGGTAATGGCGTGGACCCCCTGAAGTTGATGCAGGATTACGGTGCAGACGGCATGCGCTTCGGTTTGCTTATGCAGGTTACCGGTGCTCAGGATTTGAAATTCAACGAGAATAAGCTGGTAAGCAGCCGCAACTTTGCCAACAAGGTTCGCAATGCTGCTCGCTTCGTGAATATGAATCTGGATGGCTTCGTTCCTGGCGAGCCTGAGCCCAAGACGGAAGCAGACCGCTGGATGTTCTCGCGTTTGGCCCGTTTGGTCCGCTCTCTCGATGCCGCCTACGACGGCTTTGAGTTCGCTGATGTTGCTCGAGAACTGTATGCGTTCTTCTGGAATGAATTTTGCGACTGGTATATTGAGCTTTCGAAGGCCCGCTTGAGCGCTGGCGGGGAAGAGCGCGCCGCAATGCAGCGAAACCTGGTGTTTGTTCTTGATACTGCCTTGCGTCTGCTCCATCCCGCAATGCCTTTTGTAACCGAACAGATCTATCAGGAGCTTCCAGGTGAAAAAGAGGCACCGTATCTCATGGTTGCATCGTGGCCCGATGCCGACAAGCTGGAAAAGTATATCGACCCTGATGCCGAGCAGGTTATCACCATGGTTACCCAGGTTGTTTCCGGCATTCGCTCTATCCGCGCTCGCTATGGAATCTCTCCTCGTGCGGAGCTCGAAGTAGTGGTTAAGGCCCAGGACGATACGGCAGCAAGCCTCTTCGAAAGCCAGGTGCAGTTGATTTCCACCTTGGCTAATACCAAGGTTTCTGCGGTATCTGTTGATGCGGCACGTCCTGATGAATCCAGCGTATGCCTTGCCGATGGGGTGGAAGCTTATGTCGTTCTGTCCGGCTTGGTTGACTTCGACAAGGAGCGCGCTCGCTTGGAGAAGGAAATCGGCAAACTGGAAAAGGATTTCACCAAGTTTGACAAGAAGCTTTCCAATCCTGGCTTCCTTTCCAAGGCTGCTCCTGAGATTGTAGAGAAGGATCGTGCAAAGCTCGCCGACATCACCGATCGTCTTGCGCGCTTGCGTGCTGAGCTTGCTGAGATTTCCCAGGAAGGATAACCATGAACGAAATCATGTCCCAGTTCCTTACGAGCGAGGTTCAGACGGTGCTGTTTGCGCTGCTGGGCATTGTCGTTGTTCTGTATCTGCTCTCCATTTTCTGGGCTGCACGTGATGCCCGGGCTCGTGGTTTCGGCTGGGCGTGGGGTCTGCTTTCCGTTGTGCCTATCGTGGGTTTGGTTGCTTACTGCATGATTCGCCCACCGCTTCTTAAGGCGGATCGCGAAGAGCAGGATCTCGAACTTGCCTTGAAGCAGCGTGAGCTTATGAAGTTTGGCGATTGCGCCAAGTGCGGCTATCCGGTTGAAGCAGATTACGTGCTTTGCCCAAATTGTCATACGCGCTTGAAAAACCTGTGCCCTACGTGTCATCATGCGCTTGATCCCGCATGGACTGTGTGCCCGTACTGCACAACTAAGATTAAGTAGCTGCCTGTTAGCGAACAGGGTAGCGTGAAGGCTCAGCCGATCCTGTCTCTTTTATGCGGGGAAGGACCGGCTGGGCTTTCTGTATTGACGGCGGCTCAAGGATTGTGGCAGCTGGTGTGCTAAGGTAAAGCGAGCTATGTGGTAACATAGCTCGTTCGTTGATGGCTGTATGGGCGTCTATACGCTCTATGCAAGAAAGGAAACGATTGTGGAAATCATTCTCCCAGATGGGTCGAAGAAGATTCTCGAGGAAGGCGCCACGGTTTACGATGTGGCAGCATCTATCGGCACCAGTCTTGCTAAAGCTGCGCTTGCCGGCAAGATTAATGGTGAGCTGGTGGACGTTACTGCCCAGGTAACCGACGGGGCAACCATCGAAATCATTACCAACAAGAGCCCAGAGGCTCTTTCCATCATGCGTCACTCTTGCGCGCATATTATGGCTGAGGCCGTTCAGGAGCTGTTCCCTGGTGCCCAGATTGCGTTTGGCCCTGCCACCGACAATGGGTATTTCTATGACTTCGAGCTGCCCGAGAATATCTCTTCAGACGATTTTGCAGCCATTGAAAAGAAGATGGCTCAGATTGTGAAGAGGAACGAGCCTTTTGTTCGCGAGGTTGTATCTGTTGAAGAGGCGAAAGAGATTTTCGCCGATCAGCGTTTCAAGCTCGAGCATATTGACGATTTAACTGAAGGCGAAATCTCGGTGTACCGTCATGGCTCCTTTGTGGATCTGTGCGCAGGTCCCCATATTCCCTCTGCGGGCAAAATTGGCGCATTTAAGATGATGAAGCTCGCTGGTGCGTACTGGCGAGGCGATGCAAGCCGCGAACAGCTGCAGCGTCTTTATGGCACGGCTTTCTTTAAGAAGGCCGATCTGGACGAGTATCTGCATAATCTCGAAGAGGCGGAAAAGCGCGATCATCGTCGTATCGGCCGCGAAATGGACATCTTCATGATGCGCGAAGAGGCTCCAGGCTTCCCCTTCTTCCTTCCTAACGGCATGATCCTGAAGAACACCCTGCTTGATTACTGGCGGGAAATCCATCACGAGGCGGGATATGTGGAAATCTCCACACCGCTTATCATGAGCAAACAGCTATGGGAAACGTCTGGCCATTGGGATCATTACAAGGACAATATGTACTCCACGATCATCGACGAAGAGGAGTTCTGCGTTAAGCCCATGAACTGTCCTGGTGGCGTTCTGGTCTATGGCTCTAAGCCGCACAGCTATCGTGATCTCCCTATTCGTGCTGGTGAAATCGGTACGGTTCATCGCCATGAGCTTCGTGGTGCCTTGCACGGTTTGTTCCGTGTTCGCTGCTTCAACCAGGATGATGCACATCTTTTTGTGCGTCCCGATCAGCTTACCGATGAAATCGTGGGCGTAGTGAAACTTATCGACTCGGTGTATCAGCAGTTTGGCTTCAAGTATCATGTGGAGCTCTCCACGCGCCCCGAGGATTCGATGGGATCGGACGAGGATTGGGCAGCAGCAGAGGCAGGTCTCAAGACTGCACTCGATCAGCTGGGTATGGAATACGAGGTCAACGAAGGCGATGGTGCTTTCTATGGCCCGAAGATTGACTTCCATCTGCAGGATTCCATCGGACGTACGTGGCAATGCGGTACGGTTCAGCTTGACTTCCAGATGCCTCAGAATTTCAACTTGGAATACACCGACCATGACGGCTCCAAGAAGCGCCCCGTCATGCTTCATCGCGTATGCTTCGGCTCTGTTGAGCGCTTTATCGGTATTCTTATCGAGCATTATGCGGGCAAATTCCCTGTTTGGCTTGCTCCGACGCAGGTAAAGATCTTGCCCGTTTCCGAAAAGAGCCGCGACTATGCCCATAAGGTTGCTGAGCAGATCGAAGCGGCCGGCATCCGTGTGACGGTCGACAATCGTGATGAGAAAATTGGCTACAAGATCCGCGAGGCGCGCAGCATTGACCGCGTTCCTTATATGCTGATTCTGGGCGAAAAGGAAGCTGCCGAGGGCAATATCTCGGTACGCGACCGTTCCAACGAAACCGTTCCTTCGACTGTTGAGGACTTCTGCGCAAAGGTTAAGGAAGAGATTCGTACTCGCGCTTAGCCTGCTAAACCTCGGTTAAACCTTTTGAAAATAAGCCGCAAAGCAGTTCCCGTGCTTTGCGGCTTTTATATTTATGCCATCATGCTGAACGGGGCGGTTGGGTATTCCTATAGGGCAAACGCCAAGGAGCGTGAAGGCTGCGTTGCAGTGTTTGGCCATCCTCCCATTTCGCGCCTGCCGCGTTGTATCGTTGGGCCTTCTTCGATGTGCCTCAATTCGCGAATCTCCCCGATCGTCATACCGCTTGGCTTGGTTCCCTTGGCATTTCGGCGGCTCAGCAGGTGACGATAATGAAACGAGAAGTCCATGTATCAGCGTAGAGGGACAAAATGAGAGAAGGTTATCAGTTATATCGAAAACCGTGCTATAATGATTCCCGTTAAATGATACTCGTTAAGTTACATTTATCGGGACAGAAGGGAGTTTATTATGGTGCCCCATATCACACAGTCTGAATTCGCAGATAAGGTTGAGAACGTTCCATATCCCGTATTGGTCGACTTCTTTGCCACCTGGTGCGGACCATGCAAGATGATGGCTCCCGTACTTGATCGGGTTGCGCTTGCCAAACAGGGTAAGGCAGCGGTTTACAAGGTTGATGTCGACCAAGAACCTGAGCTTGCCCAACGTTTTGGCGTAATGAGCGTTCCGACGCTTATCGTGTTCAAAGACGGGTCTGCCGCCCGACAGTTCGTAGGCGTTCAGTCTGAGCAGACGTTAGTTAAAGCTCTGGATTAAAATCTGCGAGTTATCGGCGATGCCCTTTGGTGAAATCGTGATATTTTCGCTCAAGTTCGGAAAGCTCATCGGGGGAAAGCTCGGTGAGCTTTCTCATATGCTCATCAAAGAACATAATGCTTTCATTTTTTCGTAATCTCATCATTTCATTGTAGTAATTGACTACGGTGCCAGTGATCAGGGCAACGACAACAAGCGAAGAAAGTCCCATGAGAATCGTGATAACGCGACAGATGGTGGTATGAGCAACGATATCGCCGAATCCAATAGTGGTAATGGCTTGAAAGGAATACCAGACGGCATTGCCGAAAACAGGAAAAGTCTCAGGCTCGAGGATGCAGAACAATGCGCAGCAGACTAGGAGAAACACTCCATAGACGGCAAATAGGCTGCAGCCTCCAATCTGCTTAAAGGCATTGGCAAGCACTGCAAGTGATTGTTTGGCGGAGCGGAGGGGCTGATTCTTTTGGGGCGTGCTCATAGAGGCTCGTTTCTGTTTGGGTGTTGTTATTGTACGCTCAAAGCCCCTATAGGGTGTTCGCATTGTTCGCTGAAGCTCTTGCAATGTCGTGACGAAGAAGGGGAGGGTGCTTCCTATGGTCGAGAAAAAAATTAACGATATCGTGATTGTGGGTGCAGGTCCTGCTGGGCTTACCGCGAGCATCTACGCTGCACGTGCTGGCCTTTCCGCGGTGGTTCTGGACGAACTTGGAGCGGGAGGGCAGCTTCTCTCTATCGACAATCTTGAGAATTATCCAGGGTTTCCCGAGGGGATCAATGGATTTGAGGCGGCTTACTCGTTGCAGGCGCAGGCGGAACGATTTGGCGCTGTTATTGAAAGCGACAAAGCCGTAGGCATTTCGGTGAACGAAGGGAATTCCGGTGATGCTAGATTCGTGGTTCAAGGAACGCAGCATTCCTATCCTGCGCGGAGTGTGGTGATTGCTACGGGGGCGAAACCTGTGCCTCTTCCTATTGACGGTGCTGATGCCTTAGTGGGGAAGGGCATATCGTATTGCGCAACCTGCGATGGCAATTTCTTTCGTGACAAAGACGTGATTGTGGTGGGAGGTGGCGATAGCGCTGTTGCCGATGTGGTGTATTTATGCCGCATTGCGCAAACAGTTCATTTGGTGCATCGCCGCGAAGAGCTGAAAGCGAGCCCTTGGTATGCCAAGCAGCTTAAGGGCATAGAGAACCTGGTAGTGCATTGGAACTGTATTGTGTCGGATGTCTTGCAGGAAAAGGGCCGCGTAAGTGGTGCTCGGCTAAAAAGCGTTTTGACAGGGGAAACGAGCACGATTCGCGCCCAAGGGATCTTTGTTGCCATCGGAACACGTCCCGATACGGCATGGCTTGATGGGATTGTTGAGCTTGATGAGTCGGGTTACATTGTTGCTGATAAGGGCGGAGCAACATCGGTTCCGGGCTTATTCGCCGCAGGCGATGTGCGCACTACGCCTTTACGTCAGGTTGTTACTGCGGTTTCCGATGGTGCTCTTGCTGCGGAGGCGGCTGCTAGCTTCTTGTCTTCATGCTAAAATATATGGCTGTGAATTTTCCGGGTATTGTGCTCATAGGCGCGTACTTGTGGGCTGGTTGGTGGAACCGGCGATTGAAATGCGAAAAGGAAGAACATGC
>OLRF01004026.1_pt1 | contig 10829 bp, 8 predicted proteins | sample 1672061 | NCBI WGS metagenome assembly OLRF01 (sample SAMEA3136641, study PRJEB25190) | human gut metagenome | reverse complement strand
ACTTCATTCAGCCGGAGCCTGCAAATAAATTTGCGCATAAATCTTGACGGGACCTTTGCATGATATACTTAAAATATCAGTGAATTTAAAAACAGTATTCAAGGGGGCTGCCAGCGATGAAGAAAAAACTTTTTTGCATTTTCGGTTTGATCCTGATCGTCTCGGCTATCGCCTATTTTTGCCACGATCACAGCGTACTTCCGCTCGACGCCGAAAACGCGAACTATATCAGTTTTAAAATTTACCCTCAAAATGAGCCGAATTATATGGTGACAAACGATGACCGACTGAAAGAGATCGTGCGTGCTATCAATGAACTGGATGTGCAGGAAACAACGGATCAAGTAGACAGGATGTCGGATAGCTTTTACTATTTTTGGATTCAAATATCGGACAAAGATATCCCTGTTGAACTGGATGAAGATACCATTTCGATCAATAATGAACGCTATCAGGCGGACACATCGGATTTACGCGAGCTTTTGGATAAGACGTATCGTGATGTGATGAGCGGTATTATCGATTGATGAAGATAATATCCGCGTTTAAAGGAAAAATTGCTTGGACTTCGATTTGTAGATAGCAAAGGAGCGGGGCGCAGCTCCGCTCCTTTTTTCTGTTTTCACCCCTCCAGCGGCTTGATCTCCTTATGCTCCACGCGAGGCAGCTTGCAGGCATCGGCAGGATTGAAGCGCAGATAACCGATTGCCACCGCCTGCTGCAGCGCCTTGTGCAACACACCATGCGCAGCAGCAGAGTTCCGCTATCCTCCACATTCCCGTCATCATCCCTTGTGCTATACTCCCGATAGGAGAGTATAGCAGTGCGCCCTTTAGTTCCTAAAGAGATTTCCCTTAATACTTTTTCATCAACTTATTAAAAATGATAATTCCTGTGATAATTTGAAACATTAAATATCCGCTGAGATAGAGTATGATCATGCGAGCATTGTCGATAACTTCCAATGCTCCGAGAATACTGAAAACCAAAATAGAGAAACAAATAACCACCAGTCCTATGCCGTAAGCATATCTTCCGGCTCTATCTCTAATTTTTGTTTTCAACTCGTCATGTTGCTCAATTCGGTCGTTCTCCAAACGTTCTTCGTATTGCTCTTTATTCTTGGGGGAACTCCAATAAAAATATTTGCATATCATCATAATTCCAGGGAAGATACCTGCGCCAGCAAAGCCCCATAAAATGCCCTCTAACTTTGTTTCAATCAATAGCGCAACAATCAAACAAACCACACCGAAAAGCACATATAGTATCCCGGTTATCAAATTACTCTTTTTCATTTTCTGCACCTCTTTCATAGATAAAGATTTCTTCAATCCGTTTACCAAAAAAGTCTGAAATTGCAAAAGCTAATTCCAATGATGGATTATACTTTCCTGTTTCGATTGAACTAATGGTTTGTCTTGAAACACGAAGCATTTTTGCAAAATCATCTTGATTTAATCCTCGCTCCTTTCGTAACTGCTCAACTTTATTCTTCAAAAAAACGCCTCCTTGCATGACAAGTTTCCTTTACAAACTTACTATAGCATGACGCGCCCATCTTGTCAAGTTTCCTTTACAATATTTACTTCTTAATCATGGGAAAATTACAATTTATTCATACAGTAAGAGTGCCCAAACATTTTTTGTCCGGGCGCTCTCAGTATCAGTCATGGATCATCCGCTTTGGCAATATCTGTCGAAAAATTCACCGATGCCTCGCCGAAGTCTGATTTTTCCGTGAGCGGGCAAAAAAAGCGCCCGCCAAATGACGGGCGCTTCCCCTTTGTTCACTTCAGGTATTTTGCGACTTCCTGCTCAAGCTCCTGCCACACGGAATATTTCGCGCCGTTTTCATCGAAGAAAGCCTTCAAATCGCGGTTCAGCGCGCTCATTTCGTCGACCGCGTTCATCGCGTGGTCGGACGCGCAGATCTTTCCGAGGCTCGTGGCGGACATGAGCTTAAAAAAGCGCAGACAGGTCTTGTGGTACGCCGCGCCTTCAAACTCCACGTTGTCCTTCGGCAAAATTTCATGTCCCGCGTTTCTGATCGCGCGGTAGCCCTCGTTATTAGCGTCGATCAGTCGGCTTAAATAGGCCGTGTTGCCCTTGAGCTTTTTGAGGTCGACGGACGCCACATACTCCCGCTCCCGATGGCCTGCCGAAGACGCAAAGGCAAACATCACGTTTTTCTCCGGCAGCGAAGCGCTCAGCGCACTTGCGCGCATGTCGTTTCCCACAAAGACGATATTCTTTGTCGGATTCGTCCGCAGGGTATCGAGGATCGCGTCGAGCTGCGTATAGCGCAGGACGACGAAGATCACGTCGTACTTGTCCTCCGCTTTCAGCTCCGCCGTGACCGGAATGCGCCTGACCGACATGCGGGGCGAAAACTTATCCTTGATCCGAAGGCCGTTTTTTTGGATGCTCTCGCCCCATGCTCCCCGCGCCAGCAGCGTGACGTCCTTTCCCGCGCGGAAGAAATTCCGCGCCAGATTGCAGCCGAGCACGCCCGCGCCGAATACTAAAATTTTCATAGCCAAGTCTCCTCTTATCCTAAAAATACCTGTTTCCTTCGTTCTGCCTCGTCTCGCTATGCTCTCGTTCCGATTTTCTTTCGTTTTGCGTCAGTTAGTCATCTCTAACTGAAACATAGTAACTGACAGTACAAAAGTCAAGATGTCTTTTTACCGCTCTCCGGTGCTTCCTTGCCCTTTTTCATCTTCTCCTTCACTCGATCAACAAATCCCCGCTTCAAAAGGGGCTGCGCATTGTTCATCTGTACTGGCCTGTTTTTGTCACTTTGCCAGATTTGTTCAAAAAATATCTGCTTTTGCAAATTTAATCTTGCTTCTTCCGGATATTTTCATATAATGTTGACGACTGAACAGGAGGTACCACCATGTATGTTACCTACAACAACCTTTTTAAGCTCCTCATCGACAAGGGCTTAAATAAAACGGAATTTGCGCGCGAGGTCGGCATCAGCTCCAACACGCTCGCCAAGCTCTCGAAAAATGAGCTCGTCTCGCTCGAGGTGCTTGTGCGCATCTGCCGCCAGCTCGACTGTTCGCTCGGCGACGTGGTGCAGCTCGCCCCGCCCGAGCCGCCGATCAAAAGCGGCCTTGAGCGCATGAAGAAGCGAAGACCTACCCACGAGAAAGGAGGCAATGCGTACCGCCATGAGTAACGAAACCAAGGAGACCGGCTCCAGCTTTATGGAAAAGCTGTCGACGGTCATCGTCGACAAGCGAAATCTCATCTTTCTGCTCACGATCATTCTGCTCGTATTCTCCGCCTTTTCCCGCAACTGGGTCGAGGTCGAGAGCGACCTGACGTACTACCTGCCGTCTGATTCCGAGACGAAGCAGGCGCTCGACATCATGGACGAGCAGTTCACGACCTATGGCACGGCCGAGGTCATGGTGGCCAACATCACGCCAGAGCAGGCCGCCGCGCTCGAGCCCAAGATCAAGGAGATCAAGGGCGTGCAGAGCGTGGACTACGACGAGACCACCGCACATTATAATAACCTCTCCGCCCTCTATTCCATCACCTTTGCCTACAGTGAGGATGACGAGGCCTGTCTCGACTCGCTCGAAGCCGTGAAGGAATACCTGTCCGACTACGATCTGTATGTCGACACGGACCTTGGCAACACGCAGCAGGAGACCATCGACCACGAGATCAGCGTCATCATGGTGTATGTCGCCATCGTCATTGTCATCGTGCTGCTCTTCACGTCCGAGACCTACGGCGAGGTGCCGGTGCTCATTCTGACGTTCGTGGTCGCGCTCATACTGAATCAGGGCACAAACTTCCTGATGGGCAAAATCTCGTTCATTTCAAACTCGGTCACAAGCATCTTGCAGTTGGCGCTGTCCATCGACTACGCCATCATCTTCTGCAACCGATTTAAAGAGGAGCACCGGCTGCTGCCGCTGCGTGAGGCCGTCATCGTCTCGCTGAGCAAGTCGATCCCCGAGATTGGTGCGAGCAGCCTCACGACCATCGGCGGCCTTGTCGCGATGCTCTTCATGCGGTTCAAGCTCGGTCCCGATATGGCGCTTTGCCTCATCAAGTCGATTTTGTTCGCGCTGCTCGCGGCGTTCATCGTGATGCCAGGCCTTCTGATGCTTTTCGGCCCGCTGATCGACCGCACGCAGCACCGCAGCTTCGTGCCGAAGATCCCGTTCGTCGGCAAGCTCGACTATGCCACGCGCTACATCATCCCCATCGTCTTCGTGGTGCTGGCCGTCATCGGCTACCGTCTCTCATCCGACTGCCCCTACGCCTACGGCTATGGCCTCATCTCCGCCCCCAAGCAGAATGAGACGCAGTTTGCTCAGCAGATGATCGAGGATAACTTCACCTCGAAGAACATGCTGGCACTCATCGTCCCCACGGGCGACTACGACAAGGAGTCCGCCATCTTAGACGAGCTCGGCCAGTACGACGAGGTCGACTCCACGATGGGTCTTACCAACATCGAAGCGCTCGACGGCTATATGCTGGCCGACAAGCTGACGCCGCGCCAGTTCGCCGAGCTCGCGGGGCTCGATTACGAGGCCGCTCAGGTCGTCTACGCCGCCTACGCCGCGCAGCATTCAGAATATGGCAAGCTTGCGGGCAATCTCGCCACCTACAAAGTCCCGCTCATCGACATGTTTCTCTTTGTCTGCGATCAGGTGGATTCCGGCATCGTGACGCTCAGTGACGACCAGACGCAGATGCTCCAGGATGCCGAGGTCCAGATGAACAGCGCCAAGGCCCAGCTTCAAGGTACGGATTACGACCGCATGCTCATCTACCTCACGCTGCCCGAAAGCAGCGACGAGACCTACGCCTTCACCGACAAAATTCTCGAAATTGCCGAAAAGTATTACCCCGATGAAAACGTCTACCTCGCGGGCGAATCGACGAACGAATACGAATTCGAAAAGTCCTTCGCCGTGGATAACAAGGTCGTCAGCATCGTGTCGGTGCTCGTGGTTATGCTGGTGCTGCTCTTCACGTTCAACTCCGCCGGTATGCCGGTGCTGCTGATCCTCGTGATTCAGGGCTGCATCTGGCTCAACTTCTCGTTCCCGACCATCACGGGCAAGTACATCTTCTTCTTAGGATATCTAATTGTTTCTTCCATCCAGATGGGCGCGAATATCGACTACGCCATCGTCATCGCCAGCCGCTATCAGGAGCTCAAATCCAAAATGCACCACCGCGACGCCATCGTCGAGACGCTGAACTTCGCCTTCCCGACGATCATCACCTCCGGCTCGATCCTCTCGATCTGCGGCTTTTTGATCGGCAGCATGACATCTGAGCCCGTCATCGCGGGCATCGGCGAGAGCCTTGGCCGCGGCACGGTCATCTCCATCATCATGGTCATGTTCGCCCTGCCGCAGATCTTGCTCATCGGCAGCGGCATCGTCGACAAGACCTCGTTCTCCGTCCCGTCCATTTCGGAAAAGAAATCCGGACACGGCAAGGTCTCCGTCAACGGCATGGTGCGCGGCAGCATCAATGGTACGGTGCATGGCATCATGCACGCCACGGTCGAGGGCGACATCGACCTGAATCTGATCTCCGGATCTGCAAATGAGGAGCAAGACGATGAAGAAGACTAATCATTTCTATCGCTTCTGCGCGCTTGCACTCTCGTGCCTGCTGCTCATCTCGCTTCTCCCTGTCACGCAGGTCTTGGCAGACGGGGACGGCGCCATCCATATCAAGAGCGCAGAAGACTTACGATCCCTCGCGCATTCCTGCACGCTCGACTCCTGGTCGCGCGGTAAAACCGTTGTGCTTGACAACGATATCGCGCTGACCGACGATGACGAGCTCCCCATCCCGACGTTCGGCGGCACGTTCAACGGCAACGGCCACACCATCAGCGGCCTTTCCATCACGCAGAGCGTCTCCCCCGCCGGTCTTTTCGGCGTGCTGCAAAAGGACGCCGTCATCAAAAACCTGAATGTTGAGGGCACGGTCACCCCGTCCGGCGACAGCGAAAATATCGGCGGCATCGTGGGTGAAAACCACGGCACGATCGAAAGCTGCACATTCAACGGAAGCGTTTCCGGCAAACGCAGCGTCGGCGGCATCGCGGGCAGCAACCTCGCCACGGGCATCGTGCGCGCGTGCGACGCCTCGGGCGCGATCTTCGGCCAGAGCATGACCGGCGGCATCGTGGGCGAAAACCTCGGTTCCATCGTCTCCTGCCGCGGCCGCGCCTATGTAAACATCGAGAGCACCGACCCCTCCATCGACCTGAGCAATTTGAACCTCGAATTCTCGCTCGACCTCGCCAAGCTCTCCCGCGCCGACACGCTCAACACCGCCACCGACACCGGCGGTATTGCAGGCTATTCCTCCGGCGCGATCGCGTCGAGCACAAACTACGCCGCCGTCGGTTATCAGCACATCGGCTACAATATTGGCGGCGTGGTCGGCCGCAGCAGCGGACAAGTGCTCGCGTGCAGCAATGAAGGCGCGATCTGCGGGCGAAAGGACGTCGGCGGCATCGCCGGCCAGATGGAGCCCTATATCCGCATGGAGATCTCCGACGGTCTGCTGCAGCAGCTCAAAACACAACTCAACGAGCTCAGCGGTCTTGTCAACACAGCAACCAACCATGCCGAAGGCGGCTCGAATGAGATTGCCTCGCGCCTGAACAGCATGTCCGGCTATGTGGATAACGCCGCCAACGAGCTGAACAACGTCCGGCTGAACGCCAGTATTGACAGCGTCATCACCGGCGACGGCTCCCATTCCTCCGACACTCTGATCGGCGGCAGCAGTGCCGCAGGCGCGGGCGCGAGCCACGAGGGCAATGCCTCGGGCACCGTCACCGGCTCGACTCAGATTGTCGCTGCACCGGATCTTGGCGGGCTGACCTCGTCGATCAACGGCCTGAGCAGTCAGGTCACAATGCTCAACAACGCCGCCAGCGGCACGGTCGGCACATTGGCAAATGATATTCGTTCGATCAACAACAAGTTCAACGAGCTGACAGGAACGCTGTTTTCCGCCATTTCCTCGCTCAGCGGCGGCACGGGCGACATCATTGTCGACACCTCCGATGTCGACATCGATTCCGTCACGTTCGGTAAAGTCTCTTCCTGCCGCAACAGCGGCGCGGTGTACGGCGATGTGAATACCGGCGGCATCACAGGCTCCATGACCATTGAATACACGCTCGACCCCGAGGACGATGTCACGGGCCATCTTTCGAACATCTACCGCAAGCAGTATGAGTACCGCTCCATCATCCAGAAGTGCGTCAACACCGGCGATGTGGCCGGCAAGCGCAGCTATGTCGGCGGCATTGTCGGCCGCATGGACCTCGGCTATCTGACTGCGTGTGAGGCGTCGTCCTGCACCATCAAGAACGAAAACGGCAGCTATACCGGCGGCATCGCCGGTCTCACCGGCGCAACGGTGCACGGCAGCTTTTCCAAGTGCACGCTCAGCGGCAAGAAGTATGTCGGCGGCATCGTCGGCTCCGGCGTACAGGAAAATGTCGACGGCAGCGGCAGTACCGTGAGCTGGAACTACTCGCTCGTCGATATCACCGACTGCCAGCAGTACCAGGGCGCAATCTCCGGCAGCGATACGGGCACATTTGAGCATAACTACTATGTCTCCGACGATCTCCCCGGCATCAACCGTCAGGGCTACGCCGGACGGGCCGAGCCCATCAGCTATTCTCAGTTGCTCGCACTCAGCGACCTGCCCGAGAGCATGAAGTCCTTCACGCTCACCTTCGTTGCTGACGATAAAACTGTGCTCAGCCGCACTTTCAACTACGGCGACTCCATCGACGAAAGCGACATCCCCGAGCCGCCCGCCAAGAGCGGCTGTCACGTCCACTGGGACCGCACCGACCTCACGAATCTGCACTTTGACACCGTCGTCACCGCTGTTTACGAGGCCTACACCCCCGGCCTTGCCTCTGAACAGACGCGAGAGAGCGGACAGGCTGTCATCTTGGTCGAGGGCAACTACAACGACGGCGACGCCATCACCGTGACCGCCCAGCCGCTCACGCCCGCGGCGTTCGATGTGCAGTCCGGCACCGTGCTCGATCGCGTGAAGGGCTATTTTGCCTGCCTCAGCCGCGGCGAGATGCCCTCGATGGTCGCCAACGCCGAAGTGCTTGAGCAGTGGCGCATCGACCTTGCCGACGACGGGCAGGACACGCACACCATGCGCTATCTCCCGCCCGACGGGCAGAAGGAGCTGCGCATCTACACCCGTGAAGACGGCGGCAGCTGGCAGGAGGCCGACTGCGGCACGATGGGCAGCTACCTCACCTTCTCCACGAGCGGCGACAGCGTTGAGTTTGCCGCCGTGCGGACGCTCGACGTCTGGGGCATCTGGCTCGGCGTGCTCGCCGTGCTGGCTGTTCTGATCCTTATCATCGTTCTGCTCGTCCACCGCCACAAGCGCAAGGCGCGCAGACGCGCCGAAGCGCTGGCGCGCAGCGCGAGCGCCGTCTCGCAGGCCGAGCAGATCGTCCGCGGCGAGGACGCCAATGCGTCCACAGCAGACGAAGCCCCTGCCAAGACGGGTGCCCCCGCGTCTACAGCGGTCGAAGATGCCACTCAGGCGGATGCGCCTGTGTCCGCTGAATCTACGGCAGTCCCCGCCGCCGTGGCAGTAGCAGCGACCGCTGCGCCGGTCGTCACCGCCGCGGTCGAGGGCGCAGAAAGCGTTCCCACTTCCGAACCTGCTCCCGCAGCCGATCCCGACTCCATCGAGGCGCGCCTTGCGCGCGCGGAAGAGGAACTTCGGCTTCTTCGCGAGGAGCGCGAGGCACGCGAAAACGTGCTCACGCAGCCAGCAGTACCGCCCGCGCCGAAAAAGCGCAGGCGCCGCCGCTTCCTCCCTATTCTCATCACGATTTTAGTCTTGCTCGGCGCGGCTGCGGCGTTCTTCCTCCACTCCGACTTTAAGAAGGACCTCGAAGCCTACCGCCTTGTCGAGGCGCGTGTCAAAGAGGACCCGATGACCATGGACGTCACGGTCGACGCCTCCTATGGCAAAATCAGCCTGAGCGCGGATGCCTCCGTCGCCCGCACGAAGAAGGACGGCGCTCCCATCACCTGTATCGACCGCGACGGCGCGGCGCTCTACTACGCAGACGGCGCGATCTACCTTGAAAACGGCAAGTCCTACGCTGTCGGCGGCGCATTCCCAAATTACGCCGAGCTCATGGATGAGACCGCCGAGCTCTGCCGCACGCTCACGGTGACGAGATCCGTTGACGGGCAGGAAAAGCGCTACACCCTCACCGCCGAGGGCGACGACGCGAGCACACTGCTGCGTCTTCTCACCTCGGACGAGATCGCGAACGCCGCATCGCTTTCCGCGATCCGCGTGGATCTCACCGCCGAGAGCGGTGAGCTGATGGACGTAAGCTTCACGGCGGAAAACTCCGGAGATCTTCGCGTGGAGGCCGCCGCGCACTTCACCGACGCGCTCGCGCCGGTGATCCCCGACGATGTGCTCACCGCCATCCATTCGGGCAGCAATGACGACGCTTCCACGCTGACGGACAACGCGCTCCGTCTGCTGGGTGCCTGGGGCGAGCTGACCGCGGACGATCTGTCCGCCGACATTGCTCTTTCCGCCGACTGCGGCCCGATCGTGCTGAACAGCACGCTCCAGTACGACCGCAGCAGCATCGACGGTCAGAGCTACGGCAGCATCCGCAAAAACACCCTCGCCGTCTACTTCTCCGGCAGCAAGATCTGCGACGCGGACGGCAACAGTGTCGACACCGCGAGCCAGCAGCTCGTCGATGCCACGTCGCTCATTGACCTCTGCTACCAGTCCATTCTGAACGGCAGCGCAGGCTGCGATAAGGCGAGCGACGGCTATCTCTACGGTCTTTCGCTCGACTCCGACGCGATGAGCGAGCTCGCCGCCGCCATCGCGCCGGATATCAAGGCACAGGATGTGACCTTCTCCTCCGGACGCATTTCCGTCTGCGTGAGCGAGCAGGGCGAGCTCCAGTCCGTCAACATCTCGTGCAGCGGCGCGCTGCACCTCATCCTCTCCGACGCTCCGGTGTCGCTCTCCGCCGTCATCACGCCGGCGGATCGTGCATTCTCGATTCCCCAGCCGGCGCTCAACGCGCTGAAACAATAGAAAAGCGGAGGGAGATTCATACTATGGGAAATCGCATCATCAGCATCAGCCGCCAGTTCGGCAGCGGCGGCCACGAAGTGGCCGTGAAAACAGCGGATCTCCTCGGCATCCGCGTCTATGAGCGCGAGCTGATCCGCCTCGCGTGCGAGTACGGCGAGCTTTCGGAAAAAACGCTCTCCCCCTCGGACGAAAAGGCGACCAACCCCTACCTCTTCCAGACCGTGCACGAGGGCAACCACCATGTGCTGCGCGGCAAACCGACGAGCGAAGTGCTCTTCGCCCTGCAAAGCCACGAGATCCGCCGCATCGCCCGCCACGAGGAGTGTGTGTTCGTGGGGCGCTGCGCAGACTATGTGCTGCGCGGCGAAGACGTGAGGCTTCTCACCGTGTTCGTCGCCGCGCCGGACGAGCACCGTATCCAGCGCAAAATGGCGCAGGAAAAGCTCACGCGCGACCAAGCCATCCGCCTGATCCGCAAGATGGACAAGCAGCGCCGCAAGTATTACGAGAGCTACACCCACAAGGCCTGGGGCGCGCCGGAGGGGTATGATCTTTACCTTGACACCGGTGCGCTGTCGACCGCTGACGCGGCGGCGGTCATTGCGGAGCGCTTCCGCAGGCTGTAAACCTGCTAAAAAGTCAAGCCCTAATTAAAAAAAGTTATCGGCAGAAAA
>OLRF01004025.1_pt1 | contig 10830 bp, 10 predicted proteins | sample 1672061 | NCBI WGS metagenome assembly OLRF01 (sample SAMEA3136641, study PRJEB25190) | human gut metagenome | reverse complement strand
CCGATATAGTCTACGGTACTCTTCTGTTCGAAAAAGGCCAGGGGGATCTGGCGGCTCTCCTTATCCATTTTGACCGGAGTAATGGGGGTGGGGATCTTCTGAATCAGGGCCAGACCGGCCTCGGCATATTTTTCATTGGTGCGGTTGACCATATCCTCCAGAGTAGATCCACGAAGCCCTCTGGTATTCCATGTTGCCATTGTTCTTAGTTTTCCTTTCTAGCAGGCGGAATCCGGTGTCAGATTCAGAGCCTGTAAGATCTCTGCAAATTTATGGGGAAGCGGTGCGTCAAAAGTCTGACCGCTCACCTTTGCAAGAGGTCCTTCCGCTTCTTCCGGGAAACACACTCTTCCGGCATGCAGAAGCTGGTGGTGCAGAGAGTATTCCGATTGCATCCTGCGATTTAATTTGCTGTCTCCGTACTTGGTGTCACCAAGTAACGGATGTCCGGTGCTGGCCAGATGGGCGCGGATCTGGTGGGTTTTGCCGGTGACCAGTTCTACGGTCAGCAGGGTATATTCCCCAGCCACCGCACTGGGAGTGTAGATTGTTTTTATAAAGGAAGCATCTTCCGGAGCCTCCGCCATATCTGGAAATACCTGTACCGTATTGGTGCGTTCGTCCTTGTACAGATAGCCTTCCAGGGTGCTTTCCTGTAAAATCTTGCCCTTACAGACGGTCTGATAATATTTCTTTACGGAACGATCCTTGATGATCCGGCTGAGTGCCTGGGAACCGGCCAGCGTCTTTCCGCACAATACGATACCGCTGGTATTGCGGTCGAGGCGGTTGCAGACCGATGGATGGAAAGTGGCAAGATCGGTTTCTTTTATGGCATCGGCAGCCAGCAGGTGGCCAATCAGCCATTCGTTCAGGGAAAGATCTTCCGGTTTGGCTTTCTGGGTCAGAACTCCGGCAGGTTTATTCAGCAACAGGATATTTTCATCCTCGTAAATGATATCCAGAGCATAATGTGCCCGTGGAGCAGAATCATTTCCGCTGAATTTTTCAAATGTTTCATCACTTAAAAACAGTTTTACATGATCTCCTGAAAACAGCTTTTCATTCCCGGTGGCTTTTTTTCCATTGAGCGTGATATTTTTTTTCCTCATCATTTTGTAGAAAAAGCTCTTTGGAGCTTCACGGAGAAGCTTGGCCAAATATTTGTCAAAACGCTGTCCGGCCTCGTTTTCGTTAATGATAAATTCTTTCATTATATAATGCTCCTACAGACAGATTGCCAGGATCGTATGTTTGATCAGTTCTTCCCTGGAAAGATCCGGGTATCGCTCATCCGGCGTGAATTTAATCCCATTTCTTAAAGATTCTTTGTGCTCATTCATGGAATCCAGACGTTCCAGATAGGGTTTCAGGTCCCTCAGGATCTTTACATCTACTTTATATCCGTTTTTACGGATGATTTTCTGTGACTGCTCTGCAAGGTAGGCGATATCTGCTTTTGGATCACTGGTATAACCCACTACTGTATTTCCGCACACGGCAACAGCGTCCAGATAACCGCTTTTCTCATAAAAAGTCATGTACATTTCATAGGACATGACCAGGTCACCGGCATGCTTGCGGATCTCTTTATAGAGCTTTTCATCCATAGGATGACGTAACAGGATCATGATCAGGCTTACCATGGATTTACATCCTGGCAGACAGCCTACTACGGTCAGAACCGTCCAGACTGTCATTCTTGTTCCGTTGACGGCCCACGCCACAAAGAAAATGAGCAGTGGAAGCGAAAATAATCCTGCGGTGATCAAGAGTCTTCGTTTTTTTTCGCTGTTAAAATAACCGAAATCACCTTTTTTTGTTTTTCTTTTTCTGGTATCTTTCATGTGCCGAACTCCTTGTCTGTGTTTTTTTGGCTTTTTTATGAAGCTCTCTGGGACGGATCAGACATTTCGGTCCAAAGCCGACCAGATCCATACGTCCGGTCATCTTAAGTCCTTCCAGGACCAGTTCGCGATTTTCCGGATTTTTATACTGCATCAGTGCTCGCTGTATTGCTTTTTCGTGTGGATTTTTCGGCACATATACCTTTTCGCCTGTCAGCGGATGGATTCCTGTGTAATACATACAGGTAGAAAGTGTTGATGGCGTTGGATAAAAATCCTGAACCTGCTCCGGCGTAAATCCAAGATCACGGACGTATTCCGCAAGCTTCACGGCTTCCTTCATTGTACACCCGGGATGGGACGACATGAAATACGGAACGGCATATTGCTGCTTACCAGTCCGCGCATTTGCTTTTTCATATTCCTTCAGAAAGCCCTCATAAACCTCGTGCCTGGGTTTGCCCATAAACTTCAGGACTTCATCAGAAACATGCTCCGGTGCTACTCGCAGCTGACCGCTGACGTGATATTTCACAAGCTCATTAAGAAAAGTTTTATCCGGGTCTGCCATCAGATAATCAAACCGAATGCCGGAACGGACAAAAACTTTTTTAACTTTGGGGATATTCCTGACCTTTCTGAGAAGCTGAAGATAATCCTTGTGGTCTACCGTCAGATTCTTACACGGAGAAGGAAACAGGCACTGCCGCTCCTTGCAGACTCCTTTTGTCAGCTGCTTTTTGCAGGAAGGATAACGAAAATCAGCCGTAGGGCCTCCTACATCATGGATATAGCCTTTAAAATCCGGATCCTCCGTCATCTTTTCAGCTTCTTTCAGAATGGAATCGTGACTTCTTGTCTGAAGGATACGGCCCTGATGAAAGGTCAGCGCACAGAAATTACAGCTTCCAAAGCATCCTCTGTTGCTGGTCAGACTGAATTTGATCTCTTTCAGTGCCGGAATCCCGCCTTCTTTCTGGTACATGGGATGATATCGTCCTGTATAAGGCAGATCGTAAACATCGTCCATTTCCATCTGCGTCAGAGGCTGAGAGGGTGGATTCTGTATCACATATCCACGGTTCCCATAAGATTCTGCCAGAGGCTTTGCTGTAAATGGATCTGTGTTTCGGTACTGAATGGCAAAGCTGTCCGCATAAGCTTTTTTATCGGTCTGTACCTGTTCAAATGACGGAAGGACCACCGGATCGTAAACCCTGCTGATATCGTGGCTTTTAAAAACCGTCCCTGCCACATATGTGATCTCCTGGACCGGAATCCCGCTTTGCAGGGCTTCTGCGATCTCCAGGATGGAATGTTCCCCCATTCCATAAGAGATCAGATCCGCACCGGAATCGATCAGAATACTGTGCTTGACCTTATTTTCCCAATAATCGTAATGTGCCATTCTTCGAAGGCTGGCTTCGATCCCACCAAGAATGATAGGCGTATGTTTATAGGTCTGCCGGATCAGATTGCTGTATACAACAGAAGCCCTGTCCGGTCTTAATCCCATTTTTCCTCCCGGAGAATAGGCATCTGTGCTTCGGTGCTTTTTGGAAACCGTATAATGATTCACCATGGAATCCATGTTTCCTGCTGTAACGAGAAAACCCAGGCGCGGTTCCCCGAACACCTGGATGCTCTCCTTCTTTCGCCAGTCAGGCTGAGGGATCATGCCTACACGATATCCTCTGCTTTCCAGAAGACGTCCAATGATCGCAGATCCAAAAGACGGATGATCCACATAGGCATCTCCTGTCACGTAGACAAAATCCAACTCATCCCAGCCTCTTGACTTCATATCTTCTCTTGTAACTGGTAAAAAATCCTGCATTTATAATTCCTCGTATGTATGTGTATTAGTACTGTCTGCCCTGTGTTCATATGCTGTGATGGACTGCCTGGGCACGATAACCCTCTGCAATGATATCCAGCTGCCTGTGGAAGCGTTCCAGCTGACGCAGATCCTTGGTTTTGAATACCCGCAAGAACTCATCCTGTATTTTGCTGACTTCCCGTTCACTGGAAACACGGTAGAGATTTTCAATATTATTCAAAATATCCTTTACAAGATTGGACTGCATCTGAGATGAATTCTGGGCATCCATGATCTCATTGCGCACAGAAGACATTTCATGATCCAGCGAAATGATCGCATCGGATGCTTTACTAAGACGTTCTGCTACATGAGGAGGCATATCACCTTTGTATTTATACTGAAGGGAATGTTCGATCGTTGCCCAGAAATTCATTGCCATGGTACGGATCTGTATTTCTACCTGAAGCCGTTTCGGCCCATGAATAGTCTCCACTGTATAATAAAGGATCATGTGATAACTCCGGTAACCGCTCTGCTTGATATGCGTCAGATAGTTCTTTTCACTTTTGACTTCCATATCTGTTCTTTTTCGGATGATTGCAGCAACGGTATCGATATCTTCTTCAAACTGACAAATGATCCGTACTCCTGCCAGATCTTCCATTTCTGTTTCCAGCTGTTCGATCGGGATATCTTTACGCTGCATTTTCTCCAGGATACTGGAAACGCTTTTTACTCTTCCACTGACTTGTTCAATTGGAGAATAACGATCATTTTCGTGATACTCTTCTATCATATGTTTAAACTTGACTGTCAGTTCTTTGACAGCCAGCTCGTAAGGGCACAAAATACTTCGCCATAACTGTATTTCCATGTTGCTCGCTCCTTATCATCTGCCGTCAGTCTCTTTTTGGTTTTGGTGACAGCGGCATACATTTTTTATTATAACATATGTTTTGAAAAAAAAGGGATTGTTTATCAATTTTTTATTAAAAAATTATAGAATTATTTTCCTTTTTGTGTGATGCATCCACAAATCTATATATATGTATAATTCTGTATTTTATGAATATTTTTTTATCAGGGCATAAAAATACCCTGGAGAAACCTTACGTCTCTCCAGGGTAAAAGTTCGAACATACTTCGAACGGGATCAGTCTTTCAGATTTTTGAGAACCTGTACAAGATAGTTCCATACTCTTTCTGTGGAAGCAATGCTGAGAACCTCCTCGGATGTATGGATATCCTTCATATCCGGTCCAAGGGATACACAGTCCAGTCCTTCCATTTTTTTATAGAAAAGCCCGCATTCAAGGCCTGCGTGGATCGCTACGACTTCAGGCTTATGTCCGTACATTTCCTCAAAAACTGCAACCATTTTATCTCGTAATGGAGATTCCTTTCTGTACTCCCATGCCGGGTATGCACCCTGTACTTCATAGTCACCACCAAGAAATTCTGTGAGATATTCAATCTTATCAGATAATGCACTGCATGCAGCGTCTACAGAGCTTCTTACACTGGAACTTGCAAAAAGCTCGTCCCTATCCAGACGGAGGATACCGATATTGCTGGAGGTTTCCACCAAGCCTTTGATGGTTCCGCTCATTTTCTGGATTCCGAATGGTACATTCTGCAGATAAAATACGATCTTTTCCTGACTTGTAGGATGAAGAACCTCTGCTGTTGCAGTACCCTTTTCTGTTATTTCAAAAGTAATGTTTTCGTCAGAACCAGTATATTCTTCACGGAGCTGCTCCTGGAGCTCTTTTGCGTAAGCTTTTACCTCAGCAACGGAATCCGTAAGAAATTCTGCGGTGCACTCTCTTGTAATGGCATTGTCTTTCTGCCCGCCTGTAAGAGAAATAAGGGCATATTCCGCTTTTTTCTTAAGTCCGTAAAGAAACCGTCCCATAAGTTTATTGGCATTCGCTCTGTTCTTGTCAATCTCGGCACCGGAATGTCCGCCCATAAGTCCACAGACTTTGACCTGTACCTTTTCTCCTTCTCCTTCTACACGCTGGACAGGGATATGGCTGATACCGGAAAGACCGCCGGCACAGCTGATCCAGAGACTTCCCTCCGCTTCAGAATCCAGATTGATAAATCTTCTTCCCTTCAGCACGCTGCAGTCCAGACCGACTGCACCAAGAAGACCAATCTCCTCATCAACCGTGAGCAGTACTTCAAGAGGAGGGTGTGGAATATCTGTACTGTCAAGAAGGGCAAGACCATAAGCAACTGCAATACCATCATCACCGCCAAGAGTTGTTCCGTTGGCTGTGATATAACCATCTTTTACAGAGATGTTCAAACCATCTTTTGTAAAATCATGATCTACATCCGGTCGTTTTTCACATACCATATCCATGTGGCCCTGGATGATCACTGTGGGAGAATTCTCATATCCTGGTGTGCCTGGCTTGTAGATCACTACATTATTCAGCTCATCCTGTACATATCTGAATCCATGATCCTTCGCGAATTCCACAAGGAAATCACTGATCTGTTTTGTATTTCTGGAACCGTGAGGAATCTTGCAGATTTCTTCAAAATAATGAAAAACTTTCTTTGGTTCACAATTTTCTAATACTGGCATAAATTCTGTCTCCTCCTGCTTCATAAATTCATTTGTCTTTTATAATAATCATATACTGTAAAAAAAGCAAGGACCTGTTTTTATGAAACGAAAAATAATCATATTTTTCTATATCTGCCTGTTGTTTTTTCTGCTTTTTCACCCAAAAGAAGCTCTTACCGGAGTAAAAAATGGACTTGGATTGTGGTTGAATATCATGATTCCCACTCTGCTGCCATTTCTGATCCTGACAGGAGCATTATTAAAAACTGGAAATATCCGGAAGCTTCTGAAACCATCTGCTTTCTTCTGGAAAACGTTTTTCGGGCTTTCACCTGCTGGAGCCTATGTTCTGATCCTGGGTCTGTTATGCGGATATCCTATGGGAGCCAAACTGGCACATGATCTGTACATAGACCAGCAGATTTCCCGCAGAGAAGGGGAATATCTTCTTACGTTTAGCTGCAATGCAAGTCCCGCATTTATCATTTCCTATCTTTCCGGGATACTCTTGAAAAATAAGATATCAGCAGTACAGATGATCCTCACTTTTCTGGCGGCAGATCTCTTTTGTATGCTGTTTTTTCGTTTCGTTGTATATCGTGGGCATACCGTGGACTCTGTCTGCGTAAACAAGATAAAAAAAGAGACATACCAACAGGACTCCCTAGGAGTCATCCTGGATGTCTCGATCATGGACGGATTTGAAACCATCACACGTCTCGGGGGCTATATTCTCCTCTTCTCACTGATACTCGCCAGTATCAGCTTTTACTGGCCATTTCATGCACAAAGCTGTATGCTGTTCACAGCACCACTGGAACTAACTACCGGGCTGAAACAGATTGCCGGCGCACCACTGCCATGGAAAAGCAGATACCTTGCTTCTATGCTCCTGACTTCTTTTGGTGGCTTTTGCGTCATGGCTCAGACAAAAAGCGTATTGGAAAACAGTTTGTCACTGATCCCCTACGCTATTTCAAAATGTCTGAACGCCAGTGCGATATTCCTGATCCTAGTTTTCTCCGATATCGTCTAACAGATCTTCGTCTTCTTTTGTTATAGAAGAACTGTCATCATCCTGGAAGGTATTGGAGATTGCCGCTGCCTGAGCAGTCTGTGGTGCAAGCTCCTGACGATTATGATTAACAACCTCAAGGCAGCTCTGCAGAGCATCAATAAATGCTTTGTATTTACCACCGGCATCTTCAAGTGTCTGATTCAGGACAGAACCGATATTAGCCATCATATCATCTGTGTATGTGATCGCACTGAGACGAATGCTGTTTGCATCCTGTGTTGCAGAATCAAGAATCTCCTGAGCCTGCTTGTTTGCAGCATTTATGGTCTCATTTGCCTGTGCATATGCTTTCTGCATGATCTCATGCTGTGTAACAAGTTCCTGAGCTTTGGCCTGAGCATCTGCGATCAGACTGTCAGCTTTAGCCTGAGCATCCTCAAGGATCGCATCCTTATTGCTGATGATCTTCTGATAACGTTTGATCTCATCCGGAGTTTTCAGACGAAGTTCACGTAAATACTCCTCAATCTCTTCTTTGTTCACTACGATCTTGGTAGTGGAAAGAGGCTGGAATTTACAGCTGTCCACATACTCTTCAATCTCCTGAATAATCTGTTCAATTCTGCTGCTCATAATACACTCTCCTTATTTCTCTGTTTCTCTTTTTTTCAATTTCTCTTCGACTGCATCCGTAATCTCACGTGGAGCGAATTTGCTCAGATCTCCTCCGAAATTAGCAACTTCTTTCATGATCGTGGAGCTTAAGTATGCATATTCCAGACTGGTTGTAAGAAAAACGGTGTCCACATCCGGTGCCAGAACACGATTAGTCTGGGCCATCTGCAGTTCATATTCAAAATCCGTGACAGCACGAAGCCCTCGAACAATCACCTGGGCATGGTTTTCCCTGGCAAAGTTCACTGACAGGCCCTCGAATGCTTTCACCTCCACATTCGGGATATCTTTTGTCGCCTTTGTTAGTATCTTAACACGTTCTTCTACAGAAAACAACGGACTTTTTGCAGAATTATGCAAAACTCCCACTATAACCCGGTCAAATGAAATGCTTGCCCGCTTAATGATGTCAAGATGGCCATAGGTTGCCGGGTCAAAGCTTCCCGGGTATACTGCTGTTATCATATGTCTGTCTCTCTTTCATTTTTTTAGGAAAACATGCTTGTTGGTTTTATATTCCTTGGAACGTACCAGATGATATCCAAGGTCCTCTACATAAGAAAAATCCGTATGTAGATCTTCCTCCACAACGATCAGCGTGTTTTCATCTGCAAGAGTGCTGTCAGCCAGATACTCAAGGACTGGTTGTTCCAGATGCTGTTCGTATGGTGCATCCATAAAAATACAGTCAAATGGTTCTCCGCCTTCCAGTGAACGCAGTGCCTGAAGCACATCCATGTTCAGCAGTTTACCACCATCCGTGAGTTTTGTAAATGAAAGATTTTCGCGGATGCAAGTGCATGCTTTGGGATTTTTTTCCACAAATACGGCATACTCGGCTCCACGGCTCAGAGCTTCAATACCGATCGCTCCGCTTCCGGAAAACAGATCCAGAAACCGACAACCAGGTATTTCAGGCTGGAGAATGTTAAAAAGAGTTTCCTTAATACGGTCTGTTGTTGGTCGTGTCTCATTTCCGGGAATGGTTTTTAAGTTTAATCTACGTGCTTTTCCTGCTATGACTCTCATTTCAGATTTAATCTCCAATCCAGATCACCGCGGGCCAGTCCAAGGATCAGAAGTTCCGCAGTGGCAATATTTGTAGCAACCGGAATGTTGTACTGGTCGCAGCGTTTGACAATGCTCATGATATCCGGCTCTACCGGGTCCATCATGACAGGGTTATAAAACAGGATCACCATATCCAGATCCTGACGCTCTACCATCTCCATAAACTGCTTGTCTCCGCCTATACTTCCGGCAAGAAACTTGTGAACGTGAAGACTGGTTGCTTCCTCGATTCTTCTTCCTGTTGTTCCGGTTGCATATACTTCATGTTTGGCAAGGATATTCTTGTATGCAATACAGAAGTCTTCAATCAGAACTTTCTTACTGTTATGCGCAATAATTCCTAAATTCATAATTCACCTCTCCATTCTGCCCTTGGGTTACATCCCTTTTTCCCCTTTATATAGGTAAAATCATATAACTCTGTAACTGATTCTAGCATAACGCCCAAAAAAGTGCAATTTAATTCATGTAAATTCATGAAAAATTAATATTTTCCCCGACGTTACTCCATATACTCTATTCTTCCCAGCTGTTTCCTGTAGTATAATCAATTTCAATTCCCGGCTGTATGTTATAAACAAAAACATGGAAAGATATCTTCTGGTCTTTAACGGATTCGGCTTCCATTTCCACACCCCGGGCTACCAGTTCATCTCCCTTAAAAAACGGAGTTACACGATACATGCAGGGATTTCCTGTACTGTGCACGTAATCTGCAACCTCATTTTCAAAAGGAAGCATTCCTTCCGTATTCATGTACCGCGTCCCTGTAATCAGGTTTTCTTCATTTGCATTTTCCCCGGAAAGCTGGTAGCCGATCAGATGGCATCTGTTATACAGATATCTTCCATCCACATTTTCATATTTTACAGTATGCCATCCTGTAGGCTTCACCATTCCGATCGCTCCTCGCTCTTCATCAGGCATCAGCTCCGGTGTGATCTTGGATTCTGCATAACCACAGCGTCCCAGGGAATCTAGTTCACTATAAAATTCGTATGCAGGTCCTGCGCTTTTTTCATCAGAAAAAGATGGTACATTTCTATTGATCTCCACATATGGACTGCCGCTGTATTCTGGAATCTGATCCAGAGAAACAGATTCTGTCTGCCCTCCTGTCTTCGTCTGGGATTGTTTCAGCAATCCTGCCACTGCATCGGAAGCGGATTCCGAAACATCTTCCCAGAGGATCTGCGCATTTTCCTCTATATATGTAAGAAATACCTGTCCGAAGATCCGGCTTTGATCTTTTACCTCTTTCAGGCTCCGCGGCGGCATCCAGCCATTACATACTGCAAGGATGACACACAGGATAATGGCTGTGAGTATTTTTCGCCTGGGCTGTTTTTTTCGTTTATATTTTCGCTTGTATGTAGGATAACGCTTCTTTTTCACGGGACCCCCTTACTTTTTTTGTCTGACAGATATTATATGTGATGCGGAGATTATTATAACCGCAACTCCCGTCAAAAAGCAACCATACATTCGGTTTTTACTGCGGTATAATTTATGAACAGAAATATTTTTATATGTTAAATTTCCTTTAACTGCCAGTGTATTATTTTATGGTTTTCACATACTAGCAATGTAACATCAAACCAAATAACAACCAAGGAGGAAATGAATTATGCCAAGTAACACTTCTTCTAACAAAGCAGTTGTACCGGAAGCAAAGGGCGCACTTGACCGTTTCAAATATGAGGTAGCAAACGAGCTGGGTGTTCCGCTTACAGACGGATACAACGGAAACCTGACTTCCAAACAGAACGGATCCGTAGGCGGATATATGGTCAAAAAAATGATCGAGGCACAGGAA
>OLRF01004014.1_pt1 | contig 10856 bp, 9 predicted proteins | sample 1672061 | NCBI WGS metagenome assembly OLRF01 (sample SAMEA3136641, study PRJEB25190) | human gut metagenome | reverse complement strand
GATAGCTAAAGGTGGTTGTCATTCCGTTTATAAAATGTACTCTGATCCATATAGTGATACGAATAGTCCATTCTTTTTATATGGCTCATTCTCCAAGTATATAGATTGGCTATATTTTTATACTGATGAACTTTATGTGGTATTCGAGCCTTCACCGGAGAGTCCTTATTTCGATGCTTTTTACGATTCGGTCTATACTGAAAACCATATTACTTACCATGTCTATACCATTACGGACGATTTCTTCAAAGATGGGCGGCCGGTAGAAGAACTCGGAGACGGAATTATAATCGGATAACGTAAAACTTCGACCTATGAAAAAAATATATGCGATAGGTATGTTATGCGTATTGGCAGCAAGCTGCCTTTCATGTCGCAAACAGGTAGAGCGAATCGAATATTTACCGAACTATCATCAGATGTATCTGTTTCAGAACAAGAGTTCCAGCGACTATGTTCTGTTCCGGATTTACTCTTCTGGGCCGGGCGGTAGGGCTGAAGACGGTTTTTTCGTGGGGAAAGGCTATAAGGATGACTCCTATCACGATGTTTACTCGTTCGACGGCGCGAATCCGTTCTACCTGCTGCCGGATGCGACCGAGAACTATACGACCATATCCAACGGCAAGGTATATGTCGTCCAGCGTCCCGGCGATGCGGGAAGCGTGTACGACGATGCGTTTTGGGAAGAAGCGCACTATCGGTTCGTCGTAACGGATAAACTGTTCGAGAACGGAACACCTTTGTAAGACGAGTGTATCGCAGACAAAAAGGGAAAGATTCTGCATCTTTCCCTTTTTCCATATATCACCACACGCCACGGAAAGACCGCTCCTGCCGCAGTCGGCTTTCCCCGCGTTACCCGCCAGAGGCTGCCTGATGGCCCCTCAGGACTTTTCGCGCCGTACGGGTTCCGGCGACAGACTTCCGAATCCACAGAAGAAAAATACCGCACACCGACGCGTCATGCCCTTGTGCATTCCGCACCGAAGAGAAGAGCGCTCCCAAACGAGGATTCCGTTCCCCGCAGAAGAGCCATATCGGACGCAAGAAGACGGCTACAGGGAGATGCTCCCGGACGTTCGCACCGCCGCTATACTACCGCAAGTTGCTGCTGATGATTTGCAGGAACTCTTGCCGCGTATTCTGATTCTTCAGGAACGCCCCGGTAAACGCCGAAGTAGTCGTCACGGAGTTCTGCTTCTGAATGCCGCGCATCTGCATGCAGGTGTGCGCCGCCTCGATGACGACCGCAACGCCCATCGGGTCCAAAGCCTCCTGAATACAGTCCCGAATCTGGACCGTCAGGCGCTCCTGCACCTGAAAACGTCGGGCGAAACACTCCACCACCCGTGCCACCTTGGAGAGGCCCGTAATGTATCCGTTGGGAATATAGGCCACATGCGCCTTGCCGTAAAACGGCAGCATATGATGTTCGCACATGGAGTACAGTTCGATATCCTTGACGACGACCATGTGGCGGTAATCCTCCCTGAATTTGGCCGAAAGAAGTATCTCCTTCGGGTCTTCGCCGTATCCCTTCGTAAGAAAGGCCATGGCTTTCGCCACCCGTTCGGGCGTCTTCAGCAACCCTTCCCGCGAAGTATCTTCCCCCAACAGTTCGAGTATCCGTTTATAGTGGCCGGCGAGTTCCTCCACCGTCCGCACGTCGTATATGTCTTCCCTTTCGTACAGTTTGTCCATCTCCGTCATTGCGTTTAGTCCGCAAAGGTATCACATTTTCCGATGCTATAAAAGCCGTTCCGCCCGCGAATCCTCCGTAAGTCTCATATTCCCCCAGTCCAGGCCGCTCAGCAACACCGCACCCGACCGGGAACCGGCCTCGAATCCGCCCAGCCGCTCCTCCATGCCCAGCGCCTGCGCTCCGTTCCCGGTAGCCCAGGCGAGCAGCTCTTCGAGCGGCACGTCGCCCAGCGCCCGCAGCTCGGCCACCATGTCCAGCGCCGTATTCGACGCCAGCGAATCGGTTCCGACAGCTATCCGCACCCCCTTGCCACGCAACAGTCCGACGGGCGGCGAGAGCCGCGATATGTAACGGTTCGAGCAGGGACACAACACCCACGTCACCCGTCCGGTGAAATGGGCTTCTATCCGTTCCACATCCTCCTGCGTCACGCAACAGTTATGTACGAGAAGTATATCCCGCCCGGGCGGTACCGAAGCCGTAATGCGCATCGCCGGCGAACCGTACTCGGCGAAATCTATCGCCGTCCCGCGCTGCGCATACCACGCAGCCAGTTCGCCGCGCCCTTCGAACAGTTCACGCTCCGCAGGACTCTCCATAAAGTGTACGGAAAGCGGCCCGGTACCCGATGCCACGGCCGAACGGAACGCCGCATCCTGCAGGGAATAGGTAGCATGGGGGGTGACCGTACAAGGCAGCCCGCAGGCCTCCGCACGCCGTACGAGCGGCTCCAGCCCCCGTGCCCGGGCGATAGACGCCCGGGTCTTGCGCTTGGGCTTATAAGGGCGGTAAATGTCTTCAACCTCCGCCAGCGTTTTGGCCTTTTCCAGCGCGGCGGCGATCTCCGGCGTCATCGCGCCCTGCTCGGTAATGGAATTGTGCACGGTCTCCTTCTGGTCGTCCAGCTTGCGCAGATAGGAAAGCCGTTCGTCCAGCGCGCGCAGCGTCTGGTCGTCCATACTGCCCGTGGCCTCCTTGCGGTACCGGGCGATGAACGGGATGGTGTTGCCCTCATCGATGAGGGCGACGGTGGCCGCTACGCGCGCGGCGTCCAGCTTGAATTCGGCTGCAAGAGTGCTTGCGTGGTTCTGCATGTCAATGTTTCTCCTGTTTCTTTTTCTTTTCCACCAAAACGATAAAGCCGCAGTAGCCCAGCCACACGAGGATGGCCCCGAGGGTGACGCCCGTGGAGAGCTTCAGGCCCGGCGTTTCGTAGGAAAATACGATGGTGTTTTCGCCCGCGGGGCACAGCACGGCGCTCAGGCCGCCATCCACGCGCTCGATCTCAGCCTCCACGCCGTTCACCGTGGCGGTAAAGCCCTCGTCATACGGCACAGAGAAGAACACCAGATTGTCCTTTTCCAGCGTGATTTCGGCCGTAAAGCCTGTGCCGTCCGCGGAAAAGCTGGTGCTGGCCGTGGCGCGGCGGGCCGCTGCGTCCTGGACGTAGGCTTCGTAAGTCAGGTTCGCAGTGTCGGCTGTGGTGGCTTCTTCCATCAGATAACCGTATTTGGTGATCTGCTCTCCCGTCAGCGCAACGGCGCGCATCAGCATATTGGATCGGGAATCCTCCGCCAGCCCCATCAATGTGACAGGCGCGGGCTCGCCCGCCCGCAGCGCGTCCTGCGCCGCGCCCGCCTCCGTGAGCGCATCGGCGGCGTCCACTCCCTCCTCCGTCTCGGGGAGCGGGGCTTCCAGCAGGATATATTTGTCGTACGTAAAGCCCATGGGCACATAGTTTTCATTGCGGAAATACACCAGCGACGCGTCCTCGTGGTCATACACGTAGCCGTACGCGCCCCACTTTTCGGTGAATTCGCTCATCTTGTCCTGAGGCACCACCACATACTCCACGCTCAGCAGACCGCGCAGTGCATAAAGCTTCTGGTCCGGCTTGGAGGATACGTCCCGCTTCACACCCACACGGGGGTAAAAATCCATGATGGACGGCGTGACCACGCTGTTGAAGAACTGAATGCACGGTTTTTCCATCCACAGGCCGATGTTATCGTAACAGTCGTAGGAATCGATTCGGTAAAAATGATCGTCGGGCAGGTCGTTATTACGGGCGGCCACATAACACTCGCTGCGGTAGTTCGCGTCGCCCTCCCACTGCGGAAATTTGCCCAGTGCAATATGCGCCACCGAATAGAATACCGAAAAGCCCAGAATTCCTGCCAAAAGCACACGGGTGAATTTCTCGTGCCCGCGGCACCAACGGATAACACCGTAGAAAATCAGCAGGCCCAAAGCAGCCGTCAGGTAGGTCAGCCAGAACTGGGACTGCTCCTTCACGACGCCCAGGCTCCATACCCCGTCCTCCTGCTTGGGCACAAGCGCGAATACCGCGAACAGCAGCGTTACCACGGCCACGGGCCGCAGGCCCTCCATCAGGTCGATCTCCTCGTCCTGCAGCGCCTGCATGGTGGCCGCGCACATGATGAGGATGGGCATATAATACCAGCGTGCGTAATAGCTGGAATTGAGTGCGTAAAAAGCCGAGTTCAGCACCGGCACCAGCGCCATGATAAGGCACGCCCACATGATTTTTGTAAACGCGCTTTTCCTGCGTGCCTTCATATACGCCCACACGCCCGCGCAGCTCACCACCGGCAGAAACGCCGTCATGCTGGTGTGCTTTACCACCGCGTCGGTAAAGATATTGGGCAGATACGTTGGGTCCGGCGGGAGGAACAGCGAGGCCAGGATGGCGAAATACTGCTGCACGCGGCCGTACAGCAAAAAGCCGAAGCCGCTGGAAAGGTCCACCGTGCGCGGGTTGTCCTTCAGGCACAGCACAGCCGGCCACAGGAACAGGCAGCCCAGCGCCACGCCCAGCAGGGATTCAAACGCCAGCCGTCCAAAGCGGCCCGGCGTGATCCTGTATTCGCCCGTGAGCAGCTTGATGAAAAAGTATAAAAACAGGAAAACGATCTGACCGGCAAAAAAGAAGTAATTGTTGAGCAGATTGACGGCCACCGCCAGCGGGAATACGCCCCGCACGCCGTCGTAAACATAGCTGTCCAGCGCCCACAGCAAAAACGGGAACAGCGCGATGCAGTCTACAAAATGATTGAAAAACGTATTGTAGACCGTAAAACCGGACAGCGCATACAGGCACGCGCCGATGACGGCATAGTTGCGTCCGGCGGAATACCGCTTCAGATAGGTATACGCGCCCAGCCCCGCCACGCCGAACTTGAGCATGAACATAGGCACCATGGAAAACGGCACCCATGCCTGAGGCAGCAGCGTCGTCAGCCAGAAAAACGGCGAACCGTACAGATAGAACGAATACGAGTTCACCGCCGAGGTACCGAGGTCCGTCTCCCAGCTCCACTGGCCCGCGCTGTTTTTCACGAACCCGTTCATGTAAGTGTAGAACGGGATCTGCTGGCTGTTGAAATCGCCGCAGTACTGGAACAAACCCTTGTCCACGACGAGGAACGGCAGAAAGATGAAAAACGCCGCCGCGGCGCACACGCCGAACGACAGCAGATACCCGTTCATCTGCTTTTCCTGTTTTTGCTTTGCAAGGCTACTCATAACTTGTTACTCCTGCTATAATGTAAATAGTTTCCCGGCGCCGGCCGCGCCGAATCGATCCTACCCTGATAATACGAGAAAAGCGAGGAAAAAATCGCAATGGAGCTGTATCCCTTTAATGCGCTGCTCGCGCGCATGAAATACATCGCCCGGTGGGGCCTGATGCGCGCCGCGCGCACGGAATCCCTCAGCGAGCACACTGCGGACGCCGCCATTCTGGCGCACACGCTGTGCCTTGTCTCTCAAACTATCTTTGGCACGGATGTGCGCCCTGAAACCGTAGCCGTCGCCGCTTTGTACCACGACGCCAGCGAAATTCTGACCGGGGACATGCCCACGCCCGTCAAATACAAAAGTGAGCCGCTGCGCGCAGCCTACAAGGCTGTGGAGGCCGACGCGGCCCACACGCTGGGCGCTCTGCTGCCCGACGCGGTGCGCGCCGGCATGGACGGCTATCTCTCAGGCGGTATCCTTACGCAGAAAGAGCGCCAGCTTCTGAAAGCTGCGGACAGGCTCTCCGCACTCATCAAATGCGTCGAGGAGGAAAACGCGGGCAACCGGGAATTTGCAGGTGCGCGCGCTCAGCAGACGGCGGCGCTGGCCGCCATGGAATGCCCGGAGGCGGATTACTTCATGCAGCATATGCTGCCCTGCTATGACTGGACGCTGGACGAGCTTTCCGCCGGGGGACCGCAGCCCGGCTGAGCGCCGTCTTCAGCGCGTTTCCCGCTGAAGCTCCCACGCGTGCTCGATCACACGGTCCAGGTCCGTAAAATGCAGCATGCCGCAGCATTCCCGCCGCAGCGTTGCCGCGCCGCGCAGCCCATGCATATACCAGGCGGCGTGCGTGCGCGCCTGCTGCATGGCGATATATTCGCCCTTGTCCTCGCACATATCGTAGATATGCCGGCGCAGCACACGGAACCGCTCGTGCAGGCTGGGCGGTGGGGGAACCTCCCGGCACTCCATTGCCGCGGCGATCTGCCCGAACAGCCATGGGTTTCCCATGGCTCCGCGCCCCACGGCCACGCCGTCGCACCCCGTGGCCGCCAGCAGCGCCAGCGCGCTTTCCGCGTCCGTCACGTCGCCGTTGGCCAGCACAGGGATATCCACAGCCGCCTTGATCTTCGCGATCTCCTCCGGGTGAATGCCGGGATTGTACATCTCGGCACGGGTGCGTCCGTGCACCGTCAGCAGCGCGGCGCCCGCGTCCGCGCAGCGCCTGGCCACTTCTAGGCCCGTCATCGTGTCGGCGTCCCAGCCGATGCGCAGCTTCACCGTAACGGGCACATCGGCCGGCGCCGCGTCCCGCACGGCTCGGGCAATGGCCCCGGCCAGCGGCGGGTCCTTCAGCAGCGCGCTGCCCGCTCCCGGCCCCGCGATCTTTGGCGCGGGACAGCCCATGTTGATGTCGATAAAATCAAAGGGCATTTTGCCGCGCATATCGCAAATAAGGCGCGCCGCCTCGGCCATCACGTCCGGCTGCGCGCCGAACAGCTGCACGCCGAAGGGCGCGTCCCCGCCCCCGCCGGCCATCAGCCGCGGGCTTTTTTTGTCGCCCATTGTCAAAGCCTTTGCGCTCACCATCTCGCTGACGGTGCATACCGCTCCGTGGGCGGCGCACAGGCGGCGCATCGTCGTGTCCGTCGCGCCCGCCATCGGCGCCAAAGACGCGCCCTTTGCCAGAGTAAATCGTCCCAACTGCATAGATCAACCAACTTTTTTGTATTTGGAAAAGCGCTCTGCGGGAAGACGCCGGCCGTCCGGCACTTCCGAGCGATATCTTTGTTATTGTACCATAAAATTTCATATTATGGTATACTATACAGGAACGTTTCACATTTGAAAATCACGGAGGATACTCTTTTGAAACTGCTTGTATTAGACGGCAACAGCATCGTCAACCGCGCGTTTTACGGCATCAAGCTGCTCACCACAAAGGACGGCCGCTTCACCAACGCCATCGTGGGGTTCATGAATATCCTGCTTAAGCTGGAAGCCGAGGAAAAACCGGACGAGGTAGCGGTCGCCTTTGACCTGAAAGCGCCCACCTTCCGCCACAAAATGTACAGCGGCTACAAGGCTCAGCGCAAAGGAATGCCCGAAGAGCTGGCCGCCCAGCTTCCCGTGCTGAAAGAGCTGCTGGCGGACCTCGGCTACAAAATGGTGACGTGCGAGGGCTACGAGGCCGACGATATTCTGGGCACGCTGGCCGCCGCCTGCGCTGCCCGCGGCGACGAATGCGCCATCGCAACCGGAGACAGGGACAGCCTGCAGCTTGTGGGGCCCCACACCCGCGTGCTTCTGGCCGGCACCCAGATGGGCCGCAGCGTTACCACCGTGATGGATGAGGCCGCCGTATTTGAAAAATACGGCGTCAGGCCCCGCCAGCTCATCGAGGTGAAAAGCCTGATGGGCGACGCGTCGGACAACATTCCCGGCGTCGCGGGAGTGGGTGAAAAAACAGCCCTTGCCCTCATTCAGGATTTCGGCTCGCTGGCAGGCGTGTATGAAAACATCGACGACGCGCGCATCAAAAAAGGCGTGCGGGAAAAGCTGCTGCGGGACAAAGAACAGGCCGGGATGAGCCGCACGCTGGCCGAGATCGTGTGCAGCGCGCCCGTAAACGCCGCACCCGGCGCATACAAAAAAGACGCGCCGGACGCCCCTGCCGCCGCACGCCTGCTGACGGACCTTGAAATGTACGCCACGCTGGACAAGCTGCGCCTGCCCGCCGAAGCCGGGCCGCAGCAGCCCGGCTTTGACGATGCGCCCGCTGTCCCTCTGGTGGAGGCGGCCCCCCTGCCCGCGCTCACGGGCCCTGTCTATCTTTGCGCCGCCGGAGACGTGATGCTGGCCGTACAGGACGGAGCCGTATATTCCGCGGGGCTTGAGGATGAAGCGTTTTTGGCGCTGCTTGCAAATGAAGCCGCCGAAAAACGCTGTTTCGACGCAAAGCCGCTGTACCGCGCCTGCTTTGCCCACGGGCTTGCCGCCCAAAACATCACTTTCGACGCAAAGCTGGCCGCCTACCTGCTGAACCCCGCGGCCAGCGATTACACCGTGGCCCGCCTTGCTGCTGAATACGGCGTGCGCCCGGCGTTCAGCGCGCCCTGGCCCGAAGCCGGCGTGCTGGAAGAGCTGTGCGCAGTGCTGCGTGAAAAATGCGATGCAGAAGGCATGGGCAAACTGCTGGACGACATCGAATTCCCGCTGTGCGAAGTGCTGGCCAGTATGGAGCACATCGGCATTCTGGTGGACAGGAACGGTATTGAAGCCTTTGGGCAGGAGCTGCAGACGGCCCTCGGTGCAGAGCTTCGCGCCATCTATGATGAAGTAGGCTATGAGTTCAACGTCAACAGCCCCAAGCAGCTGGGCAAGGCGCTGTTTGAGGATCTTGGCTTGCCCACACGCAAAAAAACGAAAAGCGGTTATTCCACCAACGCCGAAACGCTGGAGAGCCTGCGGGACTATTCCCCCGTCATCGGCCACATCCTGCAGTACCGAACCTACCAGAAGCTGAATTCCACCTATGTCGAGGGCCTGCTCAAGGTCGTGGGGGCGGACGGGCGCATCCATTCCACCTTCAACCAGACAGAGACGCGCACAGGGCGCATCTCTTCCAACGAGCCCAATTTGCAGAACATTCCGGTGCGCACCGAGCTGGGCAGCCGCTTCCGCAAATATTTCATCGCGCCCCAGGGCGAAACGCTGCTGGACGCGGATTACAGCCAGATCGAACTGCGCCTTCTTGCGCACATCTCCGGCGATGAAGCCATGTGCGAGGCGTTCCGTTCCGGCGCAGACATCCACCGCAGCACTGCGGCCAGAATCTACGGTCTGCCGCCGGAACAGGTCACGCCCGCGCTGCGTTCGTCCGCCAAGGCGGTCAACTTCGGCATCGTGTACGGCATCGGCGCGTTCAGCCTGTCCAAGGATATCGGCGTCAGCGTCAAGGAAGCCGACGCGTTCATCAAAAACTATTTCGCCAATTTCCCGGGCGTCAAAAAATATCTGGACGAGACCGTGGAGCAGGGCCGTGAAAACGGCTATGTAACAACGCTGTACGGCCGCCGCCGCACGCTGCCGGAGCTTGCCAGCAGCAATTTCAACGTGCGCAGCCTAGGCGAGCGCATGGCCATGAACACCCCCATCCAGGGCACCGCCGCGGATATCATCAAGCTGGCCATGGTGCGCGTATACCGCCGCCTGAAGGCCGAGGGCCTGCGCGCCCGCCTGATTCTCCAGGTGCACGACGAGCTGATCGTCGAATGTCCGGCTGAAGAAAAAGAGCGCGCGGCCAAAGTGCTGGGCGAGGAGATGCGCGGCGCGGCCGAGCTGCGGGTGCCGCTCTCCGCGGATGTAAACAGCGGTACGACATGGTATGCGGCCAAAGGGTGACGGCCCCCCCGCGTCCGCACGCCCGGCCCCGGCAATGAAAGACAATGAAAAAAGGACGAACGATATGCAGCAGGAAACAACGGCCCCCAGGGAGGCCGGCCCCATCCTCTGCCGCTTTATGCGGGAAACCGACGTGCCCGCGTGCGCGGCCATTGAAGCCTGCGCGGACGACGGCTGGAGCGAAGCCGCACTGCGCGAAGAGCTGGCGCAGGAAAACGCGCGCCTGTTTGTTGCCGAAGCCGAAGGAAAAGTCGCCGGGCTTGCGGTGTTCCAGCTCGTGTGCGGCGAGGCAAGCCTCTACGCCGTAAGCACTGCGCCCGCCTTTCGCCGCCAGGGCGTGGCACGGGCATTGCTGTCCTGGGCGTTCGCGGCGCTGTGCCTGCAGGGCGCGCAGGACGTGTTCCTGGAAGTGCGCGCCCAGAACAGCGCCGCGCAGGCGCTGTACCGCTCGCTCGGCTTTGTGCAGACGGGCCTGCGCCGGAACTTTTATGCAACGCCCGCGGATGACGCCGTGCTGATGCAGAAAACGCTGTAACGGCGCGGCGGCCGCTTTTCCCGGGAGGTGCTTTTACGGAACGGCAAATTTATCTGATCACGGGCGTGATGGCGGCGGGGAAGTCCACGACCGCCGAGGCCCTTGCGCTGAAGCTGGACAAATGCGTCCATCTGCGCGGCGACGTGTTCCGCCGGATGATTTCCTCCGGGCGGGAAGAAATGTCCGCAGCGCCTTCCGAAGAGGCCGTGCGCCAGCTTCATCTGCGGTACCGCCTGACGGCGGAGGCCGCGAAAACCTATTTCGACGGCGGCTTTTCCGTTGTGGTTCAAGACAACTATTACGGCGAAGCGCTGCCCCGTATGCTGCGGCTGCTGCAAGGTTATCCCGTAGAGGCCGTCGTCCTGTGCCCCAGCCTTGCCGCGGTGAAAGAGCGCGAGGAAAAACGGGCCAAGACGGGCTATACGGGCTTTTCGCCGGAAGCTCTTTACGACGCTTTTCTGGCGGAAACACCCCGCGTCGGCTTCTGGCTGGACAACACGAGCCTGTCGCCCGCACAGGCCGCAGACGCGATACTTCGTCGCTGCGCCGGTGTAAACGGGTGACATGCCTCTCATCCGGAAAGGAAGGTATTTTTCTATGGCAGACTGGAATTCCGAGCTTTACCTCAAATTCAAAGCGGAGCGCACACAGCCCTCGCACGACCTTGCC
>OLRF01003999.1_pt1 | contig 10883 bp, 10 predicted proteins | sample 1672061 | NCBI WGS metagenome assembly OLRF01 (sample SAMEA3136641, study PRJEB25190) | human gut metagenome | reverse complement strand
GGCGGCGATTTCGCCGCCAAGTTCCGCCGCCGGAAAGAAACGGAGGTTTTTCCCGTGCAAAGATAGCGAAATTCGGGATTTTTCCCTCCGCGGTTTTGGCATACGAGTTGCGGGCACGTCGCCGGAGACCGGGACCGTCCGATGCGGTCCGGGTCCGTTCACCGAAAACAGTCGTTCAGCCTATGACACCATTCCGATTCCGGGCCGTACCGGCGCTGCTGGCCGCCCTCCTCGCCGCTCCGGCCGCGGCACAACCCTCCCGGACCTCTTCCCGGCCGGACGGGGAGAATCCGGCCGCGGCCTTCGCCGCATCGCACAGTCCCGCGACAAGCGGCCGCCACCGCACCTCCGAAGAGGAAGACGCGCGGCGCGACCATGCCGAAACGCACCGCCGGGGATTCCAGCAGCACGACCGGCCGCAGTTCGTCTTCTCCTCGAAGGAGAACCGCTTCTCTTTTTCGCTGGGCGGATTCGTCGCCCTGAGGGCCGCCTACGATGCGGGCGGCATCGTGGAGAACATCGACTTCGTGACCTACGACATTCCCGTCGCCGGGAACTATGCCACGCGGCAGAAACTCACGCTGGACGCCTCCACGTCGCGCCTCTTCCTGAAGGCGATCGCCAACACGCGGGCCGTGGGACGCGTGGTGATCTATCTCGACGGCGACTTCCGCGGAGGAGCCGCGAACAGCTACACGCCGCGTCTGCGCTCGGCCTACGTCTCGCTGCTGGGACTGACCCTCGGGCGCGACGTGACGACCTTCTGCGATCTCGAAGCGGCCCCTGCGACCGTCGATTTTCAAGGCCCCAATGCCTACAACTTCAACTTCGCCACGCTCGTCCGCTACGAACGCTCCTTCGCCGAAGGCCGACTCTCGTTCGGCGTGGCGGCCGAGATGCCCGTCGTGAGCGGTACGTACGGCGAGGGGTTCGACGCCATCCCGCAGCGCGTGCCCGACATTCCCTTTTATCTCCAATATGCCTGGGGCGGCGACCGTTCGAGCCATATCCGCGCTTCGGCCGTCGTGCGCAACATGTACCTGCATGACCTGACGCGGAAGAGCGACACCTCGCTCACGGGTTGGGGCGTGCAGTTCAGCGGCACGATCCGCTGCTGCGACCCGTTGCGGCTCTTCATGAACGGTGTCTATGGCAAGGGCATCACCCCCTACATCCAGGACCTCACGGGCTCGGGGCTCGACTTCACGCCCTGCCCGCGCGACGAAACGCGCATCCGGACGATGCCGATGTGGGGCTGGCAGGCCGCCGCACAGATCGCCCTCACGCCGCGTCTCTTCCTTTCGGGCGGCTATTCGACCGTCCGCGTGCAGCGCAGCCTCGGATTCTACGCCGCAGACGAATACAAACGCGGACAGTACGTCTTCGGCAATGTTTTCTACACGATCGCGCCGCGCTGCAAAGTGGCCGGGGAGTACCTCTACGGCTCGCGCCGCGACATGGCAGCGGGCAAAGGGCACGCCAACCGGGTCAATGTGATGCTGCAATACGGCTTCTGACGGGAAACGGCTGTTTTTTCGGGCGGTCCTGCGGCGGATCGCCCGTTTTTCGTATCTTTGTCCCGCAGGGCGGAACACACCGTTCCATGCAGCGAGAACGACATCGAAACAATATGGAATTTCTGACGCAACACAACCTCACGGGACTGGCCATCGGACTGGGCACGTTCCTCATCATCGGCATCTTCCATCCGTTCGTCATCAAGGGCGAATACTATTTCGGGGTGCGCATCTGGTGGCTGTTCCTTCTGTCGGGCATCGGGGCGATCGCCGCCTCGGTCGCCGTGCGCGAACTGTTCTGGTCCACGCTGCTGGCCGTCTGGGGCGCTTCGTCGCTCTGGGGTATCGGCGAACTGTTCGAACAGCGCAAGCGGGTCGAGAAAGGATGGTTCCCCCGCAATCCGAAACGGAAATCCTGACCTGCACCCGCTCATGCGGCTCAGAATGCGACATACGCTGGCCTGCCTGCTGTTCGCGGCGGTCTGCTGCACCCCTGCCGGCGGACCTCCCCGGCAGCGGCCTGCCGTTCCGCCGCCCCAGCGCGTGCGGATGCTTTTCGGCGGCGACGTCATGCAGCACCTCCCGCAGGTCGAGGCCGCGCGCAGCGGCGAAGGGTTCGACTACACGCCCGTGTTCGCCGCCCTCGCCCCGCGGATGCACGCCGCGGACCTCGCGGTGGTCAATCTGGAGACCACGCTGACGCGGAGCGGCCGCTACACGGGCTATCCGCTCTTCCGCTCCCCAGCGGAACTGGCCGACGCCCTGCGCGGAGCGGGCGTGGATGTCGCGCTCTTGGCCAACAACCACTGCTGCGACGGCGGCGCGGAGGGCATCCGCACGACGATCCGCGAGCTGGACCGCTGCGGCATCCGCCACACGGGGGTCTTCGCCGACAGCGCCGACTACCGGCGGAATCATCCGCTGCGCATCGAACATTGCGGCCTGCGGATCGCGCTGGTCAATTACACCTACGGCACGAACGGAATGCCCGTGCCCGCGGGGTCCGTCGTAAACCGCATCGACACCGTGCGGATGGCCGCCGATCTGGCGGCGGTGCGGCGCGAAGGGGCCGATTTCATCGTCGCCTGCATGCACTGGGGCAACGAATACGAGCGGCGGGAGAACGCCTCGCAACGCACACTGGCCGCCTTCCTGCGGCGCCACGGCGCGGATGTGGTGGTCGGCGGCCATCCGCACGTCGTGCAGCCGTGGCAGGCCGATTCGACGCACGTGGTGCTCTATTCGCTCGGAAACCTCGTCTCGAACCAGCGCCGCCGCTACACGGACGGCGGGCTGGTCGCCCGGATCGAAGCCCTGCGTTATCCGGACGGTCGTAGGAGCTACCGCCTCGAACCGCTTCCCGTATGGGTCGCTCTGCCCCGCTATCGCATCCTGCCGCCCGAGGCGGCCGACACCGCAGTCCTGCCCGATGCCTACGCCCTCTTCCGTCGCGACCTGCGCGAACTGACCGGAAAGGACTTATAGCCGTTCCGAATAGCCGTATCAATATTTCCGATGGCGATAATTTGCCGCACGTACCGGAATTTTCGTATCTTTGCATACACACAAATATCAAAAAAGATAAAGAGCATCAAAGGTACGCGTACCGAACAGAATCTGCTGAAAGCCTTCGCCGGCGAGAGCCAGGCCCGCAGCCGCTATGTCTTCTTCGCCAGCAAGGCCAAGAAGGAAGGATACGAACAGATCGCAGGCGTATTCGCCGAGACCGCGGAACAGGAGAAGGAGCATGCCGAACGTTTCTTCAAGTTCCTCGAAGGCGGTATGGTCGAAATCACGGCCAGCTACCCCGCCGGCAAGATCGGCACGACGCAGGAGAACCTGCTCGCCGCGGCGCAGGGGGAGAACGAGGAGTGGGACGTGCTCTACCCCGAGTTCGCTAAGGTGGCCGCCGAAGAGGGTTTCCCGGAGATCGCCACGGCGTTCCGGATGATCGCCACGGTCGAAGCGGAGCATGAAAAGCGCTATCTGAAGCTGCTGAGCCGCCTGACGGACGGCAACTTCTTCAAGCGCGACGGCAAGATATGGTGGCAGTGCCGCAACTGCGGCTACGTGTGCGAGGCTTCGGAGGCTCCGCAGATGTGCCCCGCCTGCAAGCACCCCCAGGCCTACTTCGAGCCCAAGAAGGAGAACTATTGATCGGATTCCGTTCGGAGTCTCTCCTTGCAAGCGAACGGCCGCACCTTTTCGGGGTGCGGCTTTTTCGTATTCGGACACGGTGTCGGCACACCGGATGTTTCCGCCGCCTCATGCCGCAGCCCGATTGCCCCGGCCGTATGAATCGTCTGATAAAAACGGTCGATGGAGTATCGGCGGCCGTTTTCGCGAGCGGGTGCGGGCGGTGCGCCTATTCGTCAGTCACGATTCCCTGCACGGCGAATTTAATCTGACATTCCCCATTTACGATTCCATTTGCACTGCAATCAAATTATTAGGAAAACAAACTGTTTTTCCAAGAAAAGATTTTATCTCATCTTTCATCTGCCATCGGGAGCAACCAACAATAAATATACAGAGATTCAGCAATAGAATTTTTCGATACATATCAAAAAATTATAGATTATTATCTAAATCCAAACAAGCGAATTGCACGGCTTCATCGAGAGCTAAGATCAACCGGTTGTTCTCCGCATCATAGCAAAAGTCGCTCAATCTGTATCCGGTTTTCCAAGTCTGCAAGTAGTTTCCTTCGAGATCGAAGACCACAAAATCCGTGGGTTCGCACCCTTCGGAATCGTTGGCTTTTCCACTGTATGCCACGATGATTCGGTCCCCACAGAATAACGGTTTACCATAATACAAGTAAGCATTTGACGTGGCCGCGTCCCATCGGGGCCCGTAGATGTTGTACCGGAGTGTTCCATCCATATTACCAATCGTGATCAGATCGTGATGATGATAAACCTCCGCATACAGCCCTTTTTCGACGGATACAGCAAAATCAATGCGCCGCCGTTCGATATCCGGATGTTCGTAAGGCATTGGTGAAATATCTCCGTTCTTCAGACTCCATTTGGCCAGCGATTCCCTGAAGTTACTCGTACCGATAGGTTCTATTATGATGCCCATCAGCAAATCGTCCCCAAGAAGGTAGGAGTCCGCTGGAAACGATTTCGCCTGCATTTGCATCTCGACTTCCGGTTTGTAATCGGACTGTCTGAGGAAATCATGGAATCCAAAACCATAGATAACTTGTTTTCCGTAATCGGGAATGAGGAATTTGCAACGGGACTCGTCTATGATGAGGTTCCCCGGACTGACAATTTCTCCAGGACCCCGACCTCTTTTTATGCCACTACGGAGATGTGCGAACGTATTTTTATCGATGACATGCAACAGATTGTCGTAAGAACGCACGTCCAAAATCAGTAGATAGTCGCCCATTAGAAACAATCGGGGCATTGCTCCGACCAGCAATTCATTGCCGAGGTCGATTTCCCGGATTTGAGAGTGAACATCCACGACTCGGTCTCGTTTCTTCTGATATTTTTCCGTACGGTCAGTCTTCTCGCATCCTGCGAGGACCAAAACCGACAACAGCAACCATAGCTTCTTCACTGTTTCAAGTTTTACAACCTTGGTCAGCATAACTATCTGACCAAGGTTTATTAATTTACCAAATTGCTTCTTTATAATACGGATAAAGAAATTACAATAACATCCATTTCCATTATCTAAACATCCATTTTCACAATTTGGATTTTCATCCTGCACCAAAGCCTCGATATTGGCATTCAGCAGATCGAAAGGATCCGGTCGGTAGTTTGCCATATAGGCAGTCACAGCCGCGGCAACCGGTCGAATCCTGCGTGAACGGGCTCAAGACAGTCGATTTTGGCCCGAAGTTATAGATATCAATTACATTAATCCAAATTAGTGCGGGCTATTATTGCTTCTTGTTTATCGTTTAATATGACGGTATATAGATCATGGTCATCAGGGGTAATAGCCATACATAAAAATCTCCGATCCGTTTCGTATATTTTAATTAAATCACCCTTGCAATTGAATTTAATCAAATAGTTATTATCGTCTGCCGCTCTATTGGCTATTGTATTATTGTTAAAAGCAATATAGACATGATTATTCGTAGTATATATACTTTTAATACCCACTATATCCGATTGGTAAATCTGGAAATCACTCTTACTTACCCGCTGACGTATTTTATCAAAAATCTCTTTTCTATTAATAGTATAGTATTTGTATTGATATAGACTATCGCTTTTTATATCAAAGAATCGAATCTCGCCAGTAAAGGAAGAGGCTAATACTAATTTATCTTGGATTGTAGCTATATGGCTTTGCCCCAACCTATAACGCATTGAAGGATCTGAAATTGTCTTTATGAAATCTGCACAAGGATTATAAGACGCAATTTCATCTCCTTTACTGTTATAATATTTCAAAAGGCCATCTTGGAAAAAACCGCCAACGAAATAACTAGAATCACGCGATAGATATATACCCCGATCTGTTCCAAAAGGAAGTTGTATATGTGCCGTGCAAAGTAAAGGATTTTCAGAAGAAAGGTCCAAAGAAAAATGTCTGAATACTGCTTTTTGGCGATCTAAAACAACCAAATTATTTTCAGAAAAACTCACGTCAATTGGACCGATCACTTCATTTGGACCTCGTCCTTCATGAAGTGTGCTGAATAATGAGTCTTTATTTGCTAAATTATAGACGGTAATAAATTTACCCTTAATAAAATCAGATATGAATAATAAACTATCTTTAATACACAATTTAGAAGGATTCCCCAACAGATAGTGCATGTCCATTTGTTGCAGGGTAATGTTTTGACATAATGCATTTTTGATTTTTATATCTTCAAAGGTGTTCTTATTTTCTTGGGTGCATGCACCCAAGAAAATAAAACAAACAAAAATAGCAGCGCAAGGATTTTTCATGTTATTGCCATTTGAAATAATATACAATTGATATGATAAAACAAAGAGCCGAAATAACAAAACGAATCATAGGTTAGGTTTTATATATCAAAGATTAAAAGTATAAACAGAGCACATTGAATTCGTCTGATCTGCATTCACGGTAATTATTTGTTTTGATAATTTATCAATAGCGAATCGACTTGCACGAGGAATTCTATATTTTGCTATCGGATTTCCGTGCCAATCAAAAATTAAAATACTATTTTGCCCACTTTGTTCAGAGTCGAAAGAATCATATAAAGCGTAAATATAATAATCATCCACATTTATGTCTAAAAAATATTCTTCGGCATCGTTTACATTGATATTCTTTGGTTGTATGATTTTATCAATAAAAATCGTTTGTACTACATTCCCTTTGTATGAATAGATTGTTAATTGGGGTAAATTAAAATACGCAACTGCAATCATTTCTTTATCGGGCTTTACTCCAGAGCAACTTTGGGCTATATCATGGACACGTGCATTTTTATTAAATGGTAAAACATGATCTAAAAATTCTATGTTTCGAAAAGTTGAATCACATTTAAAAAAGCGACAATCTCCAAAATCTGAAATTCCATATAATGTATTCGCATTCTTCCGTACTAGAATTCTTGGGTCTATGTTTAAATTATATGGAATAGAGAATGTAGATACGACATGGGCAGCAATAGAATCGCTTGTGCATGTAATATCAATGGTCTGTAACTTTTTTAAAGCTTGTTCTAATAACTGGATGCGAACTCCATTATTTATTTTTTCGTGCAGTCCCCAATAAGATGGAGCGAGGTATTCATGGGGACCTCGTCCATTACGTCCCCATCGCCATGTTTTTTGATGGATTGAATCATAGATTGTAAAGTGATATTCTGTTTTGTGCTCTTTGCAGATTAAGTAAGGGCCTGCTTTTTTTACATCGATAATTCCTATATTGTTTTCGATGATTGCAAATGGTTTTCCTTTTAACTGCTGCTCTATTGGAAATTCTGTAATAATTTTATATGGGGTTTTAATTTTAGGCGAACAGCCTACAATAAAAATTAAACTAATAATAAGGATTGGTATTAAATGCCAATCCTTGTTGCTTGTGAAATAATTAAATATATTCATTTTACCGGAAACATTTAGAGTAATTACCACGATCTTCTTCATTGTATACTTTTATACATGGGCCACAATCATAATATGTACATCCGGGTTTTACTTTCGATTTAAATTGACATACTATACCTTGATTTCCAGATTCTCCTGGATCCAATGATTCATCCTGCGCCAAAGCCTCGATATTGGCATTCAGCAGATCGAAAGGATCCGGCAGGTAGTTTGCCATACAGGCAGTCACAGCCGCGGCAGCAATCAATCGACGGCATCCGCAAAAATCAGGCTCTCTTTAATACATAAAAATTTCAGGTTAAAAAGATCATAGTTTTTTCGAATTTCACAGTTGCCGTGAAATAATCCGTAAAATCCACTCTAAAGTTATACATTTTTCTATTTGAAAGCACAAATATTTCGACAAAAATTCTTACATAAAATACATCGTATATCAATATAATCAAAAGAAGTCTAAAGTACGGCAACCTTACATATATAATAAAATTATTTGCAATCATTTCTTGCGGAGCTCGCACAAAAAAACACCGGGGCGATCCGGTGTCTTTGTTTTTCAGCCGAAGCCGCTGGCTGCCGATGTCCGTCCGACAGTTTCGGCGGGAGGGGAGAGACAAGAGGGCGCCTATTCGTCAGTCACGATTCCCTGCACGGCGAATGTCACGGGCTTGTCGGACGCACTGTGGCGCACGGCGATCTTCTTGAAGAAGGTTCCCGGCTGCTCGGCAGAGAAACGCACCGTAAAGAACACCTTCTCGCCGGGCTGTACGGGCTTGCGGTCGTATGTGACCTGCGTGCAGTCGCACGACGAGTAGGCCTCTACCACCACGACGGGCTTGTCCGAGCCGTTCTTCGCTCCGACGCGCACCTCACGGCTCCCGCCGAGCGGAAGCTCGCCCAGATCGACCGTCCCGTCGTCGAACAGCAGCACCTCGTCGGCATCCGTTTCGCGGCTCTCCATATCGACCGTCTCCTCCAGCGCGGCGAGGTTGGCAGTGGCCAAAGCTCGAGACCCGTCCGCTGCTGCGCCACGACAGGAGACGAGCGGCAACAACAGCAGCAAAATCCAATGTCTGTCGATCATGGCCGTCAGTTTTCGGGAACATATTCCCCGTCGTGGGCGAGCATATTCTCCAATGTCGATTCGAACAAATTCCACATCGCATCGCCATTGAGCGGATTACCGATCAGTACGATCCGGTTGTTGCGATCCAGCAAAAACGATTGAAACCGCGTGTCGGCTAAAATCGGATCGTTCCTTCGGATGAACTCATTCGTCCGGTCGATAAAAACCGGAAACGGAAACGCATGCTCTTTTAAAGACTTCACGACATTATCGTATTGTCCTCTGCCAGGAGCGAAAAGAAGGATGGGCGTAAACCGGCCGGTCGAATCCTGCGTGAACAGACTCTCTGTCATGGCAAGATGGTTGATTTGGCACGAGCTGCATCCCGTAGAATCATAATAGATGATTTGCTTGATCGCTCCAATATGCCCGTCGGTCAGCGTATCGACCGATCGTCCCTCGCAGTAAACCTCCAGATCGGCAGGGATGCAAATTTCAATCTGGCTTAAACGCTGCAATTCTTTACGAGCCCGCATGCGGGAGCATCCGACAAGAGTAAATAAACAATACGAAAATATAAGATAACGTTGCATTAATGTTTTTCTTATGCTAGGAAATAGGGAGCAAGAGTTTTACTAACTAAAGTCACATTGAATAGTGGAACAAATAAAAGTTATTCTTTTCAGAATAAGCGTTGTATCCATAAAAAATCCTATTCTTTTCATCGTATAAAAGATGAGTTAGTGGATGCGAAAGACTAATTCGATTCTGCTGACTGCCATCGTATCCATAAATCTCTAATATGCTTCCTTCTCCGGATTCGCTGTTCGTAAATAGACAGCCAAACCAATTTTCCGCACAGACTATAGCGGTATAACCAGATGGAACAGAACTTTTCGGACCAGTTATCACGTATTGAGGTATCAGTTTTTGCCCAACGAGTTTAAAGGCCTCAATTCGATCATACTCTATATAAGCTTTAATAAGATACTGACCATCCGTTGCGAGAAGATAATCGTACTCCAAATATTGGTCTTTGCTCAAATCGCGCTGCAATACTTCTTCCACGTAGGATACAACATCTCCATGTCGTAAATCTACGATTGACAATTCGTCTTTTTGGCGGTCAGATGCTCGCATTACATAAAGCGAATCGTTCATCTGTAAAACATCAACATATGGTTTAAAAAGTGATTTATCTTGAGGCTGTCGGCCAACTAGATCTAATACATACTCTGTTTCAAGTGAATCACTTTGCACTATATAATGATGCAGCTTACCCGCAGGAATATCATAAAGTATAGCTGCGTTATGTTTAACAGTTTGTCCCCAATTTGCCGCAATTAATTCACCCGGACCTCGTCCTCTACGAAGGTAACGACCATGATACTCCAATTCTGGAAGACTCCATAATTGGAGGAATCCGCTGGATTGAGGTGTATATATAATAATATATTGATCCGTTAGTTTCCAGTCAAGCAATGAAATGACCGAATCGGGTGTTACAAGATCGCCATCCAGCGAGGTCGCAATCTGCGGGTCTTTGATAATCGTCGGATAATTGGATTGTGTATTAGTACATGCCACAATAATTATTACCCATCCTAAAATAAAAATATAGAAATTTTTCATAATCAATTGTTTTAGAGCCTTTCTTTTTAGAAAGGCTCTATTTATTTTATTATTGACAATAGTCTTCAGCTACAGGTCTAGCCTCTCTCCAAATTCTGCAACAATCATAGGCACCACCTTTCCTGCCAGTGAAACTTCTATAACCATTTCTGTAGTCGCACCCTGCTGATTCTCCTGGATTGAGAGATTCATCCTGCGCCAAAGCCTCGATATTGGCATTCAGCAGATCGAAAGGATCCGGTCGGTAGTTTGCCATATAGGCAGTTACAGCCGCGGCAGCCATCAATACGACGGCACCCGCAAAAATCAGTTTCTTTTTCATACATGAAAATTTTAGGTTAAAAAGGTTGTAGTTTTTCTCGAATTTTACTGTCGCTGTAAAGCAATCCGTAAAATTCGATCTAAAGTTATATATTTTCTGTTTGAAAATACAAATATTTCGACAAAAAATTCTTGCATAAAACACACTACATGTATCAATGTAATTAAAAGGCCCCTAAAATGCGGGCAGACCCACATATATAATAAAAATATTTATAATCATCCTTTGTGGAAACTGCATAAAAAGACACCGGGTGATCCGGTGTCTTCGCTTTTCGGTCC
>OLRF01003995.1_pt1 | contig 10891 bp, 9 predicted proteins | sample 1672061 | NCBI WGS metagenome assembly OLRF01 (sample SAMEA3136641, study PRJEB25190) | human gut metagenome | reverse complement strand
TAATAGACCCTTATAGGGTCAAAGCAAACCACCGGCTAAGCCGGTGGTCGTGATTTAGCTTGATATCATCATAATCTAATAATTCTTTTTATAAGCTATAGCAGATTAAAAAATAATGTGATATGCAAATTTTTATTACTGAATTCCGTCAGTACCAGTCTTCATATAGTTTGCAAATGGATCTGTAGCACTTCCATCTCCATCTACCTTATAGCTTACGCTTGTTCCACCCTCTTCGTTAACAGTTACTACAGCTATAATTGCTGCCTTTTCTCCGCTCTTCCATTTTTTAGACTTAGTAACGGTATCGTACCAATTCGGGATAGTTTTATCCATTTCTGCTATGAGTTTAGTAACAACAGTGGTATTCTTTCCTGGAGTAATAGTTGTTGATTTATCCGTACCAGTTGCTTTATCCGCACTAATTTTAATTGTATAAGTGTCAGCTGCAAGTTCATTCGTAGGATCAGCTGCGAAAACTTTAACTACTTTAACCATCTCATCCATATTACTAGCATCTGCTGCTTTTCTGGATTTCTCTACATATTTAGTATACTGTGGTGCTAATAAACCAACCAAGATTGCAAGAATTGCAATTACAATTACTAATTCTACTAAGGTAAAACCCTTATTATTTTTTTTATTTTTCTTAAACATTTTTTCACCTCACTATAACACAATATAATTACTGTTTACCTGCTTCTGAGCCTGTTGTCATATAGTTATTGAATTTGGCACCTTCATATTTTACTGATGTACCTCCATCGTTTCCAACTGTTACTTTAGCTGTAATAGTATCATAAGCTCCCTTATCACCCCATTTTTGGGATTTTACGGTCGTTTTTGACCAATTAGGAATGGAAGCGTGCATTTCTTTTTCCCATCCTGTTAATTTAGCAATATCTTCATCAGTTGCTGGCTCTTCCTTGTCATTAATTGTTGTTTTTTCTTTAGACATAACAATTGTATATGTTCCCGCTTCCAACTCATTCGCCGGATCAGCCGCATAAACCTTAATTACCTTAACCATCTCATCCATATTGCTTGCATCTGCTGCTTTTCTGGATTTTTCTACATATTTGGTGTACTGTGGTGCCAGCAGACCTACGAGGATTGCCAGAATTGCAATTACGATAACAAGTTCAACAAGTGTGAAACCTTTGTTATCTTTCTTTTTGTTCTTGAACCATTTGAACATTTTACATCTCTCCTTTTCATGTTTAGTGTGTGTATCTGATGAATGCAGTCTCCTATGCCAGACTACAGCACATCCTGTTTCTCCGGAAACTTTTATTGCGGTTCCCAATCGCAATCCGGGACTTTTATTACAGATTATCCAATCCACTGTACATAGCCCCAATCGGTGAAACCACCGCCACAACCAGTGTACCGACCACAACAGCCATAAACACAATGATTAACGGCTCCATAGCCGCCAGTACACTCTGGGTAGTCATCTCCACCTCTTCGTCATAGTAATCCGCCAGCTTCTCCAGCATATCCTCAATATTACCAGTCTCCTCACCGATCCCAGTCATGTGGCACACCATAGGCGGGAAGATCTTTGAGGCTGTTAGCGGTTCTGACAGCGGAATACCTTTCATAACTTCCTCACGTGCTTTCAGCAGCGCATTTGTGTAATGGATGTTATTGACGATCTTGGACACTGTCTCCAGTGCATCAATAGTGGAGATACCCGACGACAACAGTGTACTCATTGTCCTTGCAAACTGTGCGCAGGCTGTCTTCACTGTCAGCTTGCCAAACAAGGGCATCTTCATCTTAACCCTGTCGATGGCAAGTCTGCCCTGTTCTGTCTTATAAATCATCTTATATGCCACGATTACCAGAATGATCAGTCCCAGGATCATATACCAGTGTTCTGTCATCCACTCACTGGTATTCATAACCCACATGGTGATTCCCGGCATCTCCACATCCAGATCTGCAAACATATCAATAAAGATCGGAATAACGAACAGAAGCATAACAGCCACAACTCCAATCGCTGCAATAATCAGAATGATCGGATAGATGGTTGCCTTTCTGATAGTTGCCTTCAGCTTGGCTTCCTTCTCAAACTGTACTGCCATTCGTGTGAAAGCCATCTCAAGGCTTCCGGAGTTCTCACCTGCCTCTACCATATTGATAAGCATTGGCGGGAAAATATCTGACTGGCCTCTCATGGAGTCTGCCAGTGTATTTCCTTTCTCCACACTGAGAAGTACCTCTGAGATGGCACGCTTCAGCCATTTGTTCTCTGTCTGTTCTGAAAGCATCTGCAGGGCTTCCTTCATCGGGACACCTGCCTGAGTGATGCTGACGAACTGACGGCAGAATACACTGAGATCTCTTGGCTTTACTTTCTTTCCTATGGAGAAATCTATCTCTTTGTTCAGGGCGCCCTGTTCTTTTACAGAGACTGGAATCAGCCCGTCGTTTTTCAGGATATCTATAACTTTCTCTTTGTTGTCAGCCTCAATACTTCCTCTTTTCTCTTTTCCTCTTTTATCTACTGCCACGTAGGTAAAACCCGGCATCTTATCACTTCTTTCTGTCAGTCAGGCTCAGGGTGTCTGCCAGATCGGGTTTCTGTCAGAAGTCAAAGCTGACTTTTTTGTTCATGCTGACCGGATCCTGGGCATATGTCACTGCATTGTCCGCATCGATCAGTTTTCTCATATATAAGTCATACAGTGCATCATCCATCGTCTGCATTCCTGCACGTTTGCTGGTCTGCATCACAGATGAGATCTGATAGGTCTTGCTCTCTCTGATCAGGTTTCGCACTGCATTATTTGCAAAAAGTATTTCAAGTGCAGCTACACGGCCGCTTCCGTCTGCTTTCTTGAGAAGCTGCTGGGATACAACGCACTCTAATACAGAGGCAAGCTGGATCCTTATCTGCTGCTGCTGATTTGGCGGGAATACATCGATGATTCTGTCGATAGTCTTGTCCGCACCGATAGTATGAAGGGTGGAAAATACCAGATGACCGGTTTCCGCCGCTGTGATGGCAGTGAAAATGGTTTCCAGGTCTCGCATCTCTCCTACCAGGATCACATCCGGGTCTTCTCGGAGTGCAGCCCTCAGTGCCTGTGCATAATTCGTTGAATCACTGCCAATCTCCCTCTGGTTTACCACAGATTTATCATGTCTGTGCAGATATTCGATCGGATCCTCCAATGTAATAATATGGTAAGGATAATTCCTGTTGATCACATGGATCAATGAAGCCAATGTGGTTGATTTCCCGCTTCCTGTCGGCCCTGTTACCAAAATGAGACCTCTTTTCCGCGTGGTCATCTCCACTACCTCTGCAGGAATACCAAGATCCTCAGGTTCCGGGATGTTGAAAGGAAGGCTTCGCATAACGGAAGCAAGTGTTCCTCTCTGTTTAAATACATTTACGCGGAAACGTCCCACACCTGAGATGGCATATGCAAAGTCTGTCTGTCCGTTATTCTGAAGTTCTTCTCTGTGACGGACATCCATCAGGGGCATGAGAATATCTTCCAGCATCTGCGGAGTAAGGCGTTCTCCCTCTATGGGAGCCAGTACACCATCGATCCGGTAGCTTGGCGGCCTGCCGGTTGTCAGGTGGATATCGGAAGCCCTTACCTTCACTGACTGTATCAGTATTTCGTCTAAATTATACATATTTCCTAATCTGCCTCGTAACTCCCTGAGAATCTCCGGAGAACTCCGGTTCCGCAGGAATTCCTTCTATATTAATAGTCGTAAAATTAATAATCTATAAGTCTCAATCATTCATAAGATGCCTTAAGCATCTCTTCCACAGAAGTGGTGCCGTTCAGCACATAGTTGATACCATTCTCTCTCAGTGTGCGCATTCCGCTGTTTCTGGCTGCGCGTTCCAGTTCCTCTGTTGTTCCATTCTCTGCGATCAGGTCGCGGATCTCGTCATTGACCTCCATGATCTCGAACACACCGATACGCCCGTAATATCCTGTATGGCTGCAGAAATCACAGCCACAGGGTTCATAGACATTTACGTCCTCCTGTGTGTTCATCCTCAGCACTCTCTTCTCCTCAGAGGTGGCAGGACGCATTTTTTTACAGTGGCTGCACAGCTTACGCACAAGGCGCTGTGCGATAACTCCTACAACAGAATCTGCGATCAGATATCTCTCCACTCCCATGTCCGCCATACGGTTCAGAGTACCTACTGCGTTGTTGGTATGTAATGTAGATACAACCAGATGTCCTGTTATGGAAGCCTGTACTGCAATAGCAGCAGTCTCCCTGTCTCGGATCTCACCGATCATAATGATATCCGGATCCTGACGGAGAATGGAACGAAGGGCTGACGCAAAATTCAGGTCTACTTTGTTGTTGACCTGTACCTGATTGATGCCCTCAATATCTGCCTCCACAGGATCCTCTACTGTTACGATATTGACTGCTTCTTTATTTAATTCACTTAATGCTGTATACAGGGTAGTGGATTTACCGCTTCCTGTCGGTCCTGTTACAAGAATGATCCCGAAAGGACTAGCCAGCATATGGTTGAAACGTTCCATCTCATCGGGTGGAAGTCCCAGATCTTTCTTGTTACGTGTAAGGTTCAGTTTTGAAGAGAGTCGCATTACGATCTTCTCTCCGTGTACAGTAGGCAGAGAGGAAATTCGGATATCATAGTCCTGTCTGTCTACCATAATGGACATACGTCCGTCCTGAGGTTTCCTTTTCTCTGAGATATCCATACCCCCAAGGATTTTGATGCGGGTGGAGATTGCAGGGAGAAGGCTGTTGTCATATACCATACGCTCATAGAGTGCACCGTCGATCCTGTAACGGATACGGACTTTGTTCTCCAGAGCTTCGATATGGATATCACTGGCCCTCTGGCGGATTGCCTGTTCAATAAGGGAACGCACCAGCTGCACAATAGGTGCATCACTTACATCCGTATCTGTATCGTCGTCTGCTGCTCCTCCACGAAGCTGTGCTCTCTCCTGAGTAAATCGTCTGGCTGCATCCAGTGTCTCTGATGCGCCGTAGCATCTGTCGATTGCCGCAAGAATATCTCTGGTTGTAGCAATGTAAGGCTCTATCTGCAGGTTTGTCACGATAGAGATGTCATCGATTGCAGCCATATCCATCGGATCTGCCATTGCCAGATGAAGGATATTGGCGTTGTAGGGATCCAGTTCAAAAGGAATGCAGGTATATTTCTTAAGAATGTCCACACTGACCAGGTTTCGGACTTCTTTCGGGATCGTCACGCCTGTCAGCTGAACGACTTTAAGCCCCAGCTGCATCTGGAGGGCACGAACGATCATATCCTCAGTGATAAAGCCATTATCTACCAAAACTTCACCGATCTTCTTGCCGCTTCCCTTCTGCAATTCCAGGGCTTTCTTTAATTCATCTTCAGTCAGTACATTCTGCCTGATGAGCATGTCACCAAGCCTCATTCTCTCACGTCTTAATGCCATCTGTGTATCTCTTTTCCGAACACAACAGTGTGTTCACTGTTTACAGAACAAATCATCTGTTGGTGTTTCATCTTCAGATTTTACTGTAATATCAGCAACAAAAAAGAAGGAATTTCTCCTTTTTTTATCTGACATTATATTATTGGTTTAAAGTTAACATATTTCGTACACGGTTAAATGTATTTTTAAATTCTACCTTGCAAGAGTAAATTCTATACCTGTAGAAATTACTTCTGCATGGATTTTTCCTTCTTCTTTTTATAAAATACTACTGCAGATGATCCCCTGCCTGTGCAGAAGGAGGATAAAATGAATACAGGAAGACCAAAAGGCAACCAAAAACATCTTGACTTATCTGCACGTATTATAATCGAACAGCATTTAAATAACGGTGATTCATTTAGAAGTATTGCAATAGAATTAAGCAAGGATCCAAGTACCATATCCAAAGAAATCAGACGTCATTCCATTATCAGGGAAAGAAGCGCAGATGCATTTGCCCCTATTCCCTGTGCAAACAATTATGATAGTTCAAAGCCGCGGACAAATATATGCAATGTCATGCATATGTGCGGTGATAATGAATGTCGGCGCAAATGTGTCCTCTGCAGAAAATTCAGATGCAGCGATGTCTGTAAATTTTATAAACCAAGAGAATGTGAAAAATTAAATAAACCTCCTTATGTGTGCAATGGATGCAGCAAGAGAACGAATTGCATGATGGACAAAAAGATCTATTCTTCAAAATACGCTCAGGACTCCTATGAAGCCCTTAGGACTACCAGCAGAGAAGGGATCAACCAGACACCGGAAAGTATACAGAAACTGGACAACCTGTTGTCACCGCTTCTCAAAAAAGGACAGTCCATTGCCCACATCTACGCATCTCATGCTGATGAGATCGCCTGTTCCAGAAGAACCATATACTCTTATATAGACCGTGGCGTTTTTCAAGCCAGAAACATAGATCTGCGCCGTAAAGTGGTATACAAGCAGAGAAAAAGAAAAACCACTACCAGCCTTAAAGACAGAAGTTTTCGAAAAGGCCGGGGCTATAAAGAATTCCTGGAATATATCGCAGCGAACAAATCTGTTTATGTAGTCGAAATGGATACTGTTGAAGGAGCAAAAGGTACCAGTCCCTGCTTTCTGACTATGTTCTTTCGAAACTGTAGCCTTATGCTTATGTTTCTTTTAGAAGAACAGACCCAGAAAGAAGTAACTAGGATTTTTGATCATTTAACAGAGTTACTTGGAATTGAACTGTTTCAGAAACTTTTCGAAGTAATACTTACAGACAACGGGCATGAATTTCAGGACCGGCAGAGTCTGGAATATAGCAAAAATGATGAAGTACGCACACGCATTTATTATTGTGATCCCAACCGTTCTGATCAAAAAGGTGCTCTTGAAAAGAATCATGAATATATAAGGTATGTCCTGCCAAAAGGAACAAGCTTTGAAAAAATGACAGACAAAACAACGCTGCTGTTATTAAATCATATCAATAGCGAAAAACGGGACAGCCTCAATGGACACAGTCCATATGAAGTATCCCGTCTCCTGCTGGATAACAGACTTCATAAAGCATTAGGATTAGCAGAGATACCAGCCGATGAAGTCACATTGATACCAGCATTAATAAAATAATAATAACAATACAGGCACAGGCAAGTTTCATTGCATAGAATTTAGTCTTTCCAACAGACATGTGGAATTTAGTCCTGCACACTATTTCCAGATGTCCTTTTATCATGCAAAAAACTATGCTGTTTATGCCGTATAAAAGCATTATATACTAAAAAAATCAAGTTGTATATCTCCGAAAATAGAATTAAATCCCGCATAAAATCAAGGTATATTAGAATGTAGAATTTACTTTTTCATTCAAGCATATTTCGTACACTTTGTCAATTTTTGTTTCCATATTTTCGAATATTTTTTTCGCTTTTGAAGCATATTCCGCAGACCAATAAGCAAATTCGTCAGTTTTTACTTGATCGTTTAAGTTAACAGATAAAAAAGTTTACACACGAAAAAAGAAGGGAAAGCCAGACTTTTTTGTATGACTTTCTCCCTTCTTTTATCCATTTTATTTTGCCTTAAATACAGCGACTTTCTCTTTTGACAGATCAATCTTATCTGGAAGGATGGAAGTCTTCTCAGTGGATTCTGATGTTGTGAATCCTGTTGAGTCGGAAGTATTTGACTTCATCGCATTCTGCAGAGTATTGCTTACTGTCACATTTGCAGAAAAGATATCTGTTCCTGTGGAAGCTGCTGCATCACTTGTTGTTGTGCTTACCGTACTGCTGCTCTGCATTTCCTGAACCTGTTCCTGTGTCGGGTAGAAGGATGGCTGGCGGATGTAACGGAAGCTTGCACTGTATGCTTCGCCTACTGTTACTCCATTCTTGCCGGAGGAGCAGTGTACTGCGATCCAGTCACCTGCGTCTGTTTTACCGCAGAGAATACCTACATGATTATCGCTTCCTGCTTCCGGTCCTTTCTGGAACACCAGATCTCCGGGCTGTGCATCTGCCTCAGTTACCACGTTTGCTTTCTCCCACTGATCGGAAGTTCCGTCACCTACAGCTTCCTGCATTGCTTTATCCTGATATCCGTTGATCACTGCCCAGGTGACAAAACCACTGCAGTCCAGTCCGTATGCGCGGATGGTTCCAGTGCTCTTGCTTCCCTCGGCTGATACCTTCTCGCTAGTTCCCCAGCCTGGATCTTCACCGATCACTGTGGATTTGCCACCCCAGAAGTAACCGACTTTACCAACCAGTGAATAGGCTGCGGAGATAACATTTACTCTTTCCTCGGAAACATCATCTCCTACGCTCTCGCGGACAAAACCGTTGGCAGCTGTTACTACCGCGCAGAGGAGTTTGCAGTCTGTCTCCACATATTTCTTAAGGATCGTACGATCCTTTTTTGCGATTTTATTTTTCTTAATATAGTAGTTGATTTTACGATTAGCGTATGTAACGTGAGTGATATCCTGCTTGTCCCTTACGATCGGGTTCATCTCTGCAAAGATTTTCGCAAGGTCTTTCTTGCAGGAAGAATCCAGGGTAAATTCTGTTTTTCCGTCCTGGCTCTGCTGATATACATAGACTGCAAGGATATCCTGCCAGTTTCTTACCAGAAGACTGTCTGCAGATGTGGTGGTCTTGCTGCCGTTTACATCGCTGGCATCTGCTACTTTGTTCTTCTCTTTATATTCCTTCTCGATCTCATCCATAACAGAAGCGAAATCATCTGAGAAGGTCAGATTGTAGTTATTCTTCAGGCTGTCCAGATAGAAATCCTTACCTGCGTGGATATTGGACGCATAATATACCGGAGTTCCGGTCTGTGCAGCACTGGTATTACTCGTAAATGGATTATTCGTATCCGCATTGTTCTTCTGCGCTTCCAACTGAGCAATAGTCGCTTCTGCCTGAACCAGCAGATTATAATTAGAAACCTGTGCCTTCTCTGTATCAGACAGGGCATTATATGCAGTGCGGATGCTCTGAACAGTGGCTTTCTTCTCCAGCGTGATGGTCTGTGCGTTCAACTCTTTGATTCTGTCGATCACATCCTGGGCTGCCTTCGTAATCTGCGAAGACGGTGTTGGTGTAGGATTCGCAGGTGTCGGAGTCGAATCTGTTGGTGTCGGAGTCGGATCTGCCGGTGCAGGTGTTGGCTCTGCAGGTGTTGGTGTCGGATCTGTTGGTGTCGGATCTACCGGTGCAGGTGTCGGGTCTACCGGCGCAGGTGTTGGCTCTGCAGGAGTCGGATCTGCCGGCGCCGGATTCTCTGATCCTGAATCAAAATCACCGGAATCGCTGAAATCAGAACCGTCTGCTGTATACGCAGCAGTATCCTCTGCTGCAAGTACGGACGCAGGACCGGATAATACCATTCCTGACATCAATGTCAGACATAAGAATCTGGTAAGATACTTGTTTTTCATATATCTAAATTGCTCCCTTCTTACTGTGAGCATGTCCTTACCCCCTGTTTATAAGGGCATACTGTCTAAATTACTTTTCACATTATTATGTTATTTCATAAGTGAATTATCCCGAAATATTAACCTGTTTTATTCTAGCATAATCATTTTTTGAAATCAACAGCTCAGGGCAGGTAAATTCCAGATTTGACCAAAATTCATTTTTTTGTCACATTTTAACCGACTCAAGCAGTGAGAAAGATATATTTCAGAATGCAGGAAGGCTGTGCGGATATGATTTCCACACAGCCTTCCTGTATTCTTAGCGTATCTCTGTCAGGCTGCCTGAATGGCTCCTGCAAAGTTCTTATTACCAATACAGATCTGTATCAGTCCCTGCACTACCTGAAAACACATATTCAGGATAAAGCGGATATCCTCTTCCACGCTGCGGAGCTTGTTGAGGTATTTCTCATGAGTAGCTTCGATATAATCGATCAGGGTGGCGAAATCTGCGAAGCGGATGGCCGGTTCCAGATATGCATGTGCTTCTCCCTGCTGTATACATTCTTTCAGTCTGTTCTTAAGTACTTTCTCATAATGATTATGCTGGCTGAAGCTTCCTGTATATGTTTTGTTATGAGGAAAGGTAAAATAATCCGCCATATAGTGGATCACTTCGCCGAACCGCCGCCAGTAAACTCTCTGGTTACTCTCATCCGGTCTGATATCTGCCAGTTCTTTCATCCGGTTCTTGACATCTTCAAATGTTCCGTAGAACTCGTGTCTCCTGGTGATAAAGGACGGTTTGATATCCGGCAGAATGCTGCCCAGACAGAAAGCCTTTCTGTGAGACTGCAGGCTTGCTGTGGTCTGCATCTGATCCGCAAGGTATCTTGCTAATAAAATATGTGATTTTTTACGCAATTTTCTTCCTCTTCTTTCTTTTGAGAACCTATCATTCTTATATATGGGAACGAATAATAATCAACTTAACCAACATAGAATACTATAGCAGATTTATACCTGTTATTCAAATAAAATTTTTGTAAACTTTTTCACATTTTCAGGTCAGACAGCTGTTTCAGTAATTCCAGGTCACTGTCCTTTACTTTCAGGTTTGTCTCTATCTTCTCTCCCTCAGGAGTGGTGATCGCAATTTCAATAATGCTTCCTTCTTTAAGCCCTTTGCGTGAAACTGCCTGACAGAATGCCGGGAACTTGGGATGATTGCTCTTAAAGGTGTTCCATGCGCCTGTGATCTTCATGATATTTCCTATATTGTTTCCTATGTTCATATGATTGTTGTGTCCTTTCTTATCTCAACTGAATATTCCCGATTCTGAGAACTGATGCATATAATAACATACTTCAACGGATTTGGCTATACCAAAAGCCCCCCAGGATTAACTCCCGAGGGCTTTCATGCTGCTCATATTAAATTGTGATCACATTATTCAAGCAATCAGATTATTAATGGATT
>OLRF01003986.1_pt1 | contig 10905 bp, 8 predicted proteins | sample 1672061 | NCBI WGS metagenome assembly OLRF01 (sample SAMEA3136641, study PRJEB25190) | human gut metagenome | reverse complement strand
AATCGGTTCCGGCGAATCTGCACAACCATCTTTTTTCCATGGCTGTGTCATATAGTATGTGGTTGTTTCATCTCCACAGCACGGTAAAATACAGCCTTTTTTTCCAGTTTTCCCCTTGGTGGAATCTATGGTTAAGGTACTTTGTTGGTTATTCCTTTGGAACTTCAAGGAAAAAACAACCATTTTCTATGGCACAGCCACCGATAAAATATTCCATACATGAAGCCCGCCAACAGAAAAACTGGATAAAAAGGTTGTATTTTCAACATACTGTGGGGACAAAATAATCGCATGCCATGACAAAACCATTCTTATAGGCCATGTAAAAATCAGCATATGCCTCCGTATCTGCATGTCCCCACAAAATACTCATTCGGCTCAAACAATCCATAGTTGCCAACTCATTTCTTGATATGCCTATATGACGGAAAAGACGCTCCCGTGAGGTGTATCATGTCCATCCGTTCCTTTCTCTTATGCTGTGTCCTTTTGTTTCCAAGTGTCGCTTCGGCGTCTCCGTTTTCCATCCAGCCTTCCGTAAGTACCCTTGGGGTTGGAGTTGACGTCAGCTATCGTCAAAACAGTTTCATAGCCTATAGGTTAAGTGCCTTTACTCAACCATTCGATACAAAAATAAAACTAAAGGGCATTCAGTATAAGACTGAAGACTCCAGTCACAGCATCGGTTTATTATTGGATATCTTTCCCTTTGAAAATGCTTTTCGGGTATCCGCCGGAGCTTATTACTTCAAATTGGATACAACGCTTTCCACTTCGGTAAATGCAATAAATCCCATTTACAAGGAACTCATCAATCAAACGAACGGAACGGCTACATGGGAAAGGCTCGCACCTTACATTGGCATTGGTTGGGAAAGTACCCAACAATCAGAATCATCTTTAGGATGGCATGCCTCACTTGGGGCCTTATATATGGGAAAGGCCCGTGTTTCCTTCCAACTTCCAGATGTCCCTATCCCTGAACACTATATTGCGAGAATACAAACAGAGGAAGACAATATTAAAAACAAAGTGCATAAATATACGTGGTATCCCGTTTTATCACTTGGATTTGCATATCGTTTTTAATCTATTGAAATAATAATGGCATCAACCGATCATTCCCCTATGCTCTCCACATAAATGCGCCTTGCCGATCATTCCGTTTCATTGGGACATAAAGATGTTCATAAAATGGCTCTTGCGCGTAACGGGCCTAAGGCGCTGGTTTGGCAGGCCGGATCGGGAATGGAAGGGAACCCTTTAGGCTGAGAGGGCCTCTTGCCTTTTTCTGGGCACAATACCATCTAATATAGTAAATTTTCAAAATAAATTCTTTTCTTACCATTATCTTTTCCATGATTTTTGAGGTGAAAGCACGGCAGCCATCTTGACAGCCAGTGTATCCGGCTTTATTTGTGAATAAAGGAACAATTTGTTTGATTGTTCAATCTAACATATTTCCCATCAAGGAGCCCGCCATGTGGGATACTCGATTCAATGAGCATGATGTCAAGGAAATCCGTACCAAGACAACAGCCTATCTTGGAGTCGGGGCTATCGCCAAGATGGATGTTATTGCCGCCGAGCTGAAGGCCAGAGGCATCGACTCCGTCCTTTGCGTGACCGGAGGGCATTCCTACAAGCTCACCGGCGCATGGGATTACGTTACCGCAGCCTGCGCCAAACACGGCATACGCATCGCCCTGTACGACAAGGTAACCCCCAACCCCACGACAGACTCCATAGACGAGGCGGCGGCCCTCGGCAGATCTGCCGATACCAAGGCCGTCATCTGCATTGGCGGCGGCAGCCCCATCGATGCGGGCAAGAGCGCGGCGATTATCCTCGCCAATCCCGACAAGACGGCGGAAGAGCTGTATACCTTCGCGTTCACGCCGACAAAGGCTGTCCCCATCGTCGTCGTCAACCTGACCCACGGTACGGGCAGCGAAGTCAACCGCTTCGCCGTGGCCAGCATTACGAAGCGCAACCACAAGCCCGCCATCGCCTATGACTGCCTCTATCCGCTGTTCTCCATCGACGATCCGGGCTTGATGACCAAACTCTCGCCCAAGCAGACCCGCTATGTCTCCATCGATGCCGTAAACCACGTCACCGAAGCCGCCACCGCCGTTACTGCCAACCCGTTGTCCATCCTGCTGGCTGGGGAGACCATCCGCCTTGTGGCGGAATACCTGCCCAAGGCGCTCGCCAACCCCGAAGACCTCAAGGCCCGTTACTGCCTGTCTTACGCTTCCATGATCGCGGGAACCGCCTTTGACAACGGGCTGCTCCACTTCACACATGCACTGGAACACCCACTCAGCGGCGTCAAGCCGGAACTCGCACACGGCCTTGGCCTTTCCATGATCCTTCCTGCCATCATCGAAGAGTGCTATCCCGCCTGTGCCGCCACGCTGGGCACGATTTTACGGCCGCTGACGCCTGACCTCAAAGGAACCCCGGACGAGGCCCATAAGGCCGCTGGATGCGTTGAAGCGTGGCTCGCCGGCATGGGCGTACCGCAGAAGCTGGAGGATGAGGGATTCACTGAGAACGACATCCAGCGCCTGTGCGAACTCACCCAGACCACACCGTCCCTTGGGCTGCTTCTCTCCGTCGCCCCCGTCCCGGCAACTCCTGAGCGCATTGAAAGGATTTACAGGAACTCATTAAAGAAAATGCATGGGTAAGCGACTGAAAAAGGGAAAAGGGCCTTACGGCATAGCGGTTCATCCGCGGAACGCTTCCGGCCCTATGGCCGCTCCAGAAGCGGCTTGGACGGCTTACCCCCAATCCGAGCTTCCCCAAGGGGAAAAGGCAGATCAGGCGCAAAAGAACCCAGCCTGTGGAACAGCCCTACCCTCCTATCATAATCCCCCCCGCATAGCGGGTAGTTCCTTGTTTCGGACACTTAGTGTCCTCAACAGGCTGTAAAGCCCGCAAAATGAAAACGCCCCGAACCATTGATTCGGGGCGTTTTCATACTCATATAACCGATCCGTTCGTTCAGGCGGGCCTGATTGAAACCGCGAGCGGTTACGAATAGGGGGTTAGAGGATGCGGAAAGAGAAAAAGCCTTCAGAAAAAGCTGTTCCTTCCTCTCCGCGTTCCCGCCATTCCTTATTCCTCGTCATCATGCGGTTTCAGATGATCGGGGACGATCATCATATCAATGATGAGGGGCTTGAGGAAGCTCCACTTGATATCGTGCACATGGTACACCTCCATCATATCACGGATGGCGTCCCAGCAGTTGTGGCAGGGCGAAATGACCAACTTGGCGCCGGTTTCGCGGATCTGCTGCAACTTCATGTACAGGCCCTTGTCACGCTGCGGGCGGAACTTGCCGATGCCGTTGAAGCCGCCGCCGCCACCGCAGCAGAAGTTGTCTTCGCGGTTGCACGTCATTTCACGGAAGTCATCCGCGATCTGGCTCATGATGTAACGGGTGTGCTCGGCAAGGCCGTGGTTACGGATGTAGTTGCACGAATCCTGCAAGGTCACGGGCATCTTGAGGCGCTTGGCGGGGTCGATCTTGATCTTGCCCTTGCGCAGCGCATCGGCCAGCCATTCCACATAGTGCAGGAACGGAACCGGCGGCTTGCCGTCTTCGCGTCCGGCCCAATAGGGGCCTTCCACGACCGTGGCACGGTGCGCATGGCCGCATTCCGTGCCCACGACCATCTTGGGGCGCAGACGGTCAACCGCGCCGTAGATACGCTTCACGTTATCGGCGCACGCTTCCCAGTCACCGGCAAACATGGACAGGGAGGTGTTTTCCCAACCCACGGAAGGAACGGTCCACTTTTCCCCGGCCACATGGAAGAGGATGGCGGCCTGCGCCACGTCTTCAGGATAGTGCTTGGGTTCGCGGGCGTTCAGGATGTACATGACATCGCAGTCTTCCTTGTCGATCGGAATCTCAAGGCCCGGCCACTCTTCCGAGTTTTCATCGGCCATCCATTCGCAGGTGTCCACCCAGTCCTCGGTGGTCACGTCCATCTGGGCGCCGTATACGCGGTGCATGCCCGCGCCGATCTTGAGTTCCCACGGCACGAAGCCCTGAGAATACAGTATGCCGCGCAGATAGCTGAACATGACGCCCATGTCGATGCCGTGCGGGCAGTACGTGCCGCAACGGTTGCAGCAGGTGCATTTCGCCCACGCCACTTCCATCGTATCGATCATGAACTGGGTATCGACCTGCCCCTTACGGCGAAGCATTTCGCCGAGCGTGGACTGGATCTTATAAGACGGAACCTGCTTGGGATCGCGGTTGTTCGCCGTATAAAGGAAGCAGCTGTTCGCGCACAGGCCGCAGTGGGCGCAAATTTCGAGCCACGTGCGGGTGCGGGACTTGCAGGTCTTCTGCAGGGTATCCCACAGAGCGACCGTGTCCACTTCCAATGTTTCCATTTCTTTATAATACTGCTGCCCACCCTTGTCGCCGAGAAGCGCTTTCAGCTCTTCCTCGGTCTTGATGGGTCGTCTGTTGCAAAACTTGCCTTCAGGCATGTTGTCCTCCAATATGCTGACAATCCCGGAGGATTACCAGGGGAAAGCGGGGCCGCGCGACGCGCCGCCACGCTTGATGGCGTAGTCCATGCCAAGCTGACCGCGCGACATGAAGTACAGCACGATGTGGGAAAGCTTGGTGAACGGCGCCAGAATGAGCACCAGCTCGGCCGAGAAGATGTGCCACAGGAGCCAGCTTTCATAGCCGGGGGCCTGCATCCGGGCGAGGAAACCGGCGACGAGCACGAACAGCACCAGCAGCAGGATGCCCCAGTCGCCCCAGTTCGTCAGGAAGCGGACTTCCGGCAGCGCGATGCGGCGCAGAACCATCATAAACGCGCCGACGATGGCGAGCACCGTAAAGGCGTCGGAGAACCACATGGGCAGCGCGGGCAGGCTGAAGCCGAAACGCTCCTGCATAATGACCATGTGACCGGCAAGGAACAGGGGCACGATCACCACGCCGATATGGAACAGGAAGAAGGCGATGGTGAAATAGGGCTGCTTGCGCCAACTGTGCGTCCCAAAAGGAACCAGCCACTGAAAGACGGAAGAAATCGCGCCTTTCATACCGATTTTACGGCCGGGGCCGTAGGCGACACGTTCAAGCCGCCAATCCAGCCCCCGGATATACAGGACCACACGGCGGGCAAGGCCAATCACAAAGATGAGAAAGGCAGCCCACAACATGGGACCAGTGAGGAATTCGTACATAGAACAGCTCCTTGCGGATTACTCGGGTCTGCCGGTTCGCTCGTCGCGACCAAAAAGGAAGCGCCAGTATCCGAGGAACCCCACGAGCGCGACGCCCATGAGGACATACGTCCAGCCCTTGGTGAAAATCATAAACGAGTAGAGCGTGGGGAAATCTTCCATATTTCGCTCCCGGCGCCCTAGTGGGCGTCCTTGAAATCAGGGTGTTCGTACAGGACCGGCATCTTCGAGCACACGAAGCGGTACGCCGTCACGATCAGGGTTACGATAAAGATGGACAGGAACACTTCCGAAATGCTCGGGAAGTAGCGATCCGCGCTGTCCAACTGCCAGTTGAAGGCCACAAGGCACACGTTGAAGCGGTTGACGACGATGCCGAGCACGCCGAACACCGACGCCACACGGATGAGCGTGATATTCTTTTCGCGCACGCCGAGGGCATACAGGAAGGCGGGCAGAAGCACGAAGCCGACCATTTCGACGGCGAACCACGCACCGTAACCGGAAGCGAGGTAGTGCCAATCGTTGTCCATGGTGGTGTCCAGCACCTTGATGAAGAAGTAGCCGATCAGCACGAAGGAAGCCGCACGGCCGAAGCCGAACACGACGCCGTCAGCTTCGCGCAGGTGGGTTTCGTCCATCTTGTTGTGCAGTGCCTTGTGAGACAGCGTGCCCTCGAAAATGACCATCGAAAGGCCGGCCACCATCGAGGAGATGAAGAAGAACACCGGCATGAACGGCGAGTACCACAGGGGGTGCATCTTGCTCGGGGCGATGAGGAACAGCGCGCCCAGCGAGGACTGGTGCATCGTAGACAGCACCACACCGAGGATGGTCAGCGGGATGGTAGCGCACAGCACGGCCTTGCGGATGGTGTGCATACGGGGGCGCAGGCGGACGAGCCAGCAGGGGGCGTCCTTCATGCCGAGGAGCCATTCAAGGCCCACGGGGGACCATTCGATGAACAGCACGGTCAGATAAATGCCCACACACAGGCCTACTTCAAACAGCAGGGACGTAGTCCCCTGCGACACGACCAAGGGATAGGGCAGACGCCACGGCTGGCCCACGTCGTACAACAGGGCGACGACCACAAAGGCATAGCCGAGGAAGGCCGTCAGGATGGCGGGGCGCACGGCCGAATGATACCGCTTCATGCCGAAGAGGTAGCAGGCCGAAGAGGTCACATAACCGCCAGCCGCCAGCGCAACGCCGCACAGCAGGTCAAAGGCGATCCAAATGCCCCAGGGGTTGTTGTCATCCAAGTTGGTCACCGCGCCGAGCCCGAACCCGAAGCGGCCGATGGTGATCAGCAGCCCGATGGCGAGGATGACAGCCGTGATCAGGTTGCCGGGCGTGCGAGGGATGGAGAGCAGCGTCTTGCCCACGCAGCCTTGCATGCACGGCTTGGCGGCCATGGCGTCAGCCACGGCATCAAGACGATTCGAGAGGTTCTTCCAGAGTTTCATTGCTTACGCCTCCCCGCCGTTGGTGTCGTGCTTGCCCTTCTTGCCCTTTTCAGGCTTGGAAGGCTTAGCGGCCTTGGCGGCGGCTTGTTCGGCCGCCTTCGCAGCGGCCTCTTCAGCGGCCTTCGCGGCAGCCTCTTCCGCAGCCTTCGCCACGGCTTCGGCCTTCTCGGCCTCAAGCTGCGCCCGGAGAGCTTCCTCGGCTTCGGCCACGGCCTTCTTCACTTCATCAGCGACGGCGCGATCCTTTTCCTTGGCGGCTTCCTTCGCAGCCTTATCAAGACTGGCCTGCAGCTTTTTCGCGGCCTCTTCCTCCGTACGGGCGACGGCGGCCTTCACAGCCTCGTTCTGCTCTTCCTTGGCGATCTGTTCCTTACGCTTGGTGATCGCGTACGCGCCGCCGAGCAGGACAGGCCAAATGCCCACCACCATAGGCACGGCGCCGAGCGCCCCAGCCGTATATTCGCCAGCGGCCTTGGTGCCGAGATCCTCGTTGAGGCCCACTTCCTTGAACTCAGCGCCGGAAATGGTCATCCACGCAGTACCGCCCATTTCATGCTCGCCGTACACATGGTTCTGATAGCGTTCGGGATGCGCGGTGATGCGATCCCACGCAATCTTGATCAGATCCTTGCGCTTGCCGAACACCAGCGCACCGGTGGGGCAGGCTTCCACGCAACCGGGGAGCTTGCCTTCCTGCAGGCGGGGATGGCACAGCGTGCACTTCTGAACCAGCGGATTGAGGGCGCGGTCATAGGTGTAGCCGGGGATGTTGAACGGGCACGCGACCATGCAATAACGGCAGCCCACGCAGAGGGTGGGATCATAGGTCACGGAACCGTCGGGGTTCTTGGTAAACGCCTTCACGAAGCACGCACTGGCGCAGGCGGGTTCCTCGCAGTGCATGCACTGGCTCTTGCGGAACACGTCCTTGTCGAGGCTCGCGGGACGGTACTTGTTCACCACAGTCCACTCTTTGGCGGACGTGCGGCGCTTTTCGTTGAGCACGTTGAGATCGGTGAAAGGCTTCTCCGGCTTGGGGAGATCGTTGACCTTGTTGCAGGCCTGTTCGCACCTGCGGCAGCCGATGCACAGCGTGGTGTCGTGAAGCACACCCTTGCTGTCGGGGTAGCCGTGGAAGGTCCCGCCCGCAGCGGACGCGGATTTCGCGCCGCCCAGAGCCGAACCGATACCCAGCCCACCCATCAGAGTCAGAAATGATCTACGGTTCATATCTTCTCCTCCGCCTATTTCACGCGCGGGGTATGGCAACCCGCGCAAGGCTTCTCGATCTTCATCCGATCGTGGCAGGCCATGCACTGTTGATGATACGCAGCCTTGAGCGAAGGCTTGTTGACGCTCACAGCCATCTTGTCAGCCTCAATCCCGTGGCAGCTGGCGCACTTCGGCGGCGTCTTCAAATCCGCGATGGGGCTGTTGTGGTGGCACGCGGCGCACATGGCCGTCGGCGACGTATGGAACGCGGAGGCAAGCCCGCTGTCGGCGGCACCCTTCACAAGGGCTTCGTAGATCTTGCGGTGCGGGAACACGCTCGGTTCAAAATCATTGGACAGCGCGCCGATGGTCACGGTCTCAGGCACTTCGACGGCGGGGAAAGGCTTCACCGGAGCGGGCTGGGCGGCCAGATCCTTGGCGGCGATGTCGGCAAGCTGTTCCTTCGTGAGATCGAAGGCGGAGCCGTCGGCGATCTGGGCGGAGGTGATGCCCTTCACGTCCTTATGGCAGGTGGCGCAGGAGTCGGCGGGCATGACCGGAACAGCCCCGTGGCAACCGGCGCATTCCTTCTTCTGCATCACGGTCTGCTGATGGCAGCCCACACAGCTGCTGTCCGAGGTCTTCGAGTGCATGGCGTCGGCCAGCTTCACGAAGTTGCCGTCCTTGTTGCCGTCGACGGTGTGGCAGACGGTGCAGGATTCGATGCGGACATGGTGGCAGGTGCGGCAGCTGTCCACGGAAGCCTCATGCGCCTTGTGGTTGAACACCACGGGCTTCATGCCGGCTTCAGGCGCGCCCACGGGACGCTTGGCGTTGTTGACGGGCAGCAACACGGTGGCGTCGGGCTGACCGCGCATCAGGCGGGGAACCGGGCTTACCTGCTTGAACTTGGATTGGGCCTCTTCGGTATGGCAGCCGGCGCAGGTGGTGGGGCCGGTTACGATCGCGGCCTCGATGGCGGCTGCTTCGGCGGCGGCTTCAGCCTGCACTTCCTTGGCGGAAAGCTTCTTCGTGCTCTTGGGCTCGGCGGCCTTCTTGGCTTCCACCTGAGCGGTCAGATACGCACGGGAGGACTGGGCCACGTTTTCATGACACCACACGCACTTGGTATGCACGGCAGTCTGGAGGGAGGGCGTGGAGCCGACGGCCTTTTCGCCGTGGCAGGCGGCGCAGGCGTCTTCCTGTCCCTTCTTCCATACGAGCTTGTTCAGCTTTTCGTCATACACATGGTGGCAAACGCCGCAGTTTTCTTCAGAGTTGGCCGGGTTGACGATGGCTTTGGAGCTGACGTGCAGATAGTGAAGCGACTTGCTGCCCATCTTGACGGGCTTCTGTTCGGCCTTGAACGGAAGCTTCGTGTCATGACAGGCGCGGCATTCGCCGTCGAGCGGGCCCGTCTTCTGGTTGTTGGAAGCCATGTTCTCATGGCAGCCGATACAACCATTATGATAGATGCTTTCCAGCTTCTTGGCGTCGGCGCCGTCTTCCTCGCGCTGGAATTTGGCAGTGTGCCCGTTCGCGGTGGGCGTATGACAAACGGAACAGTCCTGACCCGTGGCAGCAAGGGCCTTGGTGTGTTCGTCATGCAAAAACACGGCGGGAGGCATTTCCAGCTTTTTGAGCTGGCCTATGGCATCGATGCGGATCACGTCGGGACGGGTTTGGGCGGCCAGCGACGGTGAAGCAAACAACGCAATCCCACCCAAACCGATCACGGCAATCGCCGCCAGCGCAATCCCACGCAGCAGTTTTCGACCGTTTTCCATGGTGGCAGTCCTTTGCAAATAGAAAAAGAAACATTTCCCCTGACAACAAAACCAGTCTGATTGCAGTATGATGTCATATGCTCTTAGACAGGTGCCTAGCTTCTCAAGCTGGTATCGTGAAAAAAAGTCTCCGTCAAGGGGGAAGTGCCTGATCCGACGCCCCCTAGCAGGTGCCAACACCCCCATTTTCGTGAAAAAACAAACGAATATCTCTTCCCTTTGCCTGCTTGAACGCTCAATGAATGCCCATATATCCTTATTGTGATGCAACTCCCTTTTAAAAAAGGATTTCATCGCTCAGGGCATACTCCACGAACAAGCCGCACGGCTCAAACCCTTGCCGCCTGTATACGGGTTCCCCCTCGTCCGAAGCCTGCAACACCGCTAAAGAGGCTCCCGCAGCTTGTCCAGCCCGCAAAAGCGCAGCCGTCATAGCCCCGCCGAACCCCCTTCTGCGAAAGGCTTCACGAGTGCTGATCATATGCAATCCCGCCGTATTACCTTTTTCACTCAGGAAGAGTTCCCCGCTGGCCGCAGGCACCTCCCCGGCAAAGCCCACAAACAGGCGCATAGGCGCAACGGCTTGAAACAATGCCTGTTCCGCAGCCTTGTAGAACCTTTTCACATCTTCGTCCGGCGGGTTCCAGTTGGCGGCGAGAACCTCCGCATAAGCGGCGAGTTCCGAGGCCGTCCTGACCTGCACGATCCGCAGCCCCTCCGGCGCCTCCCCTTCCGGCGACCAGCGGCCCAAGGGCAAAGCCATGCCCGTTTCACGCTCCCCTATCCCGTATCCCGCCCGTTCAAACACCGTCCGCTGGCGGTTCAGCGCGCCTTCGTCCTCGGCGCTGGCCCACACGGTAAAGGGGCGCTCAGTCGCGGGAGGCAGCGCTGCCCCCGGCAACGCCAACAGATCACGGGGGCGTTTGCCCGCGAACCAGTCCGCGGCGGCGCTCAGCAGGCTTTTTTCCGTCCCCTGTGCAACCCGGCAAGGCTGGCCGTCTCCCCCGCATTCCCAGAGCACCTTATTGAAGGTATCCGATCCCAAGCCCGAATCAACAAGCAGCGCCCCGCCCAGATCCCGCAGCATCATGCCGGGTGTCCGGCCCTGCAGGAACGCCACATGCCCAAACAAGTTTTCCAAAGCAGCCTGATAGTAGGGTGTCATAAGTAAATCCTTTGGAGAGTGGAGAGAAAGAGGAATC
>OLRF01003982.1_pt1 | contig 10914 bp, 10 predicted proteins | sample 1672061 | NCBI WGS metagenome assembly OLRF01 (sample SAMEA3136641, study PRJEB25190) | human gut metagenome | reverse complement strand
CCATTTTCTTTCCCGAGAAAGAAAACGGGCGTCGCCCGTCCAAAAGAAAGGCGTTCCCCATTGCAAGCGAGCAGCTCGAAGAGCTGCAATGCTTGCCGAATCGGGTACCTACCAAGCAGTGTATCTAAACGACTTGACTATCTTCTATCTTCGCTGTCGCTTTGCCTGCAATTCGCTACCCTTACGCGATCTCCGCCTACTTTGGATTTGTGCAGATTTGCTTCTGCCTGCCAAGGCAGCATTGTTGGGGCTTGCCGCGATATGCGCACTTTCGATAGCAGTCGATTACACCGCACCGAAACAAGATTCGAGAGCGGCAGCGGATAATAGAAGCAGAGGCAAGTCGTATAGCAGAACCAATGGCGGTGAGCGTCAGCAATACCGCCACGCAGGCAGTTGCATTCCGGAGGCAAAAAGCCCCTTCGAGCCCAAGACTGCCAATCTAAGCCTTTCTCTTGGGGTTCCAAAGGGGCCATTCTCTTTCGCGAAAGAGAATGGCCCCTTTGACTCGTGCAGCGCCTTCGGCGCTGCGATCCCCGCGGCACAAGTGCCGCAAAGTGCTTTGCATTTATGCAAAATAGATGGTAATAGGACAAATCTCTGCTTTTGTCCCCACGCGCATGTTGGGTCCGAACAGGCCGACGCCGGAGGTGACGATGTTGTGCATCTTTCCCTTTTGAAGATACCCGCAGGCATTTTCCCACATCAGCTTGATGGTGAGATTTCCCGGGAACATCTGTCCATCGTGTGTGTGGCCGCAGAGGTCTATGTCGACGCCCGCGTCCGCGAGCTCCTGTAGCTCCTTGGGCTGGTGGTCGAGGACGATGATGGGCTTACTTTTATCCATCTCCGCCGTGATCTCGTCCGGCGTTTTGCGCGTCTCGATGCCGCGGCCCGGGCGGTGCGCGTCGGGGCGGCCATAGAGGTAGAACTTTCCGTCGATGAGCGTGCCCTCGTCGCGCAGGAGCGTGATATTCGCGTCCTTCAAGAATTCGTCCATGCGCGGGTCGCTCTCCTTCTTCTCGCTCTGGCGGAAGGTGAAGCCTGCGAGCACCGGCTCTTCGATGTCGTGGTTGCCGTAGCAGGCGTAAACGCCGTATTTCGACCGGATGCTGCGCAGCGTGGCGGCGATGGTCTCAGGGGCTTCCACCGCCTCCCACTCGTTATCGAAGATGTCTCCCGCGATGACGACGAGGTCGGCGTCCTGTTCGTTGATCCTGTCTACCATCTGCTGCATCTGCTTTTCGCCGATGTTGTAGCCAAGGTGCAGGTCGGCCACGAGCACGACCTTCATCTCGTCCATGCCCTCAACAGTCTTATCGACCGTCACGTCATACGGCGTCACGTGGATGATGCGCGCATTGACGACGCCCCAGATGGATGCGATCAAAATGACCAGCGCGCACACACAGCCCGCGATGCGGTGCATCTGTGTCGTGACGAAAATGTGCTTGAACGGCAGCACGTACCCCAGCAGCAGCCGCAGCAGGTCCGCCGCGATGACCGCGAGCAGCACATACAGCAGTACGCCGAGCCAGTAGTTGCCGATGAGCTTCATCACGCGCCGCGCCCGCCCCTCCGGCAGGAAAAACGCGATGACGATGGAGCAGGCCAGAAACGCCTGCACAGCCACGGGCAGCGCCCAGTGGCGCGCTGTGCGGAAAAACGGGAACCAGGCTTTCACCCAGCCCATCACGCGGCGCAGTAAATAGTAATTCGCCAGCAGGTACACCGGCGCAAGCAGAATCGCAATCATGTCAACGCGGGAGCATCGCTCCCCTCGCTTCCTTTCGAATCAAAAATCTTCGGTCATCATAGCACGTTTTTCTATCCATTGCAACGCATCCCCGCGGTTGACATTCCGCATGCGGCATGATACCTTTAGAGTCGAAAAATAACATGGATCAAGGAGGACGATCCGATGAAAATGCTCGAAACCATCCACATTCTCCCCGTGCGCGCGGAGAGCGCTGCGCCCGCGCCGCTGCGCGGCAAAAAGCTCGACCAGCGCGCCGTGCTGCAAGTCGTCCGCAAGGTCGACTGGAAAAAGGCCGGCCTCATCGCCGGCGGCGTGACCGTCGTGTGCGCCGCAGCCGGCACAGCGAGCCGGTACAAATTCTATCAGGGCATCGTCGCGCGCGAGCTCAAAAAGCAGCTCGCCCCGCTGAACGACAAGCTTGACGCCCTGCAGGCTGAAAACCGCATGCTGCGCGCGGAGCTTGAAAAGAAGAACGCCCCCTCCGAGGAACAGAACTGAACCAAAATTGCCCGAACAAATTCCAGTTCGGGCGATTTTTTGCTCTCCGCTGGCGCTTTCCCCCTCCGCATGGTAAAATGGGCAAAAACAGGACTGTTTTCCGCAAAAAGTCTTCATTGCTACCCACGGTTGCGCAATTGTCTACTGCAATACATGGCATTTTGCGCACACTAACGCTATGCTTTTTGCGAAAGGAGGAACCATGGCACTACCTGAAAAACTCTACACACTGCGCAAAAAGAGCGGTCTTTCGCAGGAGCAGCTTGCAGAGGCGCTGAACGTCTCGCGTCAGGCCATCTCTAAATGGGAGGGCGGCAGCGCGATGCCTGAGAGCGACAAGCTCCTCGCGCTGAGCAATTACTTCGGCGTCTCGCTCGACTACCTTCTAAAAGACGGTGCGCCGAATACCGCGCCCGCCGAAGCGCAGGAGGAGCACCGGACGATGCGGCTTTTGAGCCTCATTCTCTGCTTCGGCGGCGCGGCCGCGCTGATCGTCTATGGCGTTTTGTCGATCCTTGTCCCGTCCGTTCCCGCGCAGATCAGCGGATCGTCGATGATCCGCATCGACGGCAGTGGCATTTTTCTGCTGCTCTGCGTCGCGGCCATCGCCGCGGGCGCGGCGCTGCTGCTCAAAAGCACCAAACACAAATAAGGAGGTCTCTCCATGAAAGCTCTGTCCTGTACCTTCGCCGCGCTGGCGATCCTGCTCTCCGACGTGATGTGCGCCGTTGTCGCGTTCAACTACTGCGATATGCTCTGGGGCATCCGCTACGCTTCCTACAGCGCACCGGCGAGCACCGCGTTTCTGCTCATCATCCCCTACGCCGCCGCCATTGCGGTCTGCACCGCGCTCGCGGTCATCTTTTGGCGAAAAAGCGCAAAACGCTGAAAAAGAACCACCGTATGGCGAGCCATACGGTGGTTTCTCCTTTACTTTCTCACAAACAGGATGCCGAGCGTGTTCGGGCCGCAGTGGCACGAGACGGTGCAGCCCGCCTGCGTCTCTTCGACGGTCTCAAACGATCCGTACTGTGCCGCTTCCTCCTTCGCCGCGGCCACGACGTTCGCGTCCGCCGCCGCGTGGGTAATGAACGCGAGCTCCGGCGCGATGTCCTCGCGCCCGTCAAGGCGCTCTTTTACATACTGGCGGATGCACTTTTCAAACGAGCCGCGGTACTTCTTGCACACGGCCATCTTGCCGTTTCGCACCTCGATGCAGGGCTTCAGGTGCAGAAGATTCGCGCCCAGCGCGGCCACAGCCGAGCAGCGGCCGCCCTTTCGCATGTAGTCGAGGCGCTCGATCAAAAAGCTCGCCTCAACCTTCGGCGCGAGCGCGCGCACGCGCTCGGCGATCTCCGCGCCGGAAAGGCCCTGCTCGGCGAGCTTCGCCGCCGCGACGACCAGAAGGCCCTGGCCGGTGCTCAGATTCTCCGAATCGACCACAAAGACGTTCTCGTACTCCTGCGCCGCGGCGCAGGCATTCTGATAGCAGCAGGAGAAATTCGCGCCGATGGTGATCTGCACCACCGCGTCATACTCGTTCGCGTAGCGCGCGAACATCTCGCCGTACTCGTACTGGCTGACCGCCGACGTGCTGCAAAGGTCTCCGCCGCCGTCCACGTGGGCAAAAATGTCGGCGGGCGTGATGTCCACACCATCGTGGAAGTCCTTGCCGTCCTTGATGACGCACAGCGGCGTGACGGCAATATCATAGCGCTCGAGCAGCGCGGGCGACAGGTCGCACGTGCTGTCGGAAATAATCTTCACTCGCATCGTTCGTTTTTTCCTTTCTGAAAGATAAAAACCTCATCTGCGGGCATCCCCGCCGGAACTTACAACATCAGATTTTATATTTTTACCGCAAGCAGATGAACTCTTTCTCAACGCAACATCAACTTCTGTTGATATTTCTCCCGACTGTTCCGCAAAAAGGGCCCCCGAAGGTTTTCTTCGGGGGCTCTCCTGTTTGCTTTTATCGCTTACTTGCTCAGGCAGCGATAGAGGAAGGTGACGATCTGCCCGCGCGTGCAGTCGCCCGCGGGGTCGAAAGTCGTCGCGCTCGCGCCGGTGGTCACACCGTTTTCCACGGCCCACAGGACGGCATTTGCGTAGTAGGCGTCCGCCTTGACATCGGTGAACGGATTCTCCGCCTTGCTCTCAGGGCTGTTCTGCATGCGGTACAGGAACGTCACGATCTGGCTGCGCGAGCAGGTCGCGTCGGGCGCGAACAGCGTGTCGCTCATGCCGGAGGTGATCTTGTTCTCGACGGCCCACAAAACGGCCTTATCGTAGTAGCTGTCCGCCTTCACGTCGGTGAAGGTCATCTCGCTTGCGGTCGGCTCGGGGCTGCCGGCGGCGCGCCACAGGAACGTGACGGCCTGCGCGCGGGTGCAGGAGTCGTTGGGGGCGAAGGTCGTCTCGGTCTTACCGGAGGTGACCTTCTTATCCACGGCCCAGTTCACAGCGTCCACATAGTAGGCGCCTTCCTTGACATCGGTGAACACGCTCGGCTGGAGCGCTTCATCCTTCGTGATGTACTCGACGAGCTCAACGCCCAGCTTGTGGGTCTTTTCAGCCATGGTCTTGCCGTTCTCGGTGGCAAGGGCGCGGGCATCATCCGCCTTGGCGAGCTGGTCGGTCGTGACGAAGTCCTTGTAGAGCTCCTGCTGGAGGGCGGCGAGTTGATCGGCGACGTAGGCCTTGGCCTCGGCCTTCAGGGGCTTGCCGGTGATCTTGTCGGCGTTGGCGATGTAACCGCCGAGACCCTCAAACGTGAAGTAATAGGAATCCTTCCAGTTGCTCGGATACGCCTTGAAGCCGGAAACGCGCTGCCAGTTGCCCTCGGCATCCTGCGCCCAGCTCGTGCCGTAGGTGCAGAAGGTGTCGGGCTTCTCGGTCGTAAACTTCGCGGACGCGGTGCTGACCTGATAACCCTTGTACATGCTGTCAATCAGCATGGGATAGTACGGGACAAACACGTTGTAGGACATGTTGCCGACGCCGACCCAGCCCACGGTCGCGGTCTCGACCGGACGATCCTTGAAGAGCTGGAAGATCTCGATCTCCTGGTTGCTGGCCTTGCCGATGGAGGAAAGCTTGTAGTAGCCGAACACATCGTCCTTGTCGAGCTTGCGGTCGGCCTTGATGTTGGTGTAGAGCGCGACGAGCTTGTCGCTCGCGTCAAGGTTGGAGATGGTGAACTTCGTGTTGTCGGCCACGAGCGCGTCGCTGTCATATTTGTAAGCCGCGTTCAGGTAGTTCAGGCCGTCGATCATGCGCTGGTCCATCTTCTCGCTGATACGGGCGTAAGACGCACGGAAGTCGATGATGTTCTTCGCCTCGTCGCCGACGAACGTTCCGGCCTTCTTCGCCACCGCAATCAGGTCCTTGGAGGCGATGACGTTCTCATCGTCCAGATCGACGCGGCCGATGACGGCCATGTTAGGTTCAAGAAAGATCATGTTGTCGTTGAGCTTGATGGCGACATACTGCGTGCCGCTGCAATTTTCAACGTACCAGACCTCGTCCTTGTCGCAGACGAACACGCCGGAGGCGGCCACGCAGCCGTAATTCTCGTAGATGTCGAGCAGCAGCTTCACACCCTCGCGCGCAGAAGAGGCCTCGGCCAGGATGATGGTCGGGATATCGGTCTCTTCAATGCCGATGCGCTCGCTCTTGTTCGCTTCCGCCCATTCGGCGTCGCGGTACGGGTCGGCTTCCGTCACCTTTTCGTTGCCGTAGAGCGTTTCGGTCGCGGAGACGGACACGCCCTTTTCGTTCGTGCCGAACTCGGTGTAGGAGTAGCTCCTCCTGCGTGAAATTTTCCGCCACATGCTCGGTTAAAAAGCGCTTGATGGCCTCGACCTTTTCGACCTGCGTTTTGTAGAAGTACGGACGCTCGCTTTCCACCTGCGGAATAGTCATCGCGTCGAGGTAGAGCAGCAGCTCTAAAATCTTGACCTTGAAGTACGGGATGCGGATCTTTTCCGGCACGCGGTACATCTCGCCGAAGATGTGCTCCATCCGCTCCGCCCCGCGGACGACACGCGGCGTGCTGCCGAGCTGCCAGCGCTCGACAATCTTCTCCGGCGTCGCGGGAAAGTCCCTGACCTCGCACGGCAGCGACTCTTTCACAATGTTTCGGTCGAACGCGACCGTCAGCCCATGGGAGTGGCAGGACGGAAAGTGGAACGTGCCCGTGTGCTGCTCGCGCAAATCGAGCTTCATATCCCCCGCCGCCGTGTAGGCGACCAAGTTGTCGCTCGCGGCGTAATCCATGCGCCCCTCGCGGCAGTGGTCGATGGCGAGCATCCGCCGGTCGGCCACAAAATCGCACTCGTAGCGCTCCATGTGAAAGTCGTTGAACGCGAGCATCACGCCCGAAAAGATCTCATAGGTGGTCATCGTGCCGTCGCTGGTCTCGTTTCGAAACTGCCAGACCGCGCAGCCGTCGCTCTGCGCCAGCAAAATGGCGCCCTGATGTTCAAATAGTTTCTCTGCGGTCATCTCTTTCGCTCCTGTCCTTTGGAGTTAGTCATCTCTAACCATTTGGCAGTATACCACTGCTTTCGCCGCTTGTCTTTCCCCATCGGGCGAAATTGTTCCGTTTGGACACCAATTTTGCCGCCGTGGCTCAAAAAAGAGGGCGGGTAAGGCCCGTCCTCTTTTTTATTCCTTTACCGGTTCACGAGCAGCTTTTTCATGCCGCGCTCGAGACCGTCGACGGTCAGCGGGTACATGTCCACCGCCCTTGCGATATAGCCGTAGCTCTCGCCCCAGTAGCCGCCCCAGCGCGGGGGCTCCTCGGGATTGAGCCAGATCAGGTGATCGTAGTGCTCGCGGAAGCGCTTGATCTGATCGAGACCCGACCATTTCGCCTCGCCGGTGCGGTAGTCGTAGCGCTTTTCCATCAGCTCGTACATGTCCATCAGCGCATCGCCGACTAAAATGACCTTGTACTCGCTGCCGAAATTCTGCAGGATCCAGTCCGTCGGCACCGCGTGCTCGCGGTACATGCGCGGGTCGGTATAGACGCTTGAATAAATGCAGTTGTGGAAGTAGTAGACGTGCAGCTCTTTAAAATGGTTCGACTGCCGCGCCGCCTGGAAGAGCATGGAGCAGAGGTTGGAATAATACTCCATCGAGCCGCCGGAGTCCATCAGCATCAGCACCTTGACGGTATTTTTGCGCGGACGCTTGTAGCAGACCGACAGCGTTCCCGCATTGTCGCAGGTCTCGCGCACGGTCCCATCCACGTCGAACTCCGTTTTGGCCTCCTGCGTCTGCTCGGAATACTGGCGCAGCAGGCGGAACGCCATCTGAAACTGTCGGATATCGAGCACATTGTCCTTGCGGAAGTCGCGGAACCTGCGCTCCCCCGCCACCTGAAACGCGCGGCGGTACATGCTCTTCCCGCCCACACGGATGCCCTGCGGGCTGTGGCCGCTATTGCCGAAGTTTGAGTAGCCGTTCGTACCGATCCAGTACGAGCCGCCGTTGTGCTCCTCGGTCTGCTCCTTGAGGCGCTCTTCGAACATTTTGAGAATTTCCTCAATGCTCTTTTCCTCATAGCCCTGCGTGCGCAGGAACTTGCGGAACTCCTTCATTGCGGCGGCAGGGTTGTTGAGCCAGTCCATCAGCTCCTTGGGAAGCTCGTCCTGATATGGCACGCCGTCGAAGTATTCAAGGAAGATCTGGTCGAACTTGTCGTAATCCGCCTCGGACTTGACGAGCACCGCGCGACAGAGCTCGTAAAAGCCCGTGAGCGAATCGTGCTGCAGGTCCAGCATCAGCCCCTCGATGAGCGTCATCCACTCATTCAGGCTGACGCGAAAGCCGTGCGCGCGCAGAAGGTAGAAAAATCCAGTAAACATGGCGTTCTTATCTTCTCAGTCGGCGCTGCACGGTGGAGATATCCTTGTCCTTTTTGAGGAGCACCCCGATGAACGGGATCTCCTTCGTGATGCGGGACGTGTCCACGCCGGTAAGCTCGAGCGCGCGGATCCAGTCGACAAGCTCGGATGTCGAGGGTTTTTTCTCCACCGAGTCGATCGAGCGGATATAGTAAAACGCCTGCATCGCCTGCATCAAAAGCGTCTCGTCGACATGATCAAAGTGGACGCGGATGATCTTTTCCATCTGCTGCTGGTCGGGGAATTCAATATAGTGGAAGATGCAGCGGCGCAGGAACGCGTCCGGCAGCTCCTTTTCCGCGTTCGAGGTGATGATGACGATGGGACGGTGCTTGGCCTTGATGGTCTCCTTCGTCTCGGGAATGTAGAATTCCATCTTGTCGAGCTCCCAAAGAAGGTCGTTTGGGAACTCGAGGTCTGCTTTGTCGACCTCGTCGATCAGCAGCACGACCTGCTCGTCGGCGGAAAACGCCTCGCCGAGCTTGCCGAGCTTGATATACTTTGCGATATCGTCCACGCCGGATGTGCCGAACTGGCTGTCGTATAAACGCTGCACCACATCGTAGACGTACAGGCCGTCCTGTGCCTTCGTCGTGGACTTGACGCTCCAGATGATGAGCTTTTTGCCCAGCGCCTCGGCCACAGCCTCGGCGAGCATCGTCTTTCCCGTGCCCGGCTCGCCCTTGATGAGAAGCGGTTTTTTGAGCGCCATCGCGATGTTCACCGCATTCATCAGCTCCGGGCTCGCAACGTAGTTTTTGCTGCCTTTGAAAGTATTTTCCATAGTGTGCTCCTTACAAAAAATCAAAATCAATGATATTTTACCCTTGCCACACGCCCCTTGTCAAATTCATTGTTTTGACCTGTCCCCAAATTTTTTCTAAAAATTTGAAATTTCCTCTTGCATTTCCCTGAAAGCTGTGGTAGTATAACACCGTTGTCCGATATGAGACACGCGCCGTTAGCTCAGCTGGATAGAGCGTCTGGCTACGGACCAGAAGGCCGGGGGTTCGAATCCCTCACGGCGTACCAAAAGTCCTCGAAATCGTCTGATTTCGAGGACTTTTGCTTTTCATAAGTTCCGTTTTTATGGTGTCGCTTTTTTCTGACCCAAACGCTGACCCCAACGGGAGCGGGTAGCGGAAAGGACTATACCGCACGGGATAGGATATTGCCCATCGTCTGGGCTGCTTTCAGCTGCGCGTCGGTGGTCACATGCGCGTAAGTGTCCAGCGTGAAACCCGCCGAGTAGTGGCCCAGCATCGAGGACACCGTTTTTACGTCCACACCGTTTTGCAGTGCCATGGTCGCGAAGGTGTGGCGCAGGTCGTGAAAGCGTATCCGTGGCAGTCCTGCCCGTTTCAGCACCCGCTGGAGCATGTGCAGAACGCTGTCCGGGGACATGGGGCCTCCTGTTGGTGACGGGAACACCCATTCGCTGTTACCCACCTTGCACTTTTGCTTTTTCAGAACGCTTATCGCGTCTGCCGACAGGGGCAACGTGCGATAGGCGTTTTTCGTTTTCAGTGGGGCTTCCACCACTTTGCCATTCTGCCGTGAAATTGCCCGTTGGATTTTCAGCACACCACGGTCGAAGTCGACATCCGTCCACTTTAGGCCCAGCAGTTCCCCACGGCGTAGTCCTGTGGCGAGGTCGAGGTAGTAGAGCTCGTACACGCCGCTGTCCCTGGCCTCTTGGAAGAAGGCACCGAGTTGGTCGGCGGTCAGGGTCTTCATCTCCTTGTGCTCCACCTTCGGCAGGGCGCAGCCCTGCGTTGGATTCTTGCTCACCAACTTCTGCTCCATGGCGAGGTTGTACGCCGAACCAATCATCTGGTGGATGTTTCGCACGGTTTTCGGTGCTAACCCTTTCGGCTTTTTCTTGGCCTCGATGCGGTCAACTCTGCCACCGTCCAGCAGGTGCTTGTAGAATCTCTGCAAGTCCAGAGAAGTCAGGTCTGCCAGCGGGATGCTGCCGATCTGCGGCTTGATGTGGTTTTTCAGAAAACCTTGGCTGGTCTTGAACGTGGACGGTCTGAGTTTTACTTTTGCGTAGTTCTCCATCCAGACCTCCAGCCAACTACCTACCGTGTAGGTCTTGGCCCGCCCATAGTCGATGCCCACATTTTCCTCGATGGCTTTCTTCAGCTTTTCCTTGACTTCTGCTTGCGTCTTGCCGAGGACGTTTTTGATGATGGCCTTGCCGGTTTCCGGATCGTGACCGACGGTGTAGCGGCCCTCCCAGCGTCCGTCCTTTCGTTTGCGGATGTTTCCTTCCCCGTTTGCTCGTCTTTTCGGCATGGTATCAGCCCCTTTCGCAACGAACAATACCGTAACCAAGGGAACAAAGCTACCCGAAAGTCGAACTGTTATCAGAAAGTTATCATTTGCACCTCGGAGCCGCGCTGCCCTATCTTTGCCTATTGCGGCGCAATTTTTGCGCTGCCGGGGACGTTCTTCTTTGGTTACAGCGGTGCGATTTTTGAACGGTCAAGAAGCCTTTCCATTGACTACAGCGGCGCAAAATATACACGTTTTCCTCCAAAAATCGCCGCTATGCAGAAGTCACTTTTTTGAGTGGTTGAAAACGGCAAATTTCTCAACCGCCTGCGGAACGGTCACCTTGAAAAGTCTGCTACCGCAGGGGGCTTATGCCCCTCACGTTCACCCAAGACTGCGAAAACGCCTCGCAAGGTGCACCTTAGACTGCGGTTTCAAAACCTCGGAAAGCCCCGCACTGCGGGG
>OLRF01003981.1_pt1 | contig 10917 bp, 10 predicted proteins | sample 1672061 | NCBI WGS metagenome assembly OLRF01 (sample SAMEA3136641, study PRJEB25190) | human gut metagenome | reverse complement strand
CGGCAAAATGCCGTTGATAAAAAATATTTTTAGCAAAATCCATTGTGTAAATGTGGGGCTTTTGCAGAGGAGGATTTTATGGGTATTTTAACAAGATTTAAGGACATTATGGCATCTAATATCAATGCACTTCTTGATAAGTGTGAGGATCCTGAAAAGATGATTGATCAGTACATGAGAAATTTAGAGAGCGATCTTGGCAAGGTAAAGGCTGAAACTGCTTCTGTTATGGCAGAAGAGACAAGAGCAAAGAGAGAACTTGACGAGTGTACAGAGCAGATTAATAAGATGCAGTCATATGCTGAGAAGGCACTTACAGCAGGCAATGAAGCTGATGCAAGAAGTTTTCTTGAGAAGAAGCAGCAGCTTGTTACAACTCAGACAGCACTTCAGCAGGCATACAATGTGGCAGCAGATAATGCATCAAAGATGCGTCAGATGCATGATAAGCTTGTAAAAGATATTGATAATCTTGAGGCAAGAAGAGCAGCAATTAAAGCTACAGTTAAGGCCGCAAAAGCTCAAGAGAGAATTAATAAAGTTGGCACAAGCGTAACAGGTGCTAATAACAGCATGGAAGCATTTACAAGAATGGAAGCAAAGGCAAACAAGATGCTTGATGAGGCTAATGCAATGGCAGAACTCAATTCTTCACAGGAAGATACCAATATTGATAATCTTGCAGCAAAGTACGATGAAGCACCAAATAATGCTGCTGTTGATGATGAACTTGCAGCTTTAAAGGCTAAGATGGGCTTATAATTTTTATAAGTTAAAGGAGTAAAATAATGGGTTTATTTGGTAAACAGCTGGCCAACGTCGTTGAGTGGGAAGAGTACAGAGATGACATTATTTTTTGGAAATGGACTAACCGCGAGATTAAAAAGGGAAGCCGCTTAATCATAAGACCGGGTCAGGATGCCATTTTTATGTATAATGGCGTTATAGAAGGAATATTTAAAGAAGAAGGAAGTTTTGATATTGAATCAGATATCATACCATTCCTTTCTACATTAAAGGGATTTAAGTTTGGATTTAACAGTGGAATGAGAGCGGAAGTTCTTTTTGTAAATACTAAGGAATTCACAGTTAAATGGGGAACTAAGAATCCTATATCAATACCGACACAGTCAGCAGCAACACCGGGTGGTATGCCTATAAGAGCTTTCGGAACATTTACATTCAAGGTAGATGATTATGTAGCACTTATTGATAAGATTGCCGGTGTAAAGCAGATTTATAAAGTTGATGATGTTAAGGAACGTGTAGTTGCTGTTCTTGATCAGCTTCTTATGAAGTGGATAAGTAAAGAAGGCAAAGATATGTTCAATCTTCAGGCTAATGCATATGAGATAGCTAATGGTATTAAGGAAGACCTTGATATGCAGATTTGTAAGCTTGGTCTGACAATAACAGATTTCATGATTTCAAGCTTTTCATATCCTGAAGAGATTCAGAAGATGCAGACTAAAGCTGCTTCACAGTCTATGGTTGGTGATATGAATAAGTATTCACAGATGGCTATGGCTGATTCACTTGAAAAAGGTGGTGGACGTTCTAATATTGCGGGTGATATGATGAGCATGCAGATGGGAATGGCAATCGGTCAGCAGATGATGAATAATATGAATCAGGCTAATACAGCTTCTGGCATGCCTCAGGCGGGAACAGCACAGACAGGTAACGGACCAAAGTTCTGCCCTGAGTGTGGAACACCTGTAAATGGTGCCAAGTTCTGCCCGAACTGTGGTAAAAAACTTATCGGTTAATTTATATTAATTATAAAACTGCCGCGTTGCATAGGATGAACTCCGTGACTTCGTGGCAGTTATTTTGACTTTTAATATATGGAGAAGTAAGATGAATTTAGACGGTTTAAATGATATGCAAAAAAGAGCAGTCAAGAGAACTGAAGGACCGCTTCTTATAATAGCTGGTGCCGGAAGCGGCAAAACACGCGTGCTTACGCACAGGATTGCCTATCTTATTGAGGACTGCGATGTTGCACCATATAATATACTTGCAATTACATTTACAAATAAAGCTGCAGCTGAGATGAAAGAGCGTGTGGAAAAGATAACACCGCTCGGAAGCCAGGTGTGGGTAAGTACATTTCATTCGACATGTGTAAGAATTCTTAGAAGATACATAGACCGTCTGGGTTATGATACTAATTTTACAATATATGATACGGATGACCAGAAAAGTGTTATAAAAGAAGCGTGCAAAAAACTTAACATTGACACAAAAATGCTTAAAGAACGCACAATCATGAGTGCGATTTCAAGGGCAAAGGACGAGCTTGTCACTCCTGATGAGATGGAGATAAATGCAGGCAACGATTATAATGCAAAAAGAATCGCCGGTGTTTATCGTGAATACCAGAAAACGCTCAAAACGAATAATGCACTTGATTTTGATGATTTGATATTTAAAACTGTCGAGCTTTTTAAACAAAATGAAGACATTTTGTTTGCATATCAGGAAAGATTCCGCTATATCATGGTGGATGAGTATCAGGATACAAATACAGTGCAGTTTAAATTTGTGAGTATGCTTGCCGGAAAATATGGAAATCTCTGTGTTGTCGGTGATGATGACCAGTCAATATATAAGTTCAGAGGTGCCAATATCCAGAATATTCTTAATTTTGAAAATACATTTGATTCTGCAAAAGTAATAAAGCTTGAGCAGAATTACCGTTCAACTAAGACTATTCTTGAAGCGGCAAACAGTGTTATTAAAAATAATCTTGGTAGAAAAGACAAGACGCTCTGGACAGCTAATAATGAAGGCGAAAAGATTAATTTCTGTCTTTATGAAGATGCATATAAAGAAGCGGAAGGCGTTGTAAATGGAATCTGTGCAAAGGTAAGAGATGGATGGAACTATAATGATATAGCTATCCTTTACAGAACAAATGCACAGTCAAGACTTCTCGAGGAACGTCTTATTGTAAGAAATGTTCCGTACAGGATATATGGTGGTGTTAATTTCTATCAGCGAAAAGAGATTAAGGATATACTTGCATATCTTAAAACAATTGATAATGGAATGGATGCACAGGCAGTACGTCGTATTATTAATGTCCCAAAGCGTGGAATCGGTGCAACAACACTCGAACGTATACAGAATTTTGCAGATTATAACGGATGTACATTCTGGGATGCTTTGTGTAATGCTTCGCAGATTCCTGACATCGGACGCTCTCTTAATAAGATAGAAAATTTTGTGACACTTATTCTGGGATTTAAGGCAAAACAGGAATATATGTCAATACAGGAACTTACTGAGTCGGTTGTAAGAGACACAGGATATATAGAATATCTGTCTGAGAGTGAAACAAAAGAAGAAGTAGAAAACAGACAGGAAAATATTGATGAATTTATCAATAAAATTGTAAGTTACGAGGTGGGAGATGCACAAAATGATTTTGATGATTCAGTAAATAATACTTTGGAACCGACATCTGTTGCAGGTGGCAGAGAGGATGTTCAGGTTGCTGACAATGAACATTTTAAGCCTACATTGAGCGGATTTTTGTCTGAAGTTGCACTTATTGCTGATATTGATAATCTTGACCAGTCAGGCAATCAGGTGATGCTTATGACGCTCCACAGTGCAAAAGGTTTGGAATTTCCTATTGTATACATGACAGGACTTGAGGATGGACTTTTTCCGAGCTATATGACAATCGTATCCGATGACCCGACGGATGTAGAAGAAGAACGCCGTCTTTGTTATGTGGGAATTACGCGTGCACAGAAAGAACTGAACATAAGCAGTGCAAAACAGCGTATGGTTCATGGTGAAACACAGATGAATAAAGTATCACGTTTTGTCAATGAAATTCCAAAGGAACTTTTAAATATTGAAAATCAGGCAACAGGTTATAATAAGTCAAAGATTGCTTTTGGCGGTGAGACAGAGCCCGGAGAGTCATCGAAATTTAATTTCCGTGCGAGTGCAAAAGACGCATTAAGCAGATATGGAAGCGGCAATACAACTTCATACTCAAGCTATAATACAAACCGTGTGAGTATTTCGGGAAAAACAGGATATGCAAAACGAGGAAATGTTACAAATTACGGAAGTACATCAACAGGTTATAGTAGTGCGGGAAGAACTTTTACGGGTGTACAGCGTGATGCCGTAAAAAATGTTTCTTCTGCATCGACGAATAAAAAAGTAGGCTTTGGTAAAGAATTTCCTATGGATATATTCGATTTGAAAAAGTCAGGGAAAACTGTTTCAAACATATCAAAAATTGTTGATAATCCGAGTGCAAAAACGGGTGTTGGTGCACAACCACAAGGACAGACATCTTCAGGTCTTTCGTCACGACTTGGTTATAATGTGGGAGACATGGTCTCACATGTGAAATTCGGCAAAGGAAAAGTGCTTTCAATCGATGCGGCAACAAGAGACTACATGGTAACTGTGGAGTTTCAGGAGTATGGCATAAAAAAGATGCTTGCAGGCTTTGCACGATTAAAAAAACAGTAGTAAAATCGTTTTTTTTATGATACAATGATTTTATAAAAAATTGAAATGATGAAATTGAAGAAATAAATGAAAGGGGCATATATTATGAATAAAGATAAGATTGAAGAATTAATTGCAGCCAGCAAGCTTGGTGAACTTCTCCACAAGAAGGAAGAAGAGGAAGAAAAAAATAAGTGCTGTAAATGGGTGCTTATTGTTCTTGCAGTAATCGGTGCCGTAGCTGCTATAGCAGCAATTGCATATGGTGTATACAGATATTTTACACCAGATTATCTTGATGATTTTGATGATGATTATGATGACGATTTTGAAGATGATTTCGAGGATGACTTTGAAGACGAAGATAAGTAATTATCATATTCAATTGGAAGTATAATGTTGCCACCGGTCGTGCGTCTGTTCGGCTGGTGGCATATTTTACGTATGAAGCGGATAAATTTTGTACCTGTAGAAGCTGAGAATGTTGGATTATGCAGGTCGTGAGAAAATAGAGATTAAAGCTGTCAGGCTTGGAAGGAGCATATGTGAGAAAAGGCGATATTTGTGAAGGATATGTAGAGAAAATTGATTTTCCTAATAAAGGGTATGTGTGGGTTGATGAGGATGGCATGAAGACAAGAGTTATAGTTAAAAATGCAGTGCCGGGACAGAAAGTAAGATTTGCAGTTAACAAAAAACGCAAAGACAAATGTGAAGGAAGACTGCTTGAAGTTCTCGAAAATTCACCTCTTGAAAAAAAGTGTTATGAAGAGGGAAAAGTCTGTAAATATTTTGGAAAATGCGGCGGTTGTGTATATCAGAGCATGGAGTATAGCGAGCAGTTAAAGATGAAAGAAAGTCAGGTGAAAAGCATACTTGACGAAGCTGTAAAAGGTGATTTTGAATTTGAAGGAATAATCGGAAGTCCCGTTAATGAAAGCTACCGTAATAAGATGGAATTTACTTTTGGCGATGAAGTAAAAGGCGGTGAACTTGCACTCGGACTTCATAAAAGAAACAGTACATATGATATTGTCACGGTAAACGGTTGTAAAATTGTGGATAACGATTTCAGCAGAATACTTGATTGTGTATGCAGCTATTTTAAAGAGAAAAATCTGCCATATTTTCATAAGATGACACATGAGGGATATTTAAGACATCTTCTTGTGAGAAAAGCAGTAAAAACAGGTCAGATTCTTGTTGATATAGTAACAACAACCCAGCTTGATTTTGATATGTCTGAAATTACTGAAAAATTACGAAATCTTCAGCTTGACGGAACACTTGTCGGGCTTTTGCATACTTATAACGACAGTATTGCTGATGTTGTAAAAAATGAGCGTACAGAGATACTTTTCGGACAGGATTATATTCAGGAAGAGCTGCTAGGACTTACATTCAATATTTCTGCATTTTCATTTTTTCAGACGAACTCGCTCGGGGCAGAAGTTCTTTATTCAAAGGCAAGGGAATATGTCGGAACGACAAAAGATAAGATTGTATTTGACCTTTACAGCGGTACAGGTACAATTGCCCAGATTCTTGCACCTGTGGCAAAGAAGGTAATCGGTGTGGAAATTGTTGCCGAGGCCGTCGATGCCGCCCGTGAAAATGCCAGACTTAACGGACTTTCAAATTGTGAATTCATCGCTGAAGATGTCTTAAAGGCTCTTGATAACATAAATGAACGTCCTGACTTAATCGTGCTTGACCCTCCGCGTGACGGAATCCACCCTAAGGCGTTAAAGAAAATTATCGACTATGGTGTTGACCACATGGTCTACATTTCATGTAAACCGACATCACTTGCCCGTGACCTCGAAATGCTGCAGGCTTGCGGCTACGAGGTGGAGCGTGGGTGCTGTGTGGACATGTTTCCAGGAACGGTGCATGTGGAGACAGTCTGCCTTCTGTCAAGAAAAGCCCAATAAATCAAAGGATTTCGCCATTTTGGGAATAAAATAGATGTGTGTTTCTGTTTCCGTAGAGTGATGATATAATCGGATGTTTCCCCCAGGGGATAGGCTTTGGAGAATGGGAGATATACATTTTGGCGAAAGGATACATTTTGGCAAAAGAAATGAAGGGTAGATTAATAAAATTATTTGGTAATATAGCATAGGAGGAAATAGAGTGACGACTGAGTTATTGGAGATAATGAGAGCAGATATAAAACGTTGCGAAGATGCTCAAGAATCAAGCAATGGTACGCATAGCTTATATCAGGCACTAATTGCAAAATACAATGGTATATTTGAAGATTTTGGGAAGGATATACCGACATCAGGGAAAGCATGTGCTGTTGGTAGTGCGCTGAATTACAGACCAGAATTAAATGCTATCAAAGAAAAATTGGAATTGATTATTGCGACAGATAAAGAAAAAGATCCTTTATTTGATTTTAAATCTATGTATGAAGAAGATTTGGAATCTTTAAAACAAGCTATATCTGATTCTGCAAATGAGGTGACACCTGAAATTGCTAAACAGCAATTGTATAAAGATGTAACTGCAAAGTATGAAGCATATGTACCAAAGCTTAATGCAGGATTATATGGATATGAGGAAGCGATTGGAATTTACGATGAAGTGGCCGGACAAGAACTGTTTTATGACTTAAGACAAATTTATAATAAAATGCTGACTTTTAAAGCATTGGGATATCCTGCACTTATAGAAACAATTCCTCAGAGCGTTCCAATGGTACAGATAACAAATACAAATGAAAACAAAGTTGATATTAATATTTCCTTTAGTGATGTAAGAAAAGAAATTGAGAATATGTCGGCGTTGCCAGATACCGAAATAGAGGAGATTTTGGATAAAATTAACGAATTAGAAAAAATCGTTAAATCTCCAGACCGCAAATCAAAAAAGTGGGAAAATGCAAAAGGAATTGTTAAATGGATTGCTGATAAAGGTGTTGATGTAGGAATTGCATTGTTGCCGTTGTTATTGCAGATTAAGTAGGTATACATAGAAACATAGCGTGAGGAATGCTGTAAAAAGGGGATAAAACCATTACCCCACTTTGAAAATCTATTGCATACTTTCGCTATGCAGTATAAAATCAAAGTTTAGGGGAATATTGAAACCGTTTGTCTGCTTTCAAAGAAACCTTGATTTTCTGCGGTTTGTGGGATATTAAGGAGCGAAAATGGATGTGTGTTTTGTAGCCTTATGAATGAATCATTTGAATATCGTAGCGGAGGGGTGTTTTGAGACTCTGCTGAATAATAGGCTTTTGCTAAAAGGTATCACTTTTGCGAAAATGTATGATACCTCCCGGCAGGAGTCTTTTTGTATAAAGATAATTGTCAATTTCAGAAAAAAGATATTGGCTTGAAATCCTACTTGCGTAATAATTGAAATATTACAAGGGTAAGATTTAGAAAAAGCAACAAAAGAAAAGAACCAGAATCACAACGGATTAGCTGGTTCCTTTACTCGTTTGAATTACCTCTTTTATGTATGAGTGCTAGTCTGAAGCACACCAAAGGGAAATGGAGGGGGGTGAATGATCGTGGTTTTGTTTATGTATCGGAATAAGAACTGCATTTTTCTTCCAACATTTTGAAATTACAGCATCTTGCAGCAAGGGAAGAATCTGGCTTGGCAATGCATTTCTGATATAATTTCATGGCTTTATTTTGTAGCGAGTCCTGAACATTGTCGATTAGAGCTTTTTCTTTCTGGAGAAGGTAAATATAGTCGATTCTTTCCTTTTCATTGCTGAAAGAACGGAAACTTTCTACTTGATTATATTTTAACTGAGTAAGACAGTTATCAGGAACCGGAATCATATTATTGATATTCAATACAGCATAAAGATATCCGGTGGATTCATCCTGGAGCTTGTGGAAATCCAAACTGTTGGACATCTTCTGGTGTTTTGGTTTTGCAGAGGAAATAGGGACATAGTAGTGGAAATCTCCGATAGTAAGAAGAATTCCGACATGGAGTTTCAAACGTTCCCCATACTCCACATATCCGACACGGGAATCAAACTGTGTCAGGTAATTTATGTATTTTTTGTCGACAACGTACCAATCCATAGAGCCTCCTGAAAAGTAAAAAAGCGGGTGGATTACTCCACCCACTGCTGTTAACCGATTGTTTTAATTGGACAATCTAACCGCTTTTAAACGAGCATTTTAAATGGATGCTCTAACCGCTGCACAGATATTTCTATCTGTGTCTTTATTATATGCAATTTACAGCAAAAAATCAATGCCTTTAATTGCTAAAATTTTATGAACTTTTTTCGATATCTATGGAATCAACTTTATCACAGACAGGAACAAAAAGAAAGAGAGGGATAGCAGATGGGTATAAAAAGTTTGCTTGGTTCAGTCAGGCGAGGTGATTTCTTTGTATCCGCTTCTTCCAAACAAGATGAGTATGGAGAGGGACAGTAATGGATGCTGTATTATGTGTATTCTCGTTATTGCCATCATTTCAAAGCGGATATGGGAATGTGTACAGCTTGAAATAAAACGCAGGAAAAAGAGTGAATCTTATCTGCGTAGAAGACATTGCAGAGGATGAAGTGGAAATTATTTGATGAATTGTGTGCTAATATTCTGCAATTCTACTGCTAGTCGATTGATTTATGCACGCTCTCATTATAATATGTGTGCAGGAGGTGGATATATGTATCAGATTAGTAATGAAAAATTCGGTTTATTTGTAACCGAATTAAGAAAGGAAAAGAATTTAACTCAAAAGGATTTGGCTGAAAAATTATATGTATCAGATAAAACCGTTAGCAAATGGGAACGTGGTCTTAGTATGCCCAATGTCGTATTACTCATACCAATAGCTGATATATTAGATGTTACCGTTACAGAATTGTTAAGTGGAGAAAAAATAGATACACAGAAAAATATTGATAAAAAAGAAATCGAGGAATTGGAAGTAGGATCTCTCGATATGGCTGTTAGGGATTCTATTCACCAGCATAGAAAAAACTGGATATTAGCATATTTGTTATGTTTTTTTATATCTATTACAGAAATTATTATGTTAGTTGTATCTGGAAGTTTGTTGGCTGAGATGAAAGGGGATATATTGCTGGTTACCGGGGGAATGCTTTTATTTGGTGCATGGTTTTGTTTCTTTGCAAAAGACATATTACCAACATATTATGATGCCAACAAGATAAATTATGTTTCACAAGGAATTTTTAGGATACATCTAGTTGGTTTATCTTTTAACAATGGAAATTGGATATGCATCTGCACAACTTTAAAAATATGGACACTTGCAACGGTTGTTCTATATCCTCTTGCAGGTATTATAATAATCAATTGTTTCAATATAGCTTTATGGAATATTTTGAATAAAATTTTCTTAATTATGATATTAGGTGGTATGGTAGTTTCGATTTACACTATCGGGAAAAAATACGAATAATTAAATTACCTGTTATCGTTGTGGATAGTACTAATTTACAACATTCTTCATGGAAAATATGGAATGATGCAGAAGAGTGGTTCTGTTTCATAGGCTTTGATTCCGGTTGGCGTGACGGTGTTTGCTGTTTTCATATTGCCATAGCCATGATCTACAGCGATGATTTTTGTGTTTCTGAGTTCTCGCATAAAAAATACCTCCGTTTTCGTATTGATTGATTTAGCAGGTCATACCGGTGTGGTACTGCTTTGCTGTGAGATAAGCATACGAAAATTGGAGGAAAAAGGCATTGTGGGGAAATTGAGTTGGAATTGAGTGAATGTTTGGAAAGTTGTAAAATTGAATTTCCATTTTGGCAAAGAATTACAACAGTAATTATGATGAGATAACGTGAATGAAAAATATAGTGAGTGGGTATTTGGTAAATTTGATTCTTAAAAGTAGTATTTCTGAATGCAGCAGATTTTTATTATAGAACATTACTTTACAAGAAGGATAAAAAAGCATATAATTCTTTTATAATATATTTAATAAAAGAGGATAAGAAAACGGAAAATAAAGATAAAAGAAATATAACAAGAAAAAAGATAATTAATTATGTGCTGAACAATCATGTTACATCCAAGGCAGAAATCGCAAAAGAGTTAAACTTGAGTATGCCGACAGTGTTAGCAAATGTGAATGACTTGTTAGAAAAAATGGTGTTGGAAGAAACCGGGGAATATGCTTCAACCGGTGGAAGGAAGGCAAAAAGTATAGGGATTAATAAGTCATACTGTCATGCAATGGGAATTTTGATTACAGCGAATCATATAGAAATGGTATTAGTAAATCTTGGAGATGAGATTATAAAAAAAGATCGCATCCGCTTAAAATTTACGGCAGAATTATCCTATTGTACAGAGGTGGCACAAAAGGTCAAAACTTTTCTTGAAGGCGAATTAGCGAAGGATACGCTGCTTGGGATTGGAGTGGCGATTCCGGGAATTATTGATCAGAAAGAACGGATCGTTT
>OLRF01003967.1_pt1 | contig 10947 bp, 10 predicted proteins | sample 1672061 | NCBI WGS metagenome assembly OLRF01 (sample SAMEA3136641, study PRJEB25190) | human gut metagenome | reverse complement strand
AAACAGTGACCGACAAGATTCCTACTCCGGAAGAAGTAGAGGATATGCTGTTTGCTAACAAGATTGTCAAGAATAGTAAATCAAACGCTATTGTACTGGCGAAGGGTAAACAACTGTTGGCAAGCGGTGTGGGACAGACTTCACGTGTGGATGCATTGAAGCAAGCGATTGAAAAAGCTAAATCATTCGGTTTCGACCTGGATGGTGCAGTAATGGCTTCGGATGCTTTCTTCCCGTTCCCTGACTGTGTGGAAATTGCCGATAAAGAAGGAATTACAGCTGTAATTCAGCCGGGTGGTTCAGTGAAAGATGATTTGTCTTTTGCTTACTGCAATGAACATGGCATGGCAATGGTGACTACCGGTATCCGTCATTTTAAACATTAAAAACAAGAATCAAGAATGGGATTATTCTCTTTTACACAAGAAATAGCAATGGACTTGGGTACAGCCAATACCATTATCATCACGAACGGGAAAATCGTGGTGGATGAGCCTTCGGTTGTAGCCTTGGACCGCCGTACGGATAAGATGATCGCCGTAGGAGAAAAGGCGAAGTTGATGCATGAAAAGACCCACGAAAATATACGTACAATTCGTCCGTTGAGAGACGGGGTAATCGCTGACTTCTATGCTTGCGAGCAGATGATGCGTGGTCTGATTAAGCAGGTAAACACCCGCAATCATCTTTTCTCACCCTCTCTCCGTATGGTGATCGGCGTACCGTCGGGAAGTACGGAAGTTGAACTCCGTGCTGTTCGCGACTCTGCCGAGCATGCCGGCGGACGTGATGTCTATCTGATTTTCGAACCGATGGCTGCAGCTATCGGTATCGGTATTGACGTGGAAGCTCCGGAAGGAAACATGATTGTTGATATAGGTGGTGGCTCTACGGAGATTGCCGTTATCTCTTTGGGAGGTATCGTTTCCAACAACTCTATCCGTATTGCCGGTGATGACTTGACTGCGGATATTCAAGAATATATGAGCCGTCAGCATAATGTGAAGGTCAGCGAGCGTATGGCGGAACGTATCAAAATTAATGTAGGTGCGGCTTTGACCGAACTGGGTGAAGACGCTCCGGAAGATTATATCGTTCACGGTCCGAACCGTATTACTGCCCTTCCTATGGAAGTGCCGGTATGTTATCAGGAAGTGGCTCACTGTCTGGAGAAATCGATTTCCAAGATTGAAACGGCTATCTTGAGTGCATTGGAGAATACTCCTCCCGAACTTTATGCGGATATCGTTCATAATGGTATCTATCTGGCCGGTGGTGGTGCGTTACTCCGTGGTTTGGATAAGCGACTGACTGATAAGATAAATATCCCGTTCCATATTGCGGAAGATCCTTTACACGCTGTTGCCAAGGGGACAGGGGTAGCATTAAAGAATGTAGATCGTTTCTCTTTCCTAATGAGATAAAATCACGGACTCTGATTCATGCGGAATTTAATAAACTTCCTTTTGAAATACAATTACTGGTTCCTCTTTGTCATATTGGAGGTAGCCAGTTTTGTTTTGTTATTTCGGTTCAACAATTACCAGCAGAGTGCTTATTTCACTTCTGCCAATACAGTTGTGGGGGCGGTTTATGAAGTTTCGGGAGGTATATCTTCCTATTTCCACCTGAAATCGGTCAATGAAGACCTGCTGGACCGGAATATGTTATTGGAAGAGCAGATCAATAATTTGGAAAAAGCGTTGAAAGAACGTCAACTCGATTCTATCGCGGTGAACAGTATCCGGAAGATGCCTCAGAAAGATTATCAGCTGTTTAAGGCACGTGTGATTAAGAATAGCCTGAACCTGGCCGATAATTATATAACGCTTGATAAAGGTTCTTCTTCCGGCATTCATTCCGAAATGGGCGTGGTAGATGGAAACGGGATTGTGGGAATTGTTTACGAAACATCTCCTTCCTATTCGGTGGTGATTTCTGTACTGAATAGCAAATCAAACATCAGTTGCAAGATTGTAGGAAGCGATTATTTTGGTTATCTGAAGTGGGAACACGGAGATTCGCGATACGCTTATCTGAAAGATTTGCCTCGTCATGCCGAGTTTAATCTGGGAGATACCGTAGTGACAAGCGGTTTCTCGACTGTATTTCCCGAAGGAATTATGGTGGGGACGGTGGATGATATGTCCGACTCTCATGATGGATTATCCTATCTGCTGAAGATCAAGTTGGCTACCGATTTCGGCAAGCTTAGTGATGTGCGGGTGATAGCGCGGAACGGTCAGCAGGAGCAGAAAGAACTCGAAAACAAGACAACGAAACAATGATTATTACCTATATACATAGAATCGGTTGGTTTATTGGGTTGGTGCTTCTTCAGGTGCTAATTCTGAATAATGTGCATATAGCCGGATATGCTACGCCTTTTCTCTATATTTATTTTATTTTGAAGTTCAATTCCGGCACTTCCCGGAATGAACTGATGTTGTGGGCCTTCTTTTTCGGGCTTACCATTGACGTGTTTTCCGATACTCCGGGAATGAATGCAGCAGCAACCGTGTTGCTTGCTTTTCTTCGTCCTTCTTTATTGCGTTTGTTCACTCCCCGCGATAATCAGGACAATCTCGTACCTTCTTTCAAGAGTATGGGAATCACTCCTTTTCTGAAATATACTACTGCAAGTGTTTTTATACATAGTCTGGCTTTACTCTCTATTGAGTTCTTCTCGTTTTCCGGCATTTGGCTGTTGCTGCTGCGGGTGGCATTGTGTACCGTTCTGACTGTAACTTGTATTGTAGCTGTGGAAGGCATAAGGAGATAGCGATGGCAAAAGATTATAGACTGGAGAAACGGAAATTTGTTATCGGGGGAATTGCACTGTCTATTGTGCTGATTTATCTGATCCGTCTTTTTGTATTGCAGATTACTACCGATGATTATAAGAAGAACGCCGATAGCAATGCGTTCCTGAATAAAATTCAATATCCTTCACGCGGAGCTATCTATGACCGTACAGGTAAGTTGCTGGTTTTTAACCAGCCTGCTTATGATATAACGATTGTCCCGAAAGAAGTAGAGAACTTGGATACACTCGACCTGTGCCAGTCGTTGAATATTACTCGTGCTCAATTCCTGAAAATCATGAGCGACATGAAAGACCGTCGCCGGAATCCGGGATATTCCAGATACACTAATCAATTGTTTATGTCGCAACTTTCGGCGGAAGAATGTGGCGTCTTTCAGGAGAAGTTGTTTAAATTCCGTGGCTTCTATATCCAGCGGCGTACGATTCGCCAATACTCTTATGATGCTGCCGCGCATGCCTTGGGTGATATTGGAGAAGTCTCGGCAAAAGAAATGGAAGCCGATGAAGAAGGCTACTACATTCGTGGCGATTATGTCGGCAAGTTGGGTGTAGAGAAATCGTATGAGAAGTATCTGCGTGGAGAGAAAGGCATTGAAATTCTGCTTCGTGATGCGCACGGACGTATTCAGGGGCATTATATGGACGGAGAATATGACCGTCCTTCCGTACCCGGAAAGAACTTGACACTCAGTTTGGATATTGACTTGCAGATGTTGGGTGAACGGTTACTGAAAAATAAGATCGGAAGTATTGTTGCTATTGAGCCGGAGACAGGAGAGATTCTTTGTCTGGTATCTTCGCCGAATTACGACCCGCATTTGATGATTGGCCGTCAGCGTGGAAAGAACCATCTGATGTTGCAGCGTGATAAGATGAAACCGCTTCTGAATCGTGCATTGATGGGAGTATATCCTCCGGGTTCTACTTTTAAGACGGCACAGGGATTAACTTTTTTGCAGGAAGGCATTGTGACTGAGCAGGCTCCTTCTTTCCCTTGTTCGCGCGGTTTCCATTACGGCAGGCTGACGGTGGGATGTCATGCCCACGGAGCACCGATACCACTTATTCCTGCTATTGCTACATCGTGCAACTCTTATTTTTGTTGGGGACTGTTCCGTATGTTCGGCGACCGTAAATACGGTTCACCGCAAAACGCAATTACAGTCTGGAAAGATCACATGGTTTCCCAAGGCTTCGGTTATAAGTTAGGTGTTGATTTGCCCGGAGAGAAACGTGGTTTGATTCCGAATGCACAGTTCTATGATAAGGCTTATCGCGGCCATTGGAATGGACTGACGGTAATCAGTATTTCGATCGGGCAGGGAGAAATTCTGGCTACTCCTCTCCAGATAGCCAATCTAGGTGCAACGATTGCCAATCGCGGATATTTTATCACACCGCATATTGTGAAGGAGATTCAAGATAATCAGTTGGATAGTATTTATCGTACGCCACGTTATACTACAATTGAGAAACGGCATTATGAATCGGTGGTGGAAGGGATGCGCGGAGCTGCCACAGGCGGAACTTGCCGTATGTTGTCGGTAATGGTTCCGGACTTGGAAGCTTGTGGAAAGACGGGTACGGCACAGAACCGCGGACATGACCATTCTGTATTTATGGGCTTTGCGCCGATGAACAAGCCGAAGATAGCCATTGCTGTGTATGTGGAGAATGGAGGTTGGGGAGCTACATACGGAGTACCTTTCGGGGCATTGCTTATGGAGCAGTACTTGAAAGGCAAACTATCTCCCGAGAATGAATTGAGAGCAGAAGAATTTAGTAACAGAGTGATATTGTATGGTAACGAGGAACGATAGTTTGTGGAAATCACTGGATTGGGTAACGATTTGCATTTACCTGCTTCTGATTGTCGGCGGGTGGTTCAGTGTCTGTGGAGCCAGCTATGACTATGGTGATCGTGACTTCCTCGACTTCTCTACCCGTGCAGGCAAGCAATTTGTCTGGATTATCTGTTCCTTCGGTCTCGGTTTCGTGTTGTTGATGTTGGAAGACCGGATGTATGATATGTTCGCGTACATTATATATATAGGAATGATAATTTTGCTTATCGTTACTATTTTTATCGCGCCGGATACCAAAGGCTCCCGTTCTTGGTTGGTAATGGGGCCTGTCAGCCTGCAGCCAGCCGAATTTGCCAAGTTTGCTACCGCATTGGCATTGGCCAAATATATAAACTCCTATTCATTCAGCATAAAGAAAGAGAAATGTGCTCTGGTACTGGGTTTTATTATCCTCCTTCCGATGTTGTTGATTATCGGTCAGCGGGAGACAGGTTCTGCCTTGGTCTATCTTGCTTTCTTCTTGGTGCTTTACCGGGAGGGAATGCCGGGTGTGGTACTTTTTTCGGGGGTATGTGCGGTCATCTATTTTGTGGTAGGCATCCGCTTCGATGAAGTATTCATAGCCGATACACCGACTCCGTTGGGAGAGTTTATTGTGTTGCTGCTGATCTTATTATTTGCCGGTGGTATGGTGTGGGTATACCGCAAGCGGTGGGAACCTGCCCGGAATATTATCGGAGGAAGTTTGATTGTCTTGCTTATCGCTTATCTGATATCCGAATATTGGATCCATTTCAGTCTGGTCTGGGTGCAGTGGGGGCTTTGTGTCGTTGTGGTAGGTTATTTGATTTACTTGGCATTGAGCGAGCGTCAGCGCTCTTATTTCCTGATTGCTTTATTCTCAATCGGCTCCATTGGATTCTTATATTCCAGTAACTATGTCTTCGATAATATATTAGAGTCGCATCAGCAAATCCGTATTAAAGTAGTATTGGGTTTGGAAGAAGATTTAACCGGTGCCGGCTACAATGTAAACCAGTCCAAGATTGCTATCGGTTCCGGCGGATTGACAGGGAAAGGCTTTTTGAACGGAACGCAAACCAAATTGAAATACGTCCCTGAGCAGGATACCGACTTCATTTTCTGTACGGTGGGAGAGGAACAAGGGTTTGTAGGTTCGGCCGCGGTCTTGCTGGCTTTTCTTATTTTGATATTGAGATTGATATTCCTTTCCGAAAGGCAACCGTCTGCTTTCGGTCGCGTATATGGGTATTCGGTCGTGAGTATTTTCCTCTTTCACCTATTTATCAATATAGGGATGGTGTTAGGGCTGACTCCTGTAATTGGTATCCCATTACCCTTCTTTAGTTACGGAGGTTCTTCTTTATGGGGATTTACGATATTGCTGTTTATTTTCCTGCGGATAGATGCAGGGCGCGGCAGGAGACTCTAGTTCGTTTATTTTCTAATTCTCCTGTCTTTCAATTCGGATACCAATGTCATTGATTCCGGACAACTTCTCATCTTTCATCCCGTTCATAATTTTGAAGGTGTAATTAGCAGGATACAAAGGACGTACGGATTTGATAAAGACCGCTGATTGATAGATACTTCCCCAACCATTTCCGATCCACCTTCCCGTGGAATCAGCCAGGTTTATAGTAATAGTATCCGTCCGCCATACCGTAGAGTCTTGCAGGTTTTGACTGATAAATAGATACAGGTTATGATAAGGGTAATCTGTTCTGTTGCGAACCTCCGCGAATAATCTGAGTGTAGGCGGAATACTGTCGGTGACAGGAATCAGAAAAGAGAGTGTATCACTCTTTCCCCACCCTTCGTCGGGAAGGGACTGATAGGAGTGATACACGGTATTCTCATTGCAGGCAGCCATTAGGCAAATACCGAGCAGACAGAATAAACTATTCCTGAGAAGGTTTTTCATTATTTTGCGGTTTCGCTTGATTTGGGTTTCTTTCCGGTCTGGGTTCTGGTCTTGCAGGGCGTTCACGTTCCTGACCTTGCGGGCGTTCCTGGTTTTGTCCTCTGTTCCGGTTGTTATTATTATTTCTTGGTCTGTTTTCCCGATCTCCTCTGTTTCCGTTTTCCGCAGGTTGTGGACGACCCTCGTTTTCCCGTTGCGGTTGCTGCGGACGATTAGTCCCTTCTACTTGTTGTTGCGGTCGGTTGTTGGGAGTTCCTTTTTTCTTTTTCTTGTTTCGGTTGGCGTTATTGCCTTCCTTACTGTTATTACGGCTACGGTCGAAACGGGTTACACTTTCCTGTTCCAACAAGTCTATCGGTTTCTTCGGCTCCGCTTTCCTTTCTTCTTCAAGCAGGCTGTCCGGTTTCATACCCTTCTTATTCATGCCGATCACTTCAAAAGCACGTTTCCCGCTAATAGTGACTAAGTTGGCAGGGAAGTTCTTATCTGTAGAATAAGAAACTTGGTTGCTGAGGATGTCGGCCTTGAAGAAATAGAAAGTACCCTCCTTGGTTTCCAGCTCAATCTCTTTAGAAGGCAGACGTTTCTGTGCTTCTACGTAACAGTCTACTTCGTAGTTCAGGCAGCATTTCAGTTTTGCACACTGTCCGGCAAGTTTCTGGGGATTGAGTGAGATATCCTGGAAACGTGCGGCGCTGGTAGATACGGAAACAAAACTCGTCATCCAGGTAGCACAACAAAGTTCACGTCCGCAAGGACCGATTCCACCGATACGTCCGGCTTCCTGACGGGCACCGATCTGCTTCATCTCGATGCGTACTCGGAAAGCTTCGGCTAATACCTTAATCAGTTGGCGGAAGTCTACCCGTTCGTCGGCGATGTAATAGAAGATAGCCTTGTTACCGTCTCCTTGATATTCCACATCTCCGATTTTCATGTTCAGATTCAAGTTCAATGCAATCTGGCGTGCACGGATCATGGTAGCGTGTTCTTTATCTTTTGCTTCGTTGAACTTCTCCATGTCCACCGGTTTGGCTTTCCGGTAGATTCGTTTGATTTCCGCATCCGCTTTGAAGTTGGCTTTCTTCATTTGCAGGGGGACAAGTCTGCCGGTAAGAGTTACTACGCCAATGTCATGTCCGGGGGCAGCTTCAACGGCAACAATGTCTCCCTTTTCCAGTTTGATTTTATTGCTGTTGCGATAATACCCTTTGCGGGTATTTTTGAATTGTACCTCTACCATATCACTTTCTTCCGCATTGCCCGGTATGTCTGCCAGCCAATCGTAGGTGTTCAGCTTTTTATCTTGGCGGGAGCATCCTTTGCAACAAAGGCTGCCGCTCCCATTATGAAGTTTATATTCCATAGTTTATATATTTATTATTGCTTCAACAGTACGATCATCTTCAATGAGAAGTCGAAAAATACCATTTTAGCATTTACATTCTGTTCAATATGCAGTTGTGCTTCGCTTAGCTCGTCCATGATACCCATGACGTTACGTTCGTTGACGAAAGGAGCAAAGCGGATTGCAAAATTCTGTTCGTTGATAGTCATATAAGTAAGGTCGCGTTGATGCAGGTTGAAGATAAAGTTCTCCCGGATCATGCGCTGGCAATATTCCAGAAAGTTCTTCTGCCGTTCGCGTCCCATACCTGCCACTTGCTCGCTCCACATCTTCATCTCCCTGATTTTCCGTTGATAAGACAACCGCATCAGGCTGACGAATAAATCAAAGAACTGTTGGTTCTCCTCGTTCAGATGAATTGTTTCAAGCGCTTTTATAAAATTACCGTTTGCCAGGTGGGCAATGGAAAGACTGTCGGCAGGCTGAATGCTATATTTTGACTGTAATATCCGGTCGATACTGGCTTCGTCAATCTTCCGAACATTCATACGCTGTGTACGGCTCAGAATAGTCGGCAGAATCATATCCGGCGCTTCCGATACAAGCAGGAAAACCGTCTTCTCGGGTGGTTCTTCCAGTAATTTCAGCAATTTATTGGCACATACCGGGTGCATTTTTTCCGGTAGCCATACAATCGTAATCTTAAATCCGCCTTCACTGGATTTCAGACTGAGCTTCTTCAATATCTCGTCACTCTCTTTGGCATAAATCAATGCTTGCGAGTTTTCGGCGTCCATTTCGTTCAGCCAGTGATTGAGATTGAAATAGGGATTGTTGATAACAAACGGCCGCCAGTCGGCGATATAATCATCGCATACCTCCTTTTTCCCCTTCGCACTTTTGACGATAGGGAAAACAAAATGTACGTCCGGATGTACCAGCTTATTGAATTTTACGCAGGACGGACAGACGCCGCAAGCATCAGTCTCGCCCCGGTTGGTGCAGCTGATATAACGTGCGTAAGCAATAGCTAACGGCATTTTTCCGACTCCTTCCGGGCCGCAGATGAGCTGGGCGTGCGGAATCCGTCCCTCTCTCACTTCCTGAATGAGCCGTCGCTTGATTTCTTCTTGTCCGATTACGTCTCTGAAAAACATATCAATAAATGATTTTGGCTACTTCTTTGATACTGTCTACTGCTCCGATAGAGTAGAAATGAATACTTGGGACTCCGTGGGACATCAATTCCTTGCATTGTGTCACGCACCATTCGATACCGACCCGTTCGGCTTCAGCATCGTTTTTGCATTTTAAGGCCTCCTTTACTAAATCTTCCGGCAAGTCCACTTTAAATGTCTTAGGAATCATGCTTAATTGGGATAGTTTTTTGAAAGGTTTGATTCCCGGAATGATAGGGATGTTGATACCCGCCGCCTTTGCCTGTTCCACAAATTCGAAATATTTCTTATTATCATAAAATAGTTGCGTCACGGCATATTCTGCACCTGCTTCCACTTTCTTTTTCAGCCAATAGAGGTCGGATTCTATATTGGGAGCTTCTTCATGCTTCTCCGGATAACAAGCTACGCCATAAGAGAACGGACTGGCGGTGACTTTCATCTCCGAACCGTCTACAAAGATTCCCTTATTGAAGTTGTTGATTTGCTCCTGCAATTCAATGGCGTGGTGGTATCCGTCGCCTTCCGGAGTAAATACAGACTCATGCTTCGCCTTGTCTCCGCGCAGCACCAACAAGTCGGTGATATTCAGAAACTGGAGATCAAGCAGTACATATTCAGTTTCTTCGCGTGTGAAACCACTGCACAGAATATGCGGAACTACGGTGATATTATATTTGTTCTGAATGGCAGCAGCCACAGCGACAGTTCCCGGACGTCTTCTCAAACGGTTCCGTTGAAACAGGCCGTTGCCGAGGTCTTTATATACGTATTCGCTGCGATGCGTGGTGATATTGATATATTTCGGGTCAAATTCCCGGAGCGTATCGACTGTTTGATATAACTTTTCAATCCCCGTACCCTTCAGTGGAGGGAGGATTTCGAAAGAAAAGGCTGTTTTTTTGCTGTTATTTATTAAATCAATTACTTTCATTCTCTTCGCAAATGTTCGTTACCTATTTGGATTAAACGTGCATATTGGGACAAAAATACGAAAAAAGAAAGATTTCTTCTTGATTTACTCTAAAATAGTTTTGTTTTTATCGTACTATATACATAAAAGAGGGTATATCCTGTAAATGGATGCCCCTCTCTTACCTAATCATTATTAAATTAGAATTTACTTTTCGAGAAATGATTTCTTCATTCTGACAATATCCGTCAGATAATCCTGCAAATCCTGTTCATGTTCTTCTTCTTCAGCAAGAATATGTTTTGCGATGTCACAGGTGGTAAAATCTTTCCCGTTAGTAAAGTCGGCGATTTCTTGGTAACGAATGATTGCGCAACGTTCGGAAGCCACATTGTCTTTCAATAAACTTACTGAATCAAACTCTTGCGGAGCATCATATTTGCATCTGGCTAGTTCGAACCATTTTTGAGGGTCCAGTACCGGAACTCCTTCTAACTCGATGATACGGTTGGCGAGTAGTTGTGCATGGCGGCGTTCCTCCTCGGCATGTTCCTCGAACTCACTTTGTACATCGGCACGCATAGCGCCTTCCACTACTAATGCACCTACCCAATACTGGTAGTATGCTAACCATTCCTCAGCTAATGCTGCGTTCAACTGTGAAATCAAACTTTCTACATCCAATTTCCCTTGTAGGATTTTTACACTTTCTCTAGCCATAATTTTTATGTTTAGGTTAATATGTTTAAGTTGCCTATGTAACAGCCGGGGGATATTTTTGTTTATCGCTTGTGGAGGTTTTAACAGAAAGAATAATTCTTTGGTTTCTCGTCTGATTCATGTAGTAAAGGTTCTTTTTCAGATTTGGTGGCAAAATTAATTAGGAAAATAATAATTTGATAATCGATAGTATTCTCCATTCTCCTCCTTC